>Ga0172382_10000547_pt1 | contig 70976 bp, 63 predicted proteins | sample Leawel138RmetaG_FD_122245 | JGI IMG/M metagenome (GOLD analysis project Ga0172382, IMG submission 122245) | Leachate microbial communities from a municipal landfill in Southern Ontario, Canada - Leachate well 138R metaG | ecosystem: Engineered > Solid waste > Landfill > Unclassified | place...
CGGCTACCTGTTCGAAAGTTGACTGTAACTACCGATCTGGTTTGCCACTCTGGGAGTGCCGTAGCAACAACAACTGACAAGCGTCAAGATTGTGGAAATATGGCGCTCACCAAGAGAGGTTTCGTTACCCATAACACCACCTGCCCCAAGACGCGTAGCTTTGTATCGACATCTACAAAGCTACGTTTCTATTTGTGTGGGGTGTTAGTGTTGTGCCCCGTCTTGACGCATCCAGGCAGCCATTTGTTCCTCGTCTGTCATACGAGACTTGTTCATTGTTCGCAACCCACCAAAAACATATTTTGCGAACACTGCTGGAGGTATTAACACTGCCACAACATACAACAAACCTAACCCGTCGCCACGTAAAATAGAAGCGAACATATCATTGTCGGTGTTGGGGGTGTCTAACATCGAGTTTATTAGACGCATAAAAAGGGCCAACGCTGTGCCCGGTAAAGCCACAATCCCAAAAACAAACTGTCGGTATTGTTCCTCAATATCTTTACGCTGATCAGCGTAAAACACGGAACCGACAACCGCACATACCAGCATGAACGCTATCGAATACAGCATCAACTGGCCACCGGAGCGCCACACCGGACTAGTTGAAAACGCCCAGGAAGTGACCGCGACACACCCTAAAATGCACAACACATACCCTATATGGCGAACGATTTCCACCGCCCGTTCTGAGTAGCCACGCAAACCTTGTGTAGCACGAATCCGGGACACTGTGTCAACAATTTTGCCGTATGACGAAACAGGGGTGTTGGTGTTGTACCCAAAGTTGGTTGTGTCACCTGTTTTAGGGCGCGGGTTTGTACCATCACTGAACATGTTGTGTGATGGGGGTAACGGGTCGGTTGGGTTGTTTGAATAGGGTGTATGTACAGAAAACATGGTTGGCCTTAAACAGTTACCGTGAAAGATGTGTGGTAACAAAGAAAACAAAAACGGGCTGTGCAAACAACAAAGAACAGCTAACAAATAGAGAACAACAAGACAGACACCTTTGGTGTCTCAGGTAACATACCTAACTGGTTGATACCCCCACCCACCTTTGTGGTGTGTGACACTACACCAGCTGTCCTTTTCGGGGGATAACCGGTTTTAGTTTAGGCTTTTTAATGGCGCCCAATTTGGGGTTTAGCTGATTTGCGGTCCAGTTCTTCTAACCGTGCCGCGCCCATGATAGCTGTGCCCAACACAATTATTAGCACTGCTGCTGAGGTTGGTGAAACAATCCGTTGTGTAACAGTGTAGAACCCGTTTGCTAAAGTTATGAGCCCTGAACCTAACGCGTCCATAGAATACCTTTTTAACGCTCTGTTGGTATTGTCAACCAAACAGGTGGGTTAAAGCGACCCCTGAAGGGTTTTCGTAATCCCAAGAACGTCCACCCACAACAGTCATGTTTGGTTTCCAACGTTGCTCGACCGCTATTTCTCCCAAAGCGGGCAACAAAACTTTAGATGCCGGGTCAGAAACGGTTAACACTACCAAAAGTTCTAGCCGTTCAGTTAAAAGTTCCCCGATCACTTCTATTAGTTCGTTACGTGTCGCTTCCCCAGGGCCGATCTTGTTCCCAGTAGCGACAACAATACCAACAATACCTCTATGGGTTGATAGTCTCAACAAAGCGGTTTCGGATGTGAAACGGTGGGACACTAAATCGTCTGCTACACGATGTAACAACACTCCCATCTCGTAGGAAACAGCGCCACGATACAGGCGGATACATTCACCCCACCATGTTTTCGCTAACCGGTTTTCGTTAGCGGCACGTAACTCCCCGTAAGGTAACACCAACTCGCCACGGGCTTTGTGCCGTCCTTTTGGTGCCACAAACCTTACAGTCGAGTTCCCAAGATTTTTGCGTGCCTCATCCAAATAGGCTTCCACCAAATCAGGGTTGCCGACAACTTCTACCAGATCGGAAACAAACATTGGCCGTGCCACACTAATAGCAGCGTTAAGACGGTTTCGGGCTTCGTCAGTTAGTTCTGTTAATGTCGCCAGGTTTGTAGGTGGCACATCAAACATGTTGTTTTCTGGTGTGATCGCGTTAACCCTAGACGTTTTACGTTTCGCGGGGGTGCCAGCCTTTTTAGATTTGGGTTGGCTGACCAACAACTGTGGTTTCAGCGGTTGCGACACCACCTGTTTTCTGGTGTCTATCGTTTGTGCCTCAGTAGCTTCACCCGATGTTTTATCTGCGGTGACAAGCTCAGAGGTTTGTGTTGCTTTGCCACCTGTTTCATCTTGTGACACCTCATCGGTAGTGGTGTGTAGGTTGGTTTGTTCAACACTGCTAACAGCCGATGTATCACTGTTGAGGTCATCAAGAGGTGGGAACTCGGTGTCGATAGGGTCTTCTAAATGTTCCCCGAACTCTGTGTTGAACACCTCGGGTATCTCACCTGTGAAAACATCGTTTTCGAAAGGGTTGTTTTCTAAACCAAACTCGTCATCAAACGGGTTTTCCGGTTCAGCTAACAACACACCCAGATTGTTGTCATCTTCGCCGGTGTTGGGTAAAGGACTCTCAGACTCTTGATCTGTTTCTGATGTGTTAGCGTCGCTAGGCGAAGTGTTATCTGCTGTTGTAGTTACAGAGACCTTGTGGGTTTTGGTTTCAACCCCATCATTGGATGGTTGTTTGGTGGGAACTATTTCAAAAATAGTTTCTAACGACTCTAAAGGTTCGCTTGTAGATGGTTCGACCGTCACAGCTTTGTTGACCTTACTCATACCAGCAGTTGTAGCTGTGTCGGGTTTGGTTCTGGTCGTAGGAGCGACACCCATTGGTAAAGGATAGGTGTTGCCTTTAACTAGCGGAGAGACCGGGTTTGTGATGTCCGTCCCAGCAGATGCCGCAACCTTCGAATTAGTGTTGTTCGTGGGTTGGTTGGTGGGTGTTGGTTCAACAAATCCAGTGTTTGCGGGGTTAGTTTCACCGCTTTGTGGTGTGGGGTTTGTTCTGGCCACCAGGTCAGCTAACGACGTTTTCGGTTCGAACCCAGGCCACGGTTTAGCCCAAAGAACCCCGACCGATGTAAATATTGGTTGGGAACCACCCCGGCGAGGTTCGGGTGCAAAAACAGGTTTCGGTTCAGGTTTCGGGGCTTGTTGTTGGGAATGCCGGCGTAGCTGATCAGCCCAAACCCCAAAATTGTTGGAGTCGTCAAGCACAACACCTAGGTTTTCTATAGCTTGTCTGAGTTGTTCTACCCCTACAACGGTTTCTTTGGTGTTTCCTGTACTGTTTTCGATTTCTTCGATCAATAAAAACTGGATGTAGGACACTAGTTCATCGTCTGTCGCATCTGAGAGTTTTGACCCGGTTTTAGCTTCCAAAACTGACACTTCACGGGGCAGGTTTTTGCGGAACAGATCGATCAACGATCTGCGTAGTTTGCCGTGTTTAGCAAGGGTCGCGGCTTGTTTTGAAGCTAAATCTGAAAGTGTGGCTTGGGTGCCTTCATACAAACCACGGTAACGACAACCCTCACCACAGGTAGTGTTAACTGTTTTTCGTGTTAATGATTGTGGAGGGGTGTTATCCCATAACTGTTTGGTTTCCAAAGTTCCGATCCCTGCACCTAGCTACTTATTCTTGAACGTTCTGTGGCGGGCCAGAAGGAACCCCAGCTTCGTTAGCACCCCAGCGGGTGTATTCCCCTGCGCGAATCACTTCAGTGACATAGGTTTCTCTTAACGTGTCAACTTCGCGAGACAAGTTGTTATCCCACCCTAAAACAAGCTGTTCAAATTTTTCGAACAATGTAACCCCCACCGCAGCAGCGTTGCGCGTTGAACGTTGAGCGGTTAGGAGCTGCTCGTTCGGGGCAGAGGAAACGTTTTGATACCGATCTGCTATTAGCCGTAGTGTGTTACGAGCCGCCACCAGGTCGTTTCGATGTAACCTGGCCGTAGCCAGATCCATAACTAGAAACTCGTCTAAGGCTGCTAAGGTGTAAAGGTCGTTGCGTAGCTGGTCAACAGTACGTATAGCTGCTGCGGTGGCAGATGTTTGTCTGATCGGGCGGCCATCGATATGGGGTTGGGTAACCAGCCCAGTTGCCCACACCCCAACTATGGCCAAAATTGTTGCGATACCCCCAAACCAAAACCTGGTTTTTAACCAAATACCGAAACGCCATATAACCCGCAAACCGGTAACTAACAGGACCAGCCCGGCTATGGCCCCCACACCTTTTAAACCCAGCCAAGAGTTTTTACCCCAAAACATAAAACTGGTGGTCACAAACCAGCCGGCCAGGACTAACAAAATACCGGCACTGAAACCAACCAACGGTTTTTTAGGGGGTACCAAGTTTGGTGTTGTGGATTCTGCTAGTTGTTGCGCTTCGATAATCGCTGCTAAAGACCGTTTGCCGGTAGCCGGATCGAACCCTCGGGATGCTTTACCCCACGCTTTCGCGCCGTCACGTAACTGTTTACGTTTACGGGCTTCGCGGGAAAGTTTAGGGATAGGGGCCGCTCTTGTCATGATTCGTCCAGTGTCGCCACTACCGCCGCCCAAAATAGGTGTCATAGTGAGGGTTGTTGCTCGTAGCATGGAGCAACGGTTGAACATTTTGAGCGTTTGGTTGGTTAGGGAGACGGACCCTGAACCACGCATTGTTATCTAACGGGTCGGACGCTGTTTTTAATCTAGATTTGGTGGTTACCGCCAACACAACATTGTTTCGCGGCATTCTAGACGGATAATCTAAAGCATAATCACTGAATGCTTCTATCAACGACACATAAGACCGTAGACGGGCTTCCGAGTCGAGCACGAAACGTAACACAGCATCTTCAAAAGGTAACGTGTTGTTAGCAAGATATCCACAAAAACGTTCGATGTGGGCCCACCCGTCGCGTCTCGTTTGAAACCGTTCATACTCCACAACACTTTTCACTACGCTACGAACCCCATCTTTAACCCAAATTTCGGTTAGTAACGCGTCTGGCTGGTAAAACACATGGCCTGTACCTTCACGTGAAAACTGCCATGGTTTGACCTGTTGGTTGGCTGCCAAAAAAATGCGTGGCTCTACAGCAAAAACACCTTCAGCGGCGCAACCCGGTGAGCCTAGCAAAGTGGCTACTATCCGTTGGGCTTCTACATCATGGTCAAAATCGGTGGCACCCGACGCTGATATACGGGCCGGTTCAATATCATCCAAAAACCGGGACCGTTGCAACCGAAACTCTTTTTTTAGATGCTGCCATTCGGGGTACTCATCAAAAACGATAACGAGTTGTTGACAAAGGTCTTTCGTGATTCTCCAATGTGGCGGAACAATTTCGCGCTGGTCCCCTACTTTTTCATCGGCTGCCCGTACCAGGTTTTCATCAACAAATTTTTGTATCCACCACCGACCTGAACGACCCGCCAACCCGGACAACTCAACCGCATGCGCAGCTGATAACCCCCATCTAGCTGCGCCACGATCTAAATCTAAAACTTCTAAAAGTTTAGCAACCCCAGCAACGTTGTCCCCTTTGATTTTTGGCCAACGATCCTCCAACACACGCACATCTTCTCGGGTTTGGGCTGCTAAACGTTTCCCAGCAGCTGTTGTACGCCACCTATTAACAGGTTTTGAAAGTGTTTTGGCGCTACGCCCAGTACGCACATCAACAACAAGTCCCGCCTGGTACCCAACAAAACCTAAATCGACAAGCTGGTTTAACGTACGTTTTACACCAGGGTGGCGACGATCCCACGCCTCAACCAAATCCACATAAGCTCTAGGCACCGAAAACAACAACTCTAAAGCAGGCAACGCCCACGGTGTTGGAGAGTCAAAACCAAACGTTTCAGCTCTCATCAAAAACGTTAAAGAAGACATGTTGCCCAACCGTTAGAGCCAAACCAGGCTGCCCAAGGTGCTACCAGGCAACACAACCACCCAAGTTTTGCGACCAACACCCGGTTTTAGAACTCTGGCATGGTTTGGGATTATGGTTGTACCCAAAAACACAGCTTTGGTGGACAGTTTTGGTTACCGCCCCTAGATGGCTTACAACAACGTTTACCTACTAGTTTCTATCGTTATGACACCTGACCCGCTACCAACCACAAACATAGTTCCACTTACTGAAGCGGTCATCCGAACAGGGCTTGTAGATAACCCCACCGTTTTTGAAACTCTATACCCGGAAACAGTGTCTAGTAACGAAACCGTCAATCTTGACACTTTTCGACAAGGCCCCGAGTTGTATGAAACAGAACCAGTAACGATCCTTAAACGAACACTGCTTTAACCAGCACCACCACTGGTTTCTTCCCATCTCCACAACCAGTTCTGTAAGGTTACTTAACATCTGGGTCTAACGAACCCCTGGGCAAACACCCCACACAGAAACATCCCCGTACACAGTCACATGAAACTCTCCACAACCCAACAAAAACCTGGTTGGAGAACACAACGCTGAACCGTTGGTAACAAAAACGTCAGATAACTGTGTCTTTTTTGTTACCTGTTATGTACACTGTTGTCATGATCACACCTATAGAAAACTTGGAAGCGGCTAAAGCTGGGCTGTTAGAACAACGCGCCGGTATAGACCGTACGTTAGAACTCCTAGAGGAGATGCTTTCCAACCTGTCCGTGGGTGACACCTCTAGCAACGTCCCTACAGTTAGCACCGACGCTGCCCCACAGGCTGCTACACCAACACCTAGCAACAACCAGCCTGCCACAACCCAAACACCAACCACACCAACAGCCCCCACAGCGGAACCTGCTGCTAAACCTGCCCGTAAACCACGGGGACGGCCCGCAGCTAGTGGAGGCCCAACCCTAAGGTCTGTTATTGAAGAATACATGCCCTATGACATCCCTATGCACACCTCAGAAATTTATGAGCTGGTGTTGTCACACGGTCTAGAAACCACCCCTGGCTCTGTACGTGGCCAAACCCACAAGTTTGCTACGACAGGTCTGCTTGAAAAAACAGATCAGCCAGCCACGTTTATACGGCCCAGCCACGAAAACGGTGCTGAGTAACCCCACCCACACGTTTTCCCCAAAGAACCCCTACCGCAGCTCAGTTCATTACTGGGCGGTAGGGGTTCTTTACTTTTCACACCGCCCCCGACAAAGGCAAACCCCAACAAATGTCCCATAACTGCTCCGCTGCCGGTGCTATTACGCGACGCTTGTCTTTACAGCTTTTTAGGTGTGTGACCATCACCCAGTGTTTTAACAACAAAGCTACCCAAGGTTTCTAAACAACCTACGAGGCCTTAAAAGTCTTTAACACTGGTTTTAGTTTCAGGTTGCTACACTAGCTATACGGTGATGTGTTAAAAGGTTCGTGTTAGACACCTATCAGGTTAGGTTCCAGTTTTGGCTTCAGGAGAACCCGGCAGGGTTTTAACACCGTTCGTCAGATTGTGATCTGTGCAAACCCGCATGTTTCGGTCACAGTATTTAAAAGACTTGTTGTTTGTGGAGCTACAATGGCACACACTTTTGAAACGTTACAACCACAACAAAATGTGAAACCGTTGTTTCCTTTACACAACGAACATTTCCGACCCCATAGTGGCGGGGCCCGGTTAGCGCCACCACCCCCAAGATTAACACCAACCCAAATACGAGTTTTTGACGAGTTGTTAGGTATTGGTGCGAGTAGGCCCACAGCCCCTAAAACCCTAGTGTCTGACCTGTACGCTTTTATTAAAGCCGGTACTGAAGACGCGTTGAAAAACTGGACGGAACAGCGGTTGTGGTTTGGTAAAAGCCAGCTAGTAGCAGCCTTAGGTTGTGAAACGTTGCTGGTTTATCAACAAAACAGTCAAGAACCCTACAAAATCGGGACAGCGGCTGCTATTGGTATTGTGTCTCACAAAGCAATCCAGTTGGCACACACCCACCCCGGTAAAACTATGGCTCACTATGTACGTGCAGCGGTTGATAGCAGCATCAAAGACACCGGTTTTGAAACTTTTTGGGTAAACGCTGACGATGGAACCCAGTCAGATTTGATCAGCGAAGCAACTTCACGGGTATGTTCCTATACCGATTCCTTCCCACCTCTTGACGATGGGTGGACACCCCGTTTTGAAGAACGTTCCCATATCAAAATCGGTAAACTAACCCTGTCTACCAGACCCGACCTGGTTTTAGGGCGACCCCGCCCCGACGGACGCCAAACCATGTTTATAACCGATTTCAAATCTGGTGCGCTACGAGACAACCACCTGATCGAAGCCGGTTTTTACGCTCTGGTAGCAGCACTTAGAAACGGTGTCCCACCATATCGTTCAACAGTGTATTCTTTAGCTTCCGGGGAATGGACCCCACCTGATGTTACCCCCGAAACATTAACCGAAACAGCTAACCTTGTCGTTGAAGCTGTTACTAACTGGGTGGAACTACTCACAGGAACCCGCACACCAACCACCCAGCTTGGGGAAAGTTGTTCTTGGTGTCCTCTACAAACAAACTGTGAAACCTACCAACAACAACAACAACAACAACAACAACAACAACATAGCACCCCCCAAACGATAAACACCCCCACACCAGCCCCACCAGCGGTGTCCTCTACAACAAATAGCAGTTCCCAGTATGCTAAGCGAGCGTTAAACCAACCCGAAACGGTCGCCAACACAACAAGTGTTGAAAAACCTTCTCAAACCAGCCGTGACACCACCCCAATCGGTAGTGACAACCCATATCTACTTGACTGACACCTTCACCTTTTCGGGCTAACCCCCCAAGGGGGTGACTGTCCCCAACACACCCCTAACATGTCCCACCTTTATAGGTGACCGTCGCTCTAGATGTGTGTTGATACGCTAGAGTGACGCTCAACCTAAACACACAACAAGCAAGGGACAGTTATGAGGGTCACTAAAAAAGTTGTTTTGCTCACAACAAGCGCCCTGTTGTTGTTAGCAGCATGTAGCAACCCTCCCGAAACTACCACCGAAGCCGACACCACCAACCCAACTAGCTCTGAAGCTACCCAGACAAGCGTCACAGCTAACACAACAACATCTACTTCTATGTTGACTTTAGCTGAACAACAACCTATTCGCTCTAGCACGGTAGAGCTCGTCAATCAATGTTTTGACCGCTGGAATATGTTACAAAGCTGGGAACTGATTTCCCTAGACGACTTTGACCAAGCCCAACAATACTGTAAACAAGCATCCAATGCTGTAGAAGCAGACAGTCGAGGAATCATAGGGGATACCCCGCTAAACAATCTTGCGATAGCTGTGTTAGAAGTCCAGTATGTGTTAGCTAAAGAAAACTTGGCGATCACCGCCGGGACCCGCGAATGTTTCTCTGATGGGACATGTATCAAACCTGATGACCCCACCTTTTTAGAACTGGAAAGAACCGACGGGTTGCCGAACATTTTTGTGACACCCAACCGGTTCAGCCCGGAAGTGTCCGACTTTGCCGGTTTAGTTTATCAAAACTAAACCAACGTTTCCCTAGCTTGGAAACCAGACCGGTTTCTCACAACACCCACCACACATCCTGGTTGCCCCGGTTTTTGTGGCCATCAGGGATAGGGCTACTAGTGTTGTTTGGGGGTTACAGGCTCTGCGCTACCCAAAGGTTGTTTTGGAGAACAACTTCTATAGAAGGCCAAAGCGTTACCGGAGCGCTGTTTTCAAGATGGCGTGTTATCTCTGCTAATAAAACGTAACGATCGCCGCTCATCACGGTCACAGTCATAGTGTGAATAGTGAGACCTTCTGGGTAGCGTTCTTCTAAAAAGCTGGTTGCTGCTAACACCGCTACGGCGGGTACTTCCACCGTTTCGCCCCGACTGTTCACCAAAACAACATTTTCGGTTGGGTCTACACCAGGTTCGCTGATTGGGTTTTCCGGGTCGGCTAGCGGTGGGACAGATACCGGGGTGGTGGGGTCTTGGGGTGTTGTTGGGCCGTGTTCCAACAGATCTTTTAACGGGTTCGGTTCAGGGGCAGTTGCCGGGGTGGATGGGGACATTAAACCCCACACCAACACAAGTCCTAACACGACCCCTAAACCACCCATTAAAATAGGGAACCACGGCGGGGTTTCTTGTTGTAACCCTAAAAGTTTGCTTTGCCGTGCGATCGCACGTTCCCGTGTTTTAGACATGACGGTAACCGTCCCACATTAAAAGGGTTAAACCGTAAAGATTAAATTCGCTGGTCAGGGAAGCCGGTTTGATAACAGCCAAGGCAGTTCCTCTTCAGTTGGCGGGTTAATTTCTCCACTAGAACGTCTAATAGCAGCCAAAATCGCTAAACGGTCATCGATCGTGCCGTCACTGTGACAAACGATAACGAGACGTGTTCCGTGGTTCCCTCCGGGTGGGCCGACCGCTTCGTCAAGCACAGCTGAAGACCAAGGCATATCCACCACGATCACAACATCAAAACCTGTTAGATCCGGTAGCGTTTCACCGAAACGGATTATAGTAACCCCTGTTTTAGGTTCTGCTGGTGTTCTTTGGTGTAACACATCAACATAAAACAGGTTTTGGGGACGTAAAAGCACATGTAACAACTCGACAGTGCTGGCATGACGGCACAGCACCGCAACCGAGCGTTGTTTTTGTGTGTGGAACTGGGTTTGTGAAACTACTGCTGCGAGTTTAGGGGAAGCAACCTGTTCAGTACCTCTTGATGTTATCTCTATAGTTTTTGACAGTTTTGAAAGTGATGGTGGCGCAGCCGATAACAGCTTGTTTTGTGTTTGTATGAGTTGTGGTGAAGGTTCTACTCTTCGGATAGTGGAACGTCTAAACCCGACAGTGTTTTCAACGTTTTGTGTTTCGGTGTCTCGGGTTGTTCGGGTTGAAAGATATGTGCCCACATGGTCCCCGAACCGTTCAAAAGTTGTTAGCGGGTATCGTAACGGTATTGGGATGTTCGGGTTGAACTCTGCAGGTTTTAACAAACCTAACATTTCTACAGTGTCGTTAGGGTTTGTGGGCCAACTCCCCGCCAACCCTATACGGTAGGTGTCCAACAAAGTATCGAAACGGTGACAGGCGATACGGGCTTGTGGTACTAGCGCTTCTTGGGTGTCAAGATCATCAAAAATGATGGCCTGTGGGGACCCTACACTAGTACCTTTAGCTAAATCATGGTAGGTAACAATATGGGCATCGCCGCTATCTGGGATGATTTCACATTGTTTAGCGAACAGGTTTAAATGTCGTTGCCACAACCAAATGTTCGCTGGGGTGGTAACAATCAGCGCGGGCCACGCGTCTAGGGTTTCTAAGGCTGCTAACACCACGATACGTTTCCCTAGCCCTGATTCCCACACCACCATAGCTGCCTGTAGCAACTCAAGTTTTTGGGTGATGAGTTCCAAATCGGTTTCAACATGTTTCGACAGTGGTACCGGTAAAGGTGGTTTAACGTTTGGTTTCTGATATGACAGCTCTGGTTTAGGGCCCTCCCAAATAAAAGCCGGGTCCCCTAACACGTGGTTGGCAAACGCTACAGACACCCCGAAATGGGTTGGGGATAACCGGAACAGTCCAGGGATCGGGGCTTTTTCAACCAGTTGTGGCACTGTTGAAACGATCTCTATGAAACCATCCAGGTTGAGAGAACATTGACCAATAGTTTCGGGGGTGGAACTGGTTTGTTCTATGAGTTCCCACACATCATCATCAGCAACAAAAACCAGGTTGGATGTTACAAGAGCGTTCAAAGTGTCAGACCCGATTTTTTCGTCCCACACAAACATGTCGCTTTCCCAACGAAGGTTCAGTTGGTGGTCACCAGTTTTTGTTAAAACAGCAGCACCACCTGTTTTGGGTGGGTGTTTAGCCAGATTCCAAAACGGTGCAATGTTAGGGTCACATAGCACCGTGACACTTTCATCTACCCCAACAAGACGTTCCAGGTTTTGGATAGGGAACCACAGATCACTTTCGGTGTTTATGGTTGGGGAAATACCAACGTTAACAAGTTGTTGCCAAACCTGATCTAAATCCGAAGGAGTTGTTTCTACCACTACTTGGACACCTACAAGTGACAATCGGAGCGTTGTTGGTGCTACCAAAACATCAAACGAGAGACGGGTTTGGACTTGCGACCAGGATTTGTATGCCTTTTCCATTTGGGTTTCAGGGCTCCTCCGCTATCCAAACATCGCTGTAGTGTCGCCCCGCTACCCATTGTTGCTAATATGTGGAAACCTTGGGGTTATCGTCAAAATAACGTCAAACCGTTTTCGCTTTAGTTAGGAGCAAGTGTTGAAGTCCCAACGTTTCGGGTTGGAACCTCTAGTAGCGGTAACGGTTGTTCCCAACCCACCAACCCCACCAGTTGAACTGGAACATTTCGCGGTGCCTGTCCTTTATGACCAACAGGTAGTGTCCTACATAACACCCCATGTGTTCAACCCGACAGGCGGTCCGCTACCCAGCTTCGAACACCACACCCAAATCTTTCAACAATGGTTTAACACTTGGACCGAAACCACCCAGGTAGGAACCCCGGAAATATGGGGAACGATCAGCTTCCAACTAGCTACCGATCATCCTATGCGTAACGTCACCGCCGCTTTAGCAAACACCCCTGACAAAGTTGTTGTTCTTGACGCTAATACCGCCGCAGCGCTGGCTGAAGCTGCTCTTTACGCGAGCCGTCATTTAGCGGACGGGTGGGGTCTTGTTTGGGGGCAACCTGGCCATACGAACCGGTTACACCAATATGGTTACACCCACCCCGATATAAAGTTAAACGCCACACACCTCTTAGGCGCCGATCCTTTGGGAGGGTTCCGTCTAAAAACCCCCAAAACCACTGTTGCGGTCACTGGTTGGGAACACCACCGGGACACAACCGCCACTATATTTGGGGTTGATAACCAACCAGTGTATGTTTGTGACCCCACCGAAGCAACACAACTTAGCAAAATAGGTGCTGGTGCTATACGTGTCTGGGTCCAAACTTTCACTGCTGAACATATCGCACGGCTAGCTACCGTAGGTCTCGATGTGGAACCCGGCCACCAAATTGTTATACATCCCCAACATTTTTGAGATAACTGTTTTTCTGTAACAACTAGTGTGATGTGCTAGTTGCAGACCAAATATAATCAGGCACCGTGTACTCTAACTTTGGTGTCACAAACATGACTGTCCGTTTTGACGATTGTTGTTTGTGTGACACACCACGAAACACACACATATGGGAACACAACAACTGGTCAGGGTACAAACATGTTAAATACAGATGTTTCGTTCGGTACGTTACGTTCCGAACTGGATGAACCTTCGATCCTACCAGCTTCTTTTGAAGAGCTTGTACGCCGCGCAACACAAGCTAAAGCCGAGTACAACGCTCATAGTATTTCTAAAGTTGATTATGCCGGGCTGCTTTCCAAACTTGTGATCTCCGCACCAGATGGGACCGAATGGACTATCGGGGCGTCAAGCGGGCAATGGTTTCGACGTTTCCCTGACAGCAACTGGATCCCTACCATACCGCCCTCTGCGGAAGATGTTGGTACTAGTTGGGGAACCCTACCTCAGGTTCAACACGCTGGTTGGGGGACCACAGCTTTTACGCCCACCACAGAAACCACCCAACCCGAACCTGGTATTGAGCCCGTAGAACCAGACTTTGAGCTCTCTAGCGAGGACGAACCTGAGCTGTTACCTACAACCAGTTTTTTGGGCACCGAAACAGGTTTAAACCCTGACCCTGGAAACCAACCACCACCCACCCAAAGTGACGCTGAGGTTTTAGACGACCCGTTTGAACAGTGGTTAGCACAAAACTCTTAAACCCCGCTTCACCCCCTAAACCCGAAACTGGTCGGCGCTTAACAAACCAACACCACCAGCTAGCGCCTCAGCAACGAACGTTGTCTCTGTAGCTGAACAGCGGCGCCAGGTTATTGAAGAAATGTAGGGTCTTCTAGTTTGGTGTGGTCCAAACCAGGTAGGAACTCGGCGAGACGATCACGTGCAAGGCTCGGGGAACGTAACCGGCGGATAACGTTACGTTCCAGTTGTCGTACCCGTTCAGCTGTTATCCCAAATTTGTCGCCCAACATTTTGTAGGTCCATTGTTTTTGGTTATCGAAACCAAAACGGAGCTGGATAATAGTACGTTCCCGCTCTGGCAGATCGGCAAGCATTGCTTCTAGTTCTGTTGAGAGTTGTTGTTGGGTCACAGCTTCTAGAGGATCTACCATTCCAGACACCAAAAAATCTGCGACAGTCATCGAGTTATCATCCCCAACAGATACATCCAAACTCCCTACAGTGCCTGAAACCATCAACAGGTGAGGTAACGCTTCAATCCCGCCTAACATTCCTTGTTTGCGAAGTTTGAAAGTTTTTATAGCTTCACGTTCCTCTAGGGGTAACAGTCGTTGTTCGGGCGTTAGTTTTTCTTCGGCCCATGCCATGCAACGTTCCAGTAAAGCTTCTTTGATTTCGGTTTCTGAGGGGGTACGACCAAGTTCGGTTGCTAGCTGCGGTATCCGTACCGCCGCTATTCTTTTTAAACGAGCCCAAGAAGGTGACAACCTGACCGGTCCTTCCCGGTCAATTTCTGCTCGAACTAGATCTCTAACAACACGAGCCGCGTACGTCGGAAACGAAGGCCCTTTTTCAGGGTCAAACTGTGTTATGGCTTCTACTAAAGCTACGTTCGCTTCCCCTACCAGGTCCCCCATAATTTCACGGGCACGGTCCCGACCGAAACGACGTTCAGCGTTTTCTCTACAGATAAGTAAAACCAGGCGAAAATTAGCGCCAACTAAACCGTCCATTGCTTTGTCACCTAACACAACTTGGCGTTGCAGTTCCCGTACCGTTTTAGACGACATGTTACGAGCACCGCGACGTTCGATAAGCATCAACTCTTCAGCTGCGGCGCGGCCCATACGATACTGTTTATGAAGTTCCCCTTGAGCAGCAGCGTCCAGTTGTGGGTAGCGTTCCATGCGGCGTTGCCACGCCGACAGCGCGCTAAGTTGTGACAGGTTCCCCCCCACAGACCTGCCCACCACATGTTCTGGGTTGGTGGTTGGGGCGGGTGGTGTAGGTACACGGCGCCAACGCCTAACGTTGCGCGTAGCGTTAGGGTTTTCAAAAGAAGTGTCAGAGACAGCTGACGGGACAGTAACAGTGTTAGAAGTGTTAAGAGCAGACATCGGTATTCCTCACAAACAAGGCGTCAAACAACAAAGGCGCCCCAGCAGGTTTGTGGGGTTAGAAACGATGACCGTTCCGTTAAAGTTGCGGCGAAGAGTGTCGCTCTAAATGTGGGTTAAAGACGTAGCTCTACAACAAAGCAACACACAAAGGAGATTCTCTATATGCACATCTGGTGCGGGTTGCTGTTGGGTTTAACACGAACCCTTCCAGAAACAACCACAGGAACTTCTATACCTGTGTTTGCTTTCCTCGCGTTGGGGTTGCCTTTACTTGGAGTGCTGGTAGCGGTCACACGTCAAAGAGTGACAAGCACCGCTACAGAATCGGTGCAAGAGTTTTGGGGTCAAACACCAACCCAACCTGATACCGACACCAGCGAAAACAACACTGAAACCCCTAGCAGCCCTGAAAAACTGCACACGATGGAAATACCCCCATCGTTCTACGAAAGATGATTACGATGCTCTGCCTTATTCGATTATGAAAGGGCAGAGCATTTTTGGTTTAAAACCCCCAGCACAAACAACGCTGGTCTCCCGAGTTACAAACCTGATCTACAAACAGTCCCCCACACAAAACGGGATGACAGGTAGCTACAGATAACCGATTCACCCTGAAATCACAGGGTAGGCATAAAATCGTCGTATGAAGGTGTGCCCTGTTAAGCTAGGAAACACTAATGGTAGGTATCGTGTTGTAGCCCGCGAGAAAATGCCAGAAGGTAACTACGAAACATTAAACCAAACAACCCTGAAACCTTGGTGTTTCGAACAAAGCTTCTAGCAACCTATTTAGGGAGTGGTTTTGAGACGGTCCCACAAGTTAGGAACTATCTGGTTCAACACGTTTGACCCGACCCCAGGTTCGTAACAGTCTGGTTTGGGTTCTAAAGTTTGGTCCAACAAAGCTTTACCAAACGCCGGGTTTTGTTGAACTACGAGATTTTGTTGCCACAACGGCAGCTGTTGAAAATCTGTGGGTGGAAGCTCAAACTCGTTGGCGCTTAGCTCACCAACACCCCCTACCACGTTTCTCATGTGACGGTTCAGATAGATACCTGTGGCCGCACATTGGCCACAATCTGAACTTAGGCGAGGATCTTGACCAGAAGATAACGCGGCCATCAAAGTTGCTTGACATGGGGCTAACAAACCATCGTTACGGTCCGGTTGAGACGCCACAAACGCTGCTTCCATAGAACGATCCCAAGCGGCTAACGCTTGTGGGTTACTAATCCTAGTGTTTACAACTTGGCTGTAAAGATCTGGGAAATCGGTAGCAAAAGCAGTGGTTGTACGTTCCAACAGCATCCCGAAAAGAGCAGCGGTTTGCGCAGAAACATCACTTTGGGGCACGTTTGGAGATAACAGTTGCGGGGCTGTCAAAGTTTCTAACCGTTGCGCCCAACCCGCACCAGCAGAGGCCACACTATTTTCAATAGACTGGGCTTTGGATGCTAACTGTTGCGAATATGCAACAAACCCGTTATTAAACGACGGTGCAACACCCGAGGTTTCTAGAACTTTTTGTAGCTCAACAAACGAAACGGGTTCTAAAGAAGCTACGGTAGGTCGTTGCAGCACTTCAGCAATACCTGAACGGTTAGCACTAAAAAAACTTGTGGGGTCTTGTTGGCCTGACCATACCCCAATCATCGCCGAAGTTAACGAACCGTACCGTTGTCGTAACACCTCAGGGCTGCTATCTTCCCAACGAAACACCGAATCGGGGTAGCTTGTTGTTGAGGACGGAGAAACCAACGACGATGATGTCGTGGTTGTTTCCTCAACTGTTGTTGATGACACCACGTTTTCTGTGTCGGGTACGCCAGAGGGGTCGACGGTGGTAGAGCTGTGAGGTTTAGGCGATATTGGAGGTATAGGTGTTGCTGAGGCTGTGACAGTGCTGGTAAGCGTTGCCACAGACACTAACAGCAACGCTACAACAGTTTTTGGTAACCGTTTCATAAACATGAGGTAACGCAGCTTTCTAGATCAATGAAAGTTTAGTAACAACACCTTTAGCGGCACCCCAAACTAAACCCAACACCCTCAACAACGAACCGATATAGATCCACAGGTCTGGTTTCCTACCTAGCCACAAGGGTTACCTGTGTCTAGTTTTGTGTCACCACCCACCAGCTGTCCTAGAGAAAATATTGGCAGGTTAGTTAAGGTTTGGGGTGTTTAGTTTGGGTGGTGTGGTGGGCTGTACACCTTTTGGTGTTGGTGGAACATTATTGTTTTGGTGTGGGGAAGGGTCTACACCAAGGTTTGAACCAAACGTCGCTAAAGCCAACATGTCCGCTGTTCGTACCAACATGTTTACACCTGTAGCAAAATCCCCGTTTTGTATGTGTTCCAAACTTGTGGCCACACCCAACCAACCTTGGTTAACAGCTGTGTTCCCCGTCGAGTCAACATGGGTTTTGGTGAGTTGGGTGATTTGGTCTATCCAAAGAGGGTCTAGTTCCAAAGCTCCCATTGTGAGCTGTTGGTGAGCGTTAAACGCTAGAAACCTTAGGGTAGCTACATCGTTACGTACCGAAGCGTTTGTAGAGGTGTCAGGCTTGTTGGGTGTGGTACCTAAATGTAACGCTACCCCAAACACAACTAACATAGCGCTGACAAGTGTTACCCAAAACGCTAGAGGGCTATGTTTGAACCAAACCCAACGCCCAACATTTGGCTGGGGCGGCGGGTCATGTGTTAAAGGCGTGTGGGTAGCGGTGTAGCTCATAACAACCCACTTTGGCGGCTGATACACAAACCCGAACTACACCCCTCTAACAAACACAAAAACTAGCTGTTAGAACCCTAATGAACGTTACTATATTTAACATACGAAACCCCGGCCGTTTGATCGGCCCCGAGGGGGCTACAGGGACGGTTCCGGGGTGTTGTTAGACGGTCAGCTGGAGTACCCCAGATAACCGGAAATGTTTACATTGTAACGTGCTAAAGCTTCTAACAAACGTGGAGAGGGTTGCCCTTGTTGAATAAACATGTCTGAATGCTGATCATATACCCACAACGGGTTCCGCCGTTGACGGGCACCTTCACGAACCGGTTCAAGTTCTACTATTTCGGTTATTACCCGCCGACCTAAAGTAGAAACTTTGATTTGTATCGCCAAATGGAAAGCGTTAGCTACCTGGTCCCTAGCAACTTCTTCTGGGATCCCAGCTTCCATAGTGTAAGACACTAGCTGTTCAATAGCTTGGGCAGTGTTGTTAGCATGAAGTGTGGTGACTGAACCGTCGTGGCCTGAAAGACACGCTTTTGATAACGCATAAGCTTCTTTACCACGGGTTTCCCCTACCCAGATACGGTCGGCACGCATCCGTAACGCGTGCCTTACCAGATCTTCCAAAGTTTCTTCTCGTATAACACGCCCTTGTTCATCTACATCCCGATAGGTGACTAATGAAACCACATTAGGTAACCGGCTCACTAAATGTAGCTCGTTGATTTCCTCCACGGTTAACACTCTTTGGGAAGGGTCAACAAACCACGACAACGCTCTAGCTAACGTTGTTTTCCCAGCGCCAGAAGAACCCGAGATCAACATGTTCAGACGTCCTCTAACCGCTGCTTCTAAAAACAGGCGCATATCTTGGGACATCATGTTCTCTTCTAACATCTCATCTAGAGTGATTAACGTTTTAGGTTGTTTTCGTACAACTAACGCTGGTTCTCCACGAGTTAGGTCAGAAGTTGCTACAATAACAGACCCTTTCAACACAGTTAACCGTGTATCGAAAGAGCCTTCTACCACACTTGTTTTGGCGTCCGCTAGCCGTTTGTAACCAACATCGGTCAATGCTAACAACCCGTCAATAAACTCTTCGTATTGTTGCGGGGACGAAAATATGCGGTGCAAAAGCCGAGGGCCGCTCGAATCTGTAAAAAACACACTGTTATGTGAGTTCGCTCGGACGTCTTGTACATCAGGATCATCTAAAAGTCGGAAAAGAGCGCGAGTTCCAGGGTTGTCAGAAAATAAGGTGTCAAGACCGGACATGTTTGGTGTCAAAATTGTTTGAGCAACATGCTGATTCGCTGTTTGAGCAGCGTTCTCAACACCCACCCACCCGGTTTTGCTTGTCGGAGCACCCACATTTTGTGGAATTTGGGTGTGCCACAGCTCACCAGATACCTGACTTTCGGGGTTTGGGGAAACATCAGACACTACAACAACCTCACAAACAATTAACACTCAACAGACTGTGGCAGTGTCGGCACCGCCGTACCCAGCACAAACAACACCTGCACGTGAAGAGGTGACTCTTGTGGGTGAGGGCCACCTCAAATAATTAAATATCTCCGCAACCCAAACCGCTATAACAAAACCGCCGACCACCAAAACGTTGCCCAACCAGGTTGTTAAAACAGGAATAAAAACCTGGACTAGCAGTTGGCCGGTCGTTTCTTGGATGAGAACAACAAAGATGGCTAGTTTCTCTATGATAGGGAAACTAGCCATCTTCTAAATGTGAGGTTTGTTAAACCTTCACAAGTTTTTTTGTGGCTGTCACGAGGTCTTCTAAGGTACGGTCCCATTCTGGTAGTAACCTTAAAAACACTTCCCACACAGCCAACGATTCTGGGGTGTCCCCTGGGCCTAGTTGTTCTAGAAACCATGCTACGAGCCCCGGATATACGGTGGGGTCTGTGTCGGGTTTAAACAGTGCCTGTACCGAAAGACTAGAAACTAAAGCCTTTGGTAACAGGTTTGGTTGTTTCCCAACATTTAGGCTTTTAGACGGTTTGCGTCTCACCGGAACATCAACCGGATCGAGCGTTTGATACCTGGGACGTCCGATCAGGTCTAAACTCCAGGTGCTACTACCCGACAGGTATTTCACGTTTTTGCGGTAATCCCAACTCATTGGCGAGTTGTGATGATCAGGATCATAATTCATGCCCTCCGCAACAATCCCGCGTAACGTTTGGGTCACGTTTTCAGGAAACCAAGCTGCCTGACCTTTAGAAAAAAATCCTGGTATCCCAGGGTTAAGTAACCATTTTTTTATCTCGGGGTGGGTGTATAGGTGAGGGCTTGTTAACGCCTCCACTATTAGCCTGCGGATTAATGAAGCATGTTTGTGGCTACGGGTTAAAAACTCGACCGCTTCATCAACATTTTGAGGGTTTGTGATACCGCCAAGTTGGCCTTGAAACGACGGTGTGTCCTCGGTGGTTTTGATACCGAAGTGTTGTTCCAACAATGTTTTGGTTTGTGTATGAAGCTCCACAGATAGCCAAGGCTGAGCCGCTAAACCGACAAGTGCGGTCTTGTAGCCTTGTGTAAGGGAACCGTTTGTTTTAGCCGCAACCAAAATGTTTTCTACAACCTGTTCTGGCAGAGGAAAACCTGCAGCAACATCAGCGATTGCTGGGCTAATATTTACACCCAGCTGGTCTAGAAGCTCTATTTTGTGAAACACAACAGCTTCTATACCAGAACGCTTTAACTGCTGCGACAGGATTTTGTTTTGCAGCGCAGTAACAAGTGTTTCGTCGCTAAACGCTGTAATGTCCCATGCCACCCAGTCTCGGCTGTCTCGACTCACATGGTCTTGGGCTAGTTCGCTCTTAAGCGTTTTCGGGTAACCATCCAACACGCACAACAGCCCGTATGAACTTAATCTACGGATCACTGTTTTGTATAGCTCTGCTGGTAAAAACCAGTTTTCTAGCCCGGCAAATAAAACCGCTTGGGCGTTATGGTTACCGCCTAGTATCCGGTTCGCAACAGCAGGGTCGTTCGTGTTTTCTATAAGCCGGGTCGCTTCGCCTACCGTGTTAAACCTAGGCCAAGCAGATTCCACAACCCTTAGGGTTGTGTGCGGGTTTTTTGCTACGGCTTCCACAATTTTGGGGTTGTCCCCTAAGACACGCAGCACAAGTTGTAACACTTCTGTGGCGCTAATGTTTTGTACAATTTTTGCTAAACCCATCGGATTTAGCCTCCTTTTTGTTTGTATGAGTATATCTCCAGCCCCGTATCTCTACCTTTGGTTGTGTTTAACAACTTTAAGTTCGGAGCTAGCGTGGTTTATACCCGATCTACCTTTGAACGCTTCACGAAGAGAGCCAAACCCGCACAACAACATGCTAAAGATGCCACCAGGTAGACTGCCGACACACAACAGTAGGTGTTGTGTGGTCATAAAGAGACAACACGACCAAAGGACACTACTACCAACAACTCTTCAAAAGGGGGGGTGCCGGTAAACAACAAATGTGTGACTAGAGTTTGGTTGCCTATGGTTGATAGACAGCACTCTAGTCACACATCAAACACCCTAAATAAGGTTGTTTAGATTCCGAACTGTTCTTTCTGGTAGGACATGCCGATCAGGCAACAGCTTTGTGTTGTACACCTAGACGAGCAAGGGCCTCGACAAGTTCAACTAAAGTTCCTTCCCATGCCGGTATCAAAATAAACGCTCTTTCCCAGTTCGCAACCGACTCTGGTGTGTCCCCTTCACCCAAATGACCGACCAGCCAGTCAACGATCTTTGTCGCGTCTATATAGTTACGTACCGCAGAACCATCCTTGGTTGGTGGGCGGTGTTTCCCAAACGGTGCCAGCAACCCCATATCGGCCGACTGTCCGTACAAAATATATACGGCGTGCCCACCGGACATTGGACGCCCAGGCCGTAACACAGGTTTATCTGGGTTTGATCCGGGCCCTATTTGTGGCGGAAGTACAGCATCTAAAGGGAACGGTCTACGGGCCATAAAATCCCAAGTTTTCCAAAAAGCACCCGCATCTAAGGGTGTCTCTCCCGCCCGACATTCTAACAGGGTCTTTTGCCAGTCTGGTAGAACCTGATAACGTCCGTTTATGGCGGTAGTAATCAGGTTTCGGACCGGGTCCGATAACCAACCTGGTTTGTTTTTGGATAACATACCGAGATGTTCAGGGTGTGCTACCCAACCCAAAATTTTTGGGTTGTTTGCTAGGTCGGGTTGGGACGCCAAGTCTTCTAACAATCTTCGGTACAGAACCGGGTTGTTGTTTATGGTAGCCAAATAGTTTAGCGCTACCTCAGGGTCACTAAACCACGCTAAACCGTGACCTTGGAAACCCCGGTCGATGCTTAACGCTGCGCTCACCGTGTCGGGATACATCTCCCCATAAAATCTGTTATAAAACTCGACCGTTTTATGGTGCGCTTCCACCGAAATCCATGGTTGTTGTAACAACCCTTCTACAGCAACACGATATTCAGCTGGGTCATGTACAGCCGCAACCAAAATATGGTCAACAAGCCTGTCACTAACCGGAAAATTGGCGACGACTTGAGCTACCACAACACAAAACTTGTTGCCCAGCTGGTTGAGGAGTTGCGGGTGGCGTGCCAAGACTGCTTCCACTGCTAAAACGTTCTGTGGTTGTGTATCCCCCACGGTTTGTAGCCAGCTAAGAAGCTGTGTTGCTGTGAAACCGGTGTCGTTTAACGCTAGCCACTGTTCCCAGCTTTTCGGTGGGAGGTTTAACGCTATGCGATGTTTCACCTCAGGGGTGTAACCATCCGGTAGTTGTAACCGCCAAACTATTTCTTTAGGGTCGAAGACCTTGATAAGGTTCTCATATGTCCGTTCCGGTAAAAACCAGTTTTCCAAACCGGCACGAATCACTGATTTACGTTTCTCGTTCCGACCCAACAAAAACTCGGCCAGATCCGGGTCGTTAGTGTGTTCTAACAACAACGCTGACATTTTACTTGATTTGAAATGTTCATAAACCGGTTTCACTACAGACAAATCTGTGTGCGGATTACGAGCTATCGACTCCCAAAATCGGGGGTGTTCACCACCAAACTGTGTTGCCACAGCTAAAACCCCTGGGGCGGTAACACCATGAATAAACGTGTTTATACTCATCTGTTGTTTGTTCCTAACACTATCGTTTCTATACCTACATTTGTTGGTGACAACCACTGTGTTCGCTGGGACACATAAACCTACCGAAACTCAAACGAAACGAATGTGGCATCACCGTGAGTTTGTGCTTGTTGTGCCACCAGGGTGTTGAGATGAAACAAAAAACGCCCAAAACAAGGTCACAACAATACAGTCGTTCCATGTTTCAGGCGTTTTAGCACACAGAATGTTGTGTGTTGCGCGGTCACAAACCAGAAACTCTCTAAACGATAAACCTGTTAGGAGTTCGTGGGGGTTGTGATCCGTTTCACACTTTGGATAAGTTCTCCAAAGGTACGGTCCCAGCGGTCAATCATGGTGAAAAACGTTTCCCACCACGACTTAGAACCATAAGTGTTCCCGTCGCCCAACTCTTGTAACAACCATCCCACGAAATCGTCAACGTTCAGCGTATCCCCGTGCCTGTCTAAAGCAAGCGTGTTTCGGGTTAGCTTCGAAAATTTGAAGCCGATTTTACCGTCGAAATCTAAAACGTTGCCTGTTACTGCCGCTTCGTTGCTAGCGGTTGTGTCCATGTTGTTGGTAACGTGTTTCCTGGTTGGTTCATCTACCAGTTCGGACACCTCAGGCGTTTCGGGGTGTATCGTCCCAAATCTTGTGGCACCTCTCAGTTCGGGTGAGAAACGCTCATCTAGATGCAAAGCGTCAAGCTTGTCGATTGTTTGCTGATCTAACCACCGGTACTGGTAGGGCACTTCAGGTGTTGTCCAAGAAGCAACAAAGCGTCGAATTTCCAGGTTGTCCCACAACACCTCATTTGTTACAAGTTGAGACACAACTTTTGGCCACAGATTTTTTGGTGGTTTTCCAAACAGCTCACAATGTAACAAAACCTGATCGACACAAAACACATCGTTAAATGTGACATCTACTAGCGGACGGTGCCGGGCCACAGGAGGTACTTTAGAACTTTGTGCCATTAACTGTTGCCTGGCTCGTTCATACACTAACACAGGTGTATCAGGGCGCCACACCAACGTTTCTAACGCTTCAAGATCTGTTTGAGGATCAGCAACGATCCGGTCACAGAGCGGCTGTAACAATCCGGTGGGCGCAGTTGCTACCACACTTGGTAACCATCTACGCGGTCCCTGTGCCGCTAGACGTTCAATGAGTGTAGGACGTTCCGCTAAAATTCTTGTTACTAGCACTGTTGCTGATGCTGTAATGCTACAACTGACAAGCTGTTCAAACAGTTCGTCGTCACCAAGTTTTCGGTGTCCGCCTCTAGCTAACCAAGCTAGCAGGGTACCGCCAAAAATCAGATCTGTATGTTTGTGTATCGCCACGAAATATCCGTACGACGCGAAAACAAGACTTGCTGCACGTTCTCTCGGTAGCCGTTGTAACACTAGACCAGCTAAATCTTCCGGTAAACACCACTCGTTCTCAATAGCTGACAACACGGAGATACGTTTTTCTTTTAACGATTCTAAAACAAAACGTATAACCGCAGGGTCGGTTGTATTTCTAACAAGTGCTTCTGCAACTTTAACTGGTTTGAAAACACCTGGGAACTGTTTCACAGTAGCTGCCGATATCGCAGGGTTGCTGGCAACTTTTCTAGGGTTTTTGCCAGGACCGACAACACTTAAACCAGCCTGGATAACGTTTTGTGACGGGACCCGACTTAAAATTTGTGTGACAAGATCCACCCTTGTTTCTCCTTTTATCGTTTGTTCAACCACGTGAGTGATCTTTGAAGACCGAAACGGTCTCTAACCACTTCTAAACGCTTCACTAACAAACCCAAAACCGCTGGGCGCAACCCCACCGGGACACTACCTAAGCGCACGACACAACCTTTTTTGGTTGGTAACGTTAAACGCTGTCTCCCCCAGCCAACCCAACCCTGTTACTAACATGTGGTGCCGTTCCAAAGGAAACAGGCAAGTAACAGGTTGTGCCTACATTTTTTTGGGTTGAACGCTAGCTAGTGAATGTTGGTGTTTTAAGTTGGGTTTCGGTGTTACCGTCAGGGTTGTTGAAACGGTTTTGGAACAGGTTCAAACTTAACGCTGCGATCTGGTGGGTTTGGTTTTCAACAAACTCTAAACCAACGATTTCTTTACCGTCTGTAACATATTTGTTTCGTACCACAGTGTCTAAAACGATTCCAAGTTGGGGCAGCTCTAAACATGTTATGTCCCCCACCTTTAACACACTGTCACTAGTCACATCGGGAACATTGCTAGATGTTGTGGGCACCAAAACAGTGTCCCCAGTGTTGATAGGTGCATCCGCAACAGTACTGTTTACGATCGTAGTGTGTGCTGGGCGCTCTGGTCCGAGGGTTTCTTTAACAGCTGTTGGCGGTAAACCCATTACAGGCATATATGCTTTAGCGCCGGTCAAAGAAACGTCTACCACCGCGACGTTGGTGTTGTTGGCTAACACGCCTTGATAACCAACCCCGAAACGTACCGAGTTTCGACGTTCTGACCCGAACTGTAACGACCGGACCCTAGCTATAGCTGTACCGATCAGCCCAAGGTTAAACACATGCCAAAACAGGGCAGCTACCACCACCCAACGGTCATAGTAACTTTGAGGTAGCCAGCCTGCTAAAGTAGCGACCCCCCACGCTAAAGCAACGATCCCGCCCCCAAATAGGAGCCAGAGCAACCCTGGAGGGTTTTGTCGTACCCGACTCCGCCCAGAAGCGCCTTTGGGGGTCACTTCGAACCGTAGCGGGCGAGACCTGAAAAGGTTTAAGGTTGCTGTTAAACCTGCTGGCATTCGGATCACGTCAAACACAACCGCCCGTAACCCTGAACCGAACCCTCTGGACAACAACCGTAACGTTAAGCGTTGCATCAAAAACACGGGTACGAACCAAACCATAAAATCAATGATGTTCGCGTTTATGGGGGACACACCGCTGATAAGTACTAACGCTGGTATTAGCAGGTACCCTAAAAGCCGCCACGATTCCCACCAAGCGGACAGTGTTGTCAAATACGCAACTTTTTGGTGAAACGTTAAACCTTTTTGGAACAACGGGTTTTCGGCTCGTAGGACCTGCATCGCCCCCGATCCCCAACGGTAACGTTGCAGCAAATATTGGTCGGCGCCTGAGGCTGCTAACCCGTGGGCTAATACCTCGTTGTGGTACACCGACCGCCAACCAGCTTTATGTAACCTGATAGTGGTGTGAATATCTTCGGTGACCGAATCGGTTGCAACACCACCTATTTCTTGAAGCGCTTCGGTACGTACTAGAGCGTTTGTGCCACACCAAAACCCGGCTCCCCAACGGTTACGACCAGGTTGGATTCCCCGATAGAACAATACCTGTTCCCCGTAGCTAGCCCCGCTTGAGTCCCAATATTCAAACGATTTACGATTATAAAAATCTTGGGGTGTTTGAACAAGAGCAACCTTAGGGTCACGTTCGAAATAGTTTAGAGTGTTCAACAAAAAATTGGGGGACGCTACATGGTCAGCGTCAAAGACTGCTACCACGTCAGCATCCACAACTGATAACGCGTGATTCAGGTTCCCGGCTTTAGCATGTTCGTTTGAATCACGTGTTAAATAGTTAGCGCCAAGGTCTTGTGCTAAACGTTTCACCCACCCACGTTTTCCGTCGTCTAACACCCACGTTTCATGGGCCGGTTCTAAACTGGTCGCAGCGGCTATTGTGGGTAGCAACACTTCTAACGGTTCGTTAAAAGTAGGTATCAGTACCGCTACAGAACCGGAAAACGTGGCACCAGAACCTGGGGCGGGTGGGGTGTTCCCATCTAAATCCCACAAACTATGAGCAAAAAGTGCGAGCCCTACCACGGACAACACTTCAAAACCAAACAGCGGCACACCCAACCAGAACGTGTCCCAACTCAACGTGTATAACGCTCGCCACAACAAATATGTTACACTCGCCACTAGTGTTGCTAGCGTGACTGTACGAATCCAGAAACGTTTCCAAACCTTCTCTGGTGGTGGCATACTGCCCTCAGATGCAAAAAACGGTGCGGTAACTGGTAAATCCACACCACTAACACGACCCATAAAACCCCTCTATCTAGATAGTTGCTGGTAATGGTGTGAAAACCCGAAAAACTGCAAACAACCGTTACAGCGGTCTGCTCCCAGCTGTATTTGCTACCCACCATTTTTGGGTACAGTTACCGTATCCGGTTAGCACTAGTTCCGTGTCTTAAACATCCAGTGGTTGCTAGGTGAATCACAAAACGTTTCAAAACAGATTCGACCTGTGACAGCTATTTACAGTAGGTTTTTAACTACCTGTTTGGTTTCTGGTTGATGGTCACAACGTAACAGCCTTCCCAAGGTGGGCTTGACACAACGTTGCTGAGGGTGGTTGCCAGTTTTAGAGATACCACAAACTAGCAGTGTGACCTGTCACTGTTTGACACTGTTAAAACAAAATCACCCGGCCGTAACACTGGCCGGGTGATGTTTAGCTGGTTACAGCTTTTGCTGTAGCTACTAGGTCCAACAGGGGCCGTTCCCAACGATCCCACAACGTAAACAACGAATGCCATCTAGCTGCTGACTCTGCTGAAGTACCATCCCCTAGTTCTTTAACAAGATATACATATAGCCCGTTAGAAAAATAGCGTTCAACCGGGATCGCATTGGGAGAGTAAACCCGCACCGCTGCGATAGAAGCATAGTCTTCCACGTTAGGGTTTGTTACCAGGTCTTCAAGGGGTTTCGCCTGTGAGGGCTCCGTTGGTATAAGGTCAGGTAACGGGTTTTGAGCTGTATACGATTCTGGTATCGAACCATCCTCAGACAACTCTCTCATGTAGTTAACAAACTGGGGTGTTACCAACAGGTGGGTCATATCAGAATGCCCGTAGCGGTTTTGTAGTAGCCACATTCGAATATCAGGATCGTTCCGCAAAACCGGGTTGGCTTCTAACTCTTGTACTACAGACCACCACTGATATAAACCGAGACGGTTCAACATATGTAACCAGCCTGCGACCACCTTAGGGTCTGTGCAGTCTTTCAAAGGCATCTTCGGGACTACTCTTCCACCAACTGGGGGAAGGTTTATTGGGTAAAACGACCCCCTTCCTTTTAGAAGCTGGCTACGAAGACGATCATAAAGCCGGTCGTCTAGATCTGGTCGGGTCACCAAATTACCCACCCACACCATATTTGCAAGGTTGTTATCTAGGTCTATTCTTTCGACCAACTCTTCCACGACCTCATACGGTAAATCTAACGCATAGGCCAAACTGTGAAGGTCCGGGTTTGTGGATTGTGCCACACCCAACCACACATCAGGACGTAACATTATCACAACATATAACATGTCCGTATCGTCACCACAAGCGGCACCGTCTTCTAATAGTTCTAACAGTTCTTGGGAGGAGAACGCTTTATGCCCACCGTTCACCAGCCAAGACCAATATTGTTCCCGGTCCGTGGTTTTGACACGTAAAGCAGCAGCTTTGGTGAGCTCAGCCGGGTACAGCGGCGCTACCCGCAACAGTTTCGGAAGGTGTTTTTCGTTAACTCTTTCCAAAATGTTACTGTACACACTATCAGGTAACCGCCACCGGTTAACACCTTGTTCTAAAACTGTGACCCGTTTCTCGTTTTCTAAAAGATACAGCACGATTTGCGGATTTGTTGTGTTTGCTAACAATACTTGGCGTGCCGTAGCACCCGCAAACATTTGCGGGTAGTCACGTATAATGTCTAACGTGCAACCCGGTGACATAGCAACACTAATGACAACATTTGTTGATGTGTCGACCACAGGTAATGCTGCACGAATAACATGGGGTGACGACACAACCCGCAGTAGATCTGAAACATACACGATATTACCACCCTTATTTAAGATTCGTTTGGTTTCTAGTTGTGTTAACCACAATTGATAGCTAGGAAACACAACACAAGCAACCCCACCAACTTGTATAGCCCCACCCAAACACCTAACCGTTCATGTAGCTGCTGTTAGGTTAACCTTTCCGTTGAACCTGCCATAGGGTTCCCCTAGTGTTAGGGGTGACACAACAAACGGTCTGTCAACTAACACGCTGACAGACCGTTTTGAGATTGTTAAACATTTTATACAGGGATATCTTGACGGAAACTTTCCCATTCAAGGATTTCGCCTGACGCCCACCGTTCCAGCGCCTCATAAAACGAGGTTTCTTGGCCGGTTTCATAAGCCGCTTCAGCTTCTGGTAAAAACAGGTCCCGATCAGCTGAGAGCCCTAGCCGTTGCAAAGCCTCTGCTAATTCGCGTTGAACTACCAGTGGGGTACGTTCACTTCGGACTAAACCAGCGGTTTCAGCGATGCGTCGCATCTGCCCTTCAGAAAGAGCACCTACTGTAGGTAACACCCATGTTTGGGGTGACGCCACAATTTTGGCTGCGACAAACAACACTTCACGATCTAAAGCTGTTTCATACACCGGGCTGTTTGGCGCTGTTTTAGCGAAACGGATTATTGGTTCCATTTCTGCTTCCCACAACACCCGTGCCGCGACCGCTCCTTCTAAAATCAAGGCTGGGTCAAACGCTGTTAACACTTTGAACAGACCGTGATAGGCGTCCTGTCGAGAAATTTCTAGCAAATCCCACGCTTGGGTTGCTGCCACCGCGAACTCGGGAGCGTCGCTCACCTGATCTAAAGTGTCTTCTTGGTTTATACGAGCGAACCCTGAAACAGTAGCGACCATAGTGAAAGACAACTTGGCTTCAGAACGACGATTAGTGCGCTCATACCACCTCGCTATGTCTTTATGTTTAGGACGATGAGCTATCAAAGCACCTAACGCTTTTGAGAAACGTTGAAGCTCTGTTTCAAACCCTGGCGGAACAACTGGCGCCACCAAAGTGGTTTCTGTTCCTGCTAGTTCAACTAACGTACCCGGTTTTGGGGCCAGTTGGAACAACGGGATCTCACCGTTTTGGGCTGCTACAGCCGGCATCGGTGTAGCTAACACACGACGCACCCCACGTTTTTTGGGTGGGTGTTTCCGTCGAAGTTTGGTGAGAAGTTTTTTGCGGAGCTGTTCCGGGTTACCTCCTAAAGACGGTAGCCCTTCAAACTCTGGCAAAAACGATGATAACTCGTCTAAATCCCAGGTTTGGGGTTCGTAACTATCCGCATCCGTAGCGACCTTGTTGTTTGGTTCGGTAGGGTCTGGTTTTTTGTGGACTTTAGCTAACCAAGAACCAAGGTTTCCTAACACATTAACTACGTCTTGTTCTGAATACGGTTTTTGGTGTGCTAACTCTTTAGGGGAACGCATCACCATAAAACCTTCAACCATATCTACAACATCATCAACGGTGTAGCTAGGCATGGTTTGGTTTTTCGTGTTTTGTCGGAGCCGCTCAATAGCAGCTACCACCGACGGGTTTCGAGCGTCCCGTATGAGATGAATCGCTTGGGAGCGGAAGTTGCTAGTGCTCATAGGTCTCCTTTCTTTGTCCCTCATCGGCACATAAATAGCCGGGATAAGGGTTCACCTTTTTTGTGGTGGTACCCACTGTTAGAGCCCTACTACAAAACCCCACCACCACCCGACATCGAAGGGTTGGGTACCTGGGTGGGTGTCTAAACCTAAAACGACAAAACCAACACACCCAACCAAACATTTGCACCACCCAAGCTTGATGGTTAAGCCCACTTTTTTTCTAAAGAAAGGGTTGGGTGAAAGGTTCGAACGGTTAGCCCCACAACAAAACGTTAAGGACGTTCACATATACCTGAATAGGTGTGGGTGTTAACACCAGGAACACAAACATTAGCCGCCCTTGTCACACTACCTTGAACGTTGCGTGTGTTTAACAACCGGTCTACAACAGGTAAAAACACGAGGTTGTCAACATTGTATGACACAGTTACTTCTACTGTTGGGCTCGTTGGAGAGTTCGACACCGAAACAGCGGTGTTGGTAAGTTTTACTTGGGCGGCAGCACCATATTGTTTTGATAAAGTCACTGTTTCTAACGCCACCGACGTAGCTTTAGCTACATCTAAACGTACTGTTCCCGAGTTGTCCCATGAGGTAGCCCCAGCCACCGCTCCTGATTCAGCTAGAGCCGCGGCTTGTCTTTGCGCTACTAAAATGTGTGTCACATCAACAGCTAGTGTGCCAGCAAACCAGATTATCGGAAAAGCGAACATCACAAACAAAAGAAGCACAGCCCCACGTTTCGGGGTGTTAGGTAGCGTTACACCACGGTTTTTAGGCATTACCGTACCGCTACTTCACAACGTGACACCCCTACAGCGTTCATCTGGTAACCATCACCCCAACTTGACGCTGCACCTTTTACAAGTTGTCCTAAACCAGGGGTCATGAATTTGATTTGATAGTTAACATCAACCACTACAAACGGGTCAGAGACAGTACATAGGTTTCCGCGTCGGACAGACAACACCGGGTTTGTTATTGCGCCCCCACCTGGAACTTCTCCTAATGCTTGTTGGAATGCTGGTTCTGAACGGTTTTGTGCGCCACCATAAACTGCCCCAGCGCGGGCGCTACGATAAGCAGCTTCTTGAGCGGCGCCTGTTGCTAACATGACACGGCTCAAATCTAGGATTAGTAACACGAAAAAGAAAAACAACGGCAACACAAAAACGAACTCTAATAGCACCGCTCCCCGGCGGCGGTTGTTCAAACGTTTTTTGTGGTTCCAGAACCGTTTCATGACGAAGTTGTTTCTTTCTTGTTGTGTTAGTTAAACCTTTGTGTCTGTTGCTGTTCACACAACTGTTGATGCTGTTAAAGCGTGTTAAGACTTTCGATGAGAGGTATCATCGCAGAAATGAGTAGCAAAGGAATGAAATGTGCTACTTGGATACCGACCAAGGTGAGAGGTAACCGTTTCATTTGTGCTCGTGCTAGTTCATACGACTTTTTTCGGATCGCTTCGGATTGCTGAGCGATCGTGTGGACCACTTCTGTACCTTCAACCGCTGCTTGTCCTAACGAGTTAAAAAACGCGGCGGCTTCTGGGGTTCCAAGACGTGCCCCGATCTGTTGATACGCTTCTCGTTCTGGTAGGGCACGAGCTCGTAAAAGTTCTAGCAAACCTAACGTTTCACGCCCTACAATACTGGTGTCTCGTACCGCGGTGAACTCTAACGCTCTTTGTATGCCTTGCCCGGTTATTAAAGGCATTTGTAACAGCTCTATAAAGCCTGGTAAGGCTCTAGTCACCTCATCGGCACGGGCTTGTGCTGAGGTACGGATCCGTTCATAAGGTAACACGACCGCTAGAAACGCTACCATCACACCAAAGGCTTTAGGCCACAGACCTGTAACAACAAACAAGGTGTAACTTAACGCTATGAAACCTAGCACGGTGGCTAGGAGCTGTACTGCTATATACACCTCTATTGAACCACCATAGAGTTGGGACATAGCAACTTTGGTGGACAGGGTACGCCAGGCCGGGTTTTGGCCAGCGTTTTGGATGGGTGTGAGTTTAGCTATGGGGCGAGCAGCGACAAGTAAGGGTTTGTCAAACAACGATTGGCTGGTAGCGGCCGCTGTTTCAAATTTGTGGTCGATCAGGTTTTGGGCTTCTTGATCGTCGGATTCGGTACGGGAACGTACCAAGGTCCAGGTGATTAACCCGAAGAGTGTTATAGCTATGGTTGTTATTAGTGCTGGCATGTTTTGAGTTCCTAGACTGTTAACCTTTTTGCTTTTGATAACACGCGCAACATCCGAAACACGCCTAAGAGATAGTTAGCTACCCCGATAGAAAGCCCGATGAGCGGTACAGGGCGTGACAGCTGGTCTAGCCCGCCACCTTTGTTAAACAGGATGAACGCTATACCGGCGATCACAGCTATGATGGCGTAACCTTGAAATTTTGCTTCAGCGACTTCTGCTAAGGCTTCAGCTGAAAGTTCGTTGTCGTAGCGGATACTTTGTGCGGCGGCTTCTAGAGCGGGGGCTAGAGAACCGCCCTGTTCAGCTTCGATTGCTAGAGCAGCAGCTAAAAGACTTATAGCTTTACCGGGGTATCGTTTAGCGATACCTTCTATAGCTTCTGGTAGCGGCATCCCTGCACGGTGTTGGGATAACGCATTGGAAAGTTCTGAATGTAATGGTTCTGCGGTGACTGGCAGCACTGCACGTAACGCTACTGGGGGTGAGCTGCCGCTTTTCATTTGGGTAGCTAACATGTCAAGAACTGTTACTAGTTGGGTGTTGAACGATTCTTGTCTTCTGGTTTTTAGAACAGAAGAAACCGCGAAAGCGGCTGCTAATGATGTTGGGATCCCAACTAAGATCGCTAAAAGTGTGGGTAGCCCGGCTAGGGTTAGACCGGTTGCTAAACCCATGTACACTAAACCTGCGCCGACTATGACGGGGTAAAGGTCCCCAAACCAGCCAAGTTCTCCTAGTTTTCGTTCCAGTTTAGCTTTGTTGGATGTGGCTGCTTTTTCTCGGCGAGCGTTTTCTGCTTCTATTTGTAAGCGTCGCCGTTCCAACGTTGTTAACAGGCGTGTTTCTTTAACACTGTTAACCCAAAGCACCCCAAAGAACGCAGCGGCGCCGCCTAACACAGCAGCTAAAAGGTTCAGCATTTAACGCCTCCAACGTTCTAAACGTCCATACCGGCTTAGTTTTAACGCCAGCTGGGTAGGGTTGTTGGTAGTGTCGCCACCTGGAATCCCTACCTGTGTAAACACAGGCACCGCATGGTCGGGGTTGTTGCTCATTTTCCCGGTAAATAGGGGGTTGGAGATGATTTGTCCGTTGCTCACAAACCGGGTATCTACTTCTGTTATATGGGAAATGAACCGGTGTGTAGCGGAACGTTCAACTTGGACTACCACATCTATAGCTGTAGCGACCTCATAGGCTGCTAAAGCAGGGTCTAGACCGCCGGAGGCTCGTGCCCAACCAGCTAAACGAAACAAGGCCTGGTCAGGTGAGCTGGCATGTATGGTGGTCATGGTCCCGTCATGCCCGGTGTTAGCAGCTTGTAACATGACCGCCGCGGCGTTAGCTTCACGTATTTCACCAACAATGACACGATCTGGGCGCATCCGTAAGGTAACTACTAGCAGGTCTGCCATTGAAACTCTTACCTGGTCATCCGCAGAAGCGGCTTCTTTTGTTTGTAACGGTACCCAATGGGTGTTAGCTAGCTGTAACTCATAGGAATCTTCGATTGATACAACACGTTCGGTGTTCGGTATTGACTCGCTAAGAGCGTTAATCATCGTTGTTTTTCCAGTGCCTGTTCCCCCTGAAACTAAAACGGTGGCTCTAGAATGGACAGCATCTGCTAAAAACTGTCGCATTTCAGGGCTCATAGCTGAGGTGGCTAGCAACGCTTCCATGTTGAGAAGCGGCATAAACTTGCGGATTGTGAACGCTAAACCGCTTTTAGCGATCGGCGCGACCACAAACGTGGCTCTAGCCCCTTCAAGGTCAGCGGTGACTGCAGGTAACGATGGGGCCAGTTTGCGGTCTGCGACCATCGCGGCGAGTTGGCGGGCTACATAGGAGCCATGCGCATGGTCACGAAACGAAATCGGTGTTTCGAAAAGTTTGCCGTGACGTTCTACTCGTACTTTGTTCCAAGCATCAACCATAATTTCTGTGATGGTATCGTCACGCCATAGGGGACCTAAAACAGAAATACCGACCAGTTCATCATAAGCAACGTCGATAATAAGGTCGGCTTGGTCACCTGAAAGTGACCGCAATCCGCTTTCAGGGGCTGACATGAAAGGAAAAATAGTTGTTCTGAACTGTTGATGCTGGTTGTGGTCAAGTTGTTTGTTTCGTGTTAATCGAAACGTCTTTACCAGATTTTGTAGCGAAACGTTGCTAGTTATAAGGCTTTGTAACGCTAAGACAGCCGGCCATAGTGGCTGCACACTTTGGTAGCGACGGATCGTAGCGTCAAGTTCAGGGTCACCTAACAAAACTTGCGGTTGGTGGGCTATGTCTGTTGGTTGTGGGGTTTGAGTGTGGCTGATGTCGTCAAGGATCGCTCGACGGGCCATCAAACGTGACGTGTTTAGCGCACCCCGCTCTGGTGGGTTTGACGAGTTTCGAGCGTTGTTCATTTTTGTTTCCTGAACGGCCACCAACTACTTTTTGATTTGGTGGGCTGGTCAAACCCTTCTTTCAAAATTTCTTCGCCGGTAGCTGCATACAACACTTGTGAAAACGCTAATGAAAGGTCTGGCAGGTTACGGGTTGCGACTATTTCCCCGGCGTTAGCTGCTTGTTTAAAAGCACGTGATTCTGGTATTTGACCTAAGTACCGCCAATGCGCCAGCTCGGTTCGTACTTCGGCTTCAGAACAACCAATATCTTCCTCAGCCCGGTTTAGAACAACACCTAAACGGTCCGGGTCGAACCCTCCCCCATTAGCCGGGGTTGGTAAGGTGATCCAACGTAACCAGTCATCTGTGTTAGCAATCGTGGTGTAGTTCGGTGCTGTAGGTACGATCAAAAAATCTGAGGAGGGAATAATGAAATCACGAAACAATTCGTGGTGTGGTTCAGCTACTGGGGTGTCAACTATGATGTAGTCGTATAGTCCTCTTAAAATGTCTACTACCTGGGTGTAAAGCTGGGGTGTTATCCAAAGAGGGTTAGACTCTTCAGAAGATTGGGGGCCTAACAGAAACGACGTGTTTAACCCTGCTAAATGAAACAGGTGTTTATTGATCCGATCGTGTTGTAAATCGTCCATTTGACGGGCTAACGTCACGATGCTTGGTGTGTATTGGTGAATATATTTACCAAGGTCGGCTTGCTGCACGTTAGCGTCAATGATACAAACAGTGCGGTGTAAGTTACGGGTCCTTAACCCTAAATATACACCCAGGTTTAACGCTAGGGTTGATTTACCAGCACCACCTTTAGGTACTGCTACTGAGATCATTATCCCTTTACGCCCACCTGTGGTAGCAGGAAAACTGTTTTGGTAGCTGCCTGCGGGGTGGGATGTCACAGCTGCGGTGTTGTTCCACTGCCCTGGTGTTGTGTTTGGTGCCTCTTGTAGAGCCGGATTGTTAGGATTTCCCCACAAAACGTCAGGGTCTGATGCGACCACAGGCTGTGTTTCCCACTGGTTACTTGGAGAAACAACCGGATTTGTGGTTGGGGTAACACCCCAGCTTCCGGCGGTGTTACCTTCGGGTTGTGGTGCGGGCACCATCTGGTTTGTGTTTTGAGGTGGAACGGTTTCCCCCCAGCTGCTTGTTGGTGGGACAGGTTCGGGTGTTCCCCAACTGTTGGACGGCGGCGGGGTGGGTTCTGGTTGGCTAGGGCTTTGGGTCCAGCTGGGCTGTTCAACAACCTGTGGCGCTAAGTTAGGTTCCTCCCAACGGTTAGACACGGGGGCAGGTTCAGGTGTTCCCCAACTGTTGGACGGTGGCGGTGGTGTTTCGTCCCAATCATGTTGTTTCGTGGGTGAGGTTCCCCACGTGTTGGTCGGAAAGTCCTCTACAGCTTCGTTGTTAAAACCTGCGGTGTTTGGGGTCTGAGCTGTGTCTAGGGTTTGATGGGTGTTAGGCGACGGTGGGGTTTGGGTGCCTGTCCCACCCCAGGGGTTGGTCTGTTGGGTGTAGGGTTGTTGGGGAGGGGATGTGTCCCATGAAGCAGATGGGGTGGTAGGTGTTGGTACAGCTGGTGCCCATGCCGGTTCTGGAGGACTTGTTGGTTGTGGGGTGCCAGGTTGTGGTGGTTGGCCCCATTGGTTTGTGTTTGGGGCGGTGGGATTATCCCAAGGAGCAGGTTCTGTTAACAACTCGTGGAGTTGTTGTGTAGAGGTAACTATAGGTTCTGGGTTGTGCAGCTCGATTGGTTCCCAAGCCCATGGTTGATCTACAGGTTCTGTGTTAACAATCCCGGTACCTGAGATAGCACCTAAAAGGTTGTTTAACGAAAATGGTGGGGTTAACAGCCCGGCTGAGGGATGAGAGGTAACAATGTTACGCCCTAAACCAGAACTGTCGATAACAGCAACTTTCCATGATGCTACCGTTAGCCGCCCGATGAGTTCTTCAGCGCTAAAACCTGAACCACCATCGGGTAGATTGTCAGCGAAGATGATTATAAGGTCGCTGGTTGTTCTGCCGTTAAACACCCCTGCTGCGATAAGGTCTCTAAGATCTGCACCTGATGCACAGTAGTGGACTTGTTCGAAAAGTTGTGACGCTGTTAAGGCGTTAGCTACACCTACGGCGCCCGCTACTATAATATGTATTGGTGCTGTCATTCGTTAAACCTTTGGTGGTGTTTGGGTCACAGGACGGTTTTGTTTAGTCACCGGCTGGTTCTGTCCCAAACTGGGCAGGACTGTTAAGGTCTGTGATGTCCCCTTCTAGGACCGACCCTGGCGCTCCGCCGGTTTGGTCTAGTTCGACCATGTTGTCAACAACTGGTCCTCGGTACACAAAATAAAGTGTTGCGGAAGCGTCAGATGCTATGAGGTTCATAGCGTGTTCAACTGGTACCCGCAAAACATAGGTGCCTGGCATTGGGGTGGTTGGTAACAACTCTTCGGGTTGCATGTTCAACCCATCAGCACCAGCTTGACGGTTAGCAGCAGCGTCTAAACCTTGAGGGCTGATTGTAACATCAACGATTTCAACACCTGAAACTACTAGTTGGGATAGTTTGTTGGAAGGGTCAGTAGCGACGATGTCAACAATGTCACCAATACCTAGTTTGCCTAGCATTGCTGTAGCTGGACGGGCTGTTACTGACACTAAACGTTCATCTGGCCCTAACGTTTCGGAAAGGTTGCTATAAAAACTGAACGCATCGGCCCGTATTTGTTGGCCTAGAAAAACTGTCGTGTTGGGATAAGCGCCTTCTATAGTTTCCAACGCCAACGATAAAGCATCAGCAGCGTTGTCAGCTACAAACGTGTTCGGTTCTATAGCCTCAACATCTACAGGGACTGCCTCTAACATAGAGTCATCTATTTTGGAAAGAGTTGAAAGCTGTTGCGCAGCTTTAACCACATAGGTCTTAGAAGGTTCTGCAGATGTTAAAATCAACAAAATCAGCGCTACAGTCCCTAACGCCGAAATAACCCCAAGTTTTAACAACGAGTTCGACTTTTTTTCAGGTGCTGTTTTAACGCGACGACCCGCACGTCCCTGTTCGGGAACGTTTTGGGCTGGTGGCGGCCCACCAAAGGAAGGCGGGTGTCCTGGTTGGGGTGTTTGATTGAAACCAGGCGATGAAAAACTCATTAGGAAGCGCTCCAAGGTCAACAGCTAAACAAAAACGGGTCGCGGCTAGTGTCGGCCCCTCCCTACCAAGGTGCGAGCACGTCTTTGAAACCCAAAACGGTGCAGCTTTATACCAACAATAACAACCACGACCCCAACTACAGCGGGATGTTATGGATGACCGCTAACCGTTAAACACACCTTTTGTTGCGACCCACAATACATATTTTGTTGTGGAGTGCGTGGTGTGGGGTTATAGCAGTGGGTCCGGGTTGCTTAATAAAGATGCCATCAAATGTGTTTTAGCTGTTTCTATGTCGCTGTGTTGTAAATGTGGGTAGGCAACCAAAATTTCGTTGGCCGGTATCCCTCTCAACAGGTAGCGTTGCACAGCCGCAACGGGTGTTCTGGTACCCGCAAAAACTGTTATGTTGGTGTTGTAGAGATCTGGGGTTACCTGCCCAACGTTTTTTGGTGACCGGGGAGTGTCATATAGGGTTTGTAGCCTGTGTTTTACCCACTCTAGGGTTTCCTGGCGGTCAATGATGAACAGGTTTGTGGTGTGTGTTGGTATTTCCGAGAGGGTGTAGAAACCACCGTTTGGGGTTACAGCTAAGAATCTTGGTGAAGAGTTATGCTGTGTTTGAGACCATATCCCTAACTGTTGGCTGACACCCACAATTTGTGTGATACACACATTGTTGTTGAGTAGCAAAACAGTGTTGCGTAGCTGGCAAAGCTGCCCCACCCCGAAAGTAGGGTTGGTGTGTCGCATATCAGACCGGTTCGGTGGGGTAGGGTTTTGGAAGTGGAACCATTCCAACCAGATTTTTAGCCGTGCCACTGGTATCCCGGTCACAACACTTGTGTCTTTCACATTTAGCGCTACCAGGTTTTCAAAACCGGTTACAGAGGTTTTAGTTGTTGGTGTGTCACTCAACGAACACCTCCTTATGAAACGGTGGCAACATGACAGCGCAGCTGCTTTTGTGGTGCGTCTGGCGAGACTCGAACTCGCATACCGTTTCCGGCGACGGATTTTAAGTCCGCTCTGTATACCAATTCCAGCACAGACGCCTACAAACATCCTCCACACCGAAACAGCTTTAGACATGTTGGACGCTAACTTTTTCCTAAAGTGGAGCCTGGGACCGGGTTCGAACCGGTGACCTGCCGCTTACAAGGCGGCTGCTCTACCAACTGAGCTACCCAGGCATAAAAAACGATTGTGTGTTGAGTGCTGTTTTTAGCAAACAACTAGGTTGTGATGTTTTAGGCAAGGGTACAGGGAATCGAACCCTGATCTACGGTTTTGGAGACCGTCATGTTACCATTACACCATACCCTAACGGCTATGTTTTAGTGTCAGCGGAAGGTTGAGGAATCGAACCCCTAAGCTTTCACTCACCCCGGTTTTCAAGACCGGTTGCCGACCATTCAGCGGAACCTTCCAAAAATGGGTCACAAACCTGCAACAGCTTTTAACATGTCACACAAAAACTGTGTTGTGTAACCCCATACCCGTTTTTGTGGGGTGGTAAAGGTTTTGTTGCTGGTTTAGGAAACCGTTGAACCTGGCGATGAAACCAATGAGGCCCACCATCGCTCAAACGGGTGGTTGTTAGCACCAGTGGGGCGGTGTGTTAAACACACAGTTGTTTTTGTTGAAATAAACATGTTAGTTAACATCTGGCCTCCTTGGTAACATGGTGTGCCCTTTTCGGGCTTGCCACAACACATAGTGTAACCGGTAACACAAAAAACCACTAGCTGTGGTCCGCAACAAACCACAGGTGTTGTTACCACAAACGCGTTGTTCTGTTACCCACGGTTTTGGGTTCAAACCCGAAGCAACAACAGTACCACCTTAAGAACACCATCCTAAGAACAACACAAACCGTGTTGCACAAGATGGTTTTTAACAAAGGAGACCAAAATGGAAACAAAGAATCCGGGCCTAGGAGCCTACCTGATTTGGGGCGTGTTGTGCCCCGTCCTTGTGTTTGTCGCCTGGTGGGCGATAAACACCCACCACCCATCGACCGGGTGGTCCCAGGCAGCATTCATTGTTACCTGGGCGGTGCCGATACCGATCATGGTGTCGGCAGCACTATCTTTCCTGATGGTGGTAACATCAGGAAAAACTAGGGCGCTGATCACCCCACTAGCGAACGCCGGGAAAGCGTTCGAAAAGTGGGCTATCGGCCCCCTAGCCCGCGACGACCGATGGGCTGAAGTCCATCTGCACCAGGTCCGGGCGAACCGGGGGCACCGTTTTATTGGTGCCCGCCGAGCCCCACTAAACTCCCCAATCAGGGGGGCCGCCCGCCAAGGGCTTATCAGCACCCTAGTTTTGGGTGCTGCTGCCGTCGCCCTGGTAGCAGGGGTAGGTGGGGCAGCTACGGTCACCAAACTAGCTGTTTGGGTGGCCGCAATGATTTTGGTGATGGTAACCATCGCCAAAATCGTTGTCCGTCCGGTGAAAGCCGACGGAAAAAACGCTAGCACGTTCAGGTTAAACCTGGCTCCCGTGCTAGCCATAGTATTATGGGTGTTTTTGGTGGCGCCAGCGTTCCAAGAAGCGCACAACACCAACATCACCCACCACAACAACGCTGCTGTTGCGCTCACAGCAGCACCGTAACCAAACCGGTCTGGAAACGGTTGGGGTTTGTGACACACCAATATTTTTGTGTTTGTCTCTAAACCTCAACCGTTTTTTTAATTATAAACCTGGGGGTTGTGCTGGTTTGGTTTAGGAGCGTGGAGAGTTGTTGTGTGGCGGTGTTGTCCAACGGGACCAGCGTTGGTTGTGTTTTCGGTGCCGGTCAACAAAAACAGCGGCAACTAGCACCGCAAGAAACAGCCACACTACCCAAAACGGTTTCGAGGTGGTGGTAGGGGTGTCCCACATGATTGTCAGCTCGCCCGTGGTATTGTTCTCAACCCGGCGTTTCACAACCGTCACATTTTTTGTGGTGGTAACATCAAACCCATTCGGGTTCCCTATTTGTGCTGGTGGTCCTGGTGTTTCAACAGACACTTCTAATAGCATGGATGCTACCAGTGTTTCCCCTACGATTGTTGGTTCATACACATCTGAGGTTTCTACGGCTTCTAGGATGCTTTGTTGTAGCTGTGTTGGGGGTACCAGTCCCAACGTTATCTGCCGTTTTTCAGGTTCAACTAAAACGTGTTCAACACCGCTCAACCCAGAGGGTGGGAGCACCACATTGGGGGGTGTGTTGGCCACAAACCGGAAACGGTCCCCGCTGGTAGTGACTGACAGCTGGTTTTGTTGATATCCGTGTTCAACAAACAAGGCCGTCAAAGTTTCTATTGTTTCTAGGTTGTTGAACGTTTCGGTTGCTTCGCCAGAAGTTTCCAACACCAACTGGTGGTTAAAGTAGGGCGGCTCGTTAATGTTTACAACTAGCCTGGTTTGTAGCCCTACATCACACCCGGCAACAAACAACATTACAAACAGTGACGCTACCACAGCTAGACACCGGTTTTTTGGTGGGAGCATCGTGTTACCCGTAGAGTCCTGTAGTCATCTGTGTTGTTTTCAACGTGATTTCTCTTGATATTGTTTCTTTATAGTTTTGGGTGGCGTCTCTCGCTGCGGTAACAACCGCTAAAAGCTGTTCCACTACCAACAGTTGCTGTTGGACTTCGCTAACACCAGGATCAAGAGTAACAAGGTCTTCTATCTCTGGTTTTGTTAACGTTTTGGTACGTTCCTCTACCGGTGTCTGTAACCAGGTTTTTCGGGCGGTTACTCTTGCTTGGGCTTTAACTACCTCATAGTCATGTTTTAACGCTACCGCCAAAGCGTTTAACAGCCCTAACATTTCTATGATCCGGGCCCCTTCTGCTGCCCACCAGCCTGACTCGTTTGAGAGTTGTAACGGTGTTAAGTTACCTAGTTCTGTTTTGAACGGGCGGCGGGGTTCTATGTTGCGGTGAGCGTCTGTGGTCCAAAGACCAAGCGCCCGTGCTTGTCGCGCTAATTCGGTACCACCATCGATCCTGCTTAACGCTTCCCGCAACGTGCGTGTCATATTCGCAGCCGAATCCGCAACAAATTTTGTGTTACTACTAGCCACAGAAGTGTTCATAGTGTTGATAGTGCCAGTATTTCTACACGTGACACACACCACGAACCTAGTGGGGATTAGTGATGGTTGGTACACGGTAACAGTCACAAATCTGCTGGTTGTTTATCGTGGAAAGGTTACCGGCCAATGGTGTTTAAAGATAACAAGTTTTGGGGTTGGCGTACTTTAGTTGTGTTTCTGGTTTTTGGTGTTGTTGCCCCGCTAGTTGCAACATCACCTGTAGAGGCGGTACCAGTATCGCCGGAACATTCAGCGGAACAAGAGTTTTTAGGGTTGTTAAACCGTGACCGGCTCGCTGCGGGACTACCAGGTTTGGTGTTCCATGAAGGGGCCGCTACCAAAGCCCGGAACTGGTCGGCGCATATGGCTGACAACCTGGGCTATTTGGAACACACCACAACATTGTCACAAGACACAGCAAAGATCGCTCCGCAGTGGCGGCGGGCTGGTGAAAACATTGGTCGTGGCGCGACCCCCGGATCGTTACATGTGGCGTTTATGAACTCTCCCGGCCATAAACGTAACGTGCTGGGCGAGTTTAACCAGGTAGGTATCGGGGTTGTTTATCGAGGTTCCACATTGTGGGTAACGTTCCGTTTCATCCAAAACGGTGACCCCACCCCAACAGCACCACAATCAACGTTTAACGCTATCCAAGCTGAAATGGTGTGGCTTTACCAAGCGTTTTTTAACCGGGCGCCTGACACGAACGGGTTAGCATATTGGGTACAAGCACGACTCAACGGGCTTTCCCCACAAAAAATAGCTGACCTGTTCGCAGAGTCTGCCGAGTTCAAATCAGATTACCGAAACACCAGCAACGATGCTTATGTGACACGGATCTACAACAACATTTTAGGACGTGACCCCGACCCAGGTGGCAAAGCCCACTGGTTAAAATCTTTAAACGCAGGCTATTCACGATCCTGGCTGGTCTACCAGTTTTCTATAGCACCAGAGTTCCGTAACCTAAAACCGTTAAACTAACCACATCGCTAAACACCTAACAAGCTACAGCACTAGGTTGTTAGGTGTTGTCTTAACACAACAATAACCCCTAAAGAACCACCTCAGCCGTGACATGTGTGTGGTGTTCCTAGGGGGCCACACTTTTTGGTTGGCCCAGCTGATTTCTAGGAGGAAGGTTTATGCAACACCAAAACTTGTTGTTAGATGAACTTAAAGCTGCGACGCTAGCCAGCTACAAACCCCAAACCGGCGAAACTATCCGCCAAGGTTTAGAAGCTATCCCGACCGGGATACCAGCCCTAGATGATGCTTTAGTTACCGGCGGTTTCCCTACCAACCATATTGTCGAACTTTTTGGGGAACCTGCCGGTGGTAAAACCACCCTAGCTTTAGCAGCAGCACAAAACTGTCAACGTTTAGGCGGTAACGTCGGCTATATAGACACAGAACACAGTTTCCCGGTGGGTTTGGCCCACAACCTGGGCCTCGACTCTAAAGCGTTGCTCATAACCCAACCTGACAGTGGGGAAGACGCTGTTGAGCAAACACTATTCATGCTCACCTCCAAAACGTTTGACCTGCTCATAGTAGACTCTGTGACAGCGTTGAACCCTACCCGCAACGTTGAACATTCCCGGTTTGTGAAACAGTTCCTAACAAAAGTCGCTGACACTATAACTACTAGCGGGTGTAGCGTTGTGTTAACAAACCAAACCCGTGCAACGCTACGAAACCCTGGGGCAACAGAACGTTCAACAGGTGGGAACGTGACCGCCTATTACACCACCATCAGAATAAAACTAGCCACATCAAACATGTCTGGGCTTTACAACCCTCAACAACCAGCTGAACAGATCGGTAGCCGTGTAGAAGCCACCATAGTAAAAAACCGGTTAGGTACACCTGTCACCGTGGAATACGGTATGGCCTTCCAACACGCAATATTCCCCTAAACCACACCAACCTACCCCAGCTAAACACTTTTTGAGAAGCTCTACCCACAGCTAACACCCCTCACACAACCCCCCAGTTTGGAAAGTGTTCAGAACCCGTACCGTGTGACAAGACCGGCAAAGCTGTGTGGCACGACCGGCAAAGCTGACACTCTTGTAACACACCATTGGTTGGTGATGTAGCCCCTATAGCTCAGTTGGTAGAGCAGTTGACTTTTAATCAATCGGTCGCAGGTTCGAACCCTGCTGGGGGCACTAACCACAACACAGCTGTTACACAGCTGCTGTGCTCGGGTTGGGTTGGGGATCCCACAGTTTTTGGTTGAATGCGAGAAACCCAAAAACTGAACAGTGGCAGGAGTGTTGCAACTTGTTAACGTAACAAAAGTTTACAGTGAAACGAAACCGGCCGTACAAGACCTGTCTTTAGATATTGTGGAAGGTTCTCTCACGTTCCTTATCGGCCCGTCAGGGTCGGGTAAAACCACGTTGCTAAAACTTTTTTCCCGCGAGTTGTTAGCGGACAGCGGTCAAGTGTTCGTGGCAGGGTTAGATGTGGGAATGTTATGGCCCCGCCAGCTTCCTAAACTGAGACGTCTCGTAGCTGTCATCCACCAAAACTATCCGTTACTACATCAACGTAACGTTGCTGACAACCTACGTTTTGCGTTGTTCTCAGCAGGTTGGCCAAAACACCAAATCAACCATCGGGTTGAAGAACAACTAGCTTTCGTGGGGTTAGCTTCCTACCATCACCGCTACCCGCACGAACTTTCAGGCGGTGAAAAACAACGAGTTGCTATAGCTAGAGCAATAGCTGTGGCCCCGGCTGTGTTGTTAGCTGATGAACCTACCGGGAACCTCGACCCAGACGCTTCCCGTAGCGTCACCCAACTTTTAGCCCAAATAGCTGCTAAAGGCACCACTGTTGTTATGGCTACTCATAACACCGACCTTTTGGACCAAACCCCTGGCCGGGTAGTTGAGCTATCCCAAGGAACAATTGTGAGGGACGACATCCGAGGCCGTTACCAACTCAACAACCACCAACTACTGTCATGATAGACAACAAACATGATCGGATAGAACAAATTTTTTCTGTCCCACCAACCCTTGAAAACAACAACAAGGTTGTGGGGGACACAACCGGGCAACGTTCGCTGTTACATAACATGTTAGCTTACCATGTTACACCTGTGTTAAAAGGTTTGCAGGCAACGTTACCGTTAGCTTCTGCTGTGATGCTAGCAGTGTTTGTTACCGCCACACTGATCGGTACTTCAGTGTTAGTACAAACTGGTGTTAACAATGCTCTTATCCGGTGGCGTGACGGTGTTGAAACAATCATTTTTTTGGAACCTCACGTCACTCAAGATGTGGCGGCAGACATTGGGGCGCAACTTTCCCAAAACCCGCTTGTTGAACGGTTCTACTATGTTAACACTGAAGAGACCTACACCGAGTTCCGGCAACTATTCCACGACTCCCCCGAACTTTTAGAAGGGGTCACCCCACAAAGTTTACCTACCTCATGGCGAGTAACTCCTAAAGCAGGGTCAACTCTTACAGATATCGAAACAATAGGGGAAACGTTCAAAACCCAGCCTGGGGTTTACAGCGTTTCCTACGCTTCAGCAGCGGTACAGTCCGTGTTTAACATCGCTAAACTAGTTTCGTTTATCTTAGGAGCTATTGCCACTATTGTTGGTATAACCACAGTGCTAATGTTGTGGGCTGCTACCAAAGCTAGTGTCGCTGCTCGTGCCCAAGAAGTTGCGGTGATGCGTTCCGTTGGGGCTTCCCGCATAGCTATACGGACCCCGTTCATAACAGAAGGTGTGCTAGTAGCATCCCTGGGGGCCCTAGGGGCTATAGCGGTAACACGGCTCACCATAAACATTTTGGAACAGGTCACACGAAACCTTTCAGGAGACCTTGTACTTCTTTCAACGTTTCGTGTCACCCCACCCCAGTTTTGGTGGACGGTAGGACCTATTAGCGTAACAATCATAACTTTAGCTGCTGGGGTTACCTGGGCTGCTACCAACAGTTTTGTTACCGATAGACACCAACGCATCCCTGTGTACAGATATCGCCGCCAACAAAACACCAAATAGTTTTCACTCGGCACCAAACGCTTTTAACACAGGTCGCTGGTTGCGTCCCAAAACGTTGAAGACACAATCACAACCCAACCCCCGAAACACGTTTTTGGGTAACAAACATTCCAAGAGGTTTACCAAACCATGCAAAACGACCAACCCACAAACAACTCTACTAGCAACACAACCGTAACAGAACCCCCAGAACCACCTCCCACCACAACAGATAACGAAACTGTTGCGGTAACCGGCCCCCACAAAGATGAAACCCCCCAAGTCGGGCCCAACGGTGAACGCCCGATCCAAATCGTGATCTTTGTAGGCGACGCGCCGTCTGTGCCGCCCTATGTGAAAACCGCTGACCTAAACACCACCGAAACACACACCCCCAACGACACCACTGAGAACAATGAGGGTGACAACGCTGCTACTAGCTATCCACCACAACCCCCTGTTGTACAGGCCTTAGAAAACACCGGGTTAAGCCCTTCTGATCTTAGAACACGGGTCCAGTTCCATATAGGTCCCAACGTCCCGATAGAAACAGCGATAGAAGCCTATGTGGCGGCTTCTACTTTAGCGGGCCGGCGTTTAAACGTTGTTGTAAACAACACGGTGATCGATATCGAAACTCTTGACAGCCAAGCCCGTAAAGCAGCCCAAAGTATTGACGCACGCCAAACTATCGACGTTATCCAAGTAGGGGCTGAACATCCCACGATTTTAAGTGTTGATGGTGAACGTTTAACGATGGAAGACACCACACAAATTGTTGCTGCGAAAACTTGTCGGTTGGTGTTAAACCCTGACCCTGCTACCGCAGTAGCCCAGTTTGTTTTAATAGCAGGGCTTCGCAATAAGGGCACCCTCGAACGTTTCCCTTACCTAGCCACCACCGCCGATTTTGACAACACGACAGATGAAACTGTTACCTTAACTAACAACCGTTTAGATCACATTAGACGTGCCGCTATGCTGTTACGCCGCGAAACCCGATCTGAGGACCGTACAGCTATTGTAGAACCGCTAACACTTTCTACAAGGCAACGAAAACTAGTCGCCGCTGCCGCAACCCCTGTGGAGGTCACACTTAGCGCTCTTGGGTCTCGTACCCCTGACGGAGATCTGTGGCACTGTCCCCGACCTGAGCGACACACCAACGGGGATGCTACCCCCTCTATGCGGGTAGTGAAAGGTAAAGTCCGTTGCTACCGGTGTGACGCTGAACGGATCGATTCGTTAAACCTTGTTATGGACACCAAAGCCTGTTCTGCGGATGAAGCAGCCGATTGGCTTTTAAACAAAGCTTAACTCGTAGCTAAATTGTTGGGCTAGAGCCCGCATCTGTTCAACATAGGGCTCTAACCTTGACTTTAGTGACATTGGGACGTCCACCACATATTGGTTTCCTGCGCCACTGATTTGGCAGGACATCACAACAGCAGCCGGTACTTTACCTACTTTTTGGGTGAAAACTTGTAACAAATCTGTTGGTAGCATGTTTTCGTTGCTAGACCCCCGCCCAGCTTCGACGGTCTGGTTGCTGGTTGATGCTGATTGTTGGGGGTCGCCTGTGTGCCCTTCGAAACCCAACTCGTCAAGTTGGGGGTCACCACCATAGCTGTCGGTGGTGTCTTCAACAGGTTGTTGATGGTAGGACACATCTTTTAGCAGGTGTTGGTTGGTTTCAAACAATGTTTGAAGTTCTGTGACAACCCCCAAAATGTTGGTCCACCACTCTTGTGTTAAAGCCTCAAATGTTCCCTGAGTTGTTGTGGGTGACAAAGAAGGGGTGGACAGCACAGCTAATGTTCGGTCTAACCAGCCCACCCCAGCGGGGGTTTCTACTAGCTCGTTGTGGCGCCACACTGTTACCGGATCGATCGTTTGGGCGCTAATGTCCAGCATTTGTTGGTAAGCCAACCTCATCAACCCAACCCTGATCTTAGCGTCGTCAGTGTAGTCACGTAACTGGTTTAACACTATAAAAGTGTTGCTACGGTCAAAGTTACATATGTGATCCCAACATTGTTGCAGTAGTGTTGGTGGGGCGTTACCTAATACCTCTGAGATAACTTCACGGTCCGGGTTGGTGTGTAACAGACCACTGATTTTAACTAAAGCCATCAACAAACCCCGGACCCCTAAAGCAGGGTCGGTGGTTTCTACTATCTCGGTCGCGGTTTGTGTGTCTAACACCCAGTTTTGGTTGGAAGCTACTTTTTGTAGATGACCTATAAGGTCTTGGTGGGACGGATATGAAAGTTCGAACTCTACACACCTTCCCCGGTTTGTTTGTAACATTTTGTCCGGGTCAGTGGTAGCTAACATGAAAATAACATGGGGTGGGGGTTCTTCTAAAAGTTTCAGAAAAGCTTGGCCCCCACCGGTGGATAGCCCGTGGGCTTCATCAATAATATAGAGTTTGTGGGAAGAACGTAACGGGGCGATCATCGCTTTTTCTGCTAAATCCCGGATCTGGTCTTTCAAACCGTGAGACGCAGCGTCAAATTCGATCACATCGGGGTGGCTAGCACCCACCGAATACAGCTCCACACAGGAAACACATTGCCCACAACTGTCCCCCTCAACCGGAGCTTCACATAGCCACGCGGCGGCTGTGACCCGCGCCAACGTAGTTTTTCCAAGCCCTGAACCCCCGGTGAAAAGCAGCTGTTGAGGTAACGCCCGGTTTTTGATAGCAGTTTGTAACACTTTGACAACACCACGCTGCCCAACAACCTCACTAAACCGGCGGGGTCTAACCTGGGTAGCTAACCCGCTTTGATACTGTTCTGGTTGTATAAACATGGCCTTAACCTGGCTTTCCCCACCACAGAAACACTCCAATTAGAGAACATAACAAGTTGTTACACACGAACACCGGTCGCTGTTCGAGCCGATATAACAACTAGCCGCAGCTGTGACAGCTCAACAGCTATCCCAAAGGTAGTGTCGACCCTAAACCCCGCCCAAGGGTTTCACAGCTGCCCACTTCGCCGGATGTTGCTCTTGGTTTGTATGAGGGGCTTTAGAAACTTTGTGGTTTGGTTTGGCGACCTGGGTGTTGTTTTTTTGATCAGCATTTTGGTGGCACTGCACCAACTGGCCAGAACCGCTGGGGGTTGGGTCCCAACCCCGCAGGGGCAAACACCCCTACAAAGCGTCGGGGATCGGTTTGTGGGGTTTAGATTGTTTAGTCGGGATGGGACGATTCGAACGTCCAACCTCCTGGTCCCAAACCAGGTGCGCTACCAAATTGCGCCACATCCCGAAGGTTTTGAGAGCCTGAGACCAGATTTGAACTGGTGACCTCGTTCGTACCAGGAACGTGCTCTACCAACTGAGCTACCCAGGCAAATGTAAATTGGTTTGTTGTTACAGAGCTTGGCACGAGGTTCGAACTCGTATCCCCGGCTTGGAAGGCCGGTACTCTAACCAGTTGAGCTAGCCAAGCAAAACGTTTCGGGTGCTGGCACCCTATTTTGGTGGAGATGACCAGGTTCGAACTGGTGACCTTCGGTTTGCAAAACCGGTGCTCTACCAACTGAGCTACACCCCCATGTGGTTACAACAAAAAAACCGTCCTACTTTTGTAGAGACGGTTTCAGTTGGGGCTTTAAACAAGAGTTTAAATAGTTGCCTTTACATGAAACCAGTCCTTGTCCCCTCTTGTGGGGCGGCAGTCGGCGCTGCGCCGGCGGTGTGGTCCGGGCGGATAGCAGGTGAAGTTGTGGTGGGTAGGGTTTGATGTTTCATGAGTGTTCCTGCTTGGAAAGATGGTAACAACACTATGGTGTGGGTTTTTGTTGGCGGCGCACACAACCTTGATATCAAAGCTTGTTTTGTGGTTCTTTTTGTTTGGTTCAGGTTCAAACCACTTTGTGGTGTTCCGCCTGGTTTTAGGTTTTAGGGTTGTGGTGCTAGAAACCATTCGGGGTTTGGTAGCCAGTTTTGTGGGATGTGTTCTGGTTGGAGGAAGCTAAGCACATCAACTGCTGTTTCTTGGTGGGTGGTTTTGATGTGGGCAACCCAAAACTCGGGGTTAGTGAATGCTTGACGAAAAGGGTGTTGTCCGGCTTTGTATTGGGCTAAACGTTGCGGACTGATCGGCACATACAACCAGTTGTCACATAGTTTTTGTTGATCGAATATGCCTGCCAAAAAAAGGTCGCTTTGGGCGGTGCAAGCCACATATACTGTGGTGTTGTTGAACTGGACTAAAGGTTCCAGTATTTGAAGTTTGGTGAGCAACCCGAAAATGTTTTGGTTCCCACGCTTGGGTGTTTGGGTGGTGAAAGAGAAGCTGGTTGGCATGATAGGTGTGTTGGGGTTGGTCAGAGAATGTGTCTGAGATAGTTCGGGTTCTGTTATGGTTTAGCAACGGTTGTTGACCCGGAACTAGTGTTGTGTAACAAACTAGTGGTGGGTGATGTCCCAAGCATTGTGTTAGCTGTTGGTCCCGGCACACATGTTTGTCGTTTATGGGTGGTGTTGGTCTGTGCGATGGTTTTTGGTGAGGGTGTGGTTTCAACACGTTACGCCGCCACGGTACACCACATGTTTGTAGCGCTTTTAGGTTTAGTTATTGCAGCGTTGATCGTGGTAGGACCACTCAACTGGTTAGAGTCAGGGGTGGGTGGTGTTACCGACGGGATTTTACAAAGTGGTCAAACACTTTTCGCGCACCTGTTACAACTTGTGCCCGAGGTTAACAACCACACCAGCATTGTGTCTTTAGTGTCAGTTACTTTGGCGGTTATGTTACCTGGGTTGGTTTGTTTGTTGCTCGGGGTAGGTGCCACGAAAGCTGGTCGAGCTCAACATCTGATTTCGTCGGTGTTGATGGTTGGTGCGATCGCTGCCATGTTTGTGTTGCCGTTTAACCAAGCTATCCTGCTGGTTTTAGTTGGCGGCGCGATATCAGGTTTGTTGTTATCACCGGTGACGTTCATTACCCGCACCGCGTTGTGGGCTTTAGCTGGAATCATAGCGTTCGACCATGTTGCGGGACTGTGGTATCAACAAAGCCCTGTCCTTGGAGAAGCGGTTGCAGCGGTAACTTCTATAACATCCCTCGACAGTCCCGAGTTGTGGCGCATAGCGTTCATGATAGTCGGGTTAGCACCTTTTGTAGCGGTGTTAGGGGTAGCTACAGACAACAACACATAACCCGCCCACCTTAAACCTATTGCGGGCGACCAACCCTAGTTTAACTAGTTAAAACCGCCACCACACCACACCACACCACAAACAGTACTTGACAGCTGTACTGGACCGTTGTGTAGCAACAGACCGACAGCAAAAGGGGTGTTTGTGTTCCCCTCTACGATGGCGTTATATGCTACTTGTGAGTAATCTACTAGCAAGTAGCGTAACTTTAGTTTCCGACCTAAAACCGTGAAACGCTAGACACGTCCAGGTCTTATAAAAACCTAACCATATCTGAAACACAGACATCTCTTGGTTGTGGTAGTTGTGTCTAAAGCTGGGGCCATGTTTTCAAGCGGGACGGGTTGGGTGGTTTGTTGGGTTCCGACACTAACCAACTAGCCCTCAAAGTGAGGGTTGAACCCCCGAAAAGGGATGATCACTCTAAACCTGGTGCAGAGTTATTGGGAGAAAACATGTCACGAACTGTAAACCGTACTTCACGGCGACCAACACGAGAAGCGTTTTTTGTTAGGGTCCGCACCGAAGATGACATCTTCGAATTTTTTAACGCGAGTGACCATATCGGTCGGCCTATGCCGTTCCAAAAACCTAACGCTACTTGCGCTATGCGTGTAACTGACAACCTTGTAGCGTTCAGCTTGTTACATTTAACTAAAAGTAACGTTGCGTCGCTCGTTGAACGTCCTATAGCGATCCCTCACGGTCCCCTAACACGACTCGAACGGCGCTCAGCGTTATACAACGAGCTTAAAACCGATGAAGTTGTGGTGGAAGTTTCTACACGAAACAAAATTAAAACCACTCCACCACCCGCACCACAAACACACAACGACACCACAGCTGTTCCAGAACCTGTACCGGAAACCATCCCGGACACAGACACCAACCCGCTAGCAGCACTGTTAGATATACCTACCCAACCCCCAACCCAAACGCTACCTGATTTGGGGGAAACTTTCACCGGGGACGCTAACAGCGTCGCGACTAGCGAACCTGACAGCGCCTCCGAGGCTGATGCTAGTGCTGAACCCACAAAGAACACGGACGAACCCAAAACAAAACCGAAACCTAGGTTTGAAACTGTTATCGACACCTACCGGTTCACACTCACACGCGACGCTAACGGTGTAGCTACACTGGTTTCTGACGAACCAGACCAACCGTTAGAACTTGGCTACTCCGCAGCACAGCTAGCTATCTATCTTAAATCACCCACTGTGGGACGTAACATAGCGGTCGGTTTTATCGGGCATCTAGGTAAACCTAACACCACTGAAACTATCGCCCGAGCTGCTTCCGCCGCTCTAAATTCGATTTCGTTACTAGCCGAATTTCGGGTGTTAGCCGACATTGAACGGTTAACAATGCCCCCAGCTACATATCGGGCAGCGGTACCGGTCTCACAACGGGTTTCGCATGACGCTGCTTGGGTTTCTAACGTGTGGCTATATTCCGACGAGTTTGAGTTGTTAAACTCTGGTGAAGTTGTTTGTGAAGTTGATTTAGATAACGCCAACCCTACTTCTGGCAAACTGCTTGTAAACTACACACCTGCCGAACACCTAGAACAGCTTTGGCCTACATACCGTAACGTTTTTGACCGGCTCGTCGCAGACCATTTCCGAGAAACTCTCGGGGATGCTGATATCAACCAAATCACCTACGACATTGTTCTAGGTGACCTTGATGACGGAACTGTTGAACGAATTTTGGACGCCGGAAAAACTTTACCTGGCTACAACATAGCGTCTAACGGTAAAAGCCAGATACACCAGTAACCACACCCACCAGCCAACCCACCCCTAAAAGATATTTTTGTGGGGGTGGGCTAGTTGGAACGTTTTGGCCCGTCTATGATTAACCACGGTTTACACCCCAATCTTGCCCGTATAGCAGCAGCACACAACGATCTTGTGGAACGGTACCGCAACCACCAGATCACAACCACCCAAGCCCAAACCGAAGCAAGTGAGCTGATAGCTCGTGACGATATGGGGATACGGTGGCGGATCAACCCCACTAGCGGGCAGTGGGAACATGAAACCCAAACAGGGCAATGGAAACAAGGCGCACCACCCCAACAAGGGGTTGCTAGTTTAACCCCACAACATTTTGGTTCCATAAACCACCAGGTTTTTGACCCTGACAATTTTATTGTGTTCCTTGAACACGACCCACCAGCAGATGGGATATATCAAACAGTCCCACAAACAGGCCAGGGACCGGTCTCTAAACCCAAACCTTTTTTACGGGTAGGGCTGATGCTTCTTGTCATGATCTGTATCATCGCCGCTACACTCGTGTTCTACTTCTAACAACCCCACAAAACACGGGTTGGTAGAAAATCACTTAGCTACCCAACACCGCCCTGTCGGTAACAAAGCTCTCTCGGGGTGTGCAACCAGAAATAAACTGTACACGCTACCAATATGGAGCCCCGCTACCCAACCCCAGTCTTCACACCAGAATCTGCTACAGCAAACATTGACCTGTACTCGCTTGTAGCTACTCTTGGGCTTGGCCATGGTGGTGAAACACTTGTTAACCCTAAACCACGACTTCTTCCTGAAAACCCGGCTGAAATATTAGACAAACCCACCAAAATTGTTGGTGTGTCCCCAGCCCCGATCGAAGGTTATATCGACGGTATACAAGCATCGCGGGTGCTGAGCTGGCAAAACCAACGCCCAATCGTTTTACAATACGCAGCAGCAGGCCTACTAACCCCCGAGATGGTGTTAAAACATGGGGTTGAACAGTTAGGTCTGTTCTGCGCTGAAGAAGACAAACATTTAGTGGCTGGGGTTGTACCCGACGATATGGTAGTAACTACCAACGCTACCGAACCCGACGATGTTACCCGTAACGCTGTAGCAAACATTCACAAATGGCGTGAAACGTTAGAACTTACCATAGCCCAAAAAGCTATCGGAACTAACAGTAGCGACGGTCTTGTCGTATGTGACGGGAGCCTTATTGGTCATAAACCACACCGAAACCTTGTGGGGTTGATCAAAACAGTAAATACCCGTTACTTGGCTGATGAAACCGGGCTGTGGTCTTTACCGTTTTCGTGGCGGTCCTCAATTTTTAAAATGCCACCTAACCGGGGACATCTCGATGTTACCTGGTCTTGTTATCTACGGTTAACAGACGCCCAAAACCATCGTTGGGATTATGGGCTAGTCAGGTTGGAAAGTTTCAACCCAGACCTTCTCGAACCTTTAGCTGCCCAGGTGTTAAACAGTCGTCAAAACGTTGGCAACACCGACCCTAGAGGTGACCGTCATATTGGTCCTATAGCTGCTGTTGAAACACATCTTAAAGCCCGACGATCCCCCATTTTTGATTTGTGAAACGTCAAGAGAGCTAAACCATGGGAGTACCAGCACAGCTACAGATCTTTAAAACAATCCGCCGGGTTTTGACAATCGTCTGGTGGTTGACTGTTTTTGTTGTGGTTGGGGTGCTCACGGTCGGGCCTTCTGTTTTGCCACGCTGGCTTCCGGGTCCCCTAGCAACAGCACGCTACCATATTCTTGCCTACACCGAAGCGTTACGTGCCTACACAGAAACCACCAGTTGGGATGGTGATAGCGTTAAACACGAAAACAGTTTTGTTTTTAGTTTCACTAACCCGGACGGTACCCCAGCGGTTTGGGAACCTTGCGAAGCGATACGTTACACAATCAACTTGGAAAACAGTGGCGAAACCGGTGAACAGGACGTTCACACCGCGGTAGCACATATTGCGACCCAAACCGGGTACAAGTTTGAATATGTGGGTGAAACAAACCAGATCCCTACCGAAACTTGGGGTGTTACCCCTACCGAAACCGGGCAATGGCCACCCGTGCTGATCGGGTGGGCTACTCCTGACCAAACCCCGCTACTTAAAGGCACAGAAGTAGCCCGAGCTGCTCAAATCCATGTGGAAACACCGGAAGGGCTGCGCTATGTTTCCGGCGCTGTTGCGCTCAATTTAGAACAACTTGCCACCTACCAGCCCGGTTTTGTTGGGACCCGTACCCAAGGGTCTGTTTTGTTACACGAACTTGGCCATATTGTGGGGTTAGATCACACCCCAAACTCAACCCAAATCATGTATAAACATGTAGGTGCCCAACCAGCGGTTTTAGGTGCTGGGGACCGTAACGGACTAACCCAGCTAGCCAACCCGCATTGCGCCCCTGAAAACTAGGTAGCTAAACGTTCCCAACACTACGCTTTGGCTCTTCATGTGGGACAACACCCGACCGTTAGGGTTTTAACACCAACCCAGGTCGGGTTCACAAACAAACCCAACAACACCCCTATGCCACAGGTAACAAAAAATCATGTGATGTTGGGTGGTTGGGTTTGTTTGGGGTGTGTGGTCAACGACAAGTTTCACACTATAGAGCTATGGCAACAAATAACTCTGCAACCCTAGACCGCTCCCACGTTTTAGGCACTGTGTATCTACCTAAAGGTGAGGGTACCAACGTTGGTCGTTTCTCGTTTATTGTGGACCGTGTTGCGGGGACCGCTGTAGAGATCGGTACTGCTGTGTGCGCTGACACTGTGGAAGGCGCTGTGGTTGGTGCTGTGGTTGACATGCGTACCGTGGGGGTGTTTGGCACACCACTTGAAGCAGAACTGGTAGCAACACACCAAACCAACACTCTAGGCCAACTACAAGAAGTGGTCGTGGCCGATGTTCAAGTGTTTCATTCTGAACATATGCGCCCTGTTCGCGCTGGTATAGTTCGAGCTGCTACCGCTACCGAACTTGGGGTAGCAACTGGTTTAGACCACATGGAATGGCCTATACCAGCAGGGGTTGTGAAACTTGTTTCTGGTGAATACGCACCAATTTTTTTGGATGGCACATATCTTTTAGGCCCAGAAGGGGCCCATTTAACAGTCGCTGGGCTTTCCGGGTTGGCTGCTAAAACATCGTTTATGATGAGTTTGTTACGCTCAGCGGTCTACACCGGCGGGTTGTATAACCATTCGGTAGGGGCACTTATTTTTAATGTTAAAGGCACCGATCTTCTATATTTAGATGAACCACCCCAACAAGGTTACGAACTTCAAAACCTTGACCGTGAACTGTACCAAGCTTTAGGTGTCCCAGCGGAACCTTTCGATGATGTGACTGTGTGGTCTCCTGGCGTGTTAGATGAGGGCCATACCCGTTCCGAACGTCGAGATGCCCGCCCGTTGCGTTGGGATCTGCGTATGGTGTTTCGCTATCTACCTACCCTTTTCCCCTACATCTACCAGGACGACAAACTTTCAGCGTTTGTTTCACAGTTTGAAGATCTGCATTTAAACACCCCTGGCCCTAACCGGATCGACACGTTAAACCACATGTTACGTTGGTTTGAACAACAACTTGCCGAAGCTGAACAAACCGGTTCCGACACCGCTTTTGGGGGTCGGACCCATATTGCTACCATGCGTCGCCTTTACCGCATGTTTTCATCTTTACCAGCCCGTACTAAAGGACTGATCGTTACCGGCTCTGCCAACGAAGCCTATGATGATATTGCTGTGGAGGGTTGGCGGCACGGCCAAATCGTGGTGGTCGACATCTCAGGGCTCCCGGCCGACACTCAAGGTTTCATTATGGAACGCACCACGAAACGTATCATGCAATCCGCTGAAGAAGCGACCCTCGGGGTCGATCATGTCATTATTTTAGCTGATGAGCTGAACGCTTTCGCACCTGCCCAAGGCGGGGAAATGGCTACCGTCAAAAAAACGTTACGCACGATCTCTACCCAGGGACGCTACGCAGGGATCTCAATGTTTGGCGCCGCCCAAAAAATATCGGTTGTTGATGAGCTCGTATATTCCAACGCTGCTACCCGTGCTTTGGGACGTACCAGCGACGTCGAGTTGTCATCCGGTGTGTACGGGAGGCTACCTTCTGGTTTAATAGAACGACTAGTGACACTACCTAAAGGCCAAATGGCGTTATGGGCCTACAACCTCCGTGGCGCTATGATCGTTACGTTCCCCCGCCCAGCGTGGCGGACCGGTAAAGCAAAAACTGTGGGGGGCGCTAAACGCGCTAAAACAGGGGCTGGGGTGCTACAAGAACACCTCAAACCCCAATCGTTCGCTAACCTCACCGAAGGCATCCCAAAAGAACTCGTCGAAACCACTATCTCAGCAGCATCCAACACCACCGAAGCTATACGCGAACTAGAACAAATCCAGGTTCCAGACATGGGACGTAAAGGGTTACATGCCACCTACCAACCCGACCCGGAAAACCCTTATGGACTCGACTAACCACACACCAACACACAAATATTGTTAAAACACACCACCCCACAGCTGTTACACCAAACAATTAAAAACACCCCCCAACCGTTACAGTTGGGGGTGCCTGGGTGTCGGGCTTTAACGTGTAAAAGCCCTACACCCGATAATGTTGCCGGCCTCGTCCCGTACGAGGTCGGCAGGGGAAAAGAGATCAGTGCGGTCGGGAGCCGCACTGATGGTCAGCGCCGACACAATAAAAATTGTGTCGGCCTCGGGTTCCGGTAGGTTTTCCACGGCACCATAGGCCGTGGAAACCAAATCGATTTCGGCACCGTCTACTTCGATGGTGCCAACAGGGGTTGGGGTGGCGGCCGCGCGGGCCACCACCCCGGAGGCTGGGATCGATATAATCCCAGCCTCGGTTACAATATTGACTTCGTGGGGTGTCAGGTTTATGAGTTTCATAACCCGACCTCCTTTCTCCCCTTCTCCAAGGGGACAGGGCCCGGCTTTTACAGCCGCTCGTTTAGTGATGTCAAACACCTCTGGAAGCGTTGACAACACACACCACCCCAACCCCACTAAAATCTCACCTACCATCTTAAAAAGTAAACACACAAACCCGCTTTTGGTTTGGTGTTGGGGCGTTTAGTTTCAAGTATTGTTCAACAACCCGGCTAACAAAACCCCAAGTGTGTTATGACATCGGCCTGGGGTTTTGTTGTCGCAGAGTTGTAATAACAGCGTTGTTTCATAGGTCCGCAGGTAACAACACATCGGGGATAGTGTTTGGTCATGATTTTTTGTGCAACACTACCAAACATGTGTGTGACGATATGGTTGTTTGGCCACAACCATCCTACTATTGCACCGTTTTTAACGGTAGTGTTACCGGCAGGAACAGTACTGGTATGGTTTGGTGGTTTTGTTAAGAAACGTCAAAGGTTCGGTCACTAGCACGACCAAACTCGGGGCTGCTACCAACTTGGGGTGGTGGTTCTGTTGAACGGCGTCCCCACCACACCGAAACTAGCAGCGACCCGACAAACACCCCTACCAAAACACCCCATGCCATAATATTCCACATAATGTCACCAACTTTGTTTTTCGTGTTCTAAAAACATGTTTTCAACACCTAACCTGAACACTGATCTGGGTTGTGGGTTAACTGTCCCCTAAAACTTGTAGCTCTACAGGGATGTTACGGTTTGTTTGGTCGCCAACTCCTAGCTGCCCGTAGCTGTTAGCCCCCCAACACCAGCCTTTGCCGTTGGTGTCCACAGCGCAGGTATGGTTTGTGCTGGTCGCTAGTTGAACCACCTCTAAATCCCCTACGATTGGGGTAGGTGTTATCGTGTTAGCTTCTGAACCGTTGCCTAGCTGTCCGTTACTGTTGGTACCCCAACACAAAACTGTTGAGTTCGAAATTCCGCAACGGTTCCTAACCAGGGCACTGAAAGAATATCCTGGGTGTTTAGCTACCGGTGTGGTACGCACCGCCCCATCTACAAGTCCCCAGCACCATGCCGCCCCGTTTGTGTCAAGAGCACACAAATCAGACAGGGACACATAGCTACGGGGTGACGAGACAGCTACGGGGGTTAGCTGGTTTGGTGTGGTGGTACCATTACCCAACTCGCCTTGGACTCCTCGGCCCCAACACCACACCTGCGCATTATTAGCAAGACCACAGCTAGTAGATCCGTTCGTAACGATCTGTTTAAAAGACCGGTTACCAAAAACCGCTACCGGTTCAGACTGATCAACACTACTGTTGTTACCTAGCTGGCCGTTCTGGTTTCGACCCCAGCACCACGCTTTGTTCATGTTGTCTAACCCGCAAACCGTGGAGCTGCTAGTTGTAAGGCTAGTAAAGGTGTGGTTGCCTGTTACACGGGTTGGTACTAGCGAATCAATTTTTGTGTTGTTCCCTAGCTGACCATACTGGTTTTGGCCCCAACACCAAGCATCGCCAGAAGTGTCAATACCGCAAGAATGTCGTGACCCGGCAGCTAAAGTTGTGAACCGTAACTCGGTATCCACCGGTTGGGGGTTTAGCTGGTTTGTGGTGCTGTTAATACCTAGCTGCCCCAAATTGTTTAGACCCCAACACCAGACCACCCCAGTTGTGTCTAGCCCACAAGAATGCAGATCACCTGTTGCTATCATGGCCCATCCCGTCTTATCTGGCGGGGGTGTTTAGCGGGGCGGTGTTATCGGAGGGTTCTAGATCGCCTAGCAGTTCAGGAACTAAACCCGCTATCAGATTCTCAGCGACAGCCGCTGTTGGGGTTAGCTCACCAACAATTTCGGTTGTGACACAACCACCATCGATCGCCCCGGTAGGCGGAGCTACCGTAACACACCAACCATCGTTGGTTGATGACACCACCAAAAGTGTGTGTGGGGACCGCACGAAACTTACCTGACCTGCACTTGGCCAAATATCAGCTTCAACAACATCACTAGCCAAAGAAGCGTAAATCCCGGCGATAGTAGCTACAGGTCAGTCCTCTATAGCGCCCAACACCGCATCGAGCCCGGCTTGGGTGTCCCAACGGTCAGAACCTGAGATAACTAGCAGTACTTGGGCTTCACGGACCACCGATTTTAAAGCAGCTAGCTCTGTTTGTTCTTTAGCACGAATAAACACGTTTTGGTAACCAACAAACGCTGTGGCGACTATCACCGCACCAATAACTAAAGCAATAACAGTATCTAACAAACTAAACGCTTTGTTGGGGATGTATAGAGTTCGCGAATCAGAGGCCCACATAGATCCCAACTGCCCTTCTGAAGATAACACTCTGCAGGTATCCCCACCTTTTCAACTTCACAAACCCAACCTAGAACGGTTTGGGTTCGGTTGGGGTGTGGCAAAACAGCAGGGTTTAACACGATAGTTACATGAAAAACGTTCCGTACCGTCTAGCCCATTTTTCTGACACCCATCTGGGTTATTCTGCGTATCGTGCCCAAACCCCTATAGGAGCTAACGTACGTTCAGCAGATATAGGTACCGCTTTTATCAATGTTTGCAAACACATTATTGACTGGGACCCATCGTTAGTGATCCACTCTGGCGACCTTGGGGAACGACCCCAGCTGCCAGTACGTGACTTGTTGGTAGCGCGTCGTTGGCTGGCCCGGTTGGCTGCGCTACGCCCAGACGGTACCCGACGCCAGGTAGTGATCATCTCAGGAAACCATGACCAGCCCGCAAATAGGCATTCAGAATGTTTCCTTGAACTCTACGCTGACCTGCCAGGAGTGCATGTTGTTACCGAAGCTGCCACAGAAATAGATTTCGGGACACAAAACAATGCTGAAATACCCCCAGAACTGGCCAATACAGTTGTGACAGCAGTACCACATGATCAGCTCAAAACGTTGGCTACTGAAAACGAATTTGACACGATTACCCCTACACCAGGCAAAGTGTCGATCCTAGTTGCTCATGGTGTAGCGGGCGGTTCAAAACTATTTCACCGTACCATTGGTCGTGAATACGCTATCCCTACTGAAGTGTTAACCCAACCCTGGGACTATGTAGCGCTTGGGCATTGGCATAAACAAGGACCGGTAAGTTTCGCTACCAGCACCACTGGCACGCCAAGTGCTATTTGGTATGCGGGATCCACAGAAAATATGGGGTTTGGTGACCTGCGAGAAGAAGGCGCCGGTCGAGGCTATCTAAAAGTAACGATACAGCCCGGCAGCAGCCCACAAGTAGAACCCCAAAACCTGCCAACCCGACCAATGTTTCGCCTACCGGTCATTGACGCTACCGACCTTGACCCCCAAACTATCACAACGATGCTGGTCGATCGGCTCAAAGACGCCCGAGCCGGGTTTGACAACACCCAAAAACCTGTGGTGGCACAAATCGTGAAAAACGTTGCCAGGGAAGTGTGGGGTTTAGTTCACATGCCGGCCGTACGCCAAGAAACCAGTTGGTGTTTACATTACGAAGTAACAACGATTGCACCTGAAAACCAAAACAGCACAATCACTTCTAACGATGTCCCAACAGGATCTCAAGCAATCCTGGAAGCTGTCAAAACAGCCACCCAGGACGTAGCAGCATCCAGAAGACAAGAAGTTGGGGAACTTATCACAACCTATCTCACCAAACATTTAGCTGTCACAGACCCTGAAGTTGAAACCGAGATGGGCTCTTCGAAACCCCAACCAACCCTAGACCCTGAAAACGAACCAGCGGATACCAACCCCCAAACACTTGTACCGATCCCCTAAACCCCGCCCCACAGGTTCATAGCGGCGCACAACGTTTTGTTACCCACCGAGAAATAGTTGTATAGCGGGCGGGTTTCACCTAAAGGAAACAACAAACCATGATCACCAAACTTCGTCTTGAAAACTTTCGGGGCCATACCAACACCGAACTAACTTTCCAACCAAATGAACAACTTGTTGTTATCTCAGGGGGAAACGGTACCGGCAAAACCACGATTTTGGAAGCGATCACGTTCGCTTTATATGGTGAAACACGACATGGTGCTCGTTACCTAGACCGTCTTGTCCACCGCGGAGCGGAACACGAAGGTGTTACCGTCGAACTAGAATTTACCTTGGGGGATGTCACCCACCGGATTGTACGTCGCCGCGAAAAAAGCGCTGCGTTTGCGCAACTATTCACCAACGACACCCCAATCACTGAAGGGTCACGGTCTGTTACCGCAGCGGTAACACAACTCTTAGGTATGGACAGTGCAGGCTACCGGCTCTCAGTTGTTGCCCAACAAGCCGACCTTGACGGGTTCGCCGCTATTGGTAAAGGCGGACGTGGTGGTAAAAACGAACGTGCCCGACAACTAGCACGACTGTTACGGGTTGATGCCGTGACCCGCGCCCGCCAAGAAATCCGAAGTTTGTGGCGCACCCAACAAGCCGTAATCGAAACGCTACCAACTATCACCGACGTAGGGGTTCTAGCTACCAAAGTCCGCGCAGCTGAAGAACACCTCGCACAAGCCCAAGCCGCTGTTGCTGACACACGAGCAGCTTTAGCAACCCTGGAACACGAAATAGAAACCACAGCGAACATTGAACATCAATGGGCGGAAGCGTCCCGCAAAGCAGCCCTAGCCCAAGGTGTTAGCGCCGCAGCGCAAGCCGAGCTCGCCAGACTACAAGCAGAACACCAAAGTATTGTTATCCCGACTTTACCGGAACAAACCTGGGATTTAGACGCTTTACAAGCAGAAGCTTCCCAACTCCAACAACATTTAGCTTCCGCGACGATGGCTCAACAAATCGTTGAACAACGAAACCATCTGACTCGCCAACTTAAAGAAGTAGTAGACCGCCAAAACACCCTAGAAACCCTGGTTAGTGGCTTTGAATATACAACAGCGGCCGAAGCAGCCACCAAAATCGATATTTTAGAACAAACCCTCAAAACGTTAACCGACGATCTTGACATCCAAAACGGGTTGATAAACACAGCTCTAGAAAACCATGCGGGGCTACGTAGAGATCTTCAACTAGCCGAGCAACGCCGCGACGCTGCCGCCACCCTAGGTGGGGTATGTGAACGGTGCGGACAACAAATCAGTGAAGAACACCACCACGACTTTTTAGGCGAAACCCAAACCGCTGTCGAAAAAGCAGCAGCAGCGGTCACAGAAGCCACCCAAGAAGGTAAAGCTTTACGAGAAGAGCTAAACAACATCACAGCGGCTTTATCAAAATGCCAAAACGAGATACGAGACACACAACAGGTTTTGAACCAGTTGTCCCAATATGAAGGCGAAAAAGTTGAACTGGACCGCCGCCAAGACGTTTATGAACAACAACTAGAACGCCTCGAAGCGCCCGAGTTTGACATCGAAGCGCTCCAAACTCAAGCCGGTCAAGTAGCAGCACAAATCAAAACAGCACAACACGCTAAAGCTTTGATCGCAGAACGCGAAGCCGCTATTGCCCGACAACAAGAACTCAAAACCAAAGTGCAAGAAGCTACTGAACGTTTCGAACAAACCAAAACCGAAACGATACAAGCCCAAGTCCCTACCGAACTAAGCCAAGCTTGGGAACATCGACGCACCATCCTAGAAACCCACCGGAGCGAACTTGAACTAGTAACCGATTTAGCTACCGCAGCCCAAACCGCTAAAAACCAGGTAGAACTAGCAGAAGCTGAACTGCGACACAACAACCAAATTGTGGGGACACGAAACAAAGCCGCCCATAAAGGCACAGTCGCTGCTGAAGCCGCGAAAGTTTTAGAAAAAGTTGAAACCCAACTAACTTCCCAAATCAGGCCCCGACTCGAAGGTGCCATGTCCGACATTTTAGGTTCCATGTCAGAAGGACGGTTCTCGCTAGTCAAACTAGCTGATGACTACTCGGTTCGGGTTTTAGATGGTGACACCTACCAGCCCCTCACCGAACTTTCCGGTGGAGAAACCGACCTGGTTGCTTTATCGATGCGGCTAGCCTTGGCCGACGTGCTCGTCGGCCAAGGTGGCGGTACCGGTTTTCTGATTTTAGATGAACCGCTCGGATCGCAAGATAAAGACCGTCGCAACTCAATAACTAGCGCCCTACGAAACCTAGCTTCACGATACGGCCAAGTGTTTTGTATCTCTCACGTTGGCGGGCTTGACGATGTAGCAGATATCGCTATCGAAGTAGCGATCGACCCAGACACTGGGGAGTCCTACATCGAATAACCGCTGACCCACAAAAAGGTAGCGGTGGTTGTGGTACCCAAATCGGACACCCTTAGGGACCATAACAACCAAAACCTATCCCCCCCCACTATCCCCCCCCCCCTTTTTTTTTTAGGTTTTTGAAAGGCTGTACCGTCTATGATCACTGATCTTTCCGCTATTTTGCACAACACACCTGATTTGTCCTGGTTGGATGACATCAAATGTGCCGAGTTAAGCCCCGACGACTATTTCGTACCCGCTGGACATTCAATCCAACCCGCTCCCCAAGCAGCGTGCCGGCTTTGCCCGGTAAGAGAACAATGTTTAGCACACACCTACGAAGACGAAGAAGGGGTACGGGACCGGTCCGGCTACTTTGCAGGTATGTCCCCAGGACAAAGAGAACGGTCTAGTTTTACCGAAGCGTTAGAGTTCATCCGTAACGACACACCCCACCCAGATGACCAACAAATCTTTGACGACTACATCCAAGAAATCCGCAAAAATAGGGCGGAGCGTCACACCCCTGCCCTCCCAGAACCTAGCCATCGCACCAACCAGAAACGCCAAATTATTGGCAAAGCCACCATCGACTAACCAACCACCCCACACCAAAGGCTAGTTGTTGTGTTAACCAGGGTTTTTAGTTTAAAAGCCCGGCCCGTAACACTTTAGCGATCAGGTTAGTACGGGATCTAGCACCAAAGCGGTCCATAAGACGCCCAAGTTCCGACGCTACAGTTGCCCGTGACACTCCTAGAAGAGCTGCTATTTCAACGTTTGTTTGGCCTTCTGCTGCTAACACCAAAATTTCTCGTTCCCGAACAGTTAAACCACCAGTGCGGGCCATCACATTTTGGGTGGCGATCTCTGGTAACACTTCGGTAGCGGTCAACGAATCAATGGTGATCGCACCCCCAACTACTTCCAACAAAACTCTAGGTATCTCACTTAGAGGCGCCAGTTTTGACACGAACCCGGAAGCACCTGCTTGGAACACTGCACGCACACTTGTAGAGGAAACATGGGCCGTGAAAACAACGATCGGGATTTTTGGGAACGTTTTACGTAGCGCCACCACAATCTCACCAGTTTCGGTAGAACCTGGTACTGACAAATCGGTCAAAACAACATCGGGGGTGGTGTCCCCCACTACCTCCAAACTTTCAACCACGTTCATAGCTTCACCAACAACAACAAAGCCGTAACGTTCCAACCATTGTCCAGTGCCGGTACGAACTACCGCATGGTCATCAACGACCACAACACGATAACTGGTACTCATTTTTGTATTCCGTTCTGTCGACTTGCCAACCAAAACTCGATCACAGGCACAGACCACACAGGACCGTTCGCTATACGGCCCTGCGGTTGCGGCATCTGACCTCTAGCCAGATACGCCGAAACAGTGCGGGGTGCTATCCCACCAGCTTTTAACGCCACCCCAAAGGTGTCTAACATTTCTGTGACTATCAACTCGCCCGCCACGATCCCTAACGGTTCTTGTGCCAGTTCCTCAAACACTGCCGGGTCGAGCGGTACCCACTGACGAATATTTGTACGTCCCGGCCCCGGTGCTGGTTTTGGGTTGCTACAACCACCCACCAACACGCTTTGTGTGTCTAACAGCGATGCCACATCATCCCTACTAGCAACCGAATATGGAATCAGACGATGGTTTCGACATAAACACCACGGCCCAGACGTTAAATCTAATATTGTTAAATCACGGGCCCCTGGTACCATTTCACCAGTAGCTGAATAACGCCAACGCCCACGAATATCACGTTCATAACCTGGCGGAGCTAACGACTGGTTCTTCGGACGGAACCGGCGCGACCGTTTAGGTACCCGTTTAGGTTCCGTTAAACCCCGACCAGAGCTACCCCTACCCAACCCGGTGTCATCATCACGTAACCCTTGCAACAACACCGACGGTTTTGGTGTGTCGTCATCTTCAAAAGCATCAAGGTATTCGTCGATCGAACCCAACAGATCATCAATCGATTTATCCTGGTCTCCCATATCAACACTCTACTGTAAACCCCACGCTACGAACCAACACTTACCAGGCGAAACAAACCTTGCCACCCCACCAAAAGTTCTTGTACGACACTGGTGGTTATCGGTTTAAAGATCGTATAAAGTGTCGAAATGGGTTGTTCCCCCGTTTTCTGGAATCTGAGGCAACACAAACGCTTATCAGCTGACATGCTCCTATATGTCCGCCTAGTTGCCTCTGATTGTCCCCTGACCACAACCCACCTAAAACCGGTCTTTACACAGCCCCAAACCGGCCAGTTCGCTTACCGTCCCAACCGTTTAGGGCCACAGGTAACCACCACAAACCCAAACCAGAGGATACACACAGCCAACCACAACCGGTTTAAACTCTTCGACGTTCCTTTAACAGGGCACACCGCCACGTTAAATACCGGTATACACATGCAAATTGTGGTGGGTCATGTAGCAGTATTAATACATACACACACCACACCCAACCCCCACTATCCGACCTCAACGTCGTGTAATGTTCGGTATGCACAACTGACCAACACAGTTTTAATGTCTGTCACCCATCTCTACATACGGTTTATGACAGTGTATGTTGCGGTGTTTCTCACCGTTTTTAACGCACCTCTAACCCGTAGCTACCGCTTTAACACTTGTGAACATCCGGTTTGGCGGCCACATATCAAAGCGTCGCTAAAGCTATCCGCTACCAAAGGTGTAGCAGCTGGTGGGCTACAACAACCGACCTATAGCGCCCCCCAGCCGCTTACACAAAGCACCAGCGCAGGTTCTATACCCGCCACCTGCCGGTTACCAACACGGATGCCACAGCCCACATTAGGGTGTCACAGCTCTCCATCTCAGGTTCGTTTCCCCCAACCAACCTGTTGCGTAACGCACGAACAACGCTATCTAACCCCAACCCGAACCACCGCGGGTAGCAGCATTTATGACGATCGTAAGGTGAGCTTCGGGGCACCTGTAGCTACCTGTAAGCTTCTGGCATCGGGCATTGCTGGGATGCTGCGGTTGTAAGACCCGGTTGTTGTGTGTGCAACACCCCAAACCTAATCAGAGGCTATTGGCACGCAACAGAGGGTACCTTAAGGTGCCACATGTGTTATTGTTTGGGTTGTGGCACATCTTTTAGACGCTTCTAAAGCGCCCGGCGGTACTAACTGGCGCAAATCGTTCAACACCCCAACACAAGCCAGTGAGAACGTTCTTGCGGTTCAAACTGTTAAAGGTGGGGTGGGGAAAACGTCGTTAGCGGTTGGTTTAGGTGGCTTGTTGGCTCATTCTGGCCGTCAGGTGCTGATCGTTGACTTCGATCAACAAGGCAACTGTGCGCCTTCCTTGGGTGTTCACCCAGATTTGGATGACGATGGGGAAGGGTTGTTGTCAGCCTTAGCTGACCCTGATGGGACAGCCCCAAATGTGTTAAGCGACGAAGCGTTAAACGTCACGGTTGACGAATGGCTTTTTACCCGCCCAAATCTTCATCTGATCCCTGGGGGACAGGCACTAGCACACCTTGGCGCGACTTTTGTTGAACACGCAGCCGAGCTTGACAGTAGGGGAGTGCCTAGGGTTACCTACGGCCCGGAAAGTTTGTTACGCCTACGTGCGGTGCTAGCACATCTCAACGACCAATACGATCTGATCATAATAGACAGCCCCCCTGGGGAGGCTTGGGCGCAGCTGTCCACATTGATAGCGTCACGGTTTGTTCTAGTTCCTACCGCCACCGATGACCGTTCAGTAGAAGCAGTAGGTTCTGTTGCGCAACGTTTCAGCGAAGCTCACCAATACAACCCAGATCTTGAACTGTTGGGCCTATGTCTTTTTGGGGTGGGACGCGCTGAAACGGCTGTAGCGCGTTCCACTAGGGAATACGCCAAAGCTCTTTTAGGAAACCAAGTGATTGTGTTCAACACTTTTATTCGTGACGTGCCAGCACCGGCCGACAAAGCCCGCACCCTTGGTTTGCTACCACATGAACTGGCTTGGTGTCATACCCAACGACGACACTCATACCCGCCAACAGCTGAAGGGTTAGCCGCAGATTATGAAGCTTTAGCGTTCGAAGTTCTAAACGCTAGACGCATGGCGCTGACACGTAGCCGTACCGCCCAAATCTAAACCCCTGAGCCCAAAACACCTAGCGAGGACATCAAGTGGCAACCCCACGGAGACAAAACGTTAAACCAATCGACCCGTCTGTTTGGGGAAACCCACCCGCAGGCCTAGGTGACCTTTTAGAACCCCCTGCGGCTGCGGACACAGCCGTTGCCCCAACAACACCAAAACCAGAACCAAAACCATCTCAACCGGTTTCTGTTACCGTTGGTGGGACTGACCATGGAATACCCAACAAAAACGAACCCGATCCTGATGAGATCATCAACCACAACTTTACGGTAAATCCACTGTTGTTAGACCGGATGAGAACCGCTAGAGAAAAACTAGCAGCGACCAACACCGAAGTTTGGGCGCAAGCCTACCAAGAATGCGAACCACGCCTCGACCAGCTTTTTGAAGCGAACAGCTGGTCCAAATCCCCGTTTGCGGTACCGCGACGAAAACGAGTGTCGGTAGGCGCCCAGTCTCATCTACGGCTACGAATGACCCAAGCACAACGAGACTTTTTAGACGAAGAAGCCCAACAACGCGGTGCCGAATCAACTTCGGGTTTTGTTGAAACCGTGCTGAACACGTTTTTTGATGATGAAGGTATCCCACCAGCCAAAAAACGGTAGCCACCCAAAAACCCTGTCCACAAACTGGTTACCGCGCACATCTAAACAACCCTGACACCAAAAACTGGGCGCAGCGGGAACCTCTACCAGCGACGCTCGAACTAAACCAGCTAGCAACCACTCTGCCCGCTAGGGGAGCACACCACCCCAAAAACGTTTTTGTTAAACACTAGGCGACCTGAACACAACCACCTCTCGGGGTGGTCTCTTCGATGCCTAAAAGGTTTTGGGTGAAGCCCTAAAATGGCTGCCACTACAAAACCAAAACTAAAACCCAACTTGGTGGCGATCCGACCATCACCGTTTTGGTGTCCCCATCCCCACAAAAAGCCGATCCGGCTAGGCGCCAGTACTTTCAGGAACGGTCGAAGGCCTGGTTGTAAAGACTGGTCGCCCGATTCCTTAACAACGCCCCAATAGCCTCGTTCTGTTTGGCTTGTGCTTTAGCCATGGTCGCCAACGACTCTGATATCTCAGCCAAAGTTTCATAAGCCGCTGCGAGTTCTAAAGTATTATCGGATCCTGGTTCAACCCGACCCCCAAGGCTAGAGATCTTAGAAAAACTCTGGTCAGGTGCCGGGCTAGTTTCGCGTTGCGCCACATATTGTTCTGCGGTTTCTTTGTCTACTAGCCACCGCGCTTTTGGGTTGTAAGCACTTCGTGGTGGCCAGGCCAACACAAAACATTCTGGGTTTTTAGCTAGCTGAGCGCACCATTCACGGGTTACACCCAGCAGCTTGGACCACTGCACCAAAGAAATAGTGGGGGTTGTGGGAGGTCCGTTCGCTATCACTGTTGAAAAGTCCCCCTGAGAGTCACCCTCGCAGGCGGGTAGAACACCGATCTGCCAAACAAAGCTACACCTTTGTAGTTACATTCGTGTAGTTTAAGGGTTGGCTTGACTAAACAAAGGAAGGTTCCAAGCTGCGCCAACAGCTCGGAACCTTCAATAGCTTGACGTAACCCGAAAACCTTTGACACGGAACCACGGGAAACGTCCTGGACCAGAAGAAGGACAATGGCTTCAACTCGCCACCAACCAGCATACCAAAACAAAACCAAAACACAAGTAAAACCCAACCCAAAACCCGAAAGTTCTGGTAAGGGTTCAAGTTCTGGAGTCATACAACCAGTATACGGCACTACCACTATTGGTGGGCCAACACAGAACCAAAACCAAACTGACCCAAAAGTTGGGTTTGGAAACCAGAACCAGTTTTGGTTTTGTGTGTCAGCCAAACCAACCCCGACCCAAACCGAAACTATCGCCGAGGTTTTAGGGTTAGGTGATGTTGGGTGGCCGTTATTCCCCAATAACACGATCGGGGCGGCTACTAAAGTTCAACACCTCATCGCTACACCATCACAATCTTGGTGTGTGCGACCTTCCCCCAATTTTTTGGTCGTTGATTTCGACCATCTGGACCCTGGGTTAGATACCTGGTTGATTCAACTGATCGAAGAAGCCCACCACAACCCCGACCTTTTCGTGTTGGTTCAACAATCAGGTCGCGTAGGTGGCCGTCACCTGTGGTGGTTTGGTCCCCCAACGCGCCGCACCCAAATAGCCACAACTGCTAAAAACTTCGGGGGGGACATTAGAAAAGGCTGGTCAATGATCCGCCTACC
>Ga0172382_10000548_pt1 | contig 70779 bp, 62 predicted proteins | sample Leawel138RmetaG_FD_122245 | JGI IMG/M metagenome (GOLD analysis project Ga0172382, IMG submission 122245) | Leachate microbial communities from a municipal landfill in Southern Ontario, Canada - Leachate well 138R metaG | ecosystem: Engineered > Solid waste > Landfill > Unclassified | place...
AAAATAATACCGGGATGAACACAATCAATGCGCCGGTGATTGCCGGCCAGAAGCGCGCCATGAAGTTCGATTCTGAGAATAAAAAGAACGGCAAACCGGTCAAACCCACGTAAGCATGAAGGCCCCCGAACACCGTTTGTTCACCCCTGGCGACCGCCAACGCTTGCAATGCAAGCTGGGCTTCCGAATCATTCAGCGATACAGCTCCCAACTGAATTAAGCGAAAAGCCAGGGCGAGGACAAATGCCCCAAGAATTAAGAGCGTATATGTGGATTCGCATCTTTGATTTTCTATCCGTTCCATGTTTTTCGACCGTGTTCTCCTGACCTGAATGACTGTACAGTAGATTGAACTTATTTAACAGGCATTTAACGACGGGATTATTTGTGTATTAATCCTTTCAGCAAGCCAGACATGTGCCAATAATCTGATTATTAACTGTTCTTCCAGTATTATACTTGTCCACCATCGCTTGTGCGGACCATTTGAGAATTATCGCGATCTTATTTTCGGACCTGGTAGATGGTTGTGCTGCCAACACGGTAAACTACGTCCCATAGCTGACCATCATAGTTGCTGAACTTCGCCAGACCAGCCGGTGGGTAAAATGCCTGTTCAAGTTGCCCAACCACAATGTACGTAACATCATACGCCTGGATAAAATCAACCGCATATTGAATATCTTCGGTTGAAAAGAAAGTGTCCACCCGGTTAACCCGCTCCTGAACAACGGAGTTGCGCAAAACAGCCCGCTGCTGGCGTTGATGCCAGTTCCATCCAACCACACCCGGCAACCCCGTATAGATCGTATAACGGGCACCCCAACGGTATTCATAGGCCTGTCCCTCCAGGATCACAGGAGAACCTTCAATGTGATCCTGCATCCAGCGGATGGCATAATCATCCTCCACCAATTGCATGTCCAGACCCATATCATAATAGGAGGAATAAGCCATGTATGCCATTCCATCCAGCCCTTGGGGAGCTTCCGGTGCAATACGATCGTTGATTTTATCCTTCGTACCCATCACGGTGAACATAGCCGCAGAGAAAAACAGCACGAGCAAGAATATTTTCCAGACCAAACCCAGGTGTTTTTGCCAGTAGCGCAGTGATTTCAGCAGCCACACAAAACACACGCCCGCGGAGAGCGCAAACAAAATCCAGGCCTGAAGATAAAATTTAAATACGCTGTTCATTCGGCCAATATCGCCATGCAGATAAACCAGTTCCACAGCCAGGGTCAGAGTCAGCGCTGTACCGATCATAAACAAGTGAAACCGCCCGGCGTCCGACCGACCTGGTCGAAGCATCAGCACCACCACCCACAGCCCGAGAGGCAGGACGATCAAACCGACAGGAACGCCCATCACCAAAAAGAGGATCATCAGGATCAGGAATAGAGCCAGGATCATGGTGATCCAACCCCGGTAAGGCGTTAGCGCAGACAATGCTGATGAAGGCGTTGTCTTCATCCAGTGGTAGGTTTCCCAGGTCATCCAGCTCACGATAATAAACAGCATCAATCCCCAATGCGTGAAATACGAATCCAGCGGCGTTCTGTCGCCCTCCCAAAGGCCAATCTGTGTATATCCCTGGCTAAACCAATCTGAGAAGAGTTGGTAAAAGAACAAAGCCAGCGCTGCCAAAACCGCGATGGCAATTAACGCTACAGCCGCCTTCTCAACCGATTGGCTGCCCCGGAAATTTAGCTTTAATCGCGGCTGGTAGTTTCTGAAAACGCTGTAAGCTAATGCCGCACAGGCCAACACCAGATAGGTGTAGAAGTCCCAGGTATTGGTTGGACGCAACGCCCCGATCACTATTCCGCCAAGAGCAAAACCGACCACTGTCCCGAGAATCTTCAAGCAGTGGTCCTCTTCACCCCAGCGCGCTTTACTCAACACCACCGACAAACCCCAACCAGCAGCCATCACCGTAATCGGGAAGGCAATCAGGTGGGCGTGCAGGTCGGCATAAAGGAATGTGAAATACGGGAACTCCGTGATTGCCTCGCCCGGGATCACTCGACTGGGATACCAGTACCAATCCCCAGGATAAAATGGCAGGCGCGCCCCTTTGATGAGCTGGAAAAAGCCCTGGAATGTCCAGCTAATTTGCTGAATGATCGATGCCTCTTCAATCGCGAGACCGCCAGATGCAATCCGCTGGAGACCGTTGAGCAACAACCTGACCGTCCCCAGGTTGCCCAGCACCACCAGCAGCACAACCGTCATCATGCCGGCTGCAAAAGCCGTTCCCAGCGGGCGTTTGCTCTTCTTTTCGCCTGCACGCAATGCCAGCGGGCGCGGGATGCCCTGGTACAGGTTCCAACCCACGGAAAAGGCGCCCAATGCCATCAAGCTGAACCACAGCGGCAAAACCAGGTTATACGCCACAGCCGGGATAATTCCCAGCAATTTGATTGGCATGCCAACGATGACAAAACCATAATAATAGTAATTAATGTACCCGCCAGCGAACCACGGATCAAACGGCGGAAAGGTTACGCTCTTGATCACCGCGTTCAGGTACGAAAAGTCCATTGGCTTTTCGCCGCCTTTGTAAGGATGCCACAAATCCGGGTTGCCTGTTCGCACCCACAAAAACAGCAAAAAGGCAATTAACCCCAGGACTTCGACGGTCAGGTAATAATGCCATTCCTGTTTTACTGCCTGCCAGAGCGTTTTCCGCTGCAAAAAAGCCAGGATGCCGCTCAGGACGACGATCCCCAACAAAACCCAGCAGATCATCTGGCGGGTGACCGGTATGCCGAAGGAACCAAGAATCCACACAAAAAACGCCATTAGCAGCAAACCGACCAGCTTGGTAAACGGATAGCCGCGATCGCTCATTCCCGGGAAAGCCAGGCACACAATCGGATAGCTTACCCAGCCTAAAACCAGAACAAAAGCATAAAACACTGCCGTGGCTGCAACTTGTGAACGGTTGACCAGGCTGTCACGATCAAACAATTCCGACCAGGTGCCGTCAGCACGCAACACTGCCAACCGATCAGCGGGAAGCATCAGGTTATGCTGCGGCTTATCCGATTCCCCGGGATCAGGGCCCCGATAGCTGGCAGCCTCGCCAGGCGTAAAGTACACCACTTTGCTCAAATCAACCGAGCGCAATAAGTTCCGCACCGCGATTGGATCGTACTCCGCAGTTTTTTTGAAGATCAAAACCTTGGGATGGTCATAAACCGTGAAGGCTTCTTCTGCAAACTGGGTATTGAATTCAAAGGGACCCAGTTCAGGATTGGAATGGAAAACTGCCACCAGCTCAAATCCCAGCTCGCCGGTAAAGGACCCGGGCTCGGCTACGCTGTAACACCACAGGACACCCCGATCCGCCGGGCATCCCAGCAGGTGCCGATAATAGAAGGTTGTCAGCGGGTAGCGTTCAGGCACGCGAGTTGTCGTGCCCCACTGGCGGTTCGACGTGATGAAGATGTAATCTGCCTGGTCGAGAATGGAGTCAAATCGCTCCAGTTTGCTGTGATCGTCCGGCCAGTACATCTCAAAATTCAGGTTGCCCGTGTAAATTCCGCCGTCTTCACTGTACGGGCTGAAACCATCCACCGGGTAAGGAATGGCATCGTCCCAACTGCTTTCATGGGCAGGTGCAAGCGCATGCAATACCAGCTGAGCACCGCTTTCCTGCGTTGATAGGGATACCGCCAGTGTTTGCCCCGCTTCCACCTGCAAAGGCTCAGGAAGAGCAAAGGTAAACGGATCACCCCTGACATTCTCTTGCACTGAGAAATTGGCGCGAATGCTGCTAAATTGCGATAGTCCGCCCTGGTCGGTCAGCGCCAGGTTGAGTGTCAGGGTTTTTTCACCCGGCGAACCCGCCTGATCCACAATAAAAGGCGCGCTGACCGCAGTGATGCTCCCACCTGTGACCATTCGAACGCTCATTTGGTATGGTTGATCAACCCGGACACTCTGTTGAATGCGCGGCAACGCACTGTTGAACACCATGCCGTCATCCGTAATCATCGTCACTGCCGGTGAGCCGGTTATCGCTAGGCTCAAGTTTTCTTCAGGCAGCGAAAGGCGCATAAAATACAGCGTATTTTTATTCACCCGCAATGGCGTATCGAAGATGAATTCATAAGCCATGCCGCGCGGGTGGTTGTCAGTCGCCAGGAATTCGCTTTCCACTAATACGGCAGCCAGGACAGCATCCGGGTTATCTGCAGAGACAATCGACAGGAGTACGGTTTTCATCCCGCCTATCGCCGACCGGTCTAAAATGTGCTCAAACTGAACCGCGGAGATCAACCCATCTGCCGGGCTGATGAAAGGCTGAGAGAAAGGCGCATTTGATGCCAGCGTATCACCGGCGCGGTAGGGCAGAGGCTGCATAGAAGTACCATCGTTGGTATCGATATGCAGGGTCAGCGCACCCGGGAGGTTCCGGTAAATCCAACGGCTGGCTTCTGCCCGGGTGTGCGGTTGGGTGTAAATCTGGGAAAATGAAAACGCCCATACTGCGGTACCCAGGATGATCACTACTGTCAGGGCGACGCCCACAATCCGGATGAGCCTGGATTCAATTTTGTATCGACCTAACCTGATGTCACGGCGTGCTAACAACAACCGGTGTAAACCCCACCCGGCGATCAGGGTCAATAAGGGGTAAATCAACACCTGGTAACGCATCGTCCGCACCCAGGAAATCGATTGCCAGACAAAATATAACCCGGTGAATACCCAAAGAGGTAAATGCTTTCGCCATTCATCTTTCCGCAGGATTGAGACCCCCATGCCCAAATATGCCAGCCCGGTAAAAATGCCCAACGGCCAGCCCAACCCCCAGGCAACCAGGTTGCTTCCAGAAAACGTGATCGGTCGTCGCGCCCATTGCAGCGCCGGCGGAAAATCGACTGCGCCGGAAGCCTGCGCACGCAAGCTTTGTAAACCGGACCACCACGTCTGGTTAATCCCGAAATTAAAAAAGCCGGGACCGTTGAAGGCATACGGCTGCCCGATGCGAAAGGTCACAAAGCTAAGCACTGCAGCCAGGACCAGGTTGCGAATAACCTTTAAAAGGGCGTCACGGCGCTCATCCGGGTTCATTCCAAGGTAGCGCATGCCCTCAACCAGTGGCAGGAGTAACGCCAGCACGACCGCGTTGATCTTTGAGGCTGTTGCCGCCCCTAAAGCCACACCAAATAATATGTAGGGAGCCAGTTCGTTAATTAAGCCGATCGCCCGGGCGCCATTCCAGTTGGCTGTATCGTTTTTGACAGCCTCGACCTGGTCTGCGCCAGTTGCTTCCGGTTGATCCTTATCGCGCCCGTGCCTTTTAGACCGGGTCAGCGCCCAAACGGCGGCAACCATCGTCAACGCGGCAAAGGTGTTGGTGGCTGAATCCACTGTGGCATAATGCGAAAGTTGAATCGGCAACACCGCCAGGGTGTAAAATACCGCTCCCAGCAACCCAACCCAGCGATTGTACAGACGCCTGCCCATGGCAAAAACCAGAAGAATCGTGAGCAAGTCGAAAACCGCTGAGAGCTGCCTGCCCAGGATGGTAATGGCATGATAATCGGTTTGACCGAGAGCGTCGCCGGCGTATCGAACAATAAAAATCGGTAGTGTGCCGTAAACAAAAAAGGTATATCCCCGGTTTGCCGGGTTCAAACTTGAATTTTCAGTATCAAAGTATTCACCCAGGCTGTCCACGGGGGAAATCGACACCAGGACCAGGCTGAGAAAACGTTCATCCGGGTGCATGTGCTGGTCTTCATCCCAATTGACTCCCGCCAGCCGCAGATAGGCGCCCGCAACCACGGTTATCAGCAGAGCCGCTATCAATAAAATATCGGACCAGCGTTTGCGATTAAGCGAAGTGTGGTCGGCTGTGTTAAGGTCATTCATCAGGGCATTACCCCCACTGATGGCGGCACCAAAAAGATCAAAAACTCTTTATTTGGGACTTCAGAATCAAACTGCCACAAAACGCCATTCGGAAATATCTGCTGGACAAACCGGGCGTTTTCTTCATCGTTAACACTGATGAAGAACATCTTCGCCCGCGGGTCAACCTGGGTGCCAGGGATCTCATTCGGAAAGATGGCAAAATCCAGACCGGGATAACCGGCATTGATTGCAACCAGGCGCGAATCAATCCAATGCGGATATCCCACAACATAAGTGGTCTCCGGGTACCCCAGGGTTTCAATAAACAGGGCTGCCACCCTGCCCACCTCTGATGTGTTCCAGCTTGCAGATCGGTAAAGTGTGTAATACTGGTTGAAAACCAGGTCATAATTATTGGCAGCGGACCAAACCAGCAGCAGGATGACTACCATAATCAGTACATAGCGACCCAATTTCCCGGAAAGGCGTGCCTGAATTCCCCGGACCATGGTGACAAAAGCCGTGCCAATTATGATAAATACGGGCACAATCGCCCCGGCAGTGCGGTTCAGGCTGGGGTTTTCTCCTGGATAAGCCAGGGATAAAATCGAGGGCATCATCAAAACCGGGATTGAGACTAGTATGAACAGGTCGCGCCAATCCCATTTGCGGAAATAGCGCAGGGTGACAGTGGCAATTCCCAGGAAATAAAACGCCCCTGAAACCACTTCAAGCGCTGGTCTCCCCGGAATGGAATGCGCCCAAATTTCACCATTGTTCCAAAAGAACATCACACTCGCACGCCAGAAGTTTTGGACAAAGATCACCAGGGGCGAATTTTGAAAACCAACCTCCATACCCGTCAGGCGAGAAAAAGCACGGTAGGTGAACAGTTCCGGGTTGCCCAGCCAGTAACGCAACAATGGGATAAACACCAGCAGGGATGCGGCTGTTATCACAGCCAACCCCAGCACTGCACGCCAGCGCAGGTTCTTGTTCTTGGCATGCACCAGGTAGATCAAAAACCCAATCACGACCAGGATCGGCACGATGCGGAAAGGGGTGTAGCCATGCAAGCCCAACCCGAGAAAAAGCCCTCCCCATAAGAGATCGGGCATGTGCTGACGGCGTAGACCCCGAACCATAAAGTACATGACGGGTGCCACAAACAGGGGATAATATGGAATGCGCAGCGCCAGCCGGGTGAACAACAGCGGCCAGTAAGCCATCCCGGCAAAAAGAGCAGCGACCAGACCTACCCAGCGATCGCCCCACTCCTTGCCCAGTAAATAAATAATAAATAAGGTCAGCAGATTGGCAATAACAGCCACGATCTTCAAATTAAGAAACGAAACGTTGAGGTTGAAAAGACTCATAAACGCAGCCGATGCGTAGAAGTGCAGCGCCTCTCTGCCGGTATTGCGAGGAAAATACACCGGTCTGTACCCGTTGAGAATATCGTTGACATCCAACAATTTCTCTGCCTGGTCTGAGAGCATTTCAGGCGGCACAGAATCCAGGCGGTAGAAATTAAAGAATAAGATCACAGCGATCACAGCCAGCACGATGATGGACCCGCGCGATAGTCGCACCCGCCACTCCCGATTACCGATTTGCTGCCAGGCTATTTTGAGTCGAGAACCGAAACCAGCCTTAATCGGCCAAAATGCCAAAAAGAAGAATGAAATGCTCAGAATCCAAAGCAGCATGTTTAATGGCGCAAAGCGTCCGCTGCCAAAAGCAAGAAATGCCAGAATCCCCAAAGTAAGGCTGACCAGTAGAAATTCTATTTTTATAGAAATATTAAAGGGCTCTTCAACAGGCGGTTTGTGGCGCGGGAGTTTCCATTCCCCGCGGGAAACCGCCAGTACCGTGCAGGCGAGCGCCCCACCATACAGGATCACCCCCGGCCAGGCTATTCGCCCTGGCGAGGGTTCCAATGAAAGCTGAGCGATCAGAGCCAGCAGCACTGCAACAACGATTAACCAGGGGAATGATTGTTTTGGCGCCACGTCTTCATCTGCTGTGACTTGCTGTTCAACAGGTCGGGGATTAAACCAGGATTTAATTTGATCAGCGAGGTAGTCCCAAACGCTGGGCTCTGCCGGGGGGGTGGGGCTGGATTGATCAACCATAGAATATCTCAACAATGCGCCATTTTCAGCGTATGGTAATTAATTTCTTAATCTGGAAAATATGATACCCTACCGACCATATCCTGACAACTGTGGAGCATTTCAATCGTTAGAAAAACCGTTCTGGCAAAAAGGGTCAATCAAGCAGGCATTGCAGGGCGTTATGAGCGGAAAGCAAATAAATAGCCGATTTCCCCGTGCACAACATTCGGATGGCGTATGACAGCATACCCCTGTTCATTGAAAAACCTGATTAACGCCCTGTGACTGCGCGTTTCATCCAAATCGTGGTATTCCATGATCACCCGCTCGATTTTGCCAAACACATCCGCCGGGGCTTTGAAAAAGATCTCATATTCAGCCCCTTCGCAATCCAGCTTGAGCAGATCAATCTTTTCTATTCTTTCCTCGCGCAGCAGATCCAGCAAAGTCACCGCATCGACGCAAGTTTTCCCCGCATTGCTGTTCCTATCAACTCTCTCGCTGCTGCTGATCTGCAGCGGCTCTCCGCTCGAAAGGTCCAATTGTACCTCTCCGGCTGCTCCCCAAACAGCCTGCTGGCGAGTGTGTACATTCTCAATGCCGTTCAGAGCCAGGTTACATTTTAATAGTTCGTAAGACTCATGAAAAGGTTCATAGGCATAGATGACGCCTGCCCGATTCCCATGCGCTGCGTAAAGGCTGTAATCGCCGATTCCTGCGCCGATATCCACCACGGTCCACCCCTCCTGAACCGGTGCGCCATAACGGGTGTAGAACTGGTCCACAAAGGTTTCTTTTACAGACCAAACATCCATCGCACTGCGCACCATGATTTCCAGCGCCGGACGGCGCAATTTTAATTTCTTGATGCTGGTCTTTGATCTGCACAAAAAAAATGGGATTAACGACGGCCAATTTTTAAACCAGACCACGATTTCTAACAAAGATTTGGCGTAATACAGCCATGCGCTCAGGCTCCTCATGCAGGTCTCCGTGCAATGAAAAATGAACACACACCTTCTGCAGACCGGGGATTATCCATAAATTTACGAGTCCAATGCCAGGGGACAGCCAGGTTCCAGCGTGTTGGGATCAGAACCCAGCGTCCAAACAGCTTTTTAGAGAACAGGGACGGTAGTCCCAGGGGGTGACCCCATTCCAGGACGCGCAGGGCATCAGGAGGGAAGTAATCCCAGCTCTGTTCAAGCACAAAACCCGCCCGGGCCAGCCGGTCTTTCCATATTTCCGGAGCATCTGTATGCACATGGCGTGCAATGCGGTTGAAAAAGCGACTGTAAGCCCTGCCCAGACCTGGTAAGCCGATTTTGGTCAGGAATTTTCGCCCGCTCAGAGCTTGTGGAAAACGATGGTTGGGAACACAGAACACAAACCTTCCGCCGGGAGTCAATACTCGCGCCACCTCATCCAGCACAGGTTCCACGTCGTGAATATGCTCCATAACCGATACACTCGTCACCGTGTTGAAGGATTGGCTTCTGAACGGGATGTGACCACCTTCAGCCAAAACCAGGGAGCGGTAAGCTTGCCTGCGGCGCGCCTCCAATGTTGGCGCAACCCAGGGGTCCATTCCGACATCCAATTTTTCTTTAAAAGCTGCAGCCGCAAAGTGACCATCGCCTGAACCCAGGTCCAGTACCGGTGCCTCTACCGTGATCTCCTGGAAAAATCGGTCTTCAATCGCGCGCAAAAACCCCCGAAAATAAGGCAGGCTGGATAAGTGCCGCCAGAGAATTTCATCCAGTTCCTGGCTATCCATGCTCACCAACCAGTTGTTCGAAAAGGGTTTCGTAAGCTTCGGCTACCGTCTGAGGTGAGTAATACGCGGCGATCTGTTTGATCTGACCGGGTTCAACCCGCATGCCTGATTCCAGCACCGCGAGGATACCACGCGCCAGGGCTGCAGAATCCATTACGGGCACAATTTTCCCTATACCGGTTGTTAAGACGGGCTGCCGGACGCCGGGCAGATCAGTAGCAACCACAGGCGTGCCGCTAATCAGCGCTTCCACCTGCACCATCCCAAAGGATTCTGTGCTGTTGATGCTGGGCAGAACCAGTACGTCGCAAACATGGTAAAAAGCAGCTTTTTCTTCCTCGGTGACCAGGCCCAAAAAAGCCCAGTTCTCACCGAGCGCTTCAATCAGCGGCAGTAATTTTTTGCTATAGGCTTGTTCTCCAATCACATGTTGATACTCGCCGACAAAAATCACCTGTGCATCAGGGTGTGCCTGCAGCACCGCCGGCATCGCCTGGACCAGGTACTCAACGCCCTTTTCTGATGCAAAACGCGCCACCATTCCGATGATCCGCCGGTTGGGATTAATATCGAATTTCGCCTGGAAAGCGTTGATCTCCTCAGCAGATACCGGCTCACCGATAATGGGCGGCGGGATCACGGTCAGTTTGTCCAAAAACCGTTTCAAGAAGGGCGACTGTTCCGCAAAGTCACGGGTGTTGTGAACAATCACGTCCGCAAAGCGGGCAGAAATGCGGTTTGCCAGAATGGCAGCACCTCCTGCAAGCTGGGAGAGCCAGCCAGCGGGCATGTGCAAATCGCAATGATAGGTCAGCACCACGGGTTTCCCCTGCAATTTGGCGAGGATGGCGATTAATGCTGCATCAACCTGGGGCACATGCAGGTTGACCACATCAGCCTCCCCGATCAACTGCCACGCGGTGAGTGGCATGCGCGGCATGATCACGCCTTTGGAAAGACGAAAGGCAACAGGCACCCGGATCACATCAACGCCATCCGTAAGCTCCCGCTCAGGAAGCGAGCCGTCATATTGCGATGTCAGCACAGTGACTGCATGTCCCATTGCTGCCAGAGCGCGAGCCTGTCGCACTGCATACACGGTCAGTCCTGATTTATGCGGCTGGAAATACGTCAGGATAATCAAGACCTTCATCAGGCACTCCCAATTTCCTGATCCCGGGGCGAACGTTCCAGCACGCGCTGAACAAAGGCGATCAGCGCCTCATCGCGCATTTTTAAGCCAACCAGACCGATGAGCGTGGTAAATAAAATACTCATGGCATGAGTCAAAATTGCGTATGTTAAGGCAGTTTCCATATCCACACCCAACACAGCAAAGGCTGCCACCACGGCGCCTTCATAGACGCCCAATCCCGCCGGTGCAGAGGGAAGTGCAGCAGCAAATGCACCCGCGCTGAGCACAAAGATCATCCACCAAAATGGGGGGTTCAGATAAAGGTTTTTGAAAATGATCATGCTTTGGCCAAATGCCAGCCACCAGCTCAACACCAGGCTGCCAAAGGCGATCGTGAACGGTTTTAGATCTGTCAAAACGGCAAAACCCTCCAGGGCGTGGGCAATTTTTGGCGCCAACCAGTCTCTGATAAACCGCGAGCGTTCTCCCCGTCGAGAAAACCAGGCGGATACCCGATCTCGATATTTTGCTACCAGGAATAACCCGATCAACCCCATCATCGCCAGGAGGAAGACAACAAAAATCAGGCGCAAATCAAAACTGCTGCTTAAAATCCTCGGAATAACACTTAAGATGAATATCGCTGCCAAAAATACATCAAAAATTCGCTCGACGATCACGCTGGAAAAGACTTCTAACGGTGAAATCCGCCCTGATTGGTCCAGCATAACCGCACGGGCAATTTCACCCAGTCGAAAGGGCAGGATATTATTCAACAAATAGCCAACACCCATGGTGAAAAAAGCATCCCAATAGGGGACTTTTCGTCTCAGGAGGATATACCAGCAGAATACACGCAAAAAATAGCTGAGGAAAAAGACAATACTGGCATAAAACAGCGTTTGCCAGCGTATTTGCCCTAAATTCGAAACAAACGTTTGGAAGTCGATCGCTCGCAATACCAGCCAGATCACCAGAGCGCTGATCAATAATGGTATCAGCCAGCGCAGCAACCCGGCGATGACACGCTTCTTCGCCATTATTTATCCAGTCGGAGAATTGCCATGAAGGCTTCCTGCGGAATTTCCACGTTGCCCACCATCTTCATCCGTCGTTTACCTTTTTTCTGCTTTTCGAGCAACTTCTTTTTCCGCGTGATATCGCCGCCATAACACTTAGCAATGACGTCCTTGCGTAACGCCTTGACGTTTGCTCGCGAGATCACCCTTCCCTGAGAGTAAGCCTGAATGGGAATCGTAAAGAGCTGCCGTGGAATCAGCCCTTTAAGCCGTGAAACCAGTGCCTGACCCTTATGATAGGCGTCATTTTTATGCACAATGGCGGTCAACGCATCAACAGGCTCCCCATTGACAAGGATCTCCACCTTAACCAGGTTTTCCGGGCGATATTCATTGAAGTAATAATCCATGGAAGCATAGCCGCGTGTACCGGATTTGAGCAGGTCAAAGAAATCAATAATCAGTTCAGAAAGAGGAATCTCACATAAGATCTGTACCCGTGTTGGTGAGGGGTATTCCTGGGAGGCAAAAATCCCACGCTTGCTTCTGACCAGGTCCATCACGACGCCATAGTACTCAGTCGGTGTGAAGATGGTCAGGTCCATCCAGGGTTCAAAGATTTGATCAATCAAACTTTCATCAGGTAATTCAGCAGGAGAAGAAACCTTCACCAGTTCACCGTTATTGAGCTTAACCCGGTATTCAACGGTGGGCGCGGTAAATACGACATCCATATCGTATTCTCGCTCAAGCCGTTCCTGGATAATCTCCATGTGAAACAGTCCCAAAAAGCCGCAGCGGAACCCGAAGTTGAGCGCTTCTGAGGTCTCCGGCTCAAAAGTCAACGATGCATCGTTGAGCTGCAATTTATCCAATGCATCGCGTAAATCCGAGTAGTCCTCGCCTTCTGTGGGGTAAACGCCAGCATACACCATTGGCTTGGCCTGTTGATATCCTGGCAGCGCTTGTGGAACACCTCCGGAAGCAAAGGTAATCGTATCCCCAACCCGGCATTCCGAAACCGTCTTCAAACCAGTGGCGATATAACCGACATCGCCTGCTTTCAAGAGGTCAACTGGCTTGAGATCAGGCGAAAATACACCGATCTCCACCGGCGAGGTCTTCACTTTAGTCGACATCATCAGCAGTTGATTATTCCGGGTAACCGTGCCGTTAAAGATCCGCACATAGGCCACCACACCCTTGTAAGAATCATAATGCGAATCGAAGATTAGCGCCTCCAGGGGCTGATCATCCTGCCCGGTCGGTGGTGGGATGCGTTCAACAATCGCCTGCAGCACCTGGTCGATATTCAAGCCCTGTTTGGCTGAAATGTGGATGATCTCATCTAATGGCGTTCCTAAAAGGTTTTGCAGGTCTTCGGCGACAGCATCCGTCTGAGCGGAAGCCAAATCAATTTTGTTGATTATGGGGATGATGACCAGGTTCGATTCCAATGCCAGGTAAAGGTTCGCCAGGGTTTGTGCTTCAATGCCTTGCGTTGCATCCACGACCAGCAGCGCCCCTTCACAGGCAGCCAAAGCCCGACTGACCTCATAATTGAAATCCACATGACCAGGGGTGTCGATCAGATTCAATTCATAGGGCTGCCCGTCAGTGCCTTGATACGTCATCCGCACTGCCGAAGCCTTGATCGTGACCCCCTTTTCCCGTTCCAGGTCCATGCTGTCCAAAACCTGTTCGGTCATATCCCGATCCGCGATCGTACCGGTCATTTGCAGCATACGATCAGCCAGGGTTGATTTTCCATGGTCAACATGGGCAATGATGCAGAAATTTCTTACATTATCTTTCATAGATACTGAGTATAACCGAATTGGAAATAATTATTCAGGAAGGCACACCGGTTTGGGATTAGCTTTGTAGGTGCAATCGACTCGGGTTAGTCAAATTAAAGATCCGAGAGTGTTGAAACACAAATGGTATTTAATAATCGGTTTAGGAATGAACATATTAATTTTAGTATTTAAAAATATTGTAAATATTATCATAATTCGTAGGGACGGACCTTCGCGTAGCACTCCCTGTGCCCTGCAAGGGTATTGAGCTGTGGTTGACACGGTCACCCGTAGGGGCAACCCTTCGCGTAGCACTCCCTGTGCCCTGCAAGGGTATCGAGCTGTGGTTGACCCGGTCACCCGTAGGGGCAACCCTTCGCGCAGCACTCCCTGTGCCCTGCAAGGGTATCGAGCCGTGGTTGCCCTGGTCACCCGTAGGGGCAACCCTCCGTGGTTGCCCTGGGCGGACATGGAAGTCCGCCCTTACAAATATCTGAAATAAGAACTAACCAATTTTCAACACTCTCAGATCCCGAAATATTCACTTTCTAAAGCAACCACAAACAACCCACAAAGAAAAGTTATCCACACGCCTGGTATGACCCATCATCAAAATTAAATTATAAGTGATAATACTATGCGAAATCTCTGTTCCGTGAAACCATTATGCCTGGGCCAGATGGGCCGCATGCTCCAGTGCATCGTCGATCATCTTCTGAAGGTCAATCGGATCCTCAGGTATCAATCGTAGATCGACCAGGAATTCAATATTGCCTTTAGGGCCGCGGATGGGCGAAGGGATCAAACCTCGTGGATAAAACCCTGAAGCGGAGGCTTCCGCGAGGGTTTTGTTCAGAACCTGTGCGTGCACCGCCCGATCTTTGATTACCCCGGCATGAACTGCAGCCTGTTTCCGGCCAGCCTCAAATTGGGGTTTGATCAACGCGATCACCTGCCCATTCGAGCCGTCAAACCAGCCCTTTACAGCTGGAAGAAGCAGCGTTAACGAGATGAAAGATGCATCAATTGTGACCAGGTCTACCGCTTCGGGCAATCGATCAAGATAGCGCGCATTGGTCCGCTCCATCACCACCACCCGCGGATCCTGGCGAAGCTTCCAGTGCAACACGCCGTATCCCACATCAATGGCATACACTTTGTCTGCGCCATTTTGCAGCAAACAATCGGTAAATCCGCCCGTCGACGCTCCCACATCAGCACACACCTGACCTGCCGTCTTCACGGAAAAGTACAGTAGTGCTGCTGCCAATTTTTCTCCGCCGCGCGAGACATATTTCGGTCGTGCTTTTAACGTGATCTGCGCGTCAAACGCAACCTGCATTGAGGGTTTATCGACCAGCTCGCCCGCAACACACACCTCACCAGCCATCACCAGGCGCTGTGCCCGGTTTCGACTTTCCGCCAGGCCGCGTTCAACCAGCAATTGATCAATCCGCATCTTTTTCATCAATTAATTGTATCTCGAAATCCCGAAAGGAAAATCATCCCCAGCCTAAAGTGTATGCTGGCATTATTTGGTTCGCATTTGGTATAATTTTAATGTACCATGATGTTCATGAGTGTTTCTGCTGCGGGTAAAACATTTTTCACAAACGTTTCCTGCGCGTTCTGGCATCCAGAAGCTCGTGGCTAATCTCGACACGCTTGAATTGCGCATATTCCTGCAGGAGACATGAAGGAACCATCAACAGATCCAATAACACGATCGAAGAAATTCTCAACGAAAAACCCTCTGTGTGGAAACTGGCAAATGAGCAATCAACTGCACAACATCATCAAAACCATGCGGCCAAAACAATGGCTTAAAAACGTGTTTGTGTTTGCAGGTCTGGTTTTTGACCGTCAGCTTCTCTCTTCGGCATCATTTCTCATCACCCTGGCGGCGGCTTTTTTATTTTGCCTGGTATCCAGCATGATTTACATCATCAATGACCTTGTCGATATCAAATTCGACCGGCAGCATCCGGTAAAAAAGCATCGCCCGCTGGCCTCCGGAGCGCTCTCACGGCGTTCTGCAGTCATCGCGCTGGTCGTGCTGGGTTTGCTCACCTTTCCCGCAGCATTTTTCCTGAACACTGCTTTGGGATGGATTATTGCAGCCTATTTCATCCTCATGCTGGCTTACTCACTGTGGTTAAAGCATATCGCCCTGATTGATGTCATGATCATTGCGGCGGGTTTTGTCTTGCGTGTCGCTGCTGGTGTAATAATCATTGAAACCGAGCGCTTTTCTCCCTGGCTGTTTGTCGCCACAGTATTTCTGGCTTTATTCATCGGCCTGGGAAAGCGCCGGTCTGAGATTGAACTCCTCAATACAAAGGCACCTTCGCACCGGCGCGTTCTAGACGGTTACACACTCGAACTCCTGGATCAGTTATTAACCATCGTCCTCTCTACCACACTGATGACCTATTGTCTGTATACCTTTTCAACGACAAACACACCCGACAGCTTCCACATGATGTTCACCATCCCCTTTGTGATCTATGGGCTTTTCCGCTATCTCTACCTGGTTCGGATTGAAAATTCTGGCGGCACGCCCGAAGATATTGTTGTCTCCGACCGCCCGATGCAAGCTGCGATCCTCCTGTGGGGTATTACCGTTGTGGTGATCCTGTACTGGCTCTGACCTGGATTAAATATGCCCGCCATTTATGCAAAAGCGCCCGGGAAAATCATCCTCTTTGGTGAACATGCTGTTGTTTATGCTCAGCCTGCAATCGCCATGCCGGTCAGCAAAGTCTATGCCACGGCACGGGTGATTCCGGAAGTTGCCGGGCGCAAGAACCAGGTGCACATCAAAGCCCCGGATATTCAGCTCGATGTTGATCTGGCTGACCTTGACAGGGAGCACCCCTTCGCTGTGACGATCCAGCAGGTTCTCAATGCGGTCAACCTCGATCATCTGCCGTCCCTCACCCTGCTGATTTCATCAACGATCCCCATTGCGGCTGGAATGGGATCCAGTGCAGCCATCACCATCGCAACCATCCGCGCATTAACGGATTTCCTCGGCAAACCCCTGACTGCAGGCGAAACCTCTTCCCTGGCATTCGAAGTTGAAAAAATTCATCACGGCACGCCTTCCGGCATTGACAATTATGTCATCGCCCACCAAAAACCGGTTTTCTTCACCCACGGCAAGCCCATCGAACACCTGGAAATTCAACTACCCACCCATTGGGTGATCGCTGACACCGGCGAAAAAACGTCTACAAAAGACACCGTCGCCGATGTTCGTAAACTGCAGGCGTTGGCCCCGGAAACTTATCACCCCATCTTTGAACAGATCGGGCAAATTGCATTAACCGCCCGCCAGGCTTTGATTGCAGGCAACACAGATCTCTTGGGTCAATTAATGGGTGAAAATCAACGCCTCCTTGAGCAATTAACCGTCAGCAGTCCGAAATTAGGCGAACTCATCTCAGCAGCGCTGGCTGCCGGTGCGGTTGGCGCTAAGCTTTCCGGCGGCGGGCGCGGCGGCAACGTGATCGCCCTGGCGCCCACACAAAATACACAGTCGATCAAATCTGCCCTGTTGGAAGCAGGCGCTACCCGGGTAATCACCACAACACTCAGCAAAGGTGAAAAATAATGGATCGCTCCCGTCTGGTATTTCTGAAATTAGGAGGGTCGTTAATCACCGACAAAACACAGCCCCTGACTCCCCGTCTGGATGTCATCGCACGCCTGGCAGAAGAGATTTCCGCTGCGCTGAAGGCTTCGCCGGAGTTGCGCCTTTTAATCGGGCATGGTTCGGGCTCTTTTGGGCATGATGTCGCCAATCGCTACCAGACACATTCCGGGGGAGAAGGCGCGGCATACTGGCAGGGCTTTTACGAGGTGTGGCAAGCCGCACGCGCCTTGAACCTGCTGGTTGTTGAGGCGTTAACCCGGTCTGGTCTACCCGTTGTCGTCTTCCCGCCCTCAGCCGTGGTCACAGCAAAGAACCGTTGTGTTCACGCCTGGGACACTCAACCGATCAAACTCGCTCTCGAGCACGGCCTGATCCCGGTGGTGTATGGCGATGTGGTCTTCGATCTTGAATTAGGCGGCACAATCCTCTCAACAGAAGACTTGTTTCAGAGCCTGGTTGAGCCATTATGTCCCCAGCAGATCCTGATTGCAGGCCAGGATGCCGGGGTCTATAGCGATCCGCAAAAGCCGGGGGAAACCATCGCGCAAATTACACCTGGAAACTTTGAGCAAATCCAACCCGCCCTCGCGCCATCCCGGGCTGTGGATGTCACCGGCGGCATGTTGTCTAAAGTTAAAGCAATGGTCAAACTGGTACAAGAAAACCCGGCTCTCAAAGTAACCATTTTTTCCGGCTTGAAGACTGGAAATCTGCAGGAACTGCTCTCCCAGCCATGCACACAAATTGGAACATTGATTGCTCATCAATAGAATCAACCCGGCTGAGCAAGCCTGTTTATCCGGTATAATCATCTTTTAGGTTTAATTTCGGAGAGACTACGAAATGATATTCACGCGTCACCAACTCGAAGAATTAGAAGAGCAATTCCTGGCACCTTATGCCATCCGCAGCAAGGACAGCAAAGGCCGAAAGCATCCAGAAGATGAACCGGATTATCGCACGGTTTTTCAGCGCGACCGGGACCGCATCCTGCACACAAACGCGTTTCGGCGCCTGGAATATAAAGCCCGTGTCTTCATCAATGACGAAGGCGACCACTTTCGCACCCACCTGACCCACACCCTCGAAGTAGCTCAGATCGGGCGCAGCATTGCACGCGCCCTGGGCGCCAATGAAGACCTGGTAGAAACCATTTCACTTGCGGTCGACCTGGGTCACCCACCCCTGGGCTCTGCTGGTGAACGCGCCCTGGCTCGCCTGATGGTTGACCACGGGGGTTTCAACCATGTCCGGCATGCGTTTCACATCGTAACCAAAATTGAGAACCGTTACCCTGAGTTTGGCGGACTCAATCTCACCCGGGAGGTTTTGGAGGGCATTGTTAAGCGCGAAAGCGAACACGCCCCCTTGATTAATCAGGATTTTGACCCCAAATTGCGCGGACACCTCGAAGCGCAAATCACCAATGCTGCTGATGAATTGGCCTGTACCGCAGACGACCTGGACGATGGACTGCGCTCTGGAATGATCACAGCGGGTCAACTGGCGGGTATCTCCCTGTGGGAGGTTGTCAATGAGAGCATTGGACGCCGCCGCAGCGAAGATCTGGACGACCTGGCACGCCATCAACTGATCCGCCGATTAATCAGCATCGAGATCACTGATTTGATCCAATCCATTGACCGCATGATTCGGCGCAGCGGCATCCGCACGGTCGAAGAACTGCAAAAACTACCCTATAATGTAGCCGGATTCAGCGAAGATATGCACCGTCGAAACCGAGAATTAAAGGACTTCCTGTATAAAAATCTTTATAAACATTTTCGGGTGACGCGTATGGCTGTCAAGGCTGAAAGAATTATCGAAGCTTTATTCAATACCTTTATCGCTGAGCCTGCCACCTTAACACCGCATTACCAAAAGATGATTGATGAAATCGGGCTTGAACACACCGTATGCGAGTACATTGCCGGGATGACTGATGGGTGTGCCATCGGCGAGTATCAGAAATTATTCGATCCCAAAACTATTCCCTGATTAAACATTCTTATTTGAGGAACGATGAACGACAACACACACTATCTGACTCCTGAGGGAAAAGCAAAACTTGTAGCCGAGCTTAAACACCTGAAAGAAAATGGGCGCAAGAAAATTTCAGAACTTCTAAAGCAAGCCATCTCTATGGGCGACCTTTCAGAAAATGCTGATTACCATAAAGCCAAGGAAGATCAGGGTTTCCTGGAGGGCCGTATCCAGGAAATAGAAGCCATTTTATTGCATGCAGAAGTGATTGAAGCCCAGGTCAATTACCATGAGGTTGCTATCGGCGCTAAAGTAACCGTCAAAGCGGCTGACGATCCCCCTCAAAGCTACACGCTGGTGGGCAGCAATGAAGTCAACCTCAGCGAGAGGAAAATATCCTATCAATCTCCCATTGGCAGTGCGCTGGTCGGACATCAAGTGGGGGATCGTGTTAAAGTCGTTTTACCCAATCAAGAAATCATTGAGCTTGAAATCCTGAACATCGAGTAAAAAAGAGGCTGCCTTAAAAGGCAGCCTCACATTTTTTAGTAAATTAAATTGCTTTCTAAGATAAAGCAGCTACCTTAGGCCAAACAGCCAGCTCCAAAGTCAGCCGATCAAAGAAGCTCAAATCGGGTGCAGCACTCTCGCCGTATTCCATATCAATGATGCAGGCTTCAAGCTGCAGGGTTGCGGTTTCTAATAAAACCTTCTTCCCGGGTTCAGCTAAAACCAGCTCTCCCTTAGATTCTAAACGCAGTCGAAGTTTATCGTCTTTATAGGCATAACCACTCATGATCACTTTGGTGACGGTTTGAATATCATCCTTGTCAAACAACCAAATTTCAAATGCAGTCACACGTTTGGGTTCACCCACACCAACCGTTTCTGAAATCCCAACACCACACTCCCCCAAAAAGGCTCCTGTTGGCGCGTCAATGCTGAAGGAATCATCGTAAAAGTCATCACCAAGCATGTAGGTTGTCATAAATTGAGCCACGGGCTCGGTGTGTTCGGCGGGAAATGCTGGCATGTAAACAGATTCGTGCTCAGGGGCGTGACGCAGTGGGCCTTGATCGAATCCTGCTTCAGCAGGCATGCCATGTTGATCGAGAACTTCCGGTTTTTCTGCCAGGGTTCTTTTTGATCGCATGTACAAAAACACAACTACACCGGCAATCACAGCCACCAGGGCAATACACAGACCTCCTAACAACAGCCAGTTTGGACCGCTGCCCTCAATTTCGGGGCTTAACTCAGGGGCAGTTTCTTCAATCTCAGGGAGAACCTCGACCTTTTCTGCCCCTACGGCAGCCAGAAAACTGGAAATTTGTATATCTGAAAGATAGTCAGGCTGATTCCGAACCTCAGCCATGGTTTCCTCTGCTGTATCGCCCAGTTCAGACCAGGCCTTTTGCGCAATCGCCACATTACCTACGGAGGTTGACGTATAAATCGACATCCGCAAATAATCTTCTCTCAAATCAGGGCGTAAGTGATAAGGCGCCAGGTCTGTCCATTGCACAGGCCAGATGCCCCATCCGATCATCAGGCCCAGAACTAATCCAATCACTGCTCCAACCGCCAGCATGATGCGGAAATCTTCAAGAACCTTTTTTAGCTTCTCCGAGTTCATCGTTAGCTCCTTATCTTTTAATTAAAGAACAAGCTTTACTACAATTTTAGAATAAACGATCATTTCGCGCAAGCACGAAACTCAGATTAACCTGTGCAAGCTTTATGCCATTTCACGATCATCAATAATTTCATCGCGCGGGAAAGTGGCTTTACATTGCATACATTCCACAAGGCGCTCATTGGATAAAACCAGGGTACCCTGGCAGTTAGGACATGACTGTGGAATGGGTTGTTTCCACGAAGTAAAATCACAATCCGGGAAGCGGGAACATCCATAAAACGTTCGACCGCGTTTTGTCTTCCGCCTGACCACATCGCCCTGTCCACACACCGGGCATGTCATGCCAATTTTCTCGAGATAGGGCTCAGTATAACGGCATTCAGGGAAGTTACTGCAACTGATGAACCTGCCGTAGCGGCCCCAACGCAGAATCAAATCATGACCGCACTCCGGGCAAGATCGTCCCACCCGCTCCGGTTCAGCCTTCTTTTCTGGCATCGCTGCCTCAGCATGCGCCAGGAGATCGCCGAAGGTCGCATAAAATTCTCGGATCACGTCCACCCAGGCGGTATCACCCTGTGCAATCATATCCAGTTGATTTTCAAGACTCGAAGTAAAACCGATGTCTACCACATTGGGGAAGAACTCCACCACCAGATCGTTCACCAGGTAACCGATTTCAGTCGGAACAAGGCGTTTATCCTTTCTGAGAACATAACCACGATTTTGAATCGTGGTCAGGATAGGTGCATAGGTCGAAGGGCGCCCGATGCCATTCTCCTCAAGCGCCTGGACCAGGGAAGCCTCAGTAAAACGTGGCGGGGGTTGGGTAAAGTGCTGTTCAGGATAGAGTTCCTGCAGAATTTGTGGTTGCCCTTCTTTAATATCATCGATGGGGATGCGATCACTGGCGCCTTCATCCTCTTCCGGATCGTCTTCATCCTTTCCCTCTTCATAAATATACAGAAACCCCTGAAATTCAAGCTGGCTTCCGGAAGCTCGCAATAAATACAGGCTCTGATCGCCCTCTCCTCGCACATCGACGGACAGAGTTTTATAGATTGCTGGCGTCATCTGGGAAGCAATAAACCGCTGCCAGATCAACTGGTAAAGCTTAAATTGGTCACGCGTCAGGTACATCCTGATCGTTTTAGGGGTCCGGTGAATAGATGTCGGACGCACAGCTTCATGCGCTTCCTGAGCGGATTGGGCGCGGGTCTTATGCACTGGCGGTTTTTCCGGTAAGAACGCATCGCCATATTGTGCCCTGATATATTTCCGCACCTCATCAGAGGCAATTTTCGAGATATTGGTCGAATCGGTACGCATATAGGTGATCAAGCCCGTAGTTCCCAGTCCGTCCAGCTCAATGCCCTCATACAATTGTTGTGCAACCGCCATGGTCTTGCGGGCAGTGAATCCCAGTTTTCGAGAGGCATCCTGTTGTAATGTGCTGGTGATAAAAGGCGGCGGTGGGTTCCGTTTGCGTTTTCCGTGCTTGATGGCATCAACCGTATATACTGCCGAGCGCATGTCAGCCAGAATGGGCTCCACAAGCGCTTGATTGCCCAGTTGAGGATCATCACCATTGATTTTGGCAAGCCTGGCGCGATAGACAACCTGCCCGCCCTCAGGCAGTAAATCCGCGTCGATTGACCAGTATTCAACCGGGTCAAAGGCATCGATCTCACGCTCACGTTCAACAACCAACCGCAAGGCGACGGATTGAACCCGGCCGGCAGAAAGTCGACTGCGCACTTTCTTCCACAATATCGGGCTGATCCCGTATCCAACCAAACGATCCAGAATACGGCGGGTTTGCTGTGCATCAACCAGGTCCATGTCGATTTCCCGCGGGTTGGCAAAGGCGTGCTTAACAGCGTCTTCCGTGATCTCGTGGAAAATTACCCGGTGGGTGCGTTCGGCGTCGATTTCCGCCGCTTCCATCAGATGCCAGGCAATCGCTTCGCCTTCGCGGTCAGGATCGGTTGCCAGGTAAATCGACTCGGCTTTTTGCGCCAACTCCTTAATTTCCTTAACGACTTCCCGCTTTTCATTCGGCACCCGGTACTGGGGTGTAAAATCATTGTCGATATCCACAGATAATTTCGAACGCAGAAGATCGCGCACATGACCAACGGATGCACGCACCGTATAGCCCTTACCCAGGAACCGGTTGACCGTTTTTGCCTTGGCAGGCGATTCTACAATCACCAGATTGCCTTTGCGCACAATCTCTTTTTTCCGTTTAACTTCTGGCTGCGGTAAGCCCTCATGTGCCTCTGTTCTACCCATACGCACCATTTTAGTGCCGCAATCAGCACAGGTGCCCCTGGTCACCGGGCCACCTGCAGCATTAAAACCAGCGACAGGTTCAATTAATTCTCGCTTTTGGCGGCATTTTACACAATAAGTTTCCAATTTATAAAACTCCTACAAATAATCCTCGTAGCCATGGGCTTTCAGGTGATCAACAACTTCGCGCACCCGTTGTGATTGTTTCCGGTCACAGATCAAAATTGCATCGCCGGAATCAATGATGATCAGGTCTTCGACACCAAGCGTGACGATCAGGCCTTTGGATGAATCATCACAAACGAGTGTACCCTGTGTGTCAAGCAGGATAGGATCGCCCCTCAGGACAATATTGCCCGCATCGTCACTCTCGATGGAATCAAACAGCGATTCCCAGCTTCCGACATCGTTCCAACCCAGGTCGATCGAAGGGATCACGGCAACATTTTGGGCGTTTTCCATAATCCCATAGTCGATTGACTGCGGTTGAATCGTTGGCCAAACTTTTTCAAGCGTTTGTTCTCTGGTCGGTTGGGTCCAGTGTTCAGCAATTACGCCCAGCCTTTGATGCAAATCGGGCATCTGGCGTTTGATTTCGCCCATCACCGTATCCACCTGCCAGATGAACATCCCTGAGTTCCACACATGCTCACCATCGGCAATCATCAACCTGGCCTGATCTTCGTGAGGTTTCTCTTTGAACTTTTTTACCTCAAAGACGTTCAGTCCTTCAAAGGTGCCGACTTGCTTTCCTTTTTGAATATAGCCATATCCCGTTGCCGGGTAACCAGGCGTGATTCCCAGGGTCACCAGGGCATTTTGCTGAGCGACAGCAAAGGCAGAACGCAGCAACTGCCTCAGGTGCTCAGCATTCTTCATCAAGTGGTCAGCCGTAAGGATGGCCATGGTCGCACCAGGCTGCCTGGCGTTAAGCGCAACCGCGGCTAAACCAACCACCGAGGCTGTGCCGCGCGGCATCGGTTCAATAATAAAGTTTTCAAGCGGAATTTCTGGGCATTCCCGATTGAGCAATTCAACCTGGTCGGCAATCGTCACAACCAAAATTCTTTCAAAGGGGAATAAACCCTGCAATCGATCTACCGCACACTGGAACAGTGAGCGCTTTCCTGTCAAAGTCAGGGTCTGTTTGGGGTGACCCTTTCGCGAAAGCGGCCAGAGACGCGTCCCGCTACCGCCTGCCATGATCACTGCATAATATCGATCGTAATTCATCCTGACCTCACTTTCCGCTCATGTCGCGGATTGCTACATATCTCATCCCGCCCACATGCTGAACCATCCCCTTCAACTCCATCATGGTCAGGGACGCTGAGACATTTTCTACGGGTAATCCCGTCTTATTACAAAGCTCATCAATATGAATGGGCTCATAGTCCATCACCTGCAGTATTTTCGCCTCAGTGGTATCTGCCGGCAAAACCTGCCGTGCGTCTTTATAATCTTCTACCTGGGATAAGTCAAGCAGGTCCAAGACATCCTGTGGCGAAACCAGTACATACGCTCCCTTCTGGATCAGGCGATTTGTACCCCGACTTGCCGGCGAAAAAACGTTCCCAGGCACAGCAAACACGTCCCGGCCCTGTTCAACCGCAAAATCAGCCGTAATTAATGCCCCGCTGCGCTCGCCCGCTTCGACAACAATTGTCGCCAGGGAAAGCCCAGATATTACCCGATTCCTGGGCGGGAAGTTGCTCCCTTCGGGTTGGGTTCCCTGGGGGTAGTCACTGATCAACGCGCCATTTTCCACAATTGCTTCCACCAGCTGGCGATGTTCAGGTGGGTAGATCACATCCACGCCACACCCCAACACGGCAATTGTTCTGCCACCCGCCTGCAGAGCGTGCTGATGCGCCAGGGCATCCACCCCGCGCGCCAACCCGCTGACAATCGTCAGCCCATGCCCGGCCAGGTAAGTACTGGTATCTCGAGTTACCTGCTGACCGTAAGCCGTCACCCGGCGGGTGCCAACCATCGCCACAGCGAACTCATCTTCCGGCAGCAGGCTGCCCCTGACGTAAATCACGGGCGGCGCCTGATCAATTTCTTTCAACAATCTTGGATAATCCTGATCCAACAATGTTAACACATGGGCATCGCCCTGCAAGACCTGTTCATAATAACGGTCGAGATCAAGCGATCTCCGCAATTCAAAGATATTCGTCACAACCTTGTCTGGTAAACCAATTTCCCGAAATATTTCAATTGGCGCGTGCCAGGCGGTCGATAGATCCCCAAAGTGTGCCTGAATTTGTTTGAATCGGACTGACCCTATGCCCTTGACCTGGTTGAAGCCAATCCAGTATTTCTTCTCATCGGACATCAATCCCCCTCACCATACCAATGGATGATGGCAACGGTCATCCGCCCCTGCTCCAGGTCAATCTCCAGGATATTTTCTTCGACAGCAGCGATTAGAACTTCAACCCCCGCGTGGTCTCTCACCAGGTAAACATCGTTAGCACCGGTCTCAAGAATTTCTGTCAACACGCCCAGGTAATTGTCATCAGTGTCATAGACATCCAGGCCGATCAGTTCATGGAAAAAAAACTCTCCCTCAGGCAATCCTGGCAGGTGATCAGACCTGGTATAAACAAGCTGGTTCGTCAACTCCGAAGCTTTCAATCGATCATCAATGTTGAAAAACTTCAATAATAAGAGTTTACCCTTGGGGCGCGTGGATTGGATGGTAAACGGTTGGTAAGACTCCCCAATAAAAACTGTTCGATCAACACTTAATAATTCACGGATGCGCGAATAAATCTCCAGGGCAATTTCTCCTGAAATCCCGTGAGCGCGCCGCAACTTTCCTAAGACAAGAAAGGCAGGCTCAGCATTCCTGCGTGAGCCTGCATCATTTCCATTTTTAAGAGGCATTTTCACCCAATTGCCTTTAATAGGGTTCAACAATATCCAAATTGACTTGTTGACCTTCTCGTGCTGCAGCAACCTTCAGCAATGTTCGAATGGCATTGGCGACCTGGCCGGATTTTCCGATCACACGGCCCATATCCTCTTTTGAAACATTCAATTCCAGTTGAATGGTGGAACCACGCTGGTATTTGTTAACCTTAACCTCACTCGGGTCATCGACCAGTGATCGAGCGATAAACTCAACCAATCCTTGCAAGTTCTCGCCTTTCATATCTACCTCGGTATTCTCTCTGGCGTTAATGGGTCTGTGGTGGGTTGGTGCGCGGATCAATCACCCGTGTTTTGTAAATCTTTTCAGCTTCTGCAACCAGAGTTTCAAGTTCCTCTCCGGCTTTAAAGCGCTCGTAACGCTCCCACAGACCAACTTGTTTGAACAGTCCATCCACCGCTTCTGTGGGCTGTGCGCCAACCCCCAACCAATAGATGACGCGCTCGTCGTTCAAAACAATCGTGGAAGGGTGTGTACGTGGGTTGTAATGCCCAACATTTTCAATGAACCGCCCATCTCGTGGACTTTCCTTATCGGCGACGATCACCCGATAACTTGCCTGATTCCGGGGGCCAACCCGGCGTAATCGAATTCGTACCATCGAATTTAAGCTCCTCTTGTCTGTTTATTCATCCTATTCATTGCCCGATTCTATTGAAAGGGTCGAGGGAGCGTTGAAGGGAACGCGCGCCTTTCTCATCCTCAGGCTACCCCATCAAGCGTCCTAAGCCTTTACCGCCTGATTTTTGCAGGGTGCTTATCAGCCGCTGTGTCTCTCGGAAGCGTTTCATGACCTGGTTGACCACTTGCACCTCCAATCCGGACCCACGCGCAATTCTGCGCCTGCGGCTGGCATTTAATATTTTCGGACTGCGGCGCTCTGCAACTGTCATCGAGTTGATCACCGCTTCGATCTGTTTCAGTTGATCCTCAGCTTCACGCGGGTCAACCTGCCTTGCGACCTGGCCCATCTGCCCGGGCAACATCTCCATCACCTGTGCCAGAGGACCCATTTTGCGCATTTGTTTCAATTGCCTGGCAAAATCTTCCAGCGTGAACTCGCCGCGCATCAATTTTTCAGCTTGCTCTTCCGCTTCTTGCTGGTCGAAGGCGGATTCAGCCTTCTCGATTAAACCAAGCAAGTCGCCCATTCCCAAAATTCGGGAGGCTAGCCTGTCTGGATTATACTCCTCAATCGCATCGATAGACTCACCAACACCCAGGAATTTAATAGGAATGCCGGTCACTTCCCTGATCGAAATGGCTGCTCCGCCGCGTGCATCACCATCAATTTTGGTTAAAAATAAGCCCGATAAAGGCAGCGCCTGGCGGAATCCCTGAGCAACATTCAACGCCTCCTGGCCAATCATAGCATCAACAACCAGGATGGTTTCCGTCACAGGCACTTTTTTCTCGATGGCACGCAGCTCATCCATTAATTCCTGGTCCATCTGCGACCGGCCAGCGGTATCAAGAATGACCACACTGACCCCGCCTTTACGAGCGGTTTGATATGCTTTTTCAGCTAATTTTGGCGGTGTAAGGTCGGCATCATGGAAAACCGGTACCCCTATTTGCTCAGCCAGGGTTTGTAATTGGGTCACTGCTGCAGGACGGTAAGGGTCAGCGGCGACCAGCATGATGCGTTCACCCATGGCTCTCAATCGCTTGGCCAGCTTTGCGGCTGCGGTCGTCTTACCCGAACCCTGAAGGCCCACCAGCACAATCACATACGGTCGTTCGCCCTTCAGGTTCAGCGAACTTGGAGGTCCTAGGGTTTGAATCAATTCTTCATTGACGATCTTGATGACCTGTTGGGCAGGGTTCAGTGCCCTGGAGATATCATGACCAACGGCGCGTTCTTTAACCCGGTTGGTGAACTGCTTAACAACGCCATAATGAACATCCGCTTCCAGTAAAGCCAGGCGGACTTCGCGCATGGCAGCATCGACATCCGCATCAGACAGGCGTCCCCGACGGCGTAAATTTTCAAATATCCCTGATAAGCGTTCGGTCAGATTTTCAAACACAATTAACCAGCAATGTTTCTCTTTTCGTCAAATTACCAAATGGAGATTTTAGTATGTATCCACCTTCAGGTCAAGTGGATCTTCTTGCTGACGGCATTATTTTCATCACAATCAACGAAGATTGGTTCTCCTGAGAAAAGCCGTGACGCAACTGAAAACACCAACATGAGTTAATATCATTGGCAGAGCAAGAAATAATAAAAATGAAACTCGTTTTACGAAAGGAAGATCGATGTCAAAAACTGCGATAGTAACCGATTCCACGGCTTATTTGCCAGAAGAAATTATTTCTACATATCATATTAATGTTGTGCCCCTGGTTGTAATTTGGGGTGAAGAGACGTTCCTGGACAATGTTGAGATGGGCCCAGAAGAGTTTTATAAACGCCTTTCCACTGCAGCACAGATGCCATCCACATCACAACCGACGATTCTGGCTTTTTACGATATCTTCAAGAAATTACACGCCGAAGGGTATGACATCCTGACAATCGTGATTTCATCGGCTCTTTCCGGGACCCTGGATTCCGCTTTCCAGGCAAAAAAGATGCTTCCAGACGCAAACATCGCGCTGGTTGATTCGCAGTCCACTTCCCTTCCTATGGCATTTATGGTTTTGGCCGCTGCCCGAGCAGCCAAAACCGGTATGCCCTTAGAAGAATGTGTGAAAGTGGTTGAAACCGTGCGCGATCATACCCAGGTCTTCTTTGCGCTAGACACCCTGGAATTTCTTCACCGTGGCGGTCGAATTGGTGGCGCTTCTCGTTTTTTAGGCACTGCCCTGAAGCTTAAACCTATTCTGATTCTCGAAGATGGCAAAATTGAAGCCCTTGAGAAAGTGCGCACAAGCAAGCGCGCCCATGAACGTTTGATTGAGCTGGTTGAAGCTGAGGTCAGCAACAAATCTCCGATTAATTTTCTGGGCGTTGTACACGCCGCTGCTGAAGAAACAGCCCAGGAACTGCTCAAAGTCGTTGAACAAAAATTTGAACCCGATGAGCTCATGTTCGCGACCCTCAGCCCGGTACTGGGCACCCATACAGGTCCTGGCACAATCGGCATCGCCTATGTTGCCGGCGTAAATCACCAACAGGTCAAAGCCTAATCGGCTTTCTCTTTCAAAAAGAGTAATATCAAGGCAGCTGAAACCTTGGCTGCCTTATTTTATTATTTTACAGCAACAACAACCACGAAAGCCATAGATTTATTTGATATATTGAATATTTTGTATAAAATTGCAATCTTCGGAAAACAGGGTTGCGAAACCACATTTTTTAAATTTCAGTTAAAATAAGAACAAAATCACGAGCCAGTAAAGGAAAATCAAATGCACAAGTATCAAAAAATCGGCATCCGAAACCCCCACATTCTCCTTCCTCAAAAAAACATCGATCTACAGAAATGGGCTGTGATTGCCTGCGATCAATTTACAGCTCAACCGGAGTACTGGCAAGAGGTTGAAGACATCGTCGGTGATGCGCCTTCCACATACCATATGATTCTCCCGGAAGTGTTCCTGGAAACTCCGCAGGAGGAAGAACGCATTAAAAACGCCAATATCGCAATGCAAAATTACCTCCAGTCGGGCATTTTCACATCCATGGAAGGATTTATTTACGTGCACCGCAAGTTAAACGGTCAAACACGGCGGGGATTGATGGTTTGCCTTGATTTAGAGCACTATGATTACACCCCGGGCGCGCAAACCTTGATCCGGGCTTCAGAAGGCACCATTATTGATCGCCTGCCGCCCCGCATTCGCATCCGCAAACAGGCTGTGCTGGAAACGCCCCACATTCTGGTCCTGTTCGATGATCCCCTGGATACCGTTTTTGGGCCCCTTGAAGATCAATTGGAGACATTTGAAAAATTGTACGACTTTGATCTCATGCTCGACAGCGGTCATTTGGAAGGTTATGCCATCAATAACGATGCAATCCAGCAAGGTATTCTTACAGCATTAGAACAACTCATCGACCCGGAAACTTTTGCTAATAAATACGCCCTTGAACCGGGGAAACACCAGCCTTTGTTGTTTGGCATGGGCGATGGAAATCACTCGCTGGCAACCGCAAAAGCCATTTGGGAAGAGATCAAACCAACCGTTGGCAGCGATCATCCGGCTCGATATGCCCTGGTTGAGATTGAGAATGTTCACGACGCCGCGTTAACCTTTGAACCCATCTATCGCGTCTTGTTTGATCTGAACACCAGTATCCTGCAAGAGATGCACGCCTATTGGGGTGATAGCCTGCTGGTTGAGGAGGTCAACACACCTGAAGAATTGATTTCAGCCGTTGATGCTGCCCGGGGGGCTGCTCATAAAGTTGGTATGATCACCTCTGATGGGCTGAAATTAATCACCATTCACGATGCCAAAGAAAACTTGCCCGTGGGAACGCTGCAACACTTCCTGGATGAGTTCATGACAAATCAAGGGGCTGAAAAAATTGACTACATCCATGGCGAAGACGTGCTGTTTGAAATGGGAACGGTCGAAGGAAACGTCGGTTTTTATATCCCCGGTATGGACAAATCAGACCTTTTCAAAACGATGATCCTCGATGGCGCCCTACCGCGCAAGACGTTCTCCATGGGTTCAGCAAAAACAAAGCGGTTCTACATGGAATGCCGTCGTATTCAACCTGCATCATGAAGTTGATTTTGCTGGTGCTTGTCTGCTTCCTCACTGCTTGCCAGACGAATCATCTGGCAAGCATTCCCACTTTTACCCCGACACCGCCCAGGCCATCACAAACCGCCTTACCAACCGAGACAGCCACCAGCAAAATCACACCTACAACAGCGCCCAGCCTCACTTCGACACCCGTTTTCCAGTTGTGTTCGCCCCTGGAAGACGAAACCTTCGCTAGCTTGCCGTTGATCCTGGCTAACCCCCTGGATATCCCACCCCACTTCGGACAGGATACCGGCCATCACGGCGTTGATTTTGCCTATTATCGGCGCGGAGACCGGGAATCCATAGAAGGCATTGAAATCTACGCAATCATGTCCGGGCGGACCGTATTTTCTTTCCCGGCAGATGATCTTCCGTACGGTTATGGGATCATGATCGAGACTCCGCTTGTTGACTTGCCCGAGTCGCTTCAGGAACAACTCCTGGCCGGTTACCTGCCTGTACCTGAAGACCCTCACTATCGGCTGTATTGCCCCGAAGTTGATCTCCCAACAATCACTGGAGATTTTTCTGTTTACCATCTGTATGCTCATATGGAAAGCCCGTCTACATTAGAATTTGGAGATCCAATTCGCTGTGGGCACCTTCTTGGCACAGTTGGAAATACAGGCTATTCCAGCAGTCCTCACCTCCATTTAGAGACCCGCCTGGGACCGGCTGGGGCGGATTTCGAATCCATGGCACATTATGAAATCTACACCCCACAGCAGATGGGCAATTACTGCCTGTGGCGGATGAGCGGGCACTACCAGCTTTTTGACCCGTTCATTTTGCTGGATGCCCTGGACTGATCACTTGACAGACTGAACATATGTGCTAAAATATATTCGAATGAAAAATAATCATTGGATTATAATTAATCCATCAAAACATGAATACGAAACACATGCAAAAGAATCCTCAGCATGAGGACCCTTAGAAAAGGATGAAGCCATGGATGATGCAAAGAAATCAGTGCTGGAGAAGGCGTTGAAGGATATTGTTAAACGTTACGGTGAAGGCTCGATCATGAAACTTGGGGAGGCGAAACACCTCGCCGTTGACGCCATCCCCACCGGTTCTCTGTCCCTGGATATTGCCCTGGGCGTGGGCGGCATTCCCCGGGCACGCATCAGCGAGATCTTCGGGCCGGAAGCTTCAGGCAAGACGACGATCTGCCAGCATATCGTCGCTGAAGCTCAGAAGTTGGGTGGAACCGCTGCCTTTATTGATATGGAACACGCTCTGGATCCGGTCTATGCGGCCAAATGTGGCGTTAATATTGACGAGCTCTTGATTTCGCAACCGGACACAGGCGAACAAGCCCTTGAGATCACTGAAGCCCTGGTGCGTTCTGGTGCTGTGGATATCGTCGTGGTCGATTCCGTCGCCGCCCTGGTGCCCCGTTCAGAGATTGAAGGCGATATGGGCGATCCAACCATGGGCACCCAGGCCCGGCTGATGTCGCAAGCCATGCGCAAACTCTCCGGCGCCATTAGTCAGACCCGCACGTCTGTGGTCTTCACCAATCAATTGCGGCACAAAATCGGTGTGATGTTCGGCAACCCTGAAACCACCACCGGTGGTAACGCCCTGAAATTCTATGCTTCGGTCCGTTTGGATATCCGCCGCATTCAATCAATCAAATCCGGCGCAGAGATCATCGGTAACCGGGTCAGGGTGCGCGTGGTAAAAAACAAGGTCGCCGCGCCCTTCCGGACAGCTGAATTTGACATTATGTACAACGAAGGCATCTCAAAAGTTGGCGACATTCTCGACCTGGGCACAGAATTGGATATCGTCAACAAGCACGGTTCCTGGTACTCCTATGGCGATGTCCGCCTTGGTCAGGGACGCGAAAATTCCAAAGAATTCCTGCGTCAAAATGAAGAGCTGGCCAATGAAATCGAGAAAGCTATCCGAGAACAGGGCATGTCCGAGGGTGCGGTATCCCCCTGGTCTGAATCAGATGATGATTACAGCGATGACGTGTAAAACGATTGGAAATCAGCAAAGATCGCACCTCCTGCACTGAATTGGGAATTGTTTCCTTCGCTTTAACAAAACCTTGTCAGCGCCGATGGTTTAACACACAACAGGCCACCCCGGGTTATCGGGGTGACCTGTTGTTTACGCTTGTTAACAAGGAGAAACTTTATGTACCTTCCTGCCAGGAGGATAAGTACGCAATCTGTTCCTCCGTCAGAACATCAATCTCAATCCCCATTGATTCCAACTTCAACCGGGCAATTTCCATATCAATATCTTCGGGAATGGCGTAAACCTTGTTTTCCAGTTTACCGGCATTTTGAACCATATACTCCGCGCCTAAAGCCTGGTTAGCAAAGGACATATCCATCACACTGGCTGGATGCCCTTCAGCCGCGGCCAGGTTGATCAGGCGACCCTCACCTAAAATGTGGATCGTGCGCCCATCCGGCAATTCGTAAGCTTCAACAAAGGGGCGTACCAACCGCTTTTCCACAGCCATTTCTTCCAGCGCGGGGATGTTCAACTCAACATTGAAATGCCCCGAGTTGGCCACAATCGCTCCGTCTCTCATCACCTCGAAATGGTGTTTATCAATGACATTAATATCTCCGGTAAGGGTGACAAAAATCTCCCCGATGGGTGCGGCTTCAATCATCGGCATGACCCGAAATCCATCCATGACCGCCTCCAAAGCCTTCAAATGATCAACTTCGGTGACAATCACGTTAGCGCCCATGCCGCGTGCCCGCATAGCCAGACCTCGCGCACACCATCCATAGCCGCCAACCACAAAGGACTTACCCGCCAGGAGGATATTCGTGGCGCGAATCACCCCGTCGATCGTGGATTGCCCGGTGCCGTAGCGATTATCAAAGAAATGCTTGGTCATGGCATCATTCACTGCGAGCACAGGAAATTTCAATTCATTGTCCATGGCCATGGCGCGCAGACGGATCACGCCTGTGGTGGTTTCTTCGGTGCCGCCAATGATCTCTGAAAGCTGTTCACGACGCTCCATGTGCAGTGTGCTGACCAAGTCAGCCCCATCATCCATCGTCAGGTGCGGCCGATGATCCAGCGCAGCATTGATATGTTTGTAGTAAGTGGCATTATCTTCGCCTTTGATGGCAAACACCGGGATCTCAAAGTGCGAGACCAGGCAGGCAGCCACATCGTCCTGTGTCGAAAGCGGGTTGGAAGCCGTCAGCACCACATCTGCGCCGCCAGCTTGCAGAGCTCGCATCAGATTAGCGGTCTCTGTGGTGACATGCAAACAGGCTGCCATGCGCAAGCCTTCAAAGGGCCTTTCGCGCGCAAACCGTTCGATTATCGAGCGCAATACCGGCATTTCTCGTTCCGCCCACTCGATCCTGCGCCGACCGCCCTCGGCAAGTTCTAAATTTACAACATCATAATTTTGCATCAAATCCTCCAAAACTTGTAATAATGAGTTTGAATTCTTTTCTTGTTGCTCTTATTGAAACACATCCAACGCACCCTGATCATCGAAGCATGTCCGGAAGCGGTTAACAAACTCGTCCACCAGGTAACATTGGGTTTGAGGCCCCATCTCTTCCAAAGAATAAGTTGCTGCCAGCGAACCCATCTGGGCACACAGCACGAGATTTAACCCATGTACATACCCCTTCAAAAAACCAGCCCTGAAAGCATCCCCTACACCCGTCGGATCGAGAATTTGCTTTGGCGGAAAAGCCGGTACATTACACAAAAATTTTCCGTCCTTGATCACGCGCGAACCCTGTTCACTCAGGGTAATCACAACAAAGGATAACTGGTTTATTATCTCCTCAGCACTCAATTTGGAGTGCTTTTGCAGGAGTTCAAACTCATATTCGTTCACAAACAATGCATGCGCACCGGAGATACCCTGCACCAAATCTTTTTCATCCAAGCGTATAATTTGCTGACTGGGGTCAAATATATAGGGAACGTTCAACTCCTGGCACTCCTGTGCATATTTAACCATTGCGTCCGGTGCATTGGGCGAGATGACCACGATATCATCAGCCGTCAAACCCAGGTCATGCATTGAAATAATCGCCGCGTCTGCCATTGCTCCGGCATAAAAACTGGCAATCTGCGCGTTTGACCGATCGGTGTTCACAAAGAACGACGCTGTGAATTTGTCTTCAATGATCCTGACTCCGGAGGTGTCCACGCCAGCACCCTCCAGCGTTTGCCTGTATTCCGTAAAATCCACACCTGCTGTCGCCACAAGTTTGGGATATTCGCACAGCAGCCCGAGGGTGTACGCGATATTGGCAGCCACACCACCAGGACGGCGTACCATATCATCGACCAAAAATGACAGGCTGATCGATTCCAGGTGCTCCGGGAGGATATGGTCTTTAAAATATCCCGGGAAGGACATCAAATAATCAAAGGCGATTGAGCCAGTCAGGTAAATACTCATGAATAAATCCTTATGCTTTCATCTCAGCTTGAAAGTTAGTCTGAAATGGGGGGTAAATTAAGCCATATTCTGTCACCCAACCCGAAATTAATCGGTTGGGTGTCACATCAAAAGCAAAATTGCGTGCTGTTGCCCCTTCAGGTGCAACGGGTTCACCCATCAGGGTTAATCCCAGCACTTCTGCCTGGTCGCGCTCTTCAATCGGTATCAGATCGCCGCGTGCCAGGTCAAGATCCACGGTTGAAACAGGGAAAACGCTATATGCAGGAATTCCATTATCGTACGCAGCCAGGGCCAACATATACGTACCGATTTTATTAGCCACATCGCCATTCGCTGCAACGCGATCGGCGCCAAAGAAAACCTTTTGCACCAATCCCCTGCGCATCAGGTACCCAGACGAACTATCGGTAATGATGTCATAAGGGATACCATATTGCTCTAATTCCCAGGCTGTCAGGCGTGCACCCTGCAAACGTGGGCGGGTCTCATCGACAAACACATGAATGCGCTTTCCCTGTTCGTGCGCCATTCGAATCACGCCGAGGGCAGTACCCCAATCGACCGTTGCCAATGCCCCGGTATTGCAGTGATGGATGATGTGATCGCCGTCTTCAATCAACTCTGCCCCATAAGCTGCCAGACGTTTGTTGATTTCAACATCTTCGTCGGCGATTTCTTTGGCTAACTTCAATAAATCCGCTCGCAATTCATCTGGGGCGCCCTTATAAGCCCTGGCTGCATTCAACATGCGCCGGACAGCCCAGGAAAGGTTCACCGCAGTTGGTCGAGATTGGTTGAGAACCTCTCCGGCGGAATCTAAGTCTGTCAGCAATCTTTCGATTGATTTTGCACCCGATTGATGGGCTGCTAAAGCCATCCCAAATGCTGCTGCTGCACCGATCGCCGGGGCGCCCCGTATGACCATGGTTCGAATCGCATCAGCAACATCGCGATAATCCGCATAAGCAAGGGTTTTAAATTCCCGTGGGAGAATTCGCTGGTCAATCATTTCGACCGTATTTTGATCGTCATTCCAGGCTATTGTTCGCATAATCTCATTTCTCATGTTCATAAAAAGACGCCCCTTTGGGCGTCAAATTTGACATTGGCTGACCATCCGGTAGACAGGTCTTACTTGACCACATGATTATACCCTTCTTATCGCTTCGACAACTGCGTATTTCGTGAACTCTGACCATTCACCTTTATCAATCCGCACAAAATCGTCTTCATTCACTGATTCTTTTAAGCTCCGGGTTCTTTTTTTACCCCAGGCGGTTATAGTTTAGAAAATCGGTTTTCCTTGATTTCTGCCTATACAGGTAATTTTTGGTACAATATTAACCAGTCATAAATAACCTTGCCCGTACTTCCCACGCCTGTCCTTGCAGAACAGCGGGGATCGTTCAGTTAGCGCCAAAAATTTTAGCGAACCTGAGCACTCCTACGGATTGGAGACCTTTCGATGAGCGCCAAGATTGCAGATAAAGACATTCAGGAAATCGTACGAAGGACCCTACGTCAAACCCTGGGGCTGTCTGCCGAGTCGAATGTTACAACCACTGATGTTCCCAAACCTGTTGCGCCACAAATTAATTCTCAGAAACTCACGGTGGCTATTGGGGCTGACCATGGCGGGGTTGATCTGAAAGAGACCCTCAAACAACGCATGATCAATCTCGGGTATGAGGTGATCGATTGTGGCACCCACACCAAAGACGCTGTCGATTACCCGGATATCGCCCGGGCAGTTGCCGAACAGGTCGCCTCTGGCAAAGCCTGGCGCGGTGTCATCATCGATGGCGCAGGCATTGGATCCTGCATTGCTGCCAACAAAGTCCCGGGTATACGAGCTGCCCTGTGCTACAACCATGCGACAGCCGTCAACAGTCGTGAGCATAACAATGCCAACGTGCTCACCCTGGGCGCGGGTCTCATCGGTGCGAACCTTGCCCAACAGATCCTCAAAACCTGGCTTGAAACAGATTTTGGGGGTGGCAGACACGCCAAACGCGTTGATAAAATTACAGCCATTGAAAAAGCTTGCTTAGAAAGCGGAAAGCAACCATGACATTAGACATAAAAACAATCGAATCCCTGGTCGAAATTATTACCCGAGAAGTGCTCCTTGCCATGGCAGAACATGAAGCCCAGGGACACCATCCCCAAGGTGCCACCTGTAAAATTGAGGTTTCCGATGGCGTTAAAGTCACGACCTGTTTTAATAATGCCGGGCACGTTATCAGCGCCGGCGCTGAACGGCTTACCTCAACCCTGGGAATCATCCCCAACGATGATGCCCTCGCCAGAATGATTGACCACACCTTGCTCAAACCCGATGCCACTGCAGAACTGATCGCACAGCTCTGTTTTGAAGCCCGCAAGCATCATTTTGCTTCAGTGTGTGTCAACCCCACGCATGTAAAATTATGCGCTGAGCTCCTGCAGGGTACCGATGTCAAAGTGTGCACGGTGATCGGCTTCCCTTTGGGCGCCACCTCCACGGAAGTTAAAGTGTTCGAGACTAAAAATGCCCTGGAAAATGGCGCCACTGAAATTGACATGGTGATCAACATCGGCGCCCTGAAGGCAGGTGATAATGAACTGGTCGCTCACGACATTCGTGAAGTGGTGGCAACCGCACATGCTGCGGGTGCTCTGGTTAAAGTCATTATTGAAACCGCCCTGCTCACCGATGAAGAAAAGGTCATCGCCAGTTTGCTCTCAAAAGAAGCGGGCGCTGATTTCGTCAAAACATCCACCGGATTTTCCAGCGGAGGTGCCACTGCACATGATGTAGCCCTGATGCGCAAGGCTGTTGGTCCTGACCTGGGTGTCAAAGCTGCTGGCGGTATCCGCACCCATGAAGATGCAGAGCAGCTTATCGCCGCAGGCGCCACTCGCCTGGGTGCTAGTGCCGGGGTGAAAATCATCCAGGCATCTAAACCCGCGACGCCGCTCGATAATGTTCAAGCATCCGACGACAAATCCTATTAATTGGGAGAATATGCTCATGTTAATTGCTACAGTGATTGGAACAACCGTATCCACTATCAAGGATGAACAGCTCACCGGGCAAAAATTACTCATCCTCCAGCAAACAGATGAGACCGGCGCAGCAATTGGAAAACCCTACGTCGCCGTTGACACCGTCAACGCTGGAGTGGGAGACCTGGTACTAACCGCCCACGGTTCCAGCGCCAGGCAAACCGCCATCACCAAGGACCGACCGGTAGATGCGGTAATTATGGCGATGATTGATTCACTCGAAGTCGACGGAAAAATAACCTTCCAGAAAACATGAGCATAATGTCTGAATTCGACCACGACCTGCAATCCATCCAGGAGGCCCGCGACCTTGCCAGCCTTGCCTTTTCGGCTTGGAAACAATGGTCTACTGCATCCCAGGAGCAGGTTGACCGTGTCTGCGCGGCCATGGCTGCTGCAGCCCAGACGGCGTCGGAGCGCCTGGGTGCTGAAGCCCATCAAGAAACCGGTTATGGGGTTGCGGAGCACAAACACCTTAAAAATATTTTTGCATCAAAAAACGTTTGGGAAAGTATCCAGAACCTCAAAACCGTCGGAATCATCAGGCACGACCCTGAAAAAAGGATTTGTGACATCGCCTGGCCGGTGGGTGTCATCGCCGCGTTAACGCCCAGTACCAACCCGACCTCTACTGTCATGTTCAAAATATTGGTAGCTGTCAAAGCCCGCGATGCGATCATCATCGCGCCACATCCCTCTGCTGCAAGGTGTTCTTATGAAACCACCCACATTATGGCACAGGCAGCAGAAGAAAATGGTGCCCCACCCGGTCTGATTTCCTGCATGCAGCACATCAGCTTGCAGGGAACCCAGGCGCTTATGCAGCATCGATACGTGGCATTGATCCTGGCCACAGGTGGAACCCCCATGGTCAGGGCTGCCCACTCCACCGGTAAACCCGCTTATGGCGTCGGTCCTGGCAACGTTCCCGTTTACGTGGATCGCTCAGCAGACCTGGGAAAAGCTGCCCGTTACATCGTCGCCAGCAAGGCTTTTGACTGCTCAACCATTTGCGCCACAGAACAGGCGGTGGTAGCCGATCGACCAATTGCTGACCAGCTTGCCGCATTGATGGAGCAGGAAGGCGCATATTTCGCCAACCGCGAGGAAACCGATCGGTTCCGCAAGCTCCTCTTTCATCCGGATGGGAGCATGAACGTGGCTACCGTTGGTAAATCTGCACAATACCTGGCTGTCATGGCGGGTTTATCTATCCCCAACACCGCGCGCGTCATCGTCACACGCCTGGAAAAAACCGGCAAGGATGAACCCCTTTCGCGGGAGAAACTGACCACGGTCCTGGGCTGGTACGAAGAAGAAGGTTGGGAAGCGGGCTGCGAACGCTGTATTGAACTGATCCAGTTCGGCGGGCGCGGACACAGTCTGATCATCCATGCCACAGATCAGGACGTGATCATGGCCTTCGGACTCGAAAAACCCGTTTTCCGCATCGCGGTCAACACCATGGGCACTTTAGGCGCCATCGGGTTAACCACCGGTGTGATGCCCTCGATGACACTGGGCGCGGGCGGAGTCGGCGGCTCGATCACCGGCGACAATATCACTGCATCTCATTTGTTCAATGTCAAACGTCTCGCTTTTGAATTATCAGCTCCCCCTGCCGCTGCCATGTTCCCCGGGAAAACTGCAACAAGTCCCAGCGCGCAGGAGATTGAAAAGGCAGTTCGGGAAGCTTTGAATGTAATATTGAAAATCGGTACATAATCAACTCAAATAACGAAAGGATTGAAGAAAATGGCATTAGATACAGCATTAATTGCACTGGGAATGGTCGAAACCAAGGGCTTGGTCGGCGCAATCGAGGCAGCAGACGCGATGGTTAAATCAGCCAACGTGGTCCTGATTGGCTCTGAATACGTTGGCGGCGGGTTCGTCACCGTGATGGTGCGCGGCGATGTCGGCGCGGTCAAAGCAGCCACAGACGCAGGCGCAGCAGCTGCCAAACGTGTCGGCGAACTGGTGTCAGTGCATGTCATCCCTCGACCCCATTCAGATGTTGAAATGATCCTGCCTCAAAACACAAAAGGCAGCTTCGGTGGTCGCGGTACAGAAACCAAAAAATAAGCCCGGTTTAGCCTGTGAAAAATCCCTTCCTGAACGCCACGGGATTTGACCCGGAGGACCTGCTTTCACGCGCCCATCAAGTGATTTTGCCCAGTCCCAACGGTCATCAGCCGCCGCCAATACCAGAGATTAACGGTGTATTGCGCGTGGGCGTTGACCTCGGCACCACGTACACCGTCCTGGTCGTCCTCGATGCTCACAACAACCCCGTTGCCGGGGAGTATCGTTTCACGCAGATTGTGCGCGACGGGCTGGTCGTGGACTATATTGGCGCTGTGAGAATCCTGCGAGAAATGAAACACAACCTCGAATCTCGCCTGGGACGGACATTAACCCATGCAGCCAGCGGTTACCCCCCCGGTGTACCGCAAGCTGAGGTGCAATCCACAGCCAATGTGGTTGAGGCAGCTGGGATGATCTGCACGAGCCTGGTCGACGAAGCCTCCGCCGCCAACAACGTGCTTGGGCTCAAAGATGGCGTCATCGTCGATATTGGCGGTGGAACCACCGGGATCGCGGTGCTTCAAGCGGGTCAGGTGGTCCACACGGCAGATGAAGCCACTGGCGGTACCCATATGTCCCTGGTGATCGCCGGCGGCGCAGATATCAGCTTTGAGGCTGCAGAGGTCCAGAAAACAGATCGGGCTCAGCAATCCCGCCTGTTCCCAATCGTCCGCCCGGTGATGGAGAAGATGGCGACAATCATTGTTCAGCACATCCGCGGCTTCAGTGCGGATTCCATCGTTCTGGTGGGCGGTAGCAGCCTTTTCCCCGGCATTGACCGGGTAATTGAAGCGATCACCGGTCATCCTACCCGGGTCACACCACATCCGCTGTTCGTCACGCCGGTTGGGATTGCGATGTATAACCAGGCAGAATAACTTACCAATCATCAGGAGTAAATATGGCCGATAATTTTTCATTACGTTGCTATTGTTTTATAGATCGCATGCAAGCCCAGTTCTCTGCCTTTGTGGGCACAGTAACCCAGGGTGATCTCCCTGTGGAGGGCATGGCATCCCTGTATGTTGAGATGGCACCCGGCAACGAGGTCTTCCGTGTGGTCGATATTGCCGTTAAAGCAACCGAAGCCAAACCCGGCGCACAGATCGTCGAGCGCGAATTTGGCATGTTCGAAGTGCATTCTCTCAACCAGGCTGCAGTGCTCGAGGCCGGGCAGGTCGTCCTCGACCGGCTGGGACTGAAGAAAGAAGATCGTATCAAACCCGAGGTGGTTTCCAACCAGGTGATCACTCGCGTGGATTCCTACCAGGCACAACTGCTCAACCGCTTCAGACGCGGCAGCATCCTGGTACCTGGCGAAACCTTGCTGGTGCTGGAATGTGCCCCGGCAGCTTACATTAACTACGCCTGCAACGAAGCTGAAAAGAAAGCCAACATCAAAATCATACACATTTCTTCAGTTGGGCGTTATGGGCGCATGTGGCTTTCTGGCAGTGAAGCGGAGATTATCACCGCGAAGAATGCTGCAGTCCAGGCCCTGGAAGCCCTGGAAGGCATCCCCGGCTGAGATCAGATTTATGCAGCGTTTAGGAGAAATCGATGTCCAAACAATTCTTTACTGAACGAGATATTGAAGACCTGGCTTCCCAGGGAGTATTTACCCTCACCATCGGCGAGAATGTGGTCCTCACAGAGCTGGCTTTTGAAAAAGCCCAGCGCCTGGGCGTTAAACTGATCCAGCAACACCAACTCCCGCCAGCAGCGCCCATTCGGCCCTACCTTTCCGAACCGGTCGCCCCGTCAACCTCCTGCCTGAACAATTCAGCGGAACTGCCGTTGAATAAAGATGATTCGTTGCGGGAGCGCATCCGCATAGCCGTCAGGGCAAAACTTGGCGACCAGGTCGACCCTTCCCTGCTGGAAACGATCATCACCCGGGTGCTGGACAACATCGGGGAGCATTAATCCATGCTTTTCGGTCGCGTCCACGGCACAGCCGTGTGTACCCTTAAGTATCCCGGGATCGAAGGAATTAAACTGCTGGTTGTCCAACCGCTTAATAAAAACCTCGAGCCTGTGGGCGCCCTGCAGGTGGCAGCCGATGTGGTTCAGGCGGGAATTGGCGACCTGTGTGTCATGGTGCGTTCTCGGGAAGCAGCCCTGGCAATGCCCGAGATCAAATTCGTCCCGGTTGACCTGGCGCTGGTGGGGATCGTGGATGAATTGATCCTTCGCCCCAATGGCGAGTTTGATTACATGCTTAAACCCGGTAAAACGCGTTACACCTGAGGTAAATTGCCATGATTCTTGCAAAAGTTGTCGGCACAGTTGTGACCACGATCAGCCATCCACATTATGACTGTCGGCGTTTGCTCGTCGTTCAACCCCTAGTATCTGAAGGTGACCGGGCGGATGATGATTTCATTGCAGTCGATCATACTCACGCAGGGATAGGTGATACCGTACTGATTAATCGCGAAGGCAACGGCGCACGCCAGGTTTTAAATTTACCGGATGGCTGTATTGTTTCAGTCATTGTCGGGATTGTGGACGAGGTCAGAATTGGCTGACCCGGTGGTCGCTCACTGAAAACCATCCTCAATTCAAAACAGCTCACCCCGGTTTCTTGCCCACTCACCAATTTCCGAATTCTTGATTCCTACCCAATTCCCAGTTCCTTCTCCCTAATACTCCCCATGTGTTAAACTTTAATCATGAACAATATCTACAAAATCATCCTGGGCGCCCTGTTATTGTGCATCCTCGCCGCCTGCAGTAACCCGGTGACCCAATCTCCAGCGAAAAACACGCTTCCTTCTTTCCCAACAGTTGCTGAACCGCAAACGTCACAACCCTCGCCAACAGCAACCACGCTACCTCCTCCTGAACTGCTGGTCGGCGAAGGCGATTACGCTCTCCTGGCAGGTGATTTTCAATCCGCGATCAGAATCTTTCAGGGTGCCATCAACCACAGCGAAACTGATGAGGTCACCGCTCAGGCGCACTTCGGGCTTGGCCGGGCTTATTTTAACCAGGACGAAATCAGCATTGCGCTAAACCACTTCCGCCAGGCAGCTCAGACCGCCGAGACCGCCACTGCCGCCCGCGCCCAGTTCATGCTTGGCCAAACCTACACCCGTTTAGAACGCTACCAGGAAGCTCTTGACGCCTATCAATCTTATCTCATTATGCGCCCCGGTTTGATCGATGCCCACGTGCACGAGCTGCGCGGCGATTTATTCTCAACGCTTGGCAATTATTCCGCTGCCATCGATAGCTACCAGCAGGCATTTCTGTCAGAACCCAGCGGCGGAACGGACACACAGGCAGTCAAAATTGCGCGTGCGTACCAATCCAGCGGTGAGACCGAGATTGCATTATCGCTTTATAAGGATCTCTATTCCAGCACCAGTAATGACTATACGAAGGCGCAGATGGCACTGTTGATCGGGCGCATCCTCCTTTCTCAAAACAACGATGACCAGGCTTATGCCATTTTCCAGGAATCGATCCACAATTTCCCCTTTGCCTACGATGCCTATACCGCCCTTGTGACCCTGGTAGAAGCTGATATCGCCGTCAACGAATTTGACCGCGGCCTGGTTAACCATAACATGGGCAATCACCTTTTGGCGGTTGAGGCTTTCGACCGCTACCTGGCTGAAGCGCCCGAGTTCCTGGCTGATGCTGCCCTGTACTACAAAGGCTTATCCACGCGCGCGCTGGGGGAGGCAGAAAACCAGCAAGCTGCTATTGCTTTGTGGCAGGAGCTGATCGAAAGTCACCCTACCAGCAGCCACTATGTTGACGCCTGGCAGTCCATCGAATACACCCTGTGGGCTTACCTGGGTGATCACCAGGCGGCAGCACAGGTTTCCCTGGATTTTGTTGCCCAGAGACCTGAAGCCACTGAAGCGCCCGACTTCCTTTTCCGCGCCGGTCGCTCCTACGAACGGGCAGATATGCTGTCTGAAGCAGCCGAAACCTGGGCAAGGGTTGCAGCCGAATATCCAGAGTCGGACCTGACCTTTCAAACCACCTACTTTGCCGGGATCTCCCTTGTCCGCCTGGATCTGTGGGAAGAAGCGCAGGCTCTCTTTTCGCGTGCCATGGTGCTGACCGTTGAACCCTCTGAGCTGGCTGCAGCCCACCTGTGGATTGGCAAATGCCAGCAAGCCCAGGGCAATATCAGCGCTGCGCTGGACAGTTGGAAGATCGCCCAAACCACCAATCCTTTTGGCCATTACAGTATCCGCGCAGAAGACTTGCTCATCGGTCGTGAGCCCTTAACCACGCCCACCCGTTATGAACTTGATCGCGATCTGAGCCCCTACCTGCCTGAGGCAGAATCCTGGCTGCGCACGACCTTTAGCGTTGCACCTGAAATTAACCTGGAAAGCCCCGGCCTGCTGGCTTATGAACCCCGTTTCCAGCGCGGCTTGGAATTCTGGTCTTTGGGGGATTACGCTGCTGGAAAAGCTGAGTTTGACGCCCTGCGCCTGGAATACGCTGAAGATCCTGCTCAAACTTTCCGCTTGATCCCCGCATTGGTCGAGATCGGCCTGTACCGCTCTGCCCTGGTAGCCAGCACTCAGCTTGTGCGCCTGGCCGGGTTGCAGCGCGGAGACGCCCTGCAAGCACCAGAGTATTTCTCACGGGTACGCTTTGGAGCGTACTTCCTCGAGTGGGTCCAATCCGCAGCTCAATCAGAAGGCCTTTCGCCACTCCTGCTGCTTTCGGTTATACGCCAGGAAAGCGCTTATGAAGGTTTTATCCTCTCTGGAGCGGGCGCTCGCGGTTTGATGCAGATCATGCCAGCCACCGGCGCTCAGTTAGCTGCAAACCTATCCTGGCCTGAGAACTACACCGTCGATGACCTCGATCGTCCAAACATCAGTATCGTCTTTGGCGCAAACTATCTCAGGCAACAGTACCAGCTCTTTGATGAGGACCCCTTTGTCATGCTGGCAGCTTACAACGGCGGCCCGGGGAATACCATCATTTGGAAAAATCTGACCCCCTTTGATGACCCCGACCTGTTCCTCGAAATTGTGCGCATCGAAGAGACCCGTAATTACATCCGTCTGATCAATGAGATTCACTACATCTACGGGTGGCTGTACGGTGAACCCGAGGAACGCTAAACCAGCAAGAATTCATCCCACATCAAATTTGTTCAGCCAGCAATCGCCCTGGATAAAATTTACAAATGTGCGTCCAACCAGGCAGACACCTCACCCAGCACCTGTTCATGTTCGGGCTCGTTGAATACTTCGTGATACAACGCATCGTAGAGCTTGATGGTTTTATCCTCAGAACTCACCCGGTCATAGAGCATTTGTGAGGCATTTGGGTTTACCAGGGTGTCAGCTCGCCCATGAAGGATGATCAAGGGCACTGTGATCCGACCCACATCTTCACTGACCCTCATCATCGCCTGCAGCGTCTCAGCGCTCAATCGTGCAGTCGTTTTGCCATGAAAAACCAGCGGGTCATTGATGTATGCCTGCACAACCTCAGGGTCCCGTGAGACGCCATTTGCGTCCAGCTCAATCAAACCCATTTTCGGTGCGATGATGGATAAAAGCTTTCCAGCGAACACTGTGAACCCGGTCACAAAATCGGGCACCAGAACGCTTGGCGCAGAAATCACCGCACCCCGAAAATCCGCCGAGTGATCCAGCAGGTAATAGGTTGAAATCAGCCCGCCCATGCTGTGACCCAGCAGAAACACCGGCTTATCAGGCTGTTCTGCCTTAATGATGTTGAAAACTGCGGTTACCGTGTGGGTGTAATCTGCAAATTCCTTGACAAACTCCCGCACGCCTTCTGATTTACCATGGCCGGGAAGGTCAAACCCATAGATGGCATACCCCTGTGGCGCCAGGTGGTTGACCACATTCATATACCGACCGCTATGTTCTCCCAAGCCATGCACAACCAGGACGGCAGCTTTGCTCTCGTGTTCCGGAATCCAAGCCTGATGGTAAATCGACAAATCACGCACGCCTTTAAAGGTGCCTTCAAGATGGTTCATATATTGTTCTCCTTTGGTCATTAAAAAACCCGGATATTGATGACTGTTCAGGTGCTATTACCCATATTATAGCAGGATTGCCAGCGTTGTTTGCATTGAAAGAAAAAAGCCCACAGAAAATGGCTGTGGGCTATCGCAATCTATTAAAATACTTACACCAATAGCTTTAAAGGCTCTTCCAGGTACTCCGCCAGCACTGCCATGAACTCTGCCGCCTCTGCGCCGTCGGTTACGCGGTGATCGGCTGAAATTGTCGCCTTCATCTGTGAGGCAATCACCAGTTCACCATCCTCGACAGCCGGGACGTCCTGGACGGCGCTCACCGCCAGGATCGCAGCCTCAGGCGGATTGATGATGGCAGCAAATTCATCAATACCAAACATTCCCAAATTGCTGATCGAAAAGGTTGAACCTTCGATATCTTCAGGTTTCACCTTACGCTCTCGCGCCCGGCTGGCCATTTCGCGCACTTCGCGGGCAATCAACCGCAGCGGTTTCTGATCAGCGTCCTTGCACACCACCGTCATTAACCCACCTTCCACTGCCACAGCTACACCAACGTTAACGCGCCCGTGCCGCCGGACATGGACATCATCCTCAATTGAGGCGTTCAAATTGGGGAACTGCCGTAGCGCCAGCGCCACAGCTTTGACGATGAAATCGTTGACGGAAAGTTTTTCTTCATCTGGCAGGAACTGGTTGAGCTCCTTACGTAGCCTCATCAGTGCACCGGTCTTGTACACGCGAGTCAGATAAAAATGCGGGATATTCATAAATGAATCCTGCATCCGCCGGCTGATCGCCTGGCGTAAACGGCTTATAGCGATCACCTCATCATCTGGTATTTCACCAGCAGTAAAAGATGCCAGGGGTTGCAGGGTTTTGCCAACCGTTTCTGCTTCCTGTTCTCTGCCTTCAGCTCGCAATTCTGCCAGGTAATCCTCAATATCCTGTTTAACAATCCTGCCCCGGGGACCGCTGCCTTCCAGCTTGGTCAGCGCGATTTCATGTTCTGCAGCTATCCGACGCGCCAGCGGCGAAGAACGCTTACCACCAGCCAGGGTTTCACCTTTTTCTTCGCCCTGATCATCACCAGGGGTTTCCTCAACCTTTTTGGCTGCCTGAACAGCTTTTTCATCCTCTGAAACAGGCTTTCCAGGTGCCTTCACACCGCTCCCAGCCAGCAAGGCGTCGATCTCATCATCGGAAAGGGCTTCGCCTTCTTCTGCAACAATTGCAATCGGCGCGTTGACGGGCAAATCAGCCCCTTCATCAGCCAGATGGCGCAACATCACCCCTGCGTATCCAGATTCAACCTCAACCGTAGCTTTATCGGTTTCAATCTCCGCAATGACCTCACCCTTCACCAGCGGGTCACCTTCGGCTTTTAGCCAGCGCACCAATGTTCCCTCTGCCATATCAAAACCCAATTTGGGCATCGTAATCAGTTCAGCCATACAGCACCTCCTTTGCAGCCTGATAAATATCTTCTATTTGCGGCAGGGCCAGCTGCTCTAAGCGAGCGTTATAGGGCAGCGGCACCTCTGCCTGGGCGACACGTTTAACCGGGGCATCGACATAATCAAACGCCAGCTCGTAGATCCTGGCTGAAACTTCAGAGCCCACCCCGTACGAGCGCCAGCCTTCCTCAACGATTACTGCCCGGTTGGTGCGCTTGAACGACGCGACCACCGGGTCCATATCCAGCGGGCGCAATGAGCGTAGATCAACCACTTCAGCTTCGATGCCCTCAGCCGAAAGCCGTTCTGCGGCTTCCAATGCAGCAGGCACCATTTTCGAATACGCCACGATGGTCACATCGTCGCCTTCGCGCTGGACTTTGGATTTGCCCAGCGGTTCAAGATAATCCTTATCCTCTGGAACTTCGCCTTTTACCTGATAGAGGGTTGCATTTTCAATGAACAACACCGGGTCTTCACTGCGGATGGCGCTTTTCAACAAGCCCTTGGCATCCGCGGGCGTTCCGGGCGAAACAACCTTTAAGCCAGGGAAATGTGCAAAGATGGCATCCGGAGTCTGTGAGTGGGTTGCCCCTAACTGGCGCCCTGCGCCACTGACTGTGCGAATCACCAGCGGTAATTTGATCTGACCGGCAAACATGTAATGCAGTTTGGCAGCCTCGTTGACGATGTGGTCCATCGCCACAAAAGCGAAGTTGATCGTCATCAGCTCGGCAATCGGACGCGCCCCGGTCATGGCTGCACCTATCGCGCCGCCAACAATTGCTGCTTCAGCAATCGGCGTATCGCGCACACGCTTCTCACCAAAGCGATCGTAAAACCCTTTAGTCACCGCGTAAGTGCCGCCCCACACGCCGACCTCTTCGCCCATGATGAACACGCGTTCATCGCGTTCCATTTCTTCCCATAGTGCACTGGATATTGCTTCTCGCATACTCATTCGTGCCATTTTATTTTCCCTCGCTTTTCTTTTCCAAGGCGTAACCTCGATATTCTATTGGCGTAGGTTCAGCATAGATATGTTCAAACAACGTTTCATCGCCGGGTTCGGGGCTTGCTTCTGCAAAGTCAACGGCTTCCTGAACAATCTTTTCAGCTTCTTCATCCTGGCTATTAAGTGCGTCTTCCGTGGCAATGCCTTTTTCTACCAGGTACTTGCGGAAGATGCCAATAGGATCTTCCGCTTCCCATTTTCTGACTTCGTCTTTTTCACGGTAGCGTTCGGGATCGCCCATGGAATGACCACGATAACGGTAGGTCATGATTTCCAGTAAATACGGCCCGCCTTCTTTGCGGATGGAGTCCAATATCTGCGCGGCTTTTTTCCTTACCGTCATCACGTCCATGCCGTCAATGCGTTCATTGCGCATGCCATAACCCTCTGCTTTCAGGCGTATTTCCGAAACTGCCGAAGCCCGATCAACAGCGGTCCCCATGCCATACTGGTTGTTCTCACAAACCCACAGCACGGGCAGGTTCCATACCTTGCTCAGGTTTAAGCCTTCGTGGAAAAAGCCAATATTGCTGGCGCCATCCCCAAAAACACAGATCGTAACCGCATCATCCTTGCCCAAGTAAACATCCCCCAGAGCCATCCCCGCAGCAATCGGGATGTGAGCGCCAACAATCGCGTGTCCGCCCCAAAAGTTCTTTTCCACATCAGCCATGTGCATCGAACCGCCCTTCCCCTGAGAGCAGCCATCCGCCTTACCTAAGAGTTCCGCCATAACAGCGTTGAGTTCAATCCCGGCGCTGATCGCCCACCCATGATCGCGGTAAGAGGTGATGATCCGGTCCTGCGGTTCCTTGACGGAACAAATCCCGGAGCAAACCGCTTCCTGTCCAATATAGAGATGCAAAAAACCGCCGATCTTGCCCTTCTGATACAATTCAGCCGAGTGCTCCTCGATACGGCGGATCACGACCATCTCTCGATACAGGTCAAAATAATCCTTTTTTTCCATAAATGATCATCCCTTCATATGATGAATGAATAATAACTTATTAATTAAAACGTGCATATTTTTGCAAACACTTGTTTATTCCAGTATACTCCCAAGACCGTACAATAGCATCAAGCCAGAAGGCACAATTTCATCGAATATTTCAAAGATTCCAATCCTCTCCGTCCACACCCGAGATTGTTCCATACCCCAGCCAGAATTCGCTATTCCTATTGATAAAACCCCCTTATTCCTGGTTGCGAATTTCAAATTCTCACTCAAAGACTCATGGCTTACCTCTTTAAACAAAAAAGGCCGCCTGGCTTCAGGCGACCTCTTTGTTTGACTGCTGAAATACTTCAGCTGTTGTTGATATTCGCATGAGCCGCTGCCAGGCGGGCTACCGGCACACGGAAGGGAGAGCAGCTTACATAATTATTGCCAACCAGATGACAGAACTCGATCGAGCTCGGATCTCCGCCATGCTCGCCGCAGATACCCACTTCAAGGTCAGGACGTACTTCACGGCCTTCTTTGACCGCCAGTTCCATCAGGCGACCGATACCTTTTCGATCCAGAACCTGGAAGGGATTAACAGGCAGGATGCCCTTATCAACGTATGTGATCAGGAAGTTCCGCTCTGCGTCATCGCGACTGTAGCCAAAACCCATTTGCGTCAGGTCATTCGTGCCAAAGGAGAAGAATTCCGCAACTTCCGCAATCTCGCCTGCAGTCAGGGCAGCCCGAGGGATCTCAATCATCGTGCCAAACTTATAACTGAAGTTCACTTTTTTCTCTGCCATAACGCTCCTGGCAATCGCTTCCAATTCAGGCTGTACGGATTTAAGTTCATTGATATGACCGGTCAGCGGGATCATGATCTCGGGATAAACCACGAAACCTTTTTGGGCGGCTTCACTGGCAGCTTCGAATATTGCCCGAACCTGCATGCGCATGATATCCGGATAGACAATACCCAAACGGATCCCGCGCAAGCCCATCATCGGGTTGCTTTCATGCAATTTGTTGACGGCAGCCAGCAAAATTTCCTTTTCTTCCAAACCATCTGTTTCGCCTTTTACCCGCATGGTGGTAACATCGACCAGCAAGTCCTCCTGGGAAGGCAAGAACTCGTGCAACGGCGGGTCAATCAAGCGAATGATCACGGGCAGTCCGTCCATTGCTTCGAACAAACCGTAAAAATCACCGCGTTGCAAGGGTAACAAAACATCCAACGCCTCAAAATACGCCTTGACAGCTTTTGAACCCTCCAGGGCGGCTTTGGCTTCTGCCACTTCAGCTTCAACCATCTTGCGTGTATCCTCTGTGAGCGGGCGTCCCTCAAAACGACCGGATTCCAAGGAAGCCTCCAACCGTTCAGCAATATCGATCAATCTCTGAGCTTCTTCTGCATTGATGATCATCTTCTCAACGTGCGGCAGGCGTTCTTCTTCAAAGAACATGTGCTCTGTCCGACATAAGCCGATACCCCTGGCGCCAAACGCGCGAGCGCGGATTGCATCTGCAGGGTAATCAGCGTTGACCCACACTTCCAAACGTGAATTTTCGTCAGCCCAGTCCAGCAGGGTCATTAATTCCTCTTGTTCCTCAAGGTCTGGCGTAGTCAGGTCCAGCTTACCAATATAAGCCTCACCTGAGCTGCCATCCAAAGAAATCCAATCGCCCTCTTTGATAACTTTTCCATTTGAGCGCAGTTCACGTTTGTCGAGGTTAATTGACATCATCGATGCACCCACCACGCAGGGCACGCCAAACTGGCGGGCAACCACAGCCGCGTGGGAAGTGGCTCCGCCCTCGCTGGTCAAAATGCCTTTGGCAGCCAGCATACCATGCACATCATCCGGTTTGGTGAAGGGGCGCACCATGACCACATCCCGGCCTTCTTCTTGTGCCATTTTTTCAGCCATATCGGCATCAAAATAAACCTGTCCGACAGCAGCACCTGGTGAAGCATTGACACCGCTGGCAAGCAGACGGTTATCATTGCGGGCGTCTTCAACAGTTGCCGGGTCAAATTGGGGGTGGAGCATCTGGTCAACATGTTCCGGATCAACCCGTAAAACGGCTTCTTTACGGTCAATCAAACCTTCATTAGCCATGTCCACAGCTACCTTGATAGCTGCTTTCGCAGTACGCTTGCCAGACCGGGTCTGCAGCATCCACAGTTTGCCTTTTTCGATGGTGAACTCAACATCTTGCATATCATGATAATGATTTTCAAGATTGAGGGTAATTTCTTCAAATTGACGGTAGACATCGGGCATTTCATCAGCCAGGTGACTGATCGGTTCGGTGTTGCGAATACCAGCCACAACATCCTCACCCTGAGCATTCAACAGGAAGTCACCGTATAATTTCTTTTCACCTGAACCTGGATCGCGCGTAAAAGCCACACCCGTGCCAGAATCCCAGCCCATGTTGCCAAACACCATTGTTTGAATGTTGACGGCTGTGCCCAAATCGTCCGGTATGCCAGCACGGCGCCGATAGTCGATAGCACGCTTGCCATTCCAGGAGTTAAACACGGCTTTGATGGCCAATTCCAGTTGCTTTTCGGGCTCCTGAGGGAAATCAAAGCCCATTTCTTTTTTAACAACGGCTTTGAATTTGTCAGTCAGATATTTCCAGTCCTCGGCATCGAGGTCCGTATCAGATTGAATGTCCTTCGCAGCTTTGTAGCTATCCAGTTCATCTTCAAAAGCTTCATCCGGGATACCCAATACCACGGAGCCAAACATTTGCACCAGCCGCCGGTAGGAATCAAATACAAAGCGATCGTTCCCTGTGAGTTCGATCATACCCTTTGCGGTTTCATCGTTCAGACCGATATTCAGCACCGTGTCCATCATGCCTGGCATAGACATCTTCGCACCTGAGCGACACGAAACCAGCAGGGGGTTGGTAGGATCACCAAACTTCTTGCCCGCCTTTTCTTCAACTGCCCGCATTGATGCAATTACCTGATCCCACATCCCTTCCGGAAAGGTTTGATCATCCTGGTATACGATACAAGCTTCGGTGGTAACCGTAAACCCGGGCGGCACGGGCACGCCAATGCGTGTCATCTCGCCAAGGTTGGCGCCTTTACCGCCGAGAAGGCTGCGCACGTTCTCCCAGTCTCCAGCTTGTTTTTCTGCCTCATCAACCTGGTCAAATAAATAGACCCATTTCTTATCTGACATTCTTCCTCCTAAAATAGAATTTTTATTTATAAATTCGAACACATCCAAAAAATTGCTCTCAAACAAAGCATTCTACCATTAAGAAACAAGAAACTGCAAACCCGGTCGGATTTTCTGATTAAGCTTTAATAGAACCGGGTTGTGTTGCCTTACACGAACTGAAAAAAGCCAATCGAACGGTATTCGAACACAAAATAAAACGAGCAACCGGCATTAAAGAAATACTTTCACCTCACCTGGAAATGAGCGCATCAATTCAGAATGCATCATCGCAGATGGCTCCACAGCACACTATCACCGAATAACTGGCACTCCACAATAAGCCCTCCAACCCACAGTTGTTGGCCATCACCTTTACAGGTTCAAGGGTTCCGGTATTATAATAAAAACGAGAATTCTAAACCCCTGTAGCCTATCGCCTATGCCTTCACCAAAGACCATCACAAAACACGGCCAACGATGAAAACAAAAACTCTATTTCGATTGGTTATTCTATTTGCGGTATTCAATATTTTGGGATGTACACCATCAACCCCACCTGAGCCTGTTTTCGATGCTACGCTGCCTTCGGCAACCTCGATTGAAACAGAAGGGATCTCTGAAACCCACGCCCCAACAATTGAGCCTTCACCTTCCCCGGCTTTCGATTTTTTTTCGCTTGGCAGTCCTGTCTTGCTGATCCAAACCGAAATTGATAATTATCTTTTCTTGAACCCCATTTCACAAGCCAGCATATCGTTTCAACCACCGATTTCAATCCCCCAGTTTCGTTTGAAGGCGCACATTTCACCCAGTTCCAGGCTCATGTTATTCCCACAGAGTGATTATGAAGGCATCATCATCGACTTAAGGACCGGTGAAACTCTCAACACCTACGAGTTTGGCGGTCCGGCGTTGTTTATCCCACAGCAAGCAGCCATCGAGGCGGCGCCCCTGGTCACAGAATTAAATTTAGACGACACAGCCTTGCTTGAAGCTGTGATGGAAGCTCATAAAAATTCTAAGCAGCTCACCCGATGGGGTCAAAGCGATCGGTATCATTTTTCTGTACAGGATACCGGCCCAACGAGTACCTGCGTTTTCCTTGATGATCACCAAACCGGTGAGCGGATTCAATTGGAAAACATGCCAGGCTTTGTGGAAAATTTTTCGCTTGGCTCGGACGGAAACAGCATCCTGCTGAAAAAAGGTCTTGTGCTCCGAACTGGCGCCCTCCGCGATAAGCGCCATTATCTGATCAACCTCGCCGACCAAAGCGTGCATCCTTTGCTCTTGCCTCCAGATGTTAACAACCCATCTTTTAGCTGGTTCGCTAAAGATACCATCGCCCTCACCGATCAAATAACCACGAGCGGGAGCACAGGTTTCTCTCTCATCAACATAAATTCTTTTGAAACGGCGCCGATCTTCGCCGACGCATTTGTTGACCTGTGGCAACTTGGAGACCATTTGGTCTTTGTCCAAAGAAAGGTTGATCCCGAAGAAACCCTGTTCTATTCGTTTTCCCTCGCTGGCGACCTGCTGGGGACAAAACAGGTCGAAAAGCACTGTTTCTATCAATTTTCCACACCAACACAGATCCTGTTCCAGTGCGATTTAGAAAGCTATCTTTTAGACCAGGAATTGATTATCGAACCTTTTTACGATGCAGTGCTGAGCTTAACCCCTGCTCCCGATAGAAGCGCTTATGTAATGATCAACCGGGTAGCGCAGATTTTTCTTTTAGACACTGATCTACAATGCATCAATGAACTGGTTCTTGAAGAGGCCCCTTTAGAAATTCTCTGGCACCCGGATGCCAGTGGTTTTTTGTACCGGTCCCATGGACGTTTGTACGATTATGACCTGCTGAACCAAACCAGCCATTTATTGATTAAATCTGACCTTTTCACCGATTACACCAACCTGAATGCGGTTTGGATCAACCTGGATTGATATCTCACCTTTCCCCTTCTGAGGATTAACAAAAATCCAGTCCACGCGATCGGCTGAGTATTGTATAATTAGAAAAAAGCAGACCCAACCGGTGTGATGATCCTTAAAGTAATCGGATGTCCAACACACCGTATATCAATATGCGAGGAACACATGAAAGTTCTCATCTTAGGCGGCAAAAGATTTCTGGGCAGAGCTCTTGTCGAAGCACTGCTTGAGGCAGGTGACACCCCTGTCCTTTTTAACCGCGGGCTTACCAACCCTGAGTTATATCCCAAGGTTACCAATCTGATCGGCGACCGTGATGGCAATCTTGAAGCCCTTAAACGCCGTAAATGGGACGCAGTCATTGATACCAGCGGCTATGTGCCCCGTATTGTTAAACAATCTGCAAAGATGCTCTCCGGAAAATGTGAAACCTATGTTTTCCTTTCTTCAATCTCTGTATACCAGGATTTCCGGACACTCGATATCGCGGAAACTTACCCGGTCGCGCAACTCGATGATCCAACCTCCGAAGATTATACCGGGGATGACTTTGGCCCCCTGAAGGCATTGTGTGAGTACGAAGTCCAGCAAAACTTTGATGGCCGCGTACTGGTTTTTCGTCCCGGGTTAATCGTCGGCCCCAACGACACATCAGACCGATTCACGTATTGGCCCTGGCGAGTATCCCTTGGTGGACAGGTTCTGGTACCATCACCGCCAAGCACTAATCTGCAATTTATTGATGTACGCGATCTGGCTGAATTCATTATCAACCGTATCAAGGCTAAAAGTGAGGGTGTTTATAACGTCACCGGTCCTCGAAAACCTGCCACTTTTGGCTCGCTTCTGGTTGCTTGCCGGGAGGCTGCGCTTTCAAACGCCAGTTTTGTTTGGGTTGATGAATCTTTCCTGCTCGAAAACGACGTTTATCCCTGGTCCGACATTCCCCTGTGGGTGCCCAGTATCGACCCTGAGTATGCCGGCTTTTATAATATCAACATCAATAAAGCCCTTAAAGCCGGGTTAAACTTTAAGCCGCTCTCACAAACCGTCAGCGATACCCTCGAATGGCACCGCTCTCGTCCCGGTCCACCAAAGTTGAAGGTCGGAATGAATATCGCCCGGGAAACGGAGCTTTTGATCAAATATCAAAGAGATTAACGGGTGGGGTTAACCAGGCGATCCATAGGTTTGCCAGTGAACCCGCTTTGCATCATATTGGGTGCGAGCGGGTTTTTCTTCTCCTGGATAGCCGACATAAATGACATTCAAAGGGATCACATGCTTGGGCAGCGACAGGATCTCGGATATGCGCCTGGTAAAGTTGTGAATGGGGTATACCCCCAGCCAGACCGTACCCAAACCCAATTCAACAGCAGTGAGCAGGATGTTTTGCGTGGCTGCGCTGCAATCCTGCACCCAAAACTTTTCTGCAATGGGGTGTTTGAAAAAGGAGGTGTTGCCGCACACCACAATAGCCGCGGGGGCATCGAAATTGGCAAACATCAGTGACGAGCGGACTTCCATTAATGGGTCAGGATCGGTCAGGACGACAAACTCCCAGGGTTTGACATTCATCGCAGATGGCGCTGCCATTGCAGCTTTGAGCAGGAGTTCAATCTTTTCGGTTTCTACCGACTTTTCCTGGTATTTGCGAATGCTCCGTCGCGCGTAGATGATTTCTTGAACAGTCATTGTCGCCTTATTATAATAAAAACGAGCTGGATTGATTGTTTTTTCAGGCAGCGTTCTAAAACTTAAAATCAGTCAAAATTAAATGCCTTAACACATTCAACCAGCTCGCCGATGCCCTGTCCCAACCCTGCCGAGTTTTCAAGCATCGGCATATGCCCAACCTGTGGTATTCCGTAAAACGCTCCCTCAGGCAGAGATTCAGCCAGGACTTGGGATTCCTGGTAGTCAGTGATCTGATCTTCCTCACCTGCCACAACCAGTGCTGGAACCCGTATTTTCTGTAACAACGCCGTTTTATCCGCCCGGTCAGCCATTCCCTGCAGCGAGCCAATCAGACCGATCGGGTCACACCGACTGATCATTGTGTGGGCCTTGTTGATCACATCAAGGTTGGTCGAAAGCCTGGGCGCCAGGTTATCCGCTACCGCAAGCGATCCGCATGCCCGAATTTCATCAATCAAGGCATGCCTTCCGGCGCGTTTTTCAGGTGTGTCTGCCACTGCGTTGGTTGTGACCAATCCCAAACCAACCAGTTTTTCGGGGAACTGCTCGGCAAAGGCCAGGGCGACATAGCCGCCCATCGAATGTCCACACACAATTGCCCGGTCAACATACAGGGTTTCTAACAGAATAGCAATGTCGCGGGCTAACAATGCCATCGCATACGGTCCAGGTGGGGCATCACTCTCACCGTGCCCGCGCAGGTCAGGCATGATCACCTGGTGGTTACCCAGGTGGTTTTCAACCAGGTCACGCCAAATCGAGCGGTTCAGTCCAAATCCGTGCAATAAGAGTAGGGGAGGTGAGTTCCTGCCTGAGAGATCAAAACCCAACATGACATCATTAACATTAATTTTCATCATTTTCTCCAGGATTGACCCCTTCAATCATCCTTTTCCTGATAAAGTCTCGGGCTTGCTCAGAATTGATAATGGTCCCGCTTGCCTGCTCTTCCTCCAACTGGCTCAACAAAGCGCCGATGGTTTTCCCGGGCATCAAGCCAAATTCATCCTGCAGATCAAACCCATCCAGCAAGAGTGTGGGTTTAACAACCACCGAATGTTTCTCCCACCAGGCTGAAAGAACGGCCTCCACAACTGATAAATACCATCGCCAACGTTCCTGATCCAGGTTTTGATCCTTGAGCGCCATGGCGTCCGCCAGAAAATGCAGGGCAATCGCCACGCCCACATCTCCCGTTTGCTTGAAGAAGTGGAATATAGCCCGCTGATCTGGCATCTTTCGGTCTGCGACAAAAGGAAGCAAATCCATGTGGTGCTGAACAAGGGTCTGCACCCAGTGTGATTCTGCGGTGCTCAGAGTCAGCTGTTTGGCGATTGCAAAAGCCGGTTGGGCGCCCTTCCCATGATGATTGTGCTGGAGGATGCGCTGTTCCTTAGGACCAGTGCTCGTTCCTGATGTTCCCAATTCATGCAACAATGTCCCAAAAAAAGCCAGGCTGGGCTTATCGCGACCGGGGGTCACCTCGTCACGAAAGAAAGTTTCAATTTCTAAGGAAAACTTCCCTAAAGCACCCCGGGCTGTCTGCATCATCCAATCCATATCCGCTATACCTTGCTGCCCAGGCTTTAAAAAAAGTAGCAAAGCATGATATTTCTCAACGGTTTTGATCGCATGGCTGAGCATCGATTGAGAATTCCCTTCCGCAGCAGGAATCGCTTCGAGCTCTGCCAACACCGGGATCAAGATTTTTAAAATTCCCAGGCGCTGGAAATGTTCCAACCCCTTTGCCGGGTCTGACCCTGATAAAAGCCGAAAGAACTCATCGCGTTGGCGTTCACTTGAGGTCCGGATTAATTGGGGACCAGCTTCCTGTAGCGCTTGTTCCAATCCCGGGGCATAGTCAAGGTTAAATTGAACCGCCAGGCGCACGCCGCGCAGCACACGTACCGAGTCATCGAATAAGGCATGCTCGCTGCACGCCCGCAGCACGCCCTTCTCCAGGTCAGACTGGCCTCCCAGCGGATCAATGACCTGTGTTAATTGATCCACAGGCACCGCCATCGCGTTGATTGTGAAATCGCGGTTGGATAAATCTTCCATCAGGTTCTGTCCGGAAAACTGAACAAAATCCAGTGGGAAAAATTGTCCCTGCGAATCATAATAGACAACCCTGGTCGTATGTCGGTCATCATCCAGCACGAAAAAGCCTGCCTTCAGATGTTTAGCCAGTCTCCTGGCCAATGTGGTCGGATTTCCCCCCATTGCAAAATCCATGTCGTGCAGCGGTTTTCCCAAGAGCACGTCACGAACAGCGCCCCCCACAAGATAAAGTTGCTGATCAGGACTGAACACTTTTCTGATCTGCGCTAACAATGCCCGGTAAGGGGGCTCAAAGACCAGCTTCATATTTTTCCAGGTCAACCACACCGATAAAGGGCAGGTTTCGATAAAACTCATCCATGTCCAGGCCATAGCCAAAGACAAATTTATCAGGGATTATAAATCCGCAATATTTAATCGGGATATCCACTTCCCGCCGCGACGCTTTGTTTAATAGTGTACAGACTTCTAAACTGGCCGGATGCCTGGTTTGAAGCATTTCCATGACCGATGCCAGGGTGTTTCCGCTGTCAATAATATCCTCAACGATCAACACATGTTTTCCGGCGATACTGGTCGTCAGGTCCAGGGTGATTCGGACCTGACCTTCCGAACTGCGCGAACCCGCGCCATAAGAGGAGACGCCCATGAAGTCAATCGCCACCAATGGAGTGATATGTCGGATCAGGTCGGTCAGGAACATCACACCGCCCCTTAAGATGCAGATTGCTAATATCTCTTTTCCACGATAATCCCGGCTGATGTCGTCGCCCAATTCCTTAACTCGCTTTTTGAGCTGCTCTTCTTCGATCAGTACTTCGCCAATAAATGAATGATAATCTTGCATGTTCTACCTCGAGAACTCATCTCTGGGGACCTCATGATGGGTCCGACAGCGGGCTTCGTACATTTCATTGGCGCCAATCACCACAATCGGTTCGTTATAATGGGCTGGTTTCCCATTCACCAACCGTTGTGTCCGACTGGCTGTCTCGCCGCAAACCATGCAAATGGCATGCAACTTATCCACAAATTCTGCCCTGGCCATCAATTCTGGCATGCAGCCAAAGGGTTCCCCACGAAAATCAGTGTCCAGTCCGCTGACAATCACCCGGAGGTTGCGCTTTGCCAGCGTTTCCACCACACCAACGATATCTGCGTCAAAAAACTGGGTTTCGTCAATCCCCACGACGGTCGTCTCCGGTTCCAAAAATTGAAATATCTCCTCGGATTTTTCCACAGGCTGAGCGTCAAAATTAAATCCAGAATGGGAGGTGACTTTTGCTTGGGTATAGCGATAATCGACGCAGGGTTTGAACACCTGCACCGACTGTTTGGCGATTCGTGCCCGAGTTAACCGCCGGATCAATTCTTCCGTCTTCCCACAAAACATTGACCCACAAATAACCTCAACTGAACCAACACGATGTTTCATACATAACTCCTGAAAATAAAAATAACAGGCAGACGAAGGTTTCATCTGCCTGTTAAGTTTACCGGATTTTTTGATTTAAAAATGACTAAATGGTAATTTCCTCTGCTGCTTCTGGAATTTGATAACCCATATGACGGAGGGCTTTCTTGAGGTCAATCAATGATTTTCGCCCAAATCCGCTGATTTCCAGCAAGGCTTGTGTACCGCCCTCCAAACGCTCGAGAATATCTCCAACGGTAGCCAGGCCAGCTTCAGCCAGCACCTTTTCAACCCGGGTTCCCAGGTTAAGGTCTGTTACAGGGCGATCAGGAGAAACTCTGCCATCAGCTTTTGCTTGCTGTTCATCGATATAATCCTGCCGCACCTGGAGCCGTTTATAAAAGCGGTCAACCTGTCCTTCACGGTCTAAGATCCGTTGTTGCTGACCGGTGTAAAAGGGATGGCAATTTGAACACACTTCCGTGCGAATCTCCGGTTGGGTTGATCCTGTCTTCCAGGTCGCGCCACAGGAACTACAGATTACCGTCGCCTCAGCATAGTATTTAGGATGAATTTCTTTTTTCATGATGTCGTTACAATCCTCTCAATAATAAACTTACGCTATTCTTCCTCTGGAACGGTAACGACATGCACCTTTTTACGTCCACCTGCCATCGTCTCAAAATGGACAAGGCCATCTTGGGTGGCAAACAGGGTGTAATCTCTGCCCATACCAACATTCCAGCCGGGGTGAACTTTGGTCCCGCGCTGGCGTACCAGGATGTTTCCGCTAAGAACAAATTCCCCGCCGTATTTTTTAATTCCAAGTCGCTTTGATTTGCTATCACGACCGTTACGCGATGAGCCGCCGCCTTTTTTGTGTGCCATGTTTCTTACTCCATTTCAATCAATTCGATCAGCAAACGTGTGTATTGCTGCCGGTGACCTGATTTTACACGATACCGTTGACTTGGGCGGTATTTAAACACCAGGATCTTGCGCCCTTTAAAGTGGTCGACCACCTTCGCCTGGACCTTTGCGCCTTTGACCGTCGGGGTCCCGACACTGACTTCATCGTCATTGACAAATAGAAGTACATCCTCCAGGGTAATGGTTTCACCCACCTCATTTGGCAATCGATCAACTTCGATCGTTTTGCCTTCAGAGGCACGGTATTGTTTACCGCCTTGTTCGACAATCACAAATTTCATTATCTACTCCAATCTTCACTTCGCCAGTCTCACCCGCGTGCAACCGCCGGCGACCGGGAAAGTTTGGGTTACAAAATTTTACCCCAGCAAGGATCTCCTGCCGGGGCAAGGTTACATTATTATATTCACTTGGCCGGGTGAAGTCAACCGGAGCCTGGCTTTTTCTGATTCAAAAATCGATCAGAAACCGGCTTAACCCAGATAATTGTCTCTCGGTTTCATCGGTCAAGACAACGTACTCCCCCCAAGCCAACAACGGATTAGCAGGAATAAAATTTTTCTCTGTTCAGGGGTCTTCCATACCGTATTCCCCCACGATCATGGCGACGATCATGACGACGATCATGACGACGATCAACACGACCAGCCAATTCTCGATTCACTTGCCTCAATCTGTGTTGCAAGTGAAAGATGCGATGTTCCAATTGCCGTTTCTCCCGATAGATGGGCGCATTTGATCGGTCACGAAAAGCCTTCTGTCGACGGTGATGGTGACCAACATGATGCGTTCTAAACGCACGCATGTCGATTGTGTCGCCATGTGGATGACCCTGTCCACCCCGGTTAATCCTCCGACGAGAGCTGTGGCAATCGCCCCTGCTAACAATATATTTCCGCGGTCTGCGTGAATAACCCGGTTCCGATTGTTGAGTAAAATTTTCTTCCATCCGATTCTTTTTATACATTCTTCTCATAACTCTATTTCTCCTTTTCTCGATCATGTGTTTAATCCTTTCAGTATGATGGGTGTCTTGCAGGTCAAATGCCTGAGCACCATTTTTTCTAACTCTCATCCAACTCCTTTCATTTTTCGCTCGCACGCTCCAATAATATCTGGATGCTTTTTTGAGCTTTGACCAATTCCTCTTGCCAGGTTTGGTGCGCCACATTCCCTTGTTCACTCAATTTGAACACTTTTCTTGGTGGACCCTGTACGTTGTCGGTGTCCCATTCAGCGTCAATCCAGCCCAACGCTTCCATATGTCGCAACGTCCGGTAAACGACAGATGGGTGAATTGAGGTAATTCCCAATTCTTTTAGGGCGGTAATTAAAGCATAGCCATGGCGCTGTTTCTTGTTGATCAAAAACAATAATGCTGGTTCGACCAGCGCAACCGTCAGAGGCGTCCGCCGCTTTTCACGTCTGTGACCGCCTTCAATGGACCTTCCACGCTTATGTCTTGGCATTTCTGCACCAACCTTTCTTTACGAGTTATCTAATTATAGCACGGTATTCTATATGTGTCAATAGTCTCAATATAAGAATATTGTTTTAATTTGAATAGTTAAATGATCAAAAACTTGAATATCCGCGGTTCATCAACAATTCCTGGTAAAACCCTTATTGAATCATGTCATGCGATGACGATCAAGATCGATCATCAAACGCGGGTATCTGCAGTGCTTGAGAATCATTAAATATAAATTTTGGAAAAACGGGCTCCCCAAAGGGAACGGTACGCCACACACCCCTAAATGATGTTTAGTTTTTCTCGTACTCTTGCTGTCAACCCCCTGGATTTGAATAATAATTCTTCTGCCAAATGATCCGGGAAATATTTACCCAAAGCCAGGCGGCGCCTGGCCCCCCAGGTAACGTTGCTTCTCTCAATTTGAAGCTTCCTTAAAACAGCAGAATCATAAGCCAGATTTGAAGATTTCAGCATTTTTGAAATGCCTCTATTCGGGATTACAGCGTCATGGAAATTTATCGCCGCAATCAATGCTTCATACATACTCTGGACATCCTGCTTTTTAATTTTCTCAAGAACAATCTCGCCATTCTTGCCAATGTTGTGTTTATGCCGATTGGGAATGTTCAGCGTCACAATATTGCTGGTTGTTGGGAAAAGAGAATAGGCAGTACCATTACATGCCCCACCCGACACCGTGTGTTGAACTTTTATTCTTTCAGCCTCAACGACCTTAAGAAGCAGGTCTTCAGCCCTGTTGTCCTGATCCGGAAAGAAAGTCCCATAGACACAATCTGTGTCATTGATTTTAATCTGCAATCCATCATCATAGTTAGGCAGAGCCAATCCAACATCAGAATATATTCGATTGACCATTCCCTGGCTAAATATCCCCTCTCTCAATTCAGGTGAATAGAAAGTGTTATCATCGCTCAACCGCAAGGTTTTCAAGCTTTCGGAATCAAGCCTGTTTTGAAGGATGATGTCATCAGCGTGCAGCGGAACAGATTGCATACTCTCTAACACCAGGATGTTTGTTTCGGGATAAATTTTTCCAAAGGGCGTGTTCTTTTTAATAGCGACATGATTTGCAGAAATTTCAAACACTTCTTCTACAAAAGTAAAAATAAAAGTTACATCAATATCCCTGAACATCTTCGGAGATTTTACAATATCATCGATTATTGCAAATGCAACCGCTGTGGCAATCATATTGTCAGCGTTTTTCATGTACAAATGCGATTCATCTTCTGAAAATTCGGGTAAATGCCAAATCCCATGGCTGTTGTTAGGAATACCAAGATTGTCTTCCAAATAAATATAGGGTTTATTTGCGTAATGAAACCTGGTAATTTTCTTGGTAGAAATAAATTCACCCTGGTTTGAAAAAATATCGATTTCTGGTGGCGAAACTTCCAGTAATTTCTCAAGCCTGTGGAACCCAACACTCCCAAAAGCGACACCAACACCGTCATTGCCTATAACGAACCCCGGATGGTCTATGTGGGTATCAATGATCAGCGGATAGCGAGGGTTTCCGCGTCGAAATTTGATAAACAAGCAATACTCGTCAATGGAATAATTCCCGTTATACAAGTCACGGCTTGAGCTGACAGGGTTGATACCAAGGTTTTTAATCATCAATAGAATTTTTTTTAAAACATGTCCATATAAAAATGGAGCATTAGGCATTTGATTAAAGAGTTTCGAGAATTCAACAACTTTTTTATTGATCATTTTGAGCTAATTTTCTAATTTTACTTCTGGTAACTTCAACTTCACTCCAGGGATATTCCACACCATTAATACTTAATGATGTTTCATGACCCTTCCCCGCGATGACAACAATATCACCGCTTTTCGCAGTATGGATCGCGCACGCAATTGCCTCTTCCCGGTCTGGTATTTTAACGAAGGTCCTGTTCTCCTCGCCACCGGCAGAAATACAGCCTTCAGCAATTTGGTCAATGATCTCATTTACAGGTTCGAAAGGGTACCAATCGACAGCGGTGATGATTGCTAGGTCTGAATTTAATTCAGCGATTCGGCCTAAACCGGGCCTTTTTGATTTGTCTCTCAGCCCTCCCGACAATCCGAATACTAAAATCAATCGTCTCTTTTTAATTTGATTTGCCAGATCCAGAACATTTTGTAGGGCATTCTCCGTGTGGGCGTAATCCACGAATACCCTGAACGGTTGACCTGAAATAATCTCCTCAAATCGTCCTGGGAGGTTATCCGGGTACAAGAAATAATCCTTAATCGACTGAACAGGGAGGTTCTGCAAATAGGCTACAGCAACCGCTGCTAAGGCGTTGTAGACATTATGAATTCCCATCAGTTTTGATTTAATTTCGATCTTTTTCCCACCTGGCATGTTAACGGTGAACAAATAATGGTCATCAGCACAAACAATGTTTGACGCAAAAAAATCTGCGCTGTTTTTAATTCCATAAGAGTAAGAATCCACGCATGCCTGGTCTTTGAAGAAATCATACGATGGATCATCGGCATTAAGGATGGCGTATTTTTGGGCATCTTTTCCAGATTCTTTATTCAACAAACTGAAAAGAAGTGCTTTTGCTTCTCGATATGAATTGAAATCTTTATGGTAATCAAAGTGTTCATGAGTAACATTTGTGAAAATGCCAATGTCAAATTCGCAATCGTTCACGCGATACTGAGACAATCCATGTGAGGTTGCCTCAATAATTGCATATTGAACACCCGCTGCGACCATTTGTGCAAGATAGGATTGTACAGAGACTGCATCTGGCGTTGTCACGTGAACACCGGTATCCACAACGGTATTGTCAATATTGACATTAATGGTCGTTAACAAGCCCGTTTTTAACCCGGCTTTTCTGAGTAATCCGGAAACCATATTGCAGGTGCTGGTTTTCCCGTCAGTGCCAGTGACGCCGATGACCACCAGTTTATTGGCCGGGTTTCCATAAAAATTCGCAGCAATTTTGCTCAGCAGTCGACGCGAGTTGGGAACCTGATAATAAAGTGTTGAGCCATAAGCATGCATTGACTTCGCCGGGCGTTCACCAACAACAACGGAGGCACCATTTTTCACGGCATCAGAGATGAAATCATGGCCATCCACGATATTGCCCGTAAGTGCAACAAAAATATTGCCCGGCTTCACGCTCCTTGAATCGAAAGCAATGCCAGTAATATCAATTAACCCAGCTTCTCCTGAAACCTTGATGTCACAATCTGAAAATAGTTGGTTGAGTTTCATGTTCTTCTAGTTTTAATTTGCCGGTATAAGCGCCATATCGTCAGCCAGATTTTCAACAATCAGAAATATAAAAATAATTGAACCCTATCAATTTTGCAAAGACTAATTGTACTATGGCAACCCGGAATAACATACTTTGACGATCTTCTCTGTTCAGCGATAGCGACACCGTCTTAAATATTCCATGAACGCATCCGAATGAAAACACATCTATTGATGCATTTTTTTAAAGGATTCATGGGAAGCATGTGCACATCTAATTTCAAAGTTAGACAAAGTCTCTGGCTTGCCTGAAGCAGATCCTCTTGCTGTGACAAGTCACAGCGCTCCATTCCCCCCACCAATCTGCATGCATGCCTGCAGCCTGAAAACCATCAGATTATCCGGTTCACGAACATTATTACCGATCTCAATTTTGTGAAAAATAAGGTTGCACCGTTTTTGGGTAAACACGAATTAAGGTTGGTGAGGAGTGAATCTTTGCATTGGAATAGATAGGAAAGATAAGTATGTAGTCAATAAATTCTTAAAAGAAATTGTGGATTTTTGAAGTATAATTGGTTTTCAATGGACACAAAAAGTGCAATTTGCACTTCTTGTCAAGCCACCAACATGAAACTCGGTCTTTCATGACATTTTTTTATAATTTGTCAATCGAATTCTAATCTTCCCCCTTGATTAATTTAAATAGTTCCGTTATACTGAAGCCACTAGTGGTTAAAAGTGGAGAATTGTGGGATGAAGTGGAGCACCGAAGCCTCGGTGTGAAACCGGAACCAGGAGAGATCGCGTGAATTTCTTTGGCAGGTACGAACATACCATCGATGAAAAAGGGCGCATCACCATCCCCTCAGAATATCGAGAGGTTTTAGGTGATTCCGTTTATGTTACGCAGGGCTTCGATGGCAATCTGCAGGCTTTTCACATCCAGATATTCGAGAGGTTATCCGAACAGCTTCGGTCGATTGGCTTTTTATCACCGAACAGTCGTTTACTTCGCAGACTTCTTTTCTCCAATGCAAAGCAGATCAATTTCGACAGCGCCGGCCGCATCTTAATCCCTGCCTTTCTTCGAGAGACTGCAAACCTCGAAGCAACTGCCATGGTGGTCGGTATGGGTGAATTCTTTGAGATCTGGATGCCTGAACGTTGGCAAGCTCAACAGGATGCACTCAATGATGTCGAAGCGAATGAACAACGCTTCGGTGCCCTGGATTTAACAACCCTACTATGAACGGTTCAAACATGGGTGGGAACGCTGTCTGCAGTGATTCATTTCCCCACCTACCAGTACTTTACCATCAAGTCCTGGAAGCTTTGGCACCGGTCAGTGGCGGCAATTATCTTGACGGCACACTTGGCGCTGGTGGGCATGCTGAGGGCATCTTACAAGTTTCTGCGCCCCGAGGCAGGCTGCTCGGTCTTGACCTTGACCCGGAGGCGCTGGCAATCGCACGCCAGCGTCTCTTTATCTATAGGGACCGCGTTGTCCTGCAGCAGGCAAGTTATCACCTGGCACCGCAGATTCTCAAAAGCTTGGGCTGGTCGCATCTGGATGGCATCCTGTTAGACCTGGGTATGTCATCGATGCAAATTGATCGACCAGATCGGGGTTTCTCCTTTCAAAAGGATGGTCCCCTTGATATGCGCTTTGATCAGAGTGAAGGCCCAACCGCAGCAGAGTTGATACACTCCCTCAGCCAGGAAGAACTCGCAAGAATCCTGCGTGAATATGGCGAAGAACGTTTTGCCAACCGCATTGCTCGCGCCATTATCAAAGCCCGACCGATTCAGTCCACACTTGCCCTGGCTGCTGTGATCGAGGCAACGGTGCCGCATCATGAACCCGGTCTGCACCCTGCCACCCGAACCTTCCAGGCTCTGCGGATCGCTACCAATGCGGAGCTTGAAAAGCTTACCCTGGCTTTGCCCGGCATGGTAAATATTCTCGCTCCCGGTGGAAGAATCGCTGTGATCAGCTTTCATTCCCTGGAAGACCGGATCGTCAAGCGGTTCTACAAGACAGAAAGCAGCGATTGCATCTGTCCACCCGAACAACCGGTGTGCACCTGTGACCATTCTGCGTCGATCAACATCATCACCAGGAAACCGATCAGACCAGGTGCCCAGGAAATTATGGAAAACCCGCGTGCCCGCAGTGCACGCTTACGAGTCGCTGAAAAGATCAAAAAGGCATGAATATTGCAAGGCAAATAACATGAAAAACCGCCTACTACAAGCCTACAAACAAGCCCCCTGGCGAATCCAGATACAATGGATTGGCCTGTTTCTGCTCGGGTTGGTTTTGGTCGCTTCTATTACCGGTTTGTACCTGAGCATCAGTGCCCAGGCTGCTGCAGCGGGGCGAAGCATCCAATCTCTCGAGTATCAGATCAGCGATATCAACAATGAAATCGCTGAATTAACCTCCGATCTGGCTAAAACAAAATCCATTGAGGTCATGCTGTCTAAAGCTGAAGCGATGGGGTTCAAGCCATTAAACCCCCACGACGCGATCTTTCTCGAAGTCCCGGGCTACAACCCCCGCGCCTCTCTCGAGCTTGCCCCACCCAGGGTGAATACGATCTCAGAAACCCCGATGATCCTGTCCGCTTACAAGACCTCGCTCTGGCAGTGGTTGATTAAAAATATTTGGCAGTCGCCTTCAAGCGGCCATCTGGTTGAGGGAGAGTTATTGCCATGAAACCACCTTTCTACCAACGTTACCTCATCATTGTCATCGCATGTGCCGTCTTTGGCCTGGCGACAGTGATTCAAATGGTCCGCATCAATTACACCTCTTATGCACAGGAACTGATCGCAAAATCTGAAGAGTATCAGGGCGTTAGCAAGACAATTTATCCACCGCGTGGCAATATTTACGACCGAAAAGGCAACATCCTTGCTGCCAACCAAATTGGCTACGAGGTCGGAATCGACTTAAAATATGTGACCGACCCGGATTCCATCGCTTTTGCCGCCGCTTCGCTACTGGACGGTTTGGATTATACCTATATTTTTGGACTGGCCAGCACCGAAAAACAGGCTGATGAAAACAGATATTTTGTCCTTTCAAGTTACGTCAGCAAAGACAAAATCGAAGAGCTCATCGAGCTTAAGAATAGCTATGTTGAGCGACGTAAGGAACAAAAATCTCTTAAGCCCAGTTTATCCGGCCTGGTATGGGTACCCATGCAGCAGCGCACTTACCCCGAAGACACTCTGGCTGCCAATGTGGTGGGATTTTACGATTATTTCTCGCGTGAAAACGCCCAGGGCGCTTATGGGGTGGAAGGCGCCTACAACCGCTTGCTGACCGGTAAACCGATCAAAGTTTTCTTGCCCAATGACCCTAACCTGGTGGAAGCCTTACCAACAATCGATCCGGGCGCCAGCCTGATTTTGTCCATCGATCGTGAAATCCAGAAAATGCTCGAGCAGACATTGCAGGACGCCATCGATTGGTCAGGTGCTGAGGGCGGAACGATCATCGTTGCTGACCCCAAAACCGGTGAGATCCTGGGGATGGCCAGTACACCGTTTTTTAACCCTAATGAATACTGGAAGTATGGGGAAACTTTTACCGGCATCATCCCCTATAACCGGGCTATTGGAACCGCTTACGAACCAGGCTCTGTTTTCAAGGTGATTACTATGGCTGCTGCACTTGACAGCGGGGTTGCAGATCTGAACACAACCTATAACGATACATCCGGCGTCTATTGGGTGGAAAACAGCTGGCCAATTTATAACTGGAACTACGGCGCCTGGGGTCTCCAGGACATGACCGGCTGCATGCGCCATTCATTAAACGTCTGCCTGGTGTATATTGCCATTGACTTGCTCGGGGAGGAGTTGTTTTACGACTATTTACAGGCTTTCGGTTTTGGTAGAAGCACCGGAATCGACCTGGCTAATGAAGCAAATTACCCACTCCGCTTGCCCGACAGCAACCAGTGGATGGTCATGGATTTGGCCGCAAACTCCTTTGGTCAGGGCATTGCCGTCACGCCAATCCAAATGGTAACTGCGGTATCAGCGATAGCCAATGATGGCCTCATGATGACCCCCCACGTTGTGCGCGCGGTCATTGACAAAGGACAGCAGTACAATGTCTCACCGCAGGTGATCAACAGCCCGATTTCAGCCCAAACCGCCAGAGACCTGACCGAAATGCTCTCTGTTTCTCTTGAAGAGGAATCCTCAACAGCTCTGGTTGATGGTTACCGGGTCGCTGGAAAGACCGGGACAGGACAAATTCCAACAGAATTGGGGTATACCAGCAGCCTGACCAACGCCTCATTTGTCGGTTGGGGGCCCACAGATGATCCTCAATTTGTCGTATATGTTTGGATTGAAAAACCCACCATCTCCCAATGGGGGTCGGAAGTCGCTTCACCTATCTTTAAAGACGTCGTCGAACAATTGGTCGTTTTAATGAGAATCCCTCCGGACCATGTTCGGAACCAGCAGGCGAATGAATGATGATGGCATCCGTGATTAACTTGAAGGACATCCTCTACGCCCTAACCGGCCAAACCAACCCTCAGTTGGATATCCCCGTCTCCAAAGCGGTGATTGATTCGCGCCAGGCAAGCGAGGGCAGTCTGTTCATCGCCTTTCTGGGTGAGCACGTTGATGGGCATGATTATGTACACGCTGCCTTCGACAACGGCGCAAAAATTGCATTGGTTGAAAAAGACCTGCCCGAAGGCCTGAACAGCATCGATTTGCGTGCAGAATTTTTTCAGCCCCACTTCCTTAACCACGTCACCGCACCGGTATGTCTGCGGGTGGAGAACACCCTGGATGCCCTGCATCAGATTGCAATCCATTGGCGCAAGGAACACCCGATACGCATCATCGGGATCACCGGAAGTGTCGGAAAAACATCA
>Ga0172382_10000549_pt1 | contig 70747 bp, 63 predicted proteins | sample Leawel138RmetaG_FD_122245 | JGI IMG/M metagenome (GOLD analysis project Ga0172382, IMG submission 122245) | Leachate microbial communities from a municipal landfill in Southern Ontario, Canada - Leachate well 138R metaG | ecosystem: Engineered > Solid waste > Landfill > Unclassified | place...
AAGGGCAACCAGATCGCCAATTACGGTCCGGATGGCCGTTCGGCTTCGTTCACCTATCCGGACTGGGACCCCACCAACCCGGCCAATTACGCCATGGACGATTTCTACTATCGCGGTTTCAACAATGGTTCGGAATTGTGGCAGGGTGGCCTGAACGCACGCTACCGGATGAACGACGCGCTGACACTGAGGGTGGGCGCGGCCTACCATCGCTTCTCGCAGGATGGTATGGACGTTTTCTATGACGGCGACGTCAACGGAACCAGACCAAAGACACGCGGCACATCCGTCACCGACATTACCAGGGTGTTCAAGAACAGCATGGGTTCATGGCTGGTTGGCGATTACCAGAAAGCCTTTGGGAAATATAACGAATATCACCGGTTCGGCCCGCACGTCGATGGATCCGGCGGCGAACTCTATGATATCGAGAATGTGTACGCGACGACGGAAGAGACGTTTTCCGGATTTGTGCAGATGGACTGGGATGGCGAGCTCTTTGGCAGCCGTTTCCGGGGTAACATCGGCCTGCGCGGGTATACCACCGATACGCACAGCACGGGCTGGATCCAGGGCGCCGATTATGTCTATCTGGGTACGACAGATGTGAAGGGCAGCTATTCGGGCGTCCTGCCGGCGATGAACGCGGTGCTGGAGCCGACGGAGAATTTGCTGCTGCGCTTCGCCGCCGGGCAAAACCTCAACCGGCCGGGAATGGGTTCGATGGCCGCCAAGGGCAGCGCATTCCGCAATGAGGATTCCGGTGAGATTACCGCATCGCGCGGCAATCCCAATCTGAAGCCTTACAAGGATACGACGCTGGACTTTTCGGCCGAATATTATTTCGGCGATGTGGGCCTGATCTCGGCCAGCCTGTTCCAGAAATGGATCAAAAACTTCATTGGCACGGAGATACGGGAAAATGTCCGGTTCGGCGAAACGGGCGTTCCATCAGGCACAATTCCGGGCGCCACGGACGACACGATCGTCTCGGAATTCTCGATGCCGGTCAACATTGCTGGAACAAAAAGCATAACCGGCATCGAACTGGCGGCACAAAGCCAGTTTAATTTCCTGCCGGCGCCATTCGACAAGCTGGGGATGCTGGCGAATTTCACATATGTGGATGCTCCCGAGGATATCACCGGCATTTCCAAAACCAGCTATAACGCCACGCTCTATTATGAAACCGACCGCTGGGGCCTGCGTGGGTCGCTGAGCCACCGCAGCCGCTGGTATTCCGGCCGGAACGAAAACCTGATGAGCGCCAGCACGCGTGGCTTTGAACCGACCACCTATGTGGATGCGTCCGCGTTCCTCAACATTACCGATGACCTGCAGGTCTCGGTGAATGCAATCAACCTGACGAATGAGAAGGAAACGCAGTTCTGGGGTCAGAACCGCTATCTCTATAACCAGACCCAGAGCGGCAGAACCTTCATGGCCGGCCTCAGCTACGCATTCTGAGGCAAACTGACGCGCTGCGCCCCTCCTCCCGGTGCGGGGAAGGGGCGCAGTTTCACTCTTGTGAAACGAGGCCCTTCCGGCGTCATAATCGCGCAATATCCAGACGTTAGGGAGGCATTTGCCAACTGAAAGAGGACGCCATGACCGCATTGAGCCGCCGACAATTCGCTATTTCCGTCTGCGCGGCGGTACTGATGGCGGCGGCGCCCGCCTGGGCGGAGAAATTCACCGTAGCGGTGGTGCCGGACACGCAAAATTATTCCGACATTACACGCGCCCAGCCGCGCGGCGAGGAAACCTTCGTTCAGCAGATGCAATATCTGGTGGAAAAGCGCGCCGAAAAGAATGTGGTGTTCACCACATTTGTTGGCGACATCGTGCAGCATGGCGACGGCCAGTTCCGGCAGAAACCGGCAGACGGGACCGGGCAACAGTTTCAGGAATATGATACGCGCGCCGAATGGGATATTGCCAATCGCGCCGTGACGATCCTGACCCGCGCCGGGATGCCCTTTGGCATGTCGCCCGGCAATCATGATTATGACAATTACAGCTGGTGGGAAGAAGACGGCAGGGGTCCCGGCGCGCGCCGGCCCCTGACGGGTGGCCGGGTGTGGGATCTGTATTTCGGCCCGGAATCCCGCCATTTCGCGGACCGGCCCTGGTATGGTGGTTCCTTCAACCAGGGGCTGAACAGCTATCAATTTTTCGAAGGAGGCGGAAAGCGCTTCCTGCATCTGGCGCTGGAGATGGAGCCGACGCCTGCCGCGCTCGCCTGGGCGCAAAACGTGATGGATGAAAATCCCGGCCTGCCAACCATCGTGACAACCCACGAGTGGCTCCACCCCGTTCTTTCAGGCAAGACGGGACGCTCCAATGGCTATGAAAGCTATTTCGCCGGAACCGGCCATCTGCCGCCCGATGATATATGGGAGCGCTTCATCCGCAAGAACAGCGCGATCTTCCTGGTGCTGAGCGGGCACACCTGGACGCCAACGGTAAACGGGGTTTCGCAGGGCGAAAATCTGCGGATCGACCGGAATGACGCCGGATATCCCGTATATCAGGTGCTGCAGGACTATCAGGGCTACACCATCGGCCCGGATGGAAAGCCGGACTCGGCCAATGGAGGCGCGGGCTGGTTGCGTTTTATCGAATTCGATACCGACCGCCGCAAGATCCATTTCTACACATATTCGCCCTTGCTGGGCCGCTACGCCGGGCGGAACGGCGAGCAGACATTCGGGGCGCCCGCCAGCTATTCGGACTTCGAACTGGATTTCCCCCCGCAGCTGGGCAATTAGGAAACCCCTCCCGAGGTCCGTTGCGATGGCGGTGACGGTATAGCCATCCGGCAAAAGCCACGCGATCTCCCTTCCCGCATGGGTGCACGGCCATTGCTGCCGTGCATCATGGCTCGGCGCACCGCCGCGATATTTGTTCCGGGCGCGCCCGGTATCGGAAATAATCTGCGCTGATTCCGGACGGACTTCACACTGTTATGTGAAGTTGATGGTGCTGCCGGGGAGGATTGAACTCCCGACCTCAGCCTTACCAAGGATGCGCTCTACCACTGAGCTACGGCAGCATATGACGGCGTGGCAGCGAGAAACCGCCGGCTGTCAAGGCTGGCGGATTGGCCGAGGCCAAGGCAGAAGTCAAGCCGGGATCAGTCGGTTTTGGCAGGTTTGTCGTTCGCCATGCCGCCCGGCGGATGGGCAGGCAGGCGCAGGGTCAGCATCAGACCCCCCAGATCCTCGCTGACACCGATGCCGACGGCGCCGCCGTAAATTTCCGCCACGTCGCGCGCGATCGCCATGCCAAGGCCGGTGCCGGGCTTGTTGGTGTCGAGGCGGGAACCGCGCTCGAACATGCGGTTGCGATCGGCTTCGGGGATGCCGGGTCCGTCATCCTCCACCGCGATGGTGACGAACTGGTCCTCCCCGCTGCCTTCGCGTCCCACGGTGACAAATACCCGCCCGCCGCCATATTTGGCGGCATTGTCCATCAGATTTCCCGCCATTTCCTCCAGATCCTGGCGTTCGCCACGAAAGACGACGCTGCGGTCTCCTGCGAGATCGATCACCACCGGGCGATCCGCATAGATGCGCTCGATGGCGTTGCGCAGGCGTTCGAGCGCCGGCCACACATCGGCGCGGGCGGATTTGTCCATGCGGCGGCCAACAGCACGGGCGCGTGCCAGATGATGGTCGATATGGCGGCGCATCGTCGATAATTCCCGCACGACGGTTTCGGCGAGATCGGGACTGTCGGCGGCAGCGGCATTGGTCAGTACGCTTATCGGCGTTTTCAGCGCGTGGGCCAGATTGCCTGCATGCATCCGCGCCGATTCGGCGGCGCGTTCGTTGTAATCGAGAAGGGCATTAAGTTCTTCCACCAGTGGCGCAATTTCCGCCGGGACCCCGGTGGTTGGCGCGCGTCGCACCCGCCCGGAACGCACATCCGCCAATGCCGCAGACATGCGATTCAGCGGTTGCAGACCGATGGTTGCCTGCAACACGCCCAGCAGAAACAGCCCCACGCCCAGGGCGCCGAGTGACCACCATAGAATCGCATGGACTTTCGCCAGTTGCGCATCCAGCGCGCCGACATCATGGGCGACGGCGAAGCGCCAGACGACCGACGAGCCAGGGATGATGCCGTCGCGTTCGATGACCCGCAACGGTTCTCTGGGAAAGCCGTCGAACCGCGAGACGCAGACCTGGATGCAGGATTTGTTGAGATCAAGTTCCAGGTGCCGGTCCCACAGGGAACGGGACGAGAAAGGCTCCCGCCCTTTGGCGCCGACCTGCCAGTACAGGCCGGAATAAGGCTCGCTGAAGCGCGGATCGACGGGAGGACGGTTGAATCGCACTTCCCCGAAGGCATCGAGTTCGGCGGCGGCGATCATTGCAGATACGGCGCGTTCCGATTGTTCATCGAAGGTGCGGGTGATCGTATCGGTCAGGATACGGTTGAGCGCAAGTCCGCCGATCAGCAGCAACGCCGCGATCCACAGCACCGACAGCAGCAAAATCCGGCGGCTGAGCGATCCGAGTCGCAACCGTTGTCCTGTTGGAGTCGCGACCTTGCCGTCTGCCGCCACGGGCTTTTTGTGAAAAAGCGGGGCGAAGCGCCTTTTCACAAGCGGCGTCAGCCTTCGAGACTGTAGCCGAGGCCGCGGATAGTCGAGATGAGTTCAGCGCCCAGTTTCTTGCGGATTCGCGTGATGAACACCTCGATGGTGTTGGAATCGCGATCGAAATCCTGATCGTAGATATGTTCGATCAATTCCGTACGCGACACCACCTTGCCCTTGTGGTGCATCAGATAGGACAAAAGCTTGTATTCCTGCGCCGTCAGTTTCACCGGTTCACCCGCCAGCGTCACCCGGCCCGAGCGCGTATCCAGGCGTACATCGCCTGCCGTCAGTTCGGACGATGCATTGCCGCTGGCACGGCGGATCAGCGCGCGCAGCCGCGCGATCAATTCCTCCGACTGGAAGGGCTTGGCAAGATAATCATCGGCCCCGGCATCCAGGCCTGCCACCTTGTCGGACCAGCTATCCCGCGCGGTAAGCACCAGCACCGGCATTTTATGCCCGCCGCGCCGCCAGCGGTCGAGAACGGTCAACCCGTCCACTTCCGGCAGGCCGAGATCAAGGATCACGGCATCATAGCTTTCGGTCTCGCCCAGGAACTGGCCTTCCTCGCCATCATAGGCGCTGTCGACGGCATAGCCGGCGCCTTCCAGCGTCTCCTTCAACTGGCGGGCAAGGCTCGGCTCGTCCTCAACAATCAGGATGCGCATGATTTCTCCTGGAAAACCGGATTCAGATTAACGGGCAGAGAGCACCCGACCGGTGCGTCCGTCAACATCCACCCACATCACATTGGCTCCCGGTCGCATGAATTTGAAGCGATAGGTGCTGGTGGAGAGATCCGGCTCGACGCCGAGATATTCCCCGCGCGCGACGCTTTGCGCCCGTGTCAGCAATTCCCCAAAGGGACGCAGATCGCCGGATTCGCGCCGGCGCAGCGCATGTTCCTGCTCGGAGATCTCCCGCGCCTGAAGCCGGCCACCGTCATTGTGGCTGTAACGCTGGGCCATTGCGGAGGAGCCTGGAATCAACGCCATTCCGCAAATTGCGATACAGGCGAAACGGGTATATGGACGGAGTTTTATCATAGCAAATCTGGCAATCCGAATAAGCCGAACGCACTGAACAAGCTGTGAATAGGGCCTGCAGCGTTTGCATGGCGGGGCGTGCAATGGCAAGAGCCTCCGTTATGGCCGCACCAATTGTATCCCTGGAAAATATCGCGCTCCGTCAGGGCGAAGGTTTGCTGTTCGACGACTTGTCGCTGTTCGTTGGTGACCGGGATCGCCTGGCGCTGATCGGTCGCAATGGCGCGGGCAAGACGACCCTGCTGAAACTGATCGAGGGGACGATCGAGCCGGATCGCGGCCGGCGCGTCGTGCAGCCAGGCCGCCGCGTGATCCTGTTGCCACAAGACCCGCCTGTGGCCGGTTACGCCACCCTGCTGGATTTTGCGCTGGCGGGGCTGGATGCGCCGCCGCAGTATCAGGTGGAGGCGATTGCGACGCAACTGGGCATCGATCTGACCATCGCCGCCGCGACTGCATCGGGCGGGGAGCGGCGGCGCGCCTCCATCGCCCGGGCGCTGGCGTCCGAGCCCGATCTGCTGCTGCTGGATGAGCCGACCAACCATCTCGATCTTGACGCCATCGCCTGGCTGGAAAACTGGCTGACGCGCTACACGGGAGCGTTCGTCGTAATCAGCCACGACCGCACCTTCCTGACCCGGCTGACGAAAAGCTGCCTGTGGCTGGATCGCGGCGGATTGCGGCGGCAGGAAGTGGGCTTCGGCGGCTTCGAAGCCTGGTCGGAAGCCGTTTATGCGGAAGAAGCGCGCATCGCCGACAAGCTCGATTCCAAAATCGCCCAGGAATTGCACTGGCTGCAACGTGGGGTGACGGCGCGGCGGCGGCGGAATCAGGGGCGGCTGGAGCGGCTTAATGTAATGCGCGCCGACCGCCGCGCGATGCTGGGCGCACCGGGCACGGCGAAACTCGCCTTGGCGACCGACGATGTGAAATCGAAAATGGTCATCGAAGCGGAAAATGTTTGCAAATCCTTCGATGGCCGACCGATTCTGACCGATTTTTCCATCCGCATCCAGCGCGGTGACCGTATCGGCATCGTCGGGCGCAACGGCGCGGGCAAGACGACATTGCTCAATCTCCTCACCGGAGATCTGGAGCCGGACAGCGGCACCATTACCCGTGCGAAAACGCTGAACGGCGTGGCGATCGACCAGCAGCGCAAGCTCATGGACCCGCAAAAGCGCGTGCGCGACGTGCTGGCGGATGGCGGTGACTGGATCACCGTGCGCGGCGTGAAAAAGCATATCCAGGGCTATCTGAAGGAATTCCTGTTCCCGCCGACGATTGCGGATGCCCGCATCGGCGGCTTTTCCGGCGGAGAGCGGTCGCGGATGTTGCTCGCGCGCGAATTCGCCCGCGAATCCAATCTGCTGGTGCTGGACGAACCGACCAACGATCTCGACCTCGAAACGCTCGATCTGTTGCAGGAAGTGATTGCGGATTATGACGGTACGGTGCTGATCGTCAGCCACGATCGCGACTTTCTCGACCGCACCACCACGATGACCATCGGCCTCGATGGCACCGGCAAGGCGCGCATCGTCGCGGGCGGCTATCGCGAACTGGAGGCGCAAATGCAGGCGCAGCCCACGGCGCGCGCAGCCGAACGCGCTTCAGCGCCGGCAGTAGCGCCACCGAAACAGCCAGCCCGGAAGCTGAGCTTCAGGGATCAGCATGATCTCGATCGCCTGCCGGCCGAGATGGAGCGGATCGGGGTGGAGATCGCGAGGGCCGAAACCGCGCTGGCTGACCCTGATCTGTATGAAAAATCACCCGATCGTTTCGCCGCGCTTACTTCCCGGCTCGACACCTTGCGGGCAAACCTCGAGGCGGCGGAGGAACGCTGGCTGGAAGTGGCCGAAAAGGCTGAGTCGCTGGGGTAGTGAAAATGGCGATTGCATGTTATGGGCTGTCGCTTTCGCGTTGCACATAGATTGCGTTCGAGGCCGGAATGTTGAAAGAAAAGTTTATGGCTGATCCCGATTACCGTTTTAACATCATCCCTCATACCAACCCGACCAGCGCGGCAACGCGGGCGGAACTGATCGCAAACCCGGGATTCGGCAAGATTTTCACGGACCATATGGTGACGGTCCGCTACACGGAAGGCCAGGGCTGGCACGATGCGCAACTGGGCCCACGGCAGCCCATCCCGCTCGATCCGGCGACGGCGGTCCTGCATTATGCGCAAGAAATTTTCGAAGGGCTGAAAGCCTATCGCATCGCCGATGGCGGCACCGTGCTGTTCCGCCCCGAAGCCAATGCCCGGCGCATGGCGCAATCGGCGCGGCAACTGGCGATGCCGCCGGTGCCGGAAGAAATCTTCCTTGGCGCGGTGCGCGAACTGGTTTCTGTCGACCGGGACTGGATTCCCGATATCGAAGGCGGCAGCCTGTACCTGCGCCCGTTCATGTTCGCTTCTGAAGCGTTCCTCGGCGTGCGTCCGGCGCATGAATATCTGTTCGTCACCATCGCATCCCCCGTGGGCGGCTATTTCCGCAGCGGGGCGGCAGCCGTAACCTTGTGGGTTTCGCGCGATCACAGCCGCGCTGCCCCCGGCGGCACGGGCTCGGCCAAATGCGGCGGCAATTACGCCGCAAGCCTGACGGCCCAGGCGGAAGCCACGGCGCACGGCTGCGACCAGGTGGTGTTTCTCGATGCGGCGGAGTTCCGCTGGATCGAGGAACTGGGCGGCATGAACATTTTCTTCCTCTTCGACGACGGCACCCTGCTGACGCCACCGCTGGATGGCAGTATCCTGCCCGGTATTACGCGCGATTCCGTGCTGCGGCTGGCCAGCGATGCCGGTCTGAAGGTGCGCGAGGAGCGCTATGCGCTCGATGACTGGCGCGCCGATGTGGAAGCGGGCAGGGTGCGGGAGACGTTCGCCTGCGGCACCGCCGCCGTTATCACAGCTATCGGCACGGTGCGCGACCGCGACGGCGAATTCCGTATCGGCGATGGCGGCCCCGGCAAGGTGACCATGCAGTTGCACGAAAAACTCACCGGCATCCAGCGCGGGATATTGCCTGACCCCTATGGCTGGGTGCATCGGTTGTTTTGAAAAAAGAACCGGCGCGGCCAGGCCTGACCGGAATCAGGAGAAAGTCATATGAGGATGAGCGCGGTCCCCGCCGATCAGGTCGCCGCGGATTTTCGTCTGGCCATGCGGCGGCTGGCGGGCGGTGTTACGGTAGTAACCGCGTCGGACGGTGTCAGACGCTATGGCATGACGATGACGGCGGTGATGTCGCTGGCGATGGAGCCGCCGTCGCTGGTGCTTGCCGTCAACCGCAATGCCTCGATCATCCAGGCATTGACGGTGGGCCGGGAGTTTGGCGTCAATCTGCTGCACCATAGCCACGAGGGATTTTGCCAGCGCTTTTCGGCGTTACCGTCAGACGAGCGCTTCACCATCGGCGACTGGGAATATACCCCGGAGGGCACACCGTATCTTTCGGGCGCAGGTGCGGCGATTTTTTGCCGTGTGGGGCCGATGTATGATTTCGGCACCCACCGGCTGGTGATCGGCACGGTGGAACATAGCGTGCTGCGCGACGAGATCGACCCGCTGATTCATCTGGACGGCCGCTACCGGCAGACCCGCTAATCGCGGGTATAAACGAATTTCGGCATGCTCCAGCCGAAACGCAGCGCCAGCATGCGAATGGACAGGCCGGTGATCATCGCCACCAGCATCACCGGATCATGATCGAAGCCGGCCTGCTGGCCGCCGACGTAGAGAATGCCCGTGGCTACCGATACCGTGGCGTATAGTTCAGCTCGAAAGAGCAGCGGAATGGTGGTGCACAGCATGTCGCGCAGCACACCGCCGGCGCACCCGGTAATCATGCCAGACACGATGACGATGATGAACGGCATGTCCATGCTCTGCGCAACATTGCAGCCAACGACGGTGAACGTCACCAGACCAACCGCATCGAGCAACAGAAATAGCCGCTTGAAGCGGTGCATATAGCGCGCCAGCGGAATCGTCAGCAGCGCAGCCCCGCAGGTGAGCAGCAGATACCATGGGTGCGCCACCCAGGTAAGCGGATGGTGGCCGAGCAGCACATCGCGCACCGAACCGCCGCCGAGTGCTGTCACGCTTCCCAGCAGGCAGACACCCACCCAATCCATGCTGCGCCGCCCGGCAGCCAGCGCCGCTGTCATTGCCTCCACCACCAGACCAAGCAGAAACATCAGATGAAGCAGCACAGACGGGCCTTTCGACAGCGGGCGACCTGTTTTTCCTGAACGTGCACCGATGAAAAGGTCAACGGGCAAAGCCTGTTTCCGGCGCACGGCATCACCGGGCAATTGCTGAACGGACTTGACGCCCGGAGATTCGGTCGTCAGTTGAAGCCATCTGCCCGAAAGCTTTATGATGAACGAGCCGCCCGAAAACCAGGAACCGCCCGATAGCCTGATCCCCTATGATGAAATCGTGCAGGACAGTTTGCGCGGAGTCGTCAAGCGGGTGCTCGCCGATGTGGCGGCGAGCGGCGGCCTGCCGGGCGCGCACCATTTCTTCATCGCCTTCCGCACCCGCCATCCGGGGGTGGACATGCCCAAACATCTGCTCGAACGCTATCCCGATGAAATGACGGTAGTGATCCAGCACCGCTATTGGGATCTGGTGGTGGAGGACGACCATTTCGAGATTGGCCTGACGTTTAACCAGGTCCCGGCCAGGCTGATCATCCCATGGTCGGCGATCACCGGCTTCGTCGATCCGGCGGTCAATTTTGCGCTGCAATTTGCGGTCAGCACGCCGGAACCGGAGGATGAACCGCCGCCGCCTCCGCCGCCGGTGGACGCAGGCGACAGCGGCTCGAATGTCGTGAGTTTCGATTTCAAGCGAAAGAAATAACATGACCACCAGGATTGAAACGGACAGCTTCGGCGAGATCGAAGTGCCGGCAGACGCCTATTATGGCGCGCAAACCGCGCGCTCGATCATCAACTTCCCCGTTGGCACCGAACGCATGCCGCTGCCGGTGATTCACGCGCTGGCGCGGGTGAAGCAGGCGACCGCAATTCTGCACAAGGCCGCCGGGCGCATCCCTGCCGACAAGGCCGACGCGATCATCGCCGCCGCTGACGAGGTGGCGACAGGCAAGCATGATGGCGAATTCCCGCTGGTGGTGTGGCAAACCGGCTCTGGCACGCAATCCAATATGAACACCAACGAGGTGATAGCCGGGCGTGCCAATGAAATGCTGACAGGCACGCGCGGCGGCAAATCGCCGGTGCACCCCAATGATGACGTCAATCGCGGCATGTCGTCGAACGACAGCTTTCCCACCGCCATCCATATCGCGGCAGTTCTGGAAGTGCGACAGCGGCTGCTTCCGGCGCTGGCGCGGCTGCAGGCGGCTTTCGCCGCCAAGCAGCAGGAATGGAAAGATCTGGTGAAGATCGGCCGTACCCATTTGCAGGATGCGACGCCGGTGACGCTGGGCCAGGAATTCAGTGGCTACGCGCAGCAGATGACCGATGGCATCGCCCGCATCGAAGGCGTGCTGCCGCGCCTGCGTCGGCTGGCCCAGGGCGGCACTGCGGTCGGCACCGGTCTGAATGCGCCGGAAAATTTTGGTCCCGATATCGCTGCCGAATTGACGAAACTTACCGGAGAGGAATTCGTTACCGCGCCCAACAAGTTCGAGGCGCTGGCGTCGAACGATACGCTGATCGAACTTTCAGGCGCGCTGAATGTGGTGGCGGCGTCACTGTCGAAGATCGCCAATGATCTGCGTTTGCTGGCCTCCGGCCCGCGTTCCGGCTTTGGCGAGATCAACCTGCCGGAAAATGAGCCGGGCAGCTCGATCATGCCGGGCAAGGTCAACCCGACCCAGTGCGAAATGGTGACGATGGTTGCCACCCGCGTGTTCGGCAACAATGTCACGGTGACGATGGCGGGCGCACAGGGGCATCTCGAACTCAACGTGATGAAGCCGGCGATCGCCGATGCTGTGTTGCAATCGGTACGGCTGCTCGCCGACGCTGCCGACAGTTTCCGCGAACGCGCCGTGGAAGGGGCGACCGCCAACCCGGAGCGCCTTAAGGAATTGCTCGAACGCTCGCTGATGCTGGTAACGGCGCTGGTGCCGGAAATCGGCTATGACAAATCCGCCGAAATCGCCAAGACCGCGCACAAGAAGGGCCTGACCCTGCTCGAAGCCGGTCTGGAGCTGGGTTATGTGACGGAAGAGCAGTTCCGCCGGCTGATCCGACCGGAACTGATGGTTTGACCTCGCCGGCCGGTCAGCGCCGTGGCCTGATGCTGGTTTTGTCCTCACCTTCGGGTGCGGGCAAGACCACCATGTCAAAGCGCCTGCTGGCTTCGGATCAGCATATCAGCCTGTCCGTCAGCGCCACCACCCGCCCGCCGCGCGCCGGCGAGGTGGATGGGCGCGATTATCATTTTGTATCGCCTGAAGCCTTTGACGATCTGATTTCCGGCAATCATCTGCTGGAATGGGCGCATGTGTTCAACAACCGCTACGGCACGCCGCGCGCGCCCGTCGATGCGGCGCTGAAGCAGGGCAGCGATGTGCTGTTCGACATCGACTGGCAGGGCACGCAGCAACTGCGCGAATCGGCCCGTGGCGCCGATCTGGTGTCGGTCTTCCTGTTGCCCCCCTCGATGGGCGAACTCCACCGCCGCCTGCAGGCCCGCGCCGCCGACAGCGCCGAAGTGATCGCCACCCGCATGGCCCGCGCCGCCGATGAAATCAGCCACTGGGCGGAATATGATTATGTGCTGCTGAACGACGATCTGGATCGCTGCCAGGCAGAAATCCGCGCCATTTTGACCAGCGAGCGCCTGAAGCGCACAAGGCAGGTGGGCGTTGCGGCCTTTGTACGGAATTTGCTGGCGGGGGAACAATCCGGCCCGTCAGCCTGACAGCTTATTCTTCGGAAAAAAAATCTTCGTCGAGCCGCTTGAACTCGATTTTGCGGCTTACGCGGACACCAACACCGTGCTCGATCATCAGGTCTGTCAGACGTTCGCCGTCGATCAGGATGACACGCTGTGCGAGATGTTTGACGTAGTCGCAGGCGTGATTGCTGAAGGTTGAGGTTGTAACGAAAACGCCTTTCGTCGCGCCATGGCCAACCCGGCTGCCGACGAAAGCTTGCACTTCAGGGCGCCCGACGCTGTTGTTCGAATAGCGCTTCGCCTGTACATAAACCCGGTCCAGTCCCAGCCGATCTTCGTTAATAACTCCGTCCACGCCACCGTCCCCGGAGCGACCAAGTTGTGTTGCGGCATTTTTATGCGATCCGCCATAGCCCATGGCAATGAGCAGATCAACAATCAGTTGTTCAAAGAAAACCGGACTATTCTGGACAATGCGTTCCAGTAATTCCGACTGTAAGGCTGACTGTACGGCTTTATAGGCTAACTCTATCTGCTCTTCGGGTGTAGCCGGGTTGGGCTCGGCGATGGCTGCTTCCAGTTCGTCATTGTTCCGAGGCTCTTGACCGGCATGGAACAAACGGAAGGATTCATATGCCTTCAGTTCTTTTACCCCAATCTGTGCAGGGTTAGACGCCAGCAGCGTCAGCCCGGCATCAGTGGCGACAAAGTGACCACGCTTTGTTGATGCAACCAGGCCCGCCTTGGACATATAAAATTTCGCCCAGTGTATGCGATTGTGGAGCACACGTTGCCGCCCACTCGGCAGGTATTCTTCCCGCTCTTCCGGAGTCAGCCCAAATTCATCAGCAAGCGGTTCGACAAGGTCGACAACTCGTTGCTCACCGGTAGCCGCGATCCGTAACACGGGCAGCATCAATGTCTGATAGTCCGGGATCACGGCTTGTGTTCACCTCTCGAAGAGAATGGGAAGACCAACGGGTTCCCGAATAAGTGGGGGAGGGTGTTTCGCTATTCCTGGTGCGCCGTGACAACTTCTGACTTTTCACGAGGTTTTCATTCACTGCCGTGAAGCCGCCTTCGATCGACCTGCACGGCCTATCCCGACGGCTGGTTATGTGCGGCAAAGGTAACCACCCACTCCGCTTCCTTGAAGCCCATCAACAGCCCACCTGGATATTCGATGATGGGGCGTTTGATCATCGAAGGCTGGTCCACCATCAGCGCCACGGCCTTGCTTTCATCAAGATCGGCTTTTTGGGCCGGGTCCAGCTTACGCCAGGTGGTGCCGGCCTTGTTCAGCACCTTGTCGAGGCCGGCTTTCCCGATCCAGCCGGTGATGCGGTCGGCGTCCGCACCCTGTTTCTTGTAATCGTGGAAATTATACGGAATTTCCCGTGCCGCGAGCCACGCGCGCGCCTTTTTCACCGTGTCACAATTCGGAATTCCGTATAGCGTGACGGTCAAGACGCGCTCCGTTTCCTGCCGGGATTAGTGCGTGGTGACGGGTTCCGCCTTTTCGGCGAGGATCGTCAGGCCCTTTTCATTCACCTCCGCGAATCCGCCTTCGATGCGGATGCGTTCCGGCTGTGAATCCGCCGTAGCATATACGGAGATTTCACCCGGTCGGATGGTGGACATGAAGGGGGCGTGTCCGGCGAGGACACCGAAGTCGCCCTCCGTGCCGGGCACCACGACCATATGGACGGGGCCGGAACGGAGCAGCGTTTCGGGCGTCACCAGCTCGAAATGGAGCAGGGCGGCCATGGATCAGGCCGCTTCCGCCAGCTTCTGCGCCTTGGCGACCGCTTCCTCGATGGTGCCGACCATGTAGAAAGCGGCTTCGGGCAGATGGTCATATTCGCCGGCGACAATCGCCTTGAAGCCCTTGATGGTGTCTTCGAGCTGCACAAACACGCCAGGCGTGCCGGTGAAGATTTCGGCGACGTGGAAGGGCTGGCTGAGGAAACGCTGCACCTTGCGGGCGCGGGCCACCACCAGCTTGTCCTCTTCCGACAGTTCGTCCATGCCGAGAATGGCGATGATGTCCTGCAAGGACTTGTATTTTTGCAGCACTTCCTGAACGGAACGCGCCACTTCATAATGTTCCTGACCGACGGTCCGCGGCTCCAGCACGCGGCTGGTCGAATCGAGCGGGTCCACCGCCGGATAGATGCCGAGTTCGGCGATCTGGCGGCTGAGCACGGTGGTGGCGTCTAGGTGGGCGAAGCTGGTTGCTGGCGCCGGGTCGGTCAGGTCGTCGGCGGGAACATAAATCGCCTGCACCGAGGTGATCGAACCCTTGTTGGTGGATGTAATGCGTTCCTGCAACGCGCCCATGTCGGTGGCGAGCGTCGGCTGATAGCCCACGGCTGACGGGATACGACCGAGCAGCGCCGACACTTCGGAACCGGCCTGGGTGAAGCGGAAGATATTGTCCACGAAGAACAGCACGTCCTGGCCTTCGACGTCGCGGAAATATTCGGCGATGGTCAGGCCGGAAAGCGCCACGCGCGCCCGCGCGCCCGGCGGCTCGTTCATCTGGCCAAACACCAGCGCCACCTTCGATCCTTCGGATACCGGATTGCCTTCGGCATCCTTGGCGATGACGCCGGCGTCGAGAAATTCGTGATACAGGTCGTTGCCTTCACGGGTACGCTCGCCGACTCCGGCGAACACCGAGGTGCCACCATGCCCCTTGGCGATATTGTTGATCAGTTCCTGAATCAACACGGTCTTGCCGACGCCTGCGCCGCCGAACAGGCCGATCTTGCCGCCCTTGGAATATGGAGCCAGCAGATCGACGACCTTGATGCCGGTGACGAGAATGCTGGTTTCGGTCGACTGGTCGACGAATTCGGGCGCTTCCGCATGGATGGGCGCGGATTGCGTCGTGTTCACCGGGCCGCGCTCGTCAATCGGTTCCCCGATGACGTTCAGAATACGGCCAAGGGTGGCCGGACCGACCGGCACGCGGATTTGCGAGCCGGTGTCCGTCACTTCCTGGCCGCGCACGAGGCCATCGGTCGAGTCCATCGCAATGGTGCGGACGGTGTTCTCGCCGAGGTGTTGCGCCACTTCGAGCACAAGGCGGCGGTCTTCGACGCGGGTTTCCAGCGCGTTCAGAATCGCCGGCAGCGCATCGGTGAAGGCCACGTCGACGACGGCGCCGATCACCTGGGTGATGCGGCCGGTATTATTGGTGGTGGTTTGGGTTGCCATCTGTGTCCTCCTAGAGCGCTTCTGCGCCCGAGATGATCTCGATCAGTTCCTTGGTGATCGCGGCCTGACGCGTACGGTTGTACGTCAGTGTCAGACGGTTGATCATGTCGCCGGCGTTACGGGTCGCATTGTCCATCGCCGTCATCTGCGCGCCATAGAAGCCGGCGTTGCTTTCCAGCATCGCGCTGAAGATTTGCACCGCAATGTTGCGCGGCAGCAGTTCATTGAGAATCGCTTCCTCGCCGGGCTCATATTCCACCACCGCGCCGGCGGACGTGTTCGCTTCGGGGCTGTCGGGAATAGCGGTCGGGATCAGTTGCCGGCCTGTAGGCGTCTGCACCAGCGGCGACTGGAATTCGGAATAAAACAGGGTCGCCACGTCGAATTCGCCACGAGCGTAGCGGGCGATCAGATCGGTGGCGAGATCATGCGCTTCGGCGAAACCAATGACCTTGACCGCCGAAAGATCGACGGACGCGACGATGGAATCCTTGTTGGTCCGCAGAAATTGGGCCCGGCCTTTTTTGCCGACGAGCAGCAATTTCACCGTCTTGCCCATGCCTTCGAGTTCGATCAGCCGACGGCGCGCCGCGCGCACGACATTGGTGTTGAAACCACCGCACAGCCCGCGTTCCGCCGTCAGCACGACCAGCAAATGCACCTGATCCCGCCCGGTTCCCGCGAGCAGCGGCGAAGTGCCGGGGCCGGCCTGAACGCGTGCGCCGAGATTGGCCAGCACTGCTTCCATACGCGACGCATAGGGGCGGGCCGCGATGGCCCGTTCCTGTGCGCGGCGCAGCTTGGCGGCGGCCACCATCTTCATCGCCCGCGTAATCTTCTGGGTCGATTTGACCGAAGAGATGCGGACTTTCAGATCCTTGAGCGAAGCCATCGATAAGGCCCGTTCAGGCGAAAGTGCGAACGAAGGAGGCGATGGCCTGCTTCAGCGCGTCGCGGGTCTTGTCGGACAGATCCCTGGTATCGCGGATGTCGGCGAGAATTTGCGGATGATTGGCGCGCATATCGTCCAGCAACTGCTTTTCGAAACGCGTCACCGCGTTGACCGGAATCCCATCGAGGAAGCCGTTGACGCCGGAGAAGATCGACACGACCTGTTCTTCCATCGCCAGCGGGCTGAATTGCGGTTGCTTCAGCAATTCCGTCAGTCGCGCGCCGCGAGCCAGCAGGCGCTGGGTCGAAGCGTCGAGGTCGGAACCGAACTGCGCGAACGCCGCCATTTCGCGATATTGCGCCAGTTCCAGCTTGATCGAGCCGGCGACCTTTTTCATCGCCTTGGTCTGCGCGGCGGAGCCGACGCGGCTGACCGACAGGCCGACGTTGATGGCCGGACGGATGCCTTGATAGAACAGATCCGATTCGAGGAAAATCTGGCCATCGGTGATCGAGATGACGTTGGTCGGGATATAGGCTGACACGTCGCCGCCCTGCGTTTCGATGATCGGCAGCGCCGTCAGCGAGCCATTGCCATGGGCGTCGTTCATCTTGGCGGCGCGTTCCAGCAAGCGGCTGTGCAGGTAGAAAACGTCACCCGGATAGGCTTCGCGACCCGGCGGGCGGCGCAGCAGCAGCGACATCTGCCGATAGGCGACGGCCTGCTTCGACAAATCGTCGTAAACGATCACGGCATGCATGCCATTATCGCGGAAGAATTCGCCCATGGTGACGCCGGCATAGGGAGCCAGATATTGCAGCGGCGCCGGTTCCGACGCAGTGGCGGCGACAACGATGGAATATTCCATCGCGCCATTTTCTTCCAGCGTGCGGACGATTTGCGCAACGGTCGAACGCTTCTGTCCAACGGCGACGTAGATGCAATAAAGCTTCTTCGACTCGTCGCTTCCGGCGTTGACGCCCTTCTGGTTGATGAAGGTATCCAGCGCCACCGCGGTCTTGCCGGTCTGGCGGTCGCCGATGATCAGTTCGCGCTGGCCACGACCCACCGGCACTAGCGCATCCAGCGCCTTCATGCCGGTTTGCATCGGTTCGTGCACCGATTTGCGCGGGATGATACCGGGAGCCTTCACCTCGACGCGGCGACGCTCGGTCGATTCGATCGGACCCTTGCCGTCGATCGGATTGCCCAGCGCATCGACGACGCGCCCCAGCAGGCCCTTGCCGACCGGCACATCAACAATGGTGCCGGTGCGTTTCACCGTATCGCCCTCGCCGATGCCGGTATCCGGACCAAAGATCACGACGCCGACATTATCGGCTTCGAGGTTCAGCGCCATCCCCTGGATGCCGCCGGGAAACTCGACCATTTCGCCGGCCTGGACCTTGTCGAGACCATGCACACGCGCGATCCCGTCGCCGACAGAAAGCACATGCCCGACTTCGGAGACTTCCGCCTCTGTGCCGAAGCTCGCGATCTGGTCGCGGATGACGCGGCTGATTTCCGCGGCGCGGATGTCCATTTCCTATAGGCCTTTCATCTGCTGACCCAGCCGTTCGAGGCGGGTCCGGACGCTTGAGTCGATTTGTTCGGAGCCGATGCGCACCACCAGCCCGCCGAGGAGATCGGGGTTGACCGTGACATTGGCGATAATGTTGCGCCCAGTGCGCGTTTTCAGCTTCGCTTCCAATGCGGCGATTTGATCCGCCGATAGCGGCGTGGCGCTGGCGACTTCGGCAACCGTGGTGCCGCGATGGGCACTGACCAGGCTGCCGAACTGCCGGATAATGGCGGAAAGTTCCGCCAGACGCCCGTTCTGCGCCAGCACACCGAGAAAATTGTGGATCAATTGCGGAAGGCCGAGTTCTGTAGCCACGGCGGTGATCGCGGCGGTGGCCGCTTCCCGACCGATATCCGGCGCAACCGTCAGATGCCGCAGTTCGCTGCTGACGGCGAGCGCTTCCCGCAGTTTTTCCAGCGCGTTGGCGGTTTCGTCCAGCGATTTCGATTCGAGGGCAAGATCAAACAGGGCTGTGGCGTAACGCCCGGGCAGCCCCGCCGCCATTACCGAAATCGCAGAATCCGTCACGTCTGCTGACTGCCTTCATGCTTGCGCCGGAGGATTCCGGCCGGGTTGGTCTTTCATTCCGCATGGCACCCGGCCGCCAGGGTGCGGCGTGGGGCTGGGCGGAGGAGTTCGTACCGATGGGAGGAGCGCGGAGTACAAACTACCCTCGGCTGCCCCCGATCGTCTGACGCGGGGCTCTAGCATGGGTGTTTCCGCGTCGCAAGCGCCATGGCGACAGCTTTGTGACGATCAGGCTAAACCTGATCCCGGCGGCGTTTCAGGATGATATAGACAGCGCCCGCGCCCCCGTGGCGCGGATGGGCGCGACGGACTGCGGCAATTCGCGCCGATAGAATCTCTTCCCCCAGCCAGCGGGGGAGTTCGGCCCGGATCGCGCCGCGTCGCCGGGCCGCATCGCCGCCGAGGCCAGGCATCAGATCGACGGGTGCAGGGCCGGGCCTTCCGCCCTTGCCGGTAATCACCAGAAGGACGCGCGCGCCATGCGCTTCGGCTGCCAGGACGCGCCGGTAAAGCAGATGGCGCGCGGCCTCGACTGTGTGGCCGTGCAGGTCGATCACATGGTCCGGCACGATGCGCCCGCTGGTCAGGCGGCGATCCCAGCTGGCGTCGAGCGTTTCGGTGATGGCGTGCGCCCGGACGGGTGCGGCGGCTGCGATGACAGGGGAAGCTGCAACAAACTTGCGCGGTCCGGCATTGCTGCGGGGTGGCGGGGCAGGCGCGGCGAGCGGCGCGGGGACGGGTGACGGCGGGGCTTTCGGGTGGAGCGGCGTTACCGTGGCGGCCACCTTTGCCCATAGTGCCCATTCGTCCGCGTCCAGTTTCCGGCTCATGGCTCCTGTCCAGAGAGGCGCTCTGCCGCGAGGCGCGGTAACAGCACGGTCAGGTTCACCGGAGCTGCCAATGCGCCAGCGATGCGCGCGGCGCGGTCGCCATGACCCCAGAAGATATCGATGCGGTTCGCGCCCCGGATCGCGCCGCCGGTATCCGCCGCGACCAGCAGGCGACGCCAGGGCTGTCCTTCGACCTCGAGCGTGGCGAACAGCGGCGCGCCTGGCGGGATGCGCGCAAGATCGACGGCGGCGTTCGCCTCCGCAATCAGCGGCACGCCGAGGGCGCCAATCGGGCCATCCTTGCTGTCGGGGAGGCGGCGGAAGAAAATCCAGGAGGCATTTTCGCGCATCAACGCCCGGCCTTCCGCTGGATTCTCCGCGAGCCATGCGCGGATTTCGGCCATGCCAGCCTTTTCCAACTGGCCGCGCTCGCGCAGCAGTCGGCCTATCGCGGTATAGGGATGGCCATTCTGCCCTGCGTAACCGATGCGCCAGAGCTGTCCATCACCGAGACGCAAGCGGCCCGATCCCTGAATTTGCAGGAAAAACAGATCGACGGGATCGTTGGCCCACGCCAGCTCCAGGTGTCGCCCGGCCAGTACGCCATTTTCGATTTCCGCACGGCTGTAATAGGGAATGAGGGTCTTGCCGTCGAACCGGCCCCTTATGCGCCGCCCTGCCAGATCGGCGGCAAAGGCGCCGAGATCTATGTCGAGAAGGTCGGGCGGCAGCCGGTAAATGGCCTGACCGCCGGGTACGGGGGTCAGGCTGCCCGTGATTTCGGGTTCGAAATAGCCGGTGGCAAGCCCTTTGCCATCCCCCAGACGCACGGCGATAAAATGCCGGTCGAAAAATTCTGACGTTGGCGTTTGAGTGTCGGCGCAGGCGGCTTGCCAGTCGGCCGGAACGGTCAGGCCGGAACGATCCTGGCGCCGCGCAATCGCCGGACAGGCGCGGCAGAAAGCCTCATGCGCGTCGGCAGTGGGCGCGAAGCCCGGAAGGGTGGCGGGCGGGCCGATAACGCGCGCCGCCACCGGTGCGGGTTCGACGTGCGGCGCAGGCCCGACCGACGGCGGCGTGGCAGCGCAGCCGGCGAGCGTCAATGCGATGGTCAGCGCCCATCCCCGAGCCGTAATCCGCATCCCGAACCGTCGTCAGATCTGCGGCCTCAGGCTTCTTCGTCGATGGCGACGACCAGCCACGCCGGATCGCGTGACGCCGTGTGACGGCTGAAGGTCCAGATGTCGTGCGTTTGGACGGAGGCATCGGGATTGCCGGCGATGACCCGGCCTTCCGAATCGCGCGTGGCGCTGACGATTTCGGCGTCGAAACGGATGGTCACATCGGCCATGGTGCCGTTGATCCGGGCATCCACGATCGAGGCGCGATCGACTTGCAGCAAGCGGTTATCCAGCCGCTCGCCGGCGTCGGCGCGGGCAGCGATCGCTGCACGGAACTGGCCCAGAATCTCGTCGGATACCAGGTCTGGCAGTGCATCAATGTCGCCATTCCAGAAGGATTCCAGGACCATCGCATAGGCTGTCTGGGCAGACGCCAGGAAGCGCGCCGGATCAAAGCTGCGGTCGGCCTGCATCACGGCTTCCAGACCCGGGCGGACGCCGGGTTCGATATCCGCCGGCAACTCGGGAAGGGGAAACATCTCCGCTTCGTTGGCCTGACGGGCATCCGGGCGGGCGACCTCGGCACGACCGGAGCGGAAAGAGTCGGACACGGGTTTTTCATGGCCGGTGCGTTTGCCGAGCGCATGATAGAGACGCAGACCAATGAACCCGGCCAGCATGGCCAGGAAAAAAATTTCGATCCATCCGCTCTGCATTCCGGTCCTGCCTCTGCTTTTCGTTACGCCGTCGCGCCTGTAAACTGAACAGCAGAAATAGTGCCACCGGCACCGGGATACAAGGAACGATATGAAAGCGCTGCTTGCCCGTCGTTGCGTGGGGTGCTAGCCCGGCGACGATTTTGAGAACGAAATGGGCGACAATCATGACCGACATCTCTGAAGAAGCCGCCGAAGCATTGGCCAATGGCGCCGATCTCGCGCCGCAAGCCGGAATCCTGAGCCAATATGTGAAAGATCTCTCGTTCGAGAACCCGAACGCGCCGGCCTCGCTGCAGATGCAGGGGCAGCCGAAGATCGAGATCAACGTCAACGTCAATGCGCGCTCGGGCGGGCAGGATATGTATGAGGTTGAACTGAAAATCGACGCAACGGCGCGCAGCCAGGAAGACAAGGTCGCTTTCCAGGTTGAGCTGCTTTACGCTGGACTTTTCCGCCTGACGGGCGCGCCGCAGGAAGCGATTGAGCCATTCCTGGTGGTGGAAGCGCCGCGCATCCTGTTCCCGTTCGCGCGCCGGGTAATTGCCGACGTCACCCGCGACGGCGGCTTTCCGCCGCTGATGCTGGAGCCGATCGATTTTGGCGGGCTGTACATGAACCAGCTGGAGGCCCGGCAGGGCGGCGGCGACGGAGCGACGGTCGGCCACGCCTGACCCCGGCCTGGGCGCAGCACGTCCTTGATCCGGTATATTGAATGTCGCTGATTCGCGCCGCCACCACGGTCGGCGGTTTCACCCTGTTATCGCGCGTCGTCGGCCTCATCCGCGAGATGCTGATGGCGCGCTTTCTTGGCGCAGGCTTTGCGGCGGACGCCTTTCTGGTGGCGTTCCGCCTGCCCAATCTGTTCCGTTCGCTGTTTGCCGAAGGGGCATTTTCGGCGGCATTCGTGCCAATGGTCTCCGCGCGACTGGGAGACCGGCCCGATGGCCAGCGCAACGTCGCCGCGGCGGTGTATTTCACCGAACAGGCGCTGGCGTTGCTGTTGCCGATCCTGCTGATCTTCACCCTTGTGGTGATGATCGCCGCCGTGCCGGTGGTCTGGCTGATGACCGGCGGTTTCGAGGACCGTTCGCCGGAAAAACTGGAGTTGACCGTGCTGCTGACGCGGTTGACCTTTCCCTATCTGATGCTGATTTCGCTGGCATCCCTGCTGGGTGGATTGCTGAATGCGCTGGGGCGCTTCTGGGTCTATGCCGCCGCGCCGATCATCCTCAATCTGGTGTTTATCGCCGGCTTCATCTGGTTTCGCGGCGACGATCCGGTCGATACGGCGGTGATGCAGGCGGCCGCCGTCACCATCGCCGGCATTTTGCAACTCTTGTGGCTGGTATGGGGATGCGCGCGCGCCAATGCCCTGCCGCGCCTGCGTTTGCCGAAGCTGACGCCAGGCATGCGTACGCTGCTGAAACGTATCGGTCCGGCGGCGCTGGGGGCGGGCGCGACGCAGATCAACCTGCTGATATCCACGCTGATCGCGGCGCGGTTGCTGCCGCAGGGATCGGTCGCCTTCCTTTACTATGCCGACCGGCTGAATCAGCTGGCGCTGGGGATGATCGGCGTCGGCATGGGGGTGGCGCTGTTGCCGACGATGGGCCGGCTGATTGGCGCGGGTAATATTTCCGCCGCCATCCACCAGCAGAATCGCGCCATCGAATTTGTGCTGCTGTTCGCCATCCCGGCCGCGACTGGTCTGGTTGTTGCAGCGGAACCGATTATCGCGGCGCTGTTCCAGCAGGGCGAATTTACCGCCAGCGACGCCGCCAACACGGCGGCGGCGCTGCAGGTGTTTTCGCTGGGATTGCCCGCCTATATGTTGATAAAGGTGCTGACGCCCGGCTTCCATGCGCGCGGGGATACGCGAACACCCATGCGTATCGGGCTGTTGGCAATATTGGTCAACCTGGCAGGCAATCTGTTGTTGAGCCAGCCTTTCGCGCATGTCGGTATTGCGCTCGCCACGGCCATTTCCGCCTGGGTCAATGTTGGGCTGTTGTGGTGGTCGCTGCATCGTCGCGGGGATTTCGCTGTGGATGCGGCGCTGTCTCGCGCCGCGCCCCGCATGTTGCTGGCGGGAATGGTGATGGCGGCAGCCGTCTGGATGCTGGTGGAGCCGTTATTGGCGTGGGCCAGCGGGGATGCCCTTTCGCGTATATTTGCGCTTGCCATCCTGCTGTCGGCTGGCGCAATCAGCTATTTTGGCGCCGGCTATCTGGTGAAGGCCTATGATCTCAAACAGATCGTCGGGGCGCTTAAACGAGGCAAATCATGATTATCGTGTCTGGCATCCAGCCCACCGGCAACCCGCATCTTGGCAATTATCTGGGAGCGATCCGCAACTGGGTGCTGATGCAGGATGCACTTTCGGCTGCGGACCAGGCCTTTTACTTTATCGCCGACATGCATGCGATCACCCTGTGGCAGGATCCTCGGGCATTGGGTCAGGCAACGCGGGAGATCGCCGCGACGCTGATGGCTGCCGGGGTCGATCCGGAACGCGTGGCCCTTTTCAACCAGAGCCGCGTGCGCGAACATGCCGAGCTTGCATGGATACTTGGCTGTACCGCGCGCATCGGCTGGCTATCGCGGATGACGCAGTTCAAGGAGAAATCCGGCAAGGATCGGGAAGGCGCATCCGTTGGCCTTTACACCTATCCGGTGCTGCAGGCAGCGGACATCCTGCTGTACAAGGCGACCCATGTGCCGGTCGGCGATGATCAGAAGCAGCATCTGGAACTGACGCGCGACATCGCGACCAAATTCAACACGGATTATGCGCGCGATCTGTTCGTGCTGCCCGAACCGACGATCCCGCCGGAGACACCACGGGTTCGCTCGTTGCGCGATGGATCGGCGAAGATGTCGAAATCCGATCCATCCGACATGAGCCGTATCAATCTCACGGATACAGTGGACGATATTCGACAGAAGATTAAAAAGGCCAAAACCGACCCCGAGCCGATTCCGGCTGCTGTCGCGGATCTGGCCCATCGCCCGGAAGCCCGTAATCTGATCGAGATTTACGCGACATTTGCCGGCAAGGCGACCGTCGATGTGCTGGCGGAGTTTGCCGGTGAGGGATTCGGCAAGTTCAAGCCAGCTCTGGCCGAATTGATCGTTGAGCAACTGGCACCGATCAACGAGCGTTTCCGGACGCTGCTGGCAGCGCCCGAGCAGATTGACGGGGCGTTGAATCGCGGAGCAGATGCGGCGCGAACCAGGGCGCGGGAAACCATCGCCGAGGTGCGTGACACCGTTGGGTTCCTTGGCTGAACCCGGGGGCAGCACGGGCCTGTTACCCGCCGGCCTGAAGGTCGGCCATGCGCATGATGCACGTGCGGCGACAGGTGTAACCGTTATGCTGCCGGCTTCGCCGGTGGTGATGGCGGTTGATGTGCGCGGCGGCGGGCCAGGTACCCGGGAGACGGATGCGCTCAATCCGTGGAATCTGGTTGAACGTGTGCATGCGCTGGTGCTGTCTGGCGGCAGCGTTTTTGGCCTGGCTGCGGCGGATGAAGCAGCGCTCTGGCTGGCGCGTCGTGGCATCGGGCTGGAGATGGGGGAGGGCTTGCCGCGCGTGCCGGTCGTTCCCGCCGCGATTTTGTTTGATCTGGCCAATGGTGGTGACAAAAGCTGGGCGTTACCGGTCGCCGCCGAGGATCCGCCCTATCGGCAACTCGCCCGCGCCGCCTTGCTGGGGGCAACGCCGCAGCCGGCGGTCGGGCGGGTGGGGGCTGGTTACGGCGCCCGCTCGGGTAGCCAGCCGGGAGGTATCGGCATCGCATCGGTGACGCTCGACGGTGGTGGTCGCATGACGGCGCTGGTCGCCGTGAACAGTTTTGGCGAGGTAACGGGCGACATGCCACCCTTGACCGGACCGGTGCCGATGCCGAAGGGGCGCGCCATATCCGGCGCCAATACCTGTATCGGGGCTGTCGCCACCGATATCCCGCTGACCCGTGCCGCCGCTTTCCGGGTTGCGATGATGGCCCATGATGGCCTGGCGCGGACAATTCGTCCGGTACATACACCATTTGATGGCGACACGCTTTTTGCCCTGTCTGTCGCCACCGCCACGCCGACCATGGTCGATCCGATGCTGTTGACGGAATTGGGAACGCGTGCCGCGGATTGTGTGGCACGGGCTGTCCTTCAGGTCGTGGGGCGGGACGGCTATTAGTCTTGCCTCCGGCGGGCAGGGGTTTGTAGCCCCTGCACCCTATCACATCGTAAAAATTATATCATGCCTGCCGTAGTGTGCGTTCGACGGCGGATAAAATAATGCCTGCGGCACTTGTGTGCACCGCAGGCAATAAAAACACTGTTTTTGTTTTGGCGCGCCTGTTCCGGATACGCGTAACCTGAATCATGGGCGGCAAGGGGTAAGCCCCCTGCCTGCCGCAGGCTGGTTAATCGAGCGACTTGACCAGTTCGTCGGTCATTTTCTTGGCGTCGCCCAGCAACATCATCGTATTGTCCATGTAGAATACATCATTGTCCACGCCAGCATAGCCGACGCCGCCCATGGAGCGCTTCAGGAACAATACGGTCTTGGCCTTCCACACTTCCAGCACCGGCATGCCGTAGATCGGCGAGGATTTGTCGGTCTGCGCCGCCGGGTTGGTCACGTCGTTCGCGCCGATGACGAAGGCGACATCCGCTTGCGAGAATTCGCTGTTGATGTCTTCCAGTTCGAACACTTCATCATAAGGCACATTGGCCTCGGCCAGCAGCACGTTCATATGGCCAGGCATCCGGCCGGCGACCGGGTGAATGGCATATTTCACATCCACGCCATGCTGCTTCAGAATGTCTCCCATCTCGCGCAGCGCATGCTGCGCCTGGGACACGGCCATGCCATAGCCCGGCACGATGATGACGCGTTCGGCATTTTGCATGATGAAGGCGGCGTCTTCGGCGCTGCCACGCTTCCAGGGGCGATCCGTTTGAGCTGCACCGGCACCACCGGCACCGCTTGTATCGGCTCCGAAGCCGCCGGAAATGACCGACAGGAAGCTGCGATTCATCGCCCGGCACATGATGTAGCTAAGGATCGCACCTGAGGAACCAACGAGCGCACCCGTGATCACCATGGCTGTGTTCTGGAGCGTGAAACCCATCGCTGCCGCCGCCCAGCCCGAATAGCTGTTCAGCATGGAGACGACGACGGGCATGTCCGCGCCGCCGATCGGGATAATCAGCAGGAAGCCGACGAGGAAGCTAAGGCCCACCAGCACCCAGAACAGTTCCGGCGTACGGACGCCGAATGTGCCGACAAGCACGAGAATGGCGATGAGGATACCGAAATTCACGAGATGCCGGGCGGGCAGCAGGATCGGCGCGCCGGACATATTGCCGTTCAGCTTCAGGAAGGCGATGACGGAGCCGGAGAAGGTAATCGCGCCGATCGCCACGCCCAGGCCCAGCTCGATGCGGCTGCCAAGCAGGATTTCCAGGCCATCCGGTGTGAGAATATCGAACGCGCCGGGATTGAGATAGGCCGCTGCCCCCACCAGCACCGCCGCCATACCGACGAGCGAGTGGAAGGCGGCGACCAGCTGGGGCATCGCCGTCATTGCAATGCGGCGGGCTACCACCAGACCGATCGTACCACCGATGGCGATGGCGATGAGAATTTCCGGGAGATTGACGAGATCATGGGTGACGAGCGTGGTAATGACGGCAATCGCCATCCCGATCATGCCATAGCGGTTGCCGGCGCGCGATGATTCAGGACTGGATAGCCCGCGCAATGCCAGGACGAACAAAACGCCGGAAGCCAGATAGGCCAACATGGCCCATGCGGGCGTGCTTATCTCGTGCATGGCTTAGCGCCCCCCCTTCTTGTCTTTTTTCCTGTACATGGCGAGCATCCGCTCGGTGACGGCGAATCCGCCGAAAATATTGATGGAAGCCAGCACCACAGCCACCAGCCCCAGCCACCTGGCGGTGTCGTTGCCAGCCGCGGCAGCCGCGATCAGGGCACCGACGATAATGACCGACGAGATGGCATTGGTGACGGCCATCAGCGGCGTGTGCAGAGCCGGCGTCACCGACCACACGACATAATAGCCCACGAAGCAGGCCAGCACGAAAATTGAAATGGTGGAAATAATATCCATGACCCTGTTCCTTCACTCCCCGCGGGTGGCGGAGGCGGCGGGTGCCGCCAGGTTCATCCCTGCAATGCCGGATGCACGATGCGTCCGCCCTGCGTTACGCGGATTGCCTGCACGATTTCGTCGTCGTCGGGCAATTGGAGCCGGTTGGCATCCTTGTCCCAGAAGGTGGAGACAAAAGTATACAGATTGCGCGCGAACAACGCGGAGCTGTCGGCTGCCATCCGCGACGGATAGTTGCGGTGACCGATAATACTTACGCCATTATCGGTGAGAACCGTTTCACCTGCCTTCGCCCCTTCGACATTGCCGCCCTGTTCGACGGCGAGGTCGACAATGACGCTGCCGGGTCGCATGGTGGCGATCTGCGCCGCCGACACCAGGCGCGGTGCCGCGCGTCCGGGGATCAGGGCTGTGGTGATGACTATATCCTGTTTCGCAATGGTTTCGGAAACGAGCGCCGCCTGCTTCGCCTTGTAGGCGTCCGACATTTCCTTTGCGTAGCCGCCGGCGGTTTCAGCAGCCTGCGTCTCTTCGTCTTCAACGAAAACCGGTTTGCCGCCAAGGGACATGATCTGTTCCTTGGTGGCCAGCCGGACGTCGGTGGCAGAGACCACTGCGCCCAGTCGTTTGGCCGTGGCGATGGCCTGCAGACCGGCGACGCCCACACCCATGACGAACACGCGCGCAGCCGATACGGTGCCGGCGGCGGTCATCATCATCGGAAAGGCACGGCCATAGACGGAAGCCGCATCGATGACAGCCTTGTAACCGGCGAGATTCGCCTGGCTCGACAGGATGTCCATCGACTGCGCCCGCGTGATGCGTGGCATGAACTCCATCGCCAGCGCCTCGACGCCGCCGGCGGCATAGGCCGCCAGCCGGTCCTTTGTCTGGTGCGGGTTCAGGCTGGCAGCGAGAATGGCGTTCTGTGGAAGGTCTCCCGGTTCCGGCCCCTGAATGGCCAATACCAGATTCGCCCCTGCCAGAATGTCGCCACGCGGGCCGACGGTCGCGCCGGCAGCGCGATAATTGTCGTCAGGGATATTGGCGCGAGCGCCAGCCCCACTCTCGACAGCTACAGAGGCGCCGAGCGCTATAAATTTCTTTACGGTTTCAGGCGTTGCCGCCACCCGGTTTTCCCCGGTGGCTGTCTCCGCCGGTACGGCTATCTTCATACTTTCCCCCCTTCGGGTATGCGACCTGCCTGGCGTGGCTATTGCGTTGGTCAGAAAATTCGCACAGTTCGGGTTCCTGCGCTGAAAGTGGCATTAAACGAGAAAAATGGCCATCAAAATCAGAATGATCGCGGCAAGCAATACAACCCACTTGGTAGTGCCGACAAACCCCGAATACACCTGACGATTGTCACGCGCCGGTTTGCCGGATTCGTTACCGCCCTCTACCATGCCTCTCTTGCCTCCGTGCCATGTTTCTTTCGTGGCCTGGCAACCTGATCTCATGTTGCCCGCGCCGGGCCCTGTAGTCAGAACTAGCGTTATTTTGCAAGCTGCGGACCTGTCATATCCCATAGCAATAACGCCTGGCGCGTTTCGGCGACGTCATGCACCCGCACCCATTGAACGCCGGCCTGCGCTCCCCGCAGGGCCAGAGCGATACTGCCAGGCAGGCGCTTGTCTACCGGCAGGTCGCAACCCATTGCCGCGGCGATCATCCGTTTGCGGCTGGCCGCCAGCATCACGGGCACGCCCAATGTGTGAAAGGCTTCAAGGCCTTGCAATAACGTAATATTGTGTTTCAGGTTTTTCCCAAATCCGATGCCGGGATCGATGATCAGACGGTCACGTGCAATGCCGCGCGCCAGGCATTTCTCAATCCGTTCCTGCAGATGGGCCAGAACCTCGGCCAGCGGATCAGCGTAGTGCGGTGCATCCTGCATCGTGCGCGGCTCGCCGGCCATGTGCGACAATATGATCTGCGTGTTGCTGGCCGCTGCGACTTCCAGCGCTTCAGGGTCGAACCGCAAGGCTGACACATCATTCAGCATCGTCGCGCCGGCCTGTAACGCGCGGCGCATGATCTCCGCCTTTAATGTGTCGATGGAAACCGGAATACCACGGGCCACCAGCCCTTCGATAACAGGGAGAACCCGCCGCCACTCCTCTTCCACATCCACCGGATTTGCGCCGGGCCGGGTCGATTCGCCGCCGACATCAATCACATCCGCCCCCGCACCATGCATGGCGATCCCTGCAGCGATGGCGTCGGCTGCGGTAGTGTGGCGGCCGCCGTCGGAAAAACTGTCTGGCGTAACGTTCAATATGCCCATGATTTTCGGAATCATGGCTGAATACCTAGTCCTCGCGGGGATGTTTGTGCACAAAAAAAACGGCCCGGGTATTGCCCGGGCCGCCATTTTTCCAGCTGCACTGATCCGGATCAGTGCTGCACTCCAGCCCAGACCTTGCGATACGCAAGGAAGGACAGGAAGGCGAGTATGGCCAGGAACAGGATCGTGGCGACACCGGCCTGTTTGCGCCGCTCCAGTTCAGGCTCGGCCGCCCAGTGCAGGAACGCCACTACATCCCGCGACATCTGGTCGACCGTCGCCGGCGTTCCGTCGGCATAGGTCACCTGCTCATCATTAAGCGGTTTTGCCATCGCGATATTCAGCGAGGCGAAATACGGGTTGTAGTGCAGGCCCTGGGGAACCTCGACGTCGGCGGGTACCTTCAGCCCGTAACCGGTAAGCAGCGAGTGAACATAATTCTGCCCGTCGTGACGCGCCTTGATGATCAGCGACAGATCGGGCGGAATGGCGTTGTTATTGGCGGCCGCGGCGGCGACCTCGTTCGGATAGGGCGACGGCAGACGATCCGACGGGACACCGGGACGCGTCGTCGGCTCGCCGGTACGGCTGTCGATCGACGGGACGGCTGCGGCCTTGGCCAGCGCCTTTACCTGTGGTTCGGAGAAACCGATTTCCTCCAGATTACGGAAAGAGATGAGGCGCAGCGAGTGACAGGCGGCGCACACTTCCTTGTAAACTTGGTAGCCGCGCTGAAGCTGGGCGCGATCGAAGGTGCCAAAAATGCCCAGCCCGAGAGGACCATCCTGTTTCCAGCTTTCCTGATGCGGATGCTGGAAATGGGCAAGTGTTGGGTCGGGAACGGAAGCCTCACGCGGTGCGAGGGCCGCCACCAGCAATACGAGGACAAAAAGCAGCCCGACCAGGATGCCGACAAAGCGTACCATCAAAACCCCCTTATTCGGCTGCGGCCGGGACCTGTCCGGCGGCGCCGGTGCGGGTCGTTTCTGTTGTTCCCCCATGCTTTGCCAGCACGGATTCCGCGATGCTGTTGGGCAGCGGCAATGGTTTTTCGACCATCGACAGGATCGGCAGGATGATGAGGAAGTGAGCGAAATAATAGGCGGAAGCGATCTGGCTGATCCGCACATAAGGTTCTTCCGCAGGTGCGCCGCCCATCCAGCCAAGGATCAGCACGTCTACCACCAACACCCAGAACCAGATGCGATAAAGCGGACGGTAGCTGGTGGACTTCACCCGGCTCGAATCGAGCCATGGCAGGAAGAACAGCAGGATGATTGACGCGAACATCGCGATCACGCCCCACAGCTTCGCCGGAAGGATGAAGTCGATCGTGAAGGCCCGGAGAATGGCGTAGAACGGCCAGAAATACCATTCAGGCACGATATGCGCCGGCGTCGAAAGTGCGTTGGCAGGGATGTAATTGTCCGGATGGCCGAGCGCATTCGGCATGAAGAACACGAAAGCAGCAAAGACGATCAGATAAAGGATGACATAAAAACCATCCTTTGCGGTGAAATAGGGGTGGAAGGGCAGGGTATCCTGCGGACCCTTTACATCCACGCCGGTCGGGTTGGTCGAACCGGGAATATGCAGCGACCAGATCTTCAGGATGACGACACCGAGAATCACGAACGGCAGGATGTAGTGCAGCGCGAAGAAGCGCGTGAGCGTCGCGTTATCGGGTGCGAAACCGCCGACAAGCCAGGTGCGAATCGCTTCGCCCACGAGCGGGATGGCCGAGAAGAGCGAGGTAATCACCTGCGCACCCCAGAAGCTCATCTGACCCCATGGCAACACATAGCCCATGAAGGCGGTGGCCATCATCAGCAGGAAGATCACGACGCCGAGCAGCCACACCACCTCGCGCGGGGCCTTGTAGGAGCCATAATATAGCCCGCGGAAGATATGGATATAGACGACAATGAAGAAGAAACTGGCCCCGTTCATGTGGAGATAGCGGATGAGCCACCCCGAATTCACGTCGCGCATAAGATGCTCGACCGAATCGAACGCGGTGAGAACATGGCCGGAATAGTGCATGGCCGCGACAATGCCGGTGATGATTTGCACCAGCAGGGCAACGCCCGCCAATATCCCGAAATTATACCAGTAGTTGATGTTGCGCGGCACCAGATAGCCGGGGCCAACGCTGTTGTAGACCAGACGCGGCAAGGGCAGCCGGCTGTCCATCCACTGCATGAACGGGTGTTCTGGTTTATATTCTTTTGCCCAGGGGAAGCTCATGGCCTCATCCGATCTCGATCAGGGTGGGGGACTTGAAGGTGTAGGCTGGCACTTCCAGGTTGGTCGGTGCCGGGCCTTTGCGGATGCGTCCCGCCGTGTCGTAGTGGGAACCGTGGCAAGGGCAGAAATAGCCGCCGTAATCCCCCTTGTTCTCACCTTCGCCGGCCCCCAGCGGTACACAACCGAGGTGGGTGCAGACGCCCAGCGTAACAAGCCAGTTGTGATGCGTTTCCTGCGTGCGCTCGTTCAGCGTCTCCGGGTCCCGCAGGGCGGCGACGTCGACGGCGTTGGCCTCGTCGATTTCCACCTGAGTCAGGTTGCGCACAAAGACCGGCTTGGATTGCCAGATGGTCTTGATTGCCTGACCCGGCTGGATGGAGCTGAGATCGACCTCGATCGAGGCCATCGCGCGCACATCGGCCGACGGGTTCATCTGGTTGATGAACGGCCAGGCAAGCGCCGCCGCGCCGACCGCGGCGAAAGACACCGTGCCGACATAAATGAAGTCGCGACGGCGGACCCCGTCCTCCGTCACACCGTCCGATTGTGGGGAAAGCCCCTCTGTTTGTATCGCCATACCGGATCCTGGATTGATTTGCGCTGGGCTTTAGCCTTGTGTTCCGTCTCGCTGCAATGGGCAATGTGGCGCACCCTGGAAAACAGGGAATTTCCCGCCACCTCACGCCACTTGCCGATACGGGGTGCAACCCCTAAAGACAACGGGATTTGACAGATAACCGAGGACAGGCATGACGAAGATCAAGGTTCAGGGACCAGTCGTCGAGATCGACGGCGACGAGATGACCCGTATCATCTGGCAGTGGATTCGGGAAAAGCTCATCCTGCCTTATCTCGATATTGATCTGCGTTATTTTGATCTGTCGGTGGAGGAGCGTGACCGCACCGGTGACCGGATCACCATCGACGCCGCCAATGCCATCAAGGAATTCGGCGTTGGCGTAAAATGCGCAACGATTACGCCGGATGAAGCCCGGGTCGAGGAATTTGGCCTGAAGCAGATGTGGAAGTCGCCCAATGGCACCATCCGGAATATCCTCGGCGGCGTCGTATTCCGCGAGCCTATCGTGATTTCCAACGTGCCGCGCCTGGTGCCCGGCTGGACGGACCCCATTGTGATCGGTCGCCATGCCTTTGGGGACCAGTATAAGGCGACAGATTTCCGCGTGCCGGGTGCGGGCAGGCTGACCATGAAGTGGGAAGCCGCCGACGGTTCGGACAGCCAGGAATATGAAGTGTTCAACTTCCCCGGCGCGGGCGTCGCCATGGGCATGTATAATCTGGACGAATCGATTCGCGATTTCGCCCGTGCGTCGCTGAATTATGGCCTGTCGCGCAAATGGCCGGTGTATCTGTCCACCAAAAACACGATTCTGAAGGCCTATGACGGTCGCTTCAAGGATCTGTTCCAGGAAATCTACGACGCCGAGTTCAAGGCCGATTTCGACCGCGCCGGCATTGTGTACGAACACCGGCTGATCGACGATATGGTGGCCAGTGCGCTTAAATGGAGCGGCAAATTCGTCTGGGCCTGCAAGAATTATGACGGCGATGTACAGTCAGACACGGTCGCGCAGGGCTTTGGCTCGCTCGGCCTGATGACGTCGGTGCTGATGACCCCCGATGGCAAGACGGTAGAAGCCGAAGCCGCCCACGGCACGGTGACCCGCCACTATCGCCAGCATCAGCAGGGCAAGCAAACCTCCACCAACCCGATTGCGTCGATCTTCGCGTGGACCGGCGGCCTGAAGCATCGCGGCAAACTGGATAATACGCCGGAAGTGACCCGCTTTGCCGAGACGCTGGAACGGGTGTGCATTGAAACGGTGGAAGCCGGCAGCATGACGAAGGATCTGGCCTTGCTGATCGGACCGGAACAAAACTGGCTGACCACCGAGCAATTTTTCCAGAAGATTGTGGAAAATCTCGAAGCCGCCATGGGCGCGAAATAACATTTCTTCCGGCTGTATCGTCACGGGGTGGGCCACCTCGTGACGATACCTGCCAACCCGCCCTGAAGTTCGGATTTGCTCCAGCAAGGAATCGCCATCCCATGACCAGCCGTATCGCTTATCCCGGCCTGCGTTCAAAAATCATGCGTGCGGAAGACGCGGCGGCATTGATTGCCCCGGGCAGCACGATCGGGATGAGCGGTTTCACCGGTTCCGGCTACCCCAAGGCTGTGCCGATGGCGCTTGCCGCGCGGATCGAATCGGAACGTGCTGCCGGACGACCGTTTCGGGTGAAAGTCTGGACGGGCGCATCTACGGGACCGGAACTGGACGCGGCGCTGGCGAAGGCGGACGGTATTGAATTTCGCCTGCCCTATAACTCCGATCCGCTCGTGCGTGAGAAGATCAATCGCGGCGAAATGGAATATTTCGACATGCACCTGAGCCAGGTGGCGCCAATGGCCTGGCAGGGATTCCTCGGTCCGCTGGACACGGCGGTCATCGAGGTCACGGGCATTCGGGAAGACGGGTCGCTTATCCCGTCCTCGTCCGTCGGTAACAACAAGACCTGGCTGGATCGCGCCAGCCAGGTGATTCTGGAAGTGAACAGCTGGCAGAATCCCGCCCTCGAGGGGATGCATGATATTTATTATGGCACGCGGCTGCCGCCCGAGCGTGTGCCCATTCCGCTGGTGCGTCCGGATGACCGGATTGGCCAGCCCTGCTTCCATTGCGATCCGGACAAGATCGTCGCGATTGTCGAAACAGATGCCCCCGACCGGAATCTGCCATTTGCTGCGCCCGGCGATGTGGCGGAAGCTATTGCCGGCCACTTGCTGGAGTTTTTCCGCCACGAGGTTTCGCGGGGGCGGTTGCCGTCCACCCTGCTGCCGTTGCAGTCGGGTGTCGGGAATATCACCAATGCGGTGCTCGCCGGGCTTGTCGACAGCCCGTTTGAGCAAATGACGTCCTACACGGAAGTCATTCAGGATGGCATGCTCGATCTGCTGGATAGTGGCAAATTGCTGATGGCATCTGCCACGGCTTTCTCGCTCTCGCCGGAAGCGGCGGAGCGGCTCAACGCCAATATGGAAACCTATCACCAGCGCATGATCCTGCGTCCGCAGGAAATCAGCAACCACCCGGAACTGATCCGCCGCCTGGGCTGTATCGCGATGAATGGCCTGCTGGAGGCCGACATTTATGGCAATGTGAACTCAACCCATGTGATGGGCTCGCGGATGCAGAATGGCATCGGCGGCTCCGGCGATTTCGCCCGCAATGCCTATGTTTCCATGTTCATGACGCCGTCCACCGCGAAGAATGGCAAGATTTCCACCATCGTGCCGCAGGTTTCGCATGTGGACCACATCACGCAGGATGTGCAGGTGTTGGTGACCGAGCAGGGGCTGGCCGATCTGCGGGGATTGTCTCCGAAGCAGCGCGCCCTGCTGATTATCCAAAAATGTGCCCATCCCGATTACCGGCCCCTGCTGCAGGACTATTACACAAGGGCGCTGTCCGGCTCCTATGGGAAGCATACGCCAAATCTTCTGAAGGAAGCCTTGTCCTGGCACCAGCGTTACATCGAAACGGGATCAATGCTACCCTGACGATCTGTGGCCGGCTATTGCCGGGCGTCCATGACGTGACTTTCGGCCCGCTTGCCGGCGGCGAGCCGGCGTTATAGGAGCCAGGCAGCAAATTCACCGACTCGTCGTCATCTGAGGGCGCGTCGCCGAAAAAGAAGGATAGCGCATGACCGCCATTGGCATTGATACGTTAAAGACTCGCGACACACTGAACGTCGGCGGCAAGAGCTTTGCGTGGTACAGCCTGCCAAAGGCGGCGCAGACCATCGGCGATGTATCCCGTCTGCCGTTTTCGATGAAAGTGCTGCTGGAAAATCTGCTGCGCTTCGAAGATGGCGGCGCGACGGTTTCCGTTGATGATGTGAAGGCGATTGCTGACTGGCAGAAAGAACGCCGCTCGGATCGGGAAATCCAGTATCGCCCGGCGCGGGTGCTGATGCAGGACTTTACCGGCGTTCCCGCCGTCGTGGATCTCGCCGCGATGCGCGACGCGATGCACAAGCTGGGCGGTGATCCGCAGAAGATCAATCCGCTCGTGCCCGTTGATCTGGTGATCGACCATTCGGTGATGGTGGATGCTTTCGGTACGCCCACGGCGTTCCAGCAGAACGTCGACCTGGAATATGCCCGCAACATGGAGCGTTACGAGTTCCTGCGCTGGGGGAGCCAGGCGTTGCGCAATTTCCGCGTTGTGCCGCCGGGCACCGGCATCTGCCACCAGGTCAATCTGGAATATCTGGCGCAAACCGTGTGGACCAGCGATAACGGCGGCGAAACCATCGCCTATCCGGATACGCTCGTTGGCACCGACAGCCATACGACGATGATCAACGGCCTGGGTGTTCTTGGCTGGGGTGTCGGTGGCATCGAGGCGGAAGCGGCGATGCTCGGCCAGCCGGTGTCGATGTTGATTCCGGAAGTCGTCGGCTTCCGGCTGTTCGGCAATTTGCCGGAAGGCGTGACCGCGACCGATCTCGTGCTGACGGTGACGCAGATGCTCCGCAAGCATGGCGTCGTTGGCCGCTTCGTAGAATTTTATGGCCCCGGCCTCGACGCGCTGGCGCTGGCCGATCGGGCGACCATCGCCAATATGGCTCCGGAATATGGGGCGACCTGCGGCTTCTTCCCGGTGGACAAGGCGACGCTGGATTATCTGCGCCTGACAGGCCGCGACGAAGAACGCGTCCAGCTCGTAGAGGCGTATTGCCGGGCGCAGGGCATGTGGCGCGATGCCGACACGCCGGACCCGATTTTCACCTCTTCGCTGGAACTCGACCTGGCGTCGGTGCAGCCATCGGTCGCCGGCCCGCGTCGCCCGCAAGATCGGGTGCTGTTGCATCAGGCGGACGAAGCGTTCGAGGCCGAGCTGATCGGCTCCTACGGCAAGGCTGCCGAAGCGGACAAGCGCGTTCCCGTCAACGGTCAGGATCATGATCTCGGTCATGGCGATGTGGTAATCGCCGCCATCACCTCCTGCACGAATACGTCGAACCCGAATGTGCTGGTTGCCGCCGGCCTTGTCGCCCGCAAGGCGAACGAACTGGGGCTGAAGCCGAAGCCCTGGGTCAAGACCAGCTTCGCGCCGGGCAGCCAGGTGGTGACGGACTATTTCGATAAATCGGGCCTGACCGCCGATATGGATGCCATGGGCTTCAACCTGGTCGGCTATGGCTGCACGACCTGCATCGGCAACAGCGGTCCGCTGCCGCAGCCGATTTCCGAAGCGATCAACGGCAACGATCTTGTCGCCGTGTCCGTCCTGTCGGGCAACCGCAACTTCGAGGGTCGGGTATCGCCGGACACCAAGGCCAACTATCTGGCATCGCCGCCGCTGGTCGTGGCCTATGCGCTGGCGGGCACCATCCGCTCGGACATCACCGAAACGCCGCTGGGCACCACTGCCGATGGCCGCGATGTATACCTGCGCGATGTCTGGCCGACCAACCATGAAGTCGCCGCTGTGGTGCAAGGTTCGGTGACGCCCGAAGCGTTCCGCGAACGTTATGCCAATGTATTCGCCGGTGATGCGCATTGGCAGGCGATTCAGGTAACGGGCAGCGACACCTATAGCTGGAACCCGGCTTCCACCTATGTGCAGAATCCGCCCTATTTCGAGGGCATGACGATGACGCCCGCTCCGGTGACCGATATTGTCGAGGCGTCGGTCCTGGCGCTTCTCGGCGATTCGATCACGACCGACCATATTTCGCCCGCGGGTTCGATCAAATCGGACTCGCCGGCCGGTGAATATCTGCGCGACCATCAGGTGCCGCGCGCGGAGTTCAACAGCTATGGCTCGCGCCGGGGCAATCACGAAGTGATGATGCGCGGTACTTTCGCCAACATCCGCATCCGCAACCGGTTGGCGCCGGGCACCGAGGGCGGGGTGACCACCCATCTGCCGACCGGCGAGGTGGTGCCGATCTACGATGCCGCCATGCGCTACAAGGATGCCGGTACACCGTTGATCATCCTGGCGGGCAAGGAATATGGCACGGGCTCTTCCCGGGACTGGGCGGCGAAGGGCACCAATCTGCTGGGCGTGCGCGCCGTGATCGCCGAAAGCTTCGAGCGTATCCACCGTTCCAATCTGATCGGCATGGGCGTGCTGGCATTGCAGCATGTGAATGGCGAATCAGCAGAATCGCTGGGGCTTACGGGTAAGGAAAGCTTCACCATTGAAGACATGGCCAATCTGAAACCGCGCCAGTCGCTGACGGTGAAATACACCCGTCCCGACGGTACGAGCGGCCAGTTCGAAACACTGTGCCGAATCGACACGGAAAATGAAGTCGAATATTTCTACGCAGGGGGTATCCTGCCGTATGTGTTGCGGAAACTGACGGCATAACAATAGCTAACCGGCGGAAGCATGATGTTTCCGCCGGTAGTGCATCCAAAAGCAAGATCATTGCTCCCGGAGCGATCCGGGGCCCCGCAGATTTTGGGGGCATCAATTACGCTTATCCGCGCAATCGCTTCCGGCCAGTGGAGCGAAACGCCGGACGCAGCGAAACCGGAGGCGCCTCCAAAGCGTCAGATTTCGCGTTTTCTGTTATGCAATTGCCAGCGACCAAAGACCGCCAACGCCCGGCTGAATCGCGAAGATCTTGCTGGACGTTGGTCGGTTGCCGCTTTCGGGGCCTGACAGTTAATTATAAATGTCGGTGCGGCTGCCGCGATCGAACGCCATAATAGCGCCGATCAAGGCGAGACCCAGGAAGACGAAGAAGATTATCTTCGCGATACCCGCCGAAGCTGTAGCAACTCCGCCAAACCCGAAAATCGCGGCGATGAGCGCAACCAGAAAAAAGGCAATTGCCCATTTGAGCATGGAAACCTCCTACTGCTTGTGTCGTATGAACGTAAGTTGTCCGGGCGGTTTTTGTTCCCCGCGTGAAGATTAATGTTTTACTTAATCTTTGGAGTTTTACTGAAATGTAGCAGAATGCGCCTGGCGAAGCAAATCCAGGCCATGATCGATTAAATCGATCAACTGCCACAGAAAAATCAATTTGTTAGATGGACGTGGCCGGGCTACAAAGGGGTTGCTCGAATCGCAGCAATTGCCGCAACCGTAGAGGAAGGAAATATATGTCTCTCATTGGATCTGAAATCAAGCCATTCAGCGCAGATGCCTATCGTAACGGCAAGTTTACTTCAGTATCGGATGCCGATGTAAAGGGAAAGTGGTCGGTATTCTTCTTTTATCCTGCAGACTTTACTTTTGTCTGCCCGACGGAACTCGAAGATCTTGCCGATAATTACGAAACTTTCGAGAAGCTCGGCGTTGAAATCTACAGCGTTTCGACCGACACGCATTTCTCGCACAAGGCCTGGCACGACACCTCGCCGGCCATTGGCAAAATCCGCTACACGATGATCGGTGACCCGAATGGCACCGTCACCAACAATTTCGGCGTAATGCGCGAAGGTCAGGGCCTCGCTGATCGTGGCACGTTCCTCGTCGACCCGGATGGCGTGATCCAGTTCATGGAAATCACCGCCGAAGGTATCGGCCGGAACGCCGCCGAACTGCTCCGCAAGATCAAGGCGGCACAATATGTTGCAGCCCACCCCGGCGAAGTATGCCCGGCGAAATGGGAAGAAGGCGAAAAGACGCTGGCTCCCTCGCTCGACCTCGTCGGCAAGATCTGAATCTGGGAAACACGCCGCCTCGCCCCGGGCGGGGCGGCGTCTCCTCCCCCCAATTTTACCCGGAGAACAACTGTGCTGGACGCAAATTTAAAAGAACAACTGAAAGCCTATCTGGGCAACATCACCCGGCCGGTCGAGCTGGTGGCGTCGCTCGATGACAGCGCGAAGTCGGCGGAGTTGTTCGAACTGTTGAATGAAATCGCCGAACTCTCGGACAAAATCAGCGTGATACGCGCGGACGATGACGCCCGCCGACCGTCTTTCCTGATCCGTCGCGCTGAAACCGATGTGGGCGTGCGCTTCGCGGGGATTCCGCTGGGCCATGAATTTACATCCCTGGTGCTGGCGCTGTTGCAGGTTGGTGGCCACCCGTCGAAAGAGGCGCAGGAACTGATCGAACAGGTGCAGAACCTGGAAGGCGAATATCGCTTCGAAACCTATTACTCCCTGTCGTGCCAGAACTGCCCGGATGTCGTGCAGGCACTGAACCTGGCGAGCGTGTTGAATCCGCGCATCCAGCATGTGGCCATCGATGGAGCGCTGTTCCAGCAGGAAGTGGAGGAGCGCGAAGTCATGTCCGTGCCGACCGTGTTCCTCAATGGTGAGAACTTTGGTCAGGGCCGGATGAATCTGGAGCAGATCGTCGCGAAGATCGACACCGGCGCGGCATCGCGCGCGGCGGCGAAGATTGCGGAGAAAGACCCGTTCGATGTCCTGGTCGTTGGTGGCGGCCCTGCCGGTGCTGCGGCGGCCATCTATGCGGCGCGCAAGGGCATCCGCACCGGCATCGCCGCCGAACGTTTCGGCGGCCAGGTGCTGGATACCATGGCGATCGAGAATCTGATCTCCATACCCTATACCGAAGGGCCGAAACTGGCCACGGATCTGGAAACCCATGTGCGGGAATATGATGTGGACATCATGAACCTGCAGACGGCGGAGCAGCTGATCCCCGCACAATCGCCCGGTGGCCTGATCGAGGTGAAGCTCGAAAATGGCGCGTCCTTGCAGTCGCGGACGGTGATCCTGACCACCGGCGCGCGCTGGCGGCAGATGAACGTGCCAGGCGAGGAGGAATATCGCAACAAGGGCGTGGCCTATTGTCCGCACTGCGATGGGCCCCTGTACAAGGGCAAGCGCGTGGCGGTGATCGGTGGCGGCAACAGCGGCGTCGAAGCCGCGATTGACCTGGCCGGTATGGCGTCGCATGTGACCGTGATCGAGTTCGACAGCCAGTTGCGCGCGGATGAAGTGCTGCAGAAAAAGCTGCGAAGCTTCCCGAACACAACGGTCATCCTGTCGGCGCAATCCACCGAGGTGGTCGGTGATGGCAAACGGGTGACGGGCCTGAACTACAAGGACCGGACCGACGATTCGATGCACCACATCGATCTGGACGGCATCTTCGTGCAGATCGGACTGGTGCCGAATACCGAGTGGCTGAAGGACACGGTTGCGCTCAGCCCGCGAGGTGAAGTCGAGATCGACGCCCACGGCCGCACTTCGGTACCCGGTGTGTTCGCCGCCGGAGACTGCACGACCATGCCGTACAAGCAGATTGTCGTCGCAATGGGCGCCGGCGCGACTGCCGGACTGTCAGCCTTCGATTATCTGATCCGCCTGCCGCAGGCGGATGCGAATGCGATAGCGGCGTAAACCCCTGAATACCCGGAGCAGCCCTTGTCGCTGCTCCGGGTTTTACCTTGCCATCAGCTTTGGCAAGAATTCCTCGTGCGCCACACGCAGCATCTTCAGGTCGGCGCTGCCGGTTCCTTCGATTGTAATGGCGTCGCCGCCCGTCTGACCGATCCGCGTCAGCGGAACCTGCGTTTCGGGAAGCGCCGTTCCGGCGGGAACGGTGAGCAGATAACGCCCCTGATCCTCGCCAAACGCCCAGCCGGCCACGGACAGCGACGGGTCAGCGGAGACGGTCGCGCCAATGTTTCCGGCCAGGGCCATTTCCACCAGCGCCACCAGTAATCCACCGTCTGCCAGATCATGGACCGCAGTCGCGGTGCCATCAGCGATAAGCGCCCGCACCCAGTCACCGGCAGCGCGTTCGGCGGCCAGATCGACGGACGGCGGCGGGCCATCCTCCCGGCCATGCAATTCGCGCAACCACAGGGACTGGCCGAGATGCCCGCGCGATTCGCCGACCAGCCAGATGTCCTGCCCTTCTGCCTTGAACGCGATGGTGGCGGACTGGCTCCAGTCTTGCAGCAGGCCGACGCCGCCGATGGCCGGGGTCGGCAAAATACCCTGGCCCTCGGTTTCGTTATACAGACTGACATTGCCGGACACGACGGGGAAGTCGAGCATCCCGCAGGCGTCCGCCATGCCCTCGATGCACCCGACGAACTGCCCCATGATTTCCGGGCGGGTGGGGGCGGCGAAATTCATGCAGTCGGTGATCGCCAGCGGCGTTGCGCCTACGGCGGTGAGGTTGCGCCAGGCTTCGGCTACCGCCTGTTTGCCGCCTTCCACCGGATCGGCGAAACAATAGCGCGGCGTGCAATCGGTGGTGACGGCGATGCCCTTTTGCGTGCCGTGCACCCGCACGACCGCCGCATCGCCGCCGGGCCGCTGCACGGTGTTCGCGCCGACCATATGGTCATATTGTTCCCAGATCCACCGCCGCGACGCCAGATCGGGGCAACCGATCAGGGTTTGCAGATCGGCGAGGACATCCTTGGTTTCGGGCGCATCGGTCAGCGGCGGGCGCTTCGGAGTCGGCACCCAGGGCCGGTCATATTTCGGCGCCTGTTCGCCAATCGGGTCGAGCGGCAGATCGCAGACGATCTCCCCCTGCCATTCCAGTTGCAGCCGGCCCGTATCCGTCACCTCGCCGATGACGGCGAAATCCAGATGCCATTTGCGGAAAATCGCCTCGGCCTCCGCTTCATGCCCCGGCTTCAGCACCATGAGCATGCGTTCCTGCGATTCGGACAGCATCATCTCGTAAGGAGTCATGCCCGTTTCGCGGACAGGCACGTTTTCCATCACCAGCTTCAGACCGACGCCGCCCTTGGACGCCATTTCGACGGAGGAAGAGGTGAGGCCCGCGGCCCCCATATCCTGGATGGCGACGATGGCGTCGGTCGCCATCAGTTCGAGGCAGGCCTCGATCAGCAATTTCTCCATGAACGGGTCGCCGACCTGCACAGTCGGGCGTTTATCGTCGCTGTCTGCGTCGAATTCGGCGGACGCCATCGTCGCGCCGTGAATACCATCCCGCCCGGTTTTCGACCCGACATAGACGACCGGATTGCCGATACCCGCCGCCGCCGAATAGAAAATCCGGTCGGTTTTTGCCACGCCCACCGTCATCGCATTGACGAGGATATTGCCATTATAGGCGGGGTGGAAATTGACCTCACCCCCCACCGTCGGCACGCCGACGCAATTGCCATAGCCGCCGATGCCCGCAACCACGCCACGCACCAGATGCCGGGTTTTCGGGTGACCGGCGGCCCCGAAACGCAGCGCATTGAGGTTGGCGACGGGCCGCGCGCCCATGGTGAACACATCGCGCATGATGCCGCCAACACCCGTGGCCGCACCCTGGTAGGGCTCGATAAAGCTGGGGTGGTTGTGGCTTTCCATCTTGAAAATCACGGCGTCGCCATCGCCGATGTCGATGACACCGGCGTTTTCGCCCGGTCCCTGGATGACCCAGGGGGCTTTCGTCGGCAGTTTACCCAGGTGGATTCGGGAGGATTTGTAAGAGCAATGCTCCGACCACATCACCGAAAAAATACCCAGTTCCAACAGATTGGGTTCGCGCCCCAGGCTATCCAGGATGCGCTGATATTCGTCCGCAGAAAGGCCGTGTCCGGCGACGATTTCGGGTGTGATAGTCATGATTCCAGCCTGTAGCCAAAGTCTTTCCGTTTGTCGAAGGGACTGATTCGCGGTACGTTGCCAGCGCGATGTTCCGGTTCCGGGAGGCCTGTCCGATGGCGGTGGAGCTCAACCATATGATTGTGGAATCCGCAGACAAGGTACGCGGAGCCGCATATGTGGCCGATATATTGGGGTTGCCCGCGCCAAAGCCTTTTGCCCGCTTCATGGTAGTGGAACTGGATAATGGCGTATCGCTCGACTTCATGGACAAAAGCGGGAACGTAACGCCCCAACATTATGCGTTTCTGGTTGAAGACAGTGACTTCGACGCGATGTTCGAGCGGATAAAGGCATCTGGCGCCGCCTGGTGGGCTGATCCAGGACGAACAAAACCGCACGAAATCAACCATCGTTACGGCGGGCGCGGGGTCTATTTCGACCATCCGGATGGCCATTTGCTGGAAATCCTCACCACGCCTTACGGCAGCGCCACCTGATCCGGCATTTCCCGTCGCCAACCGGGTGTAAACCCTGTAGGCGCGTCGGATGTTAAATATCGACGGAATTACCGTGCGGCTTGGCGGTCGCACGATTATTGACAAGGCGTCGGCGACGCTGCCGGCGCGCAGCCGTGTGGGGCTGATCGGGCGCAACGGCGCGGGCAAATCCACGCTGATGAAAGTGATGATGGGTGCGCTGGAGGCGGACGAAGGCCGGCTGGACATGCCGCGCGGCACCCGCATCGGCTATATCGCCCAGGAAGCGCCGAACGGCACAACCACGCCCATTGAACTGGTACTGGCGGCGGATAAGGAACGCGCCGCGCTGCTGCTGGAATCGGAAACCTGCGAGGATATGGATCGTTTCGGCGAAATTCACGAACGGCTGATGACGATCGACGCTTATTCTGCTCCGGCGCGCGCGGCACGAATACTCGTCGGCCTCGGCTTTGACGAGGAGATGCAGAACCGGCCGCTCGACAGCTATTCGGGCGGCTGGAAAATGCGCGCGGCGTTGGCTGCGCTGCTGTTTTCCGAGCCGGATTTGCTGCTGCTGGATGAGCCATCCAACCACCTCGATCTGGAAGCGACGATGTGGCTGGAGAATTTTCTGAAAAACTACCCGGCGATGATGATCGTCATCAGTCACGAACGCGATTTGCTGAATAATGTGGTCGATTGCATCCTGCATCTCGAAAACGGCAAGACCATTCTTTACACTGGCGGCTATGACAGTTTCGAGCGCCAGCGTGCCGAGCGATTGTCCCAGCAGGCGGCCGCGAAAGCCGCGCAAGACGCGCAGCGCGCCCGGTTGCAGGATTATATTGCCCGCAACAGCGCCCGCGCATCGACCGCGAAACAGGCGCAGTCCCGCGCAAAGGCGCTGGCGCGGATGCAGCCGATTGCCGCCGTCGTCGAAGATCCGACGCTCAGCTTCGATTTCCCCAACCCGGAAGGGTTGAAGCCGCCGCTGCTCACCATGGACATGGCCGCGGTCGGCTATACGGAAGACAAGCCGATCCTGCGCAAGCTGAACCTGCGGCTGGACCCGGATGACCGGCTGGCGCTGCTGGGCCGCAACGGCAACGGCAAGACGACGCTTGCCCGTCTGCTCGCGGCGCAATTGCCGCCGATGGAAGGGGAAATCAACGCGCCCGGCAAGCTGAAGGTCGGCTATTTCACCCAGTATCAGGTGGAGGAACTGGACGGCGACGACACGCCGCTCGACCATATGACCCGGCAGATGCAGGGGGCAAGTCAGGGAGCCGTCCGCGCCCAGCTTGGGCGGTTCGGCTTTTCCGGCCCGCGCGCCACGCAGCAGGTGTCCAGACTTTCTGGCGGTGAGCGCGCCCGGCTGGCGCTGGCGCTGATCACCCGCGACGCGCCGCATTTGCTGATCCTCGACGAGCCGACGAACCACCTCGACGTGGATACGCGCGAGGCGCTGGTGCAGGCGCTGAACGCCTATGAGGGCGCGGTGGTGCTGGTATCGCACGACCGCCATATGCTGGAACTCGCCGCTGATCGGCTGGTGTTGGTGGATAATGGCACGGCGAAGGATTTTACCGGCAGCCTCGACGATTATACCGACATGATTCTGGGCCGGAAACCGAAGGGCGCAGAGTTGCCCAAGGCGGCGAAAGCCGCGCCGCCCGGTGGCAAGGGCAAGACCGGCAAGGCAAAAAAGCAAAAGGGCGGGGCACGACGTTCGGCGTAGTTCGGACGTCGTGCCCCTTCCCGTTCATTTGGGCCGGGGGCCACTCGGGCGCTTTTTGAATGGCTTCTGCGTGGACGGTCTGGCGTCGGGACGCGGACGGCGCGGCGGTACGGGTCGCGCGGATTCTCCGGGACCGTCCGCCGGTTCGATACGGACGCTTTCCTCATCGCCTTCCGCCTTCGCTGTGCGGGCGACGGCTGCGCTGAATTTTCCGGCAATTGCTCGCGGAACCTGGAAATGTGTTTCATGCGCGCCGATGCGGATCGCGCCGATCTCGTTGCGGGTAATATGACCGCGACGGCACAATAGAGGCAAAATCCAGCGCGGATCGGCGTTCTGGCGGCGACCGATGTCCATGCGGAACCAGACGATATCCTCGAAGCCGGCGCGATGGTGGTCCTGTCCACCATGGCGCGGTTCGGGCGCAGTTTCCGCCAACTCCTCCGGCTCGGGCATGGCGGCGCGATGTGCGTGAACGAGGGCCGCGGCGATGTCCTCCGGAGAACGTTCGGCGAGCAGGCGCGCTGCCAGTCTCCGGTCTTCCTCGTCGAACTCCACCGGTTGCAGCAGTGCCGCCAGCATCCGCTCCTGATCTTGCGCCCGGATGGTTTCGGGTGTCGGCACGTCGATCCAGTCCGCCTTGATTTTCGCGCCGCGCAGCATCGCCTCCACGCGCTTGCGGCGCGGCCAGGGCACGACCAGCACCGCCGTCCCTTTCTTGCCGGCCCGGCCCGTCCGGCCCGAACGGTGTTGCAGGGTTTCCGCGTCGCGTGGGATTTCGACGTGAATCACAAGGCTTAGGGTTGGAAGGTCGATACCACGCGCAGCTACATCGGTCGCAACGCAAACCCGGGCGCGACGATCGCGCAGCGCCTGCAACGCCTGATTGCGCTCCGACTGTGAATGTTCACCGGACAGCGCCACAACCGCGAAGCCGCGTTCCTGCAGCGTGGCGTGCAGACGGCGGACATTGTCACGCGTGGCGCAAAACAGCATCGCCGTTTCGGCTTCGTGAAAGCGCAGCAGATTCACCACCGCCGGCTCGATTCCCGCCGGCGACACGGCGACGGCCTGATAGCTGATATCGCCATGGCCACGCTCGTCGCCGACGGTGGAGATGCGTAAGGCGTCGCGCTGGTAGCGTTTGGCCAGAGCGACGATAGGCCGTGGCATGGTCGCGGAAAACAGCAGGGTGCGCCGCGTTTCGGGCGTCGCGTCGAGAATCTGTTCCAGATCCTCGCGGAAGCCCATATCGAGCATCTCGTCCGCCTCATCCAGCACAACGGCTTTCAGCGCCGACAGATCGAGCACGCCGCGTTCCAGATGATCCCGCAGGCGGCCCGGGGTGCCGACGACAATATGCGCGCCCGAACGCAATGCGCGTCGCTCTTTCGACGCGTCCATGCCGCCAACGCAGGTGACGATGCGGGCCCGCGCCCGGCCATAGAGCCAGGTGAGCTCGCGGCTGACCTGCAGGGCGAGTTCGCGGGTGGGCGCAATCACCAGCGCCTGCGGCGCGTGCGCCTCGGCGACAGTATCGCCGTCGAGAAGGTCGGATGCGAAGGCAAGACCGAATGCGACGGTCTTGCCCGAGCCGGTCTGGGCGGAGACGATCAGATCGCGTCCATGCGCCTCGGCTTGCAGGACGGCGGCCTGAACGGGCGTAGGCTCGGCGTAACCACGTTCGGCAAGCGCTTCACCGAGAATCGGTGGAAGTTCGGAAAAGGTCATATAACTCACAGGTCAACGATGGCAGCAGTGCGGACATCGCAAGGGATTGTCGGAAAAGCAGCGGGCATCCGCCAGCCGGTAACGGCCGAAGGCTTTGTCATCCCCATACAGAAAGAATAGCGGTTTGGCTTGCGTTTTTTGAGCAGGGACAAAATTCCATACCACGCGCAATGCCTTGATTGCCGTTTCGGTGCCGGAATGATTACACTATTATGACAATGCGGGTGCGGGCCATCGGGTCCGTCCGCTTGCAGGACGTATACGCCGATGGTTGAACTGCTGAGTCGTCTCGCCGTGGCGCTGGCCATTGGTCTTCTCGTCGGGCTGGAACGCGGCTGGAAATCGCGGGACGAGCAGGAAGGCCGGCGGGCAGCCGGCTTCCGGACTTTCGCACTGACGGGATTGCTGGGCGGGGTATCCGGGATAGTTGCCGATGCGACTCACCCGATGGTGCTGGGCTTCCTGTCCCTTGGGTATATCGGCGCGTTCGCGTCGTTTCACTATCTGGAAGCCCGGGAAACCGGCGATTTGAGCGTAACGTCCGTCGTGGCCGGTATGCTGACCTTTGCGCTCGGCGCTTATGCGGCGCTGGGCGAATTACAGGTCGCCATTGCCGCAGCCGTCTCTATGGTATTGCTGCTGGCGCTACGCCAACCGTTGCACGAGTGGGTGGAAAAACTGCGCGAGGAAGAAATCCGCGCGGTTCTGACGTTGCTGGCGATGTCTTTCCTCCTGTTGCCGGTGTTGCCAAATCGCACGATCGATCCGTGGGGATCGATCAACCCGTATGAAATCTGGCTGCTCGCCATCATGATCGCCGCCATTTCTTTCGGCGGCTATGTGGCGATGCGCGTCTTTGGCGAGCGCCTCGGTGTGATGATGGCCGCGCTCGTGGGCGGTCTTGCATCTTCCACCGCCACGACATTGACGCTGGCGCGGCTCGGGGAGCGTGAACCGGCGTCGGATCGGCTGCTTTCGGGCGGAATCCTGATGGCCGGTGTCGTAATGGTCGTACGGGTGGGCGTGGTGGCCTTTCTGCTCAATCGCGCCTTAATACCATCGTTGGTGCTGCCACTCGCCAGCGTGGCCGCAGTGTTGCTGGCCGCCGCTGCGCTGCTGATCGGACGCAGGAGTGGCAGCACGCATCCCGAGATTGAAATGGCCAACCCGTTGCAACTGGGCACGGCGTTGAAGCTGGCGGCGGTGATTGCCGTCGTGATGCTCGCGTCGGCGGTCGCCCGCCATTATCTCGGCAGCACGGCGGTGCTGGGCGTGGCGGCGCTATCCGGTATCACCGACGTCGATGCCGTAACCATTTCCATGGCGCGCCTGGCCGGAAATCAACTGGATATGCCGACCGCAACGCTCGCCATTGCGCTGGCGGTCGGTGTGAACAGCATGGCGAAGGCAGCGATGGCAGGCTGGATCGGCGGGTGGCGGATGGGCGGCTATGTCGGGCTGGCGTCGGTTCTCGCACTGGCGGCTGGCGGCGCGGTCATGGCTTTTCATTAGGCTGTCATGCAAAGCTGGTGAACTGTCGAGTTAAGAGACTGCAACGGAGTAACCTGCTTATGCCGCGCCAGGAAATGATGGAAAATCGCATCTGGGACGAACTCGCTATCGGCGACACGGCCAGCAGCACCCGCACATTGAACAAGGATGATATTCGATTGTTCGCGCTGGTGTCGGGCGATGTGAATCCGGTGCATTTCGATAGCGGCAAGGCCGGATTTGACCCGTCGGAGCGGGTAATTGCGCATGGCATGTGGGGTGGGGGGCTTATTTCGGCGGTACTGGGCAATGAACTGCCGGGGCCGGGATCGGTTTACGTCAATCAGTCGCTGCATTTTGTGCGCCCGGTTGGCATTGGCGACACGATCACAACCACCGTGAGGCTAAAGGAAAAGCATGACCCGCAACTGGCTGTTTTCGATTGTCGTTGTGTCAATCAGCACGGGGATGATGTCATCATCGGGGAGGCGACGGTGAAAGCGCCGACCGTGCGTATTTGCATCCCGCGCGCCAGGTTGCCGGATGTGCGAATCGCCGATCATGATAATTATCACCGCCTGATCGACCGGGCCTCGACGGGGGAGCCGGAGCCGACAGCTGTCGCCCATCCATGCAGCGCGTCCGCCATCACGGCGGCCGTCGATGCGGCGGCGGCGGGCCTGATCCGACCGATCCTCGTTGGCCCCGAAGCGAAAATCCGCGCCGCCGCAGAAGCCGCGGGTCAGGATATTTCCGCATTCCGGATTGTGCCCGCACCACACAGCCATGCGGCGGCGCAGGCGGCGGTGGCGCTTGTCCGTTCCGGGGAGGCGCGGCTGCTGATGAAAGGCTCGTTGCACACCGATGAATTTCTGGCGGCGATCATTGCATCCAAAACCGGCCTGCGTACCGAACGGCGTATCAGCCATGTGTATCTGATGGATGTGCCCGATCATGCACGGCCCCTGCTGATTACCGATGCGGCAATTAATGTGGAACCGGATCTGATGGTGAAGGCGGATATCATCCGCAACGCGATCGACCTCGCGCATGTCATGGGGATTGGGGAGCCGAAAGTGGCGATCCTGGCGGCGGTAGAAAATATCAACCCGGAAATGCCCTCGACGCTGGATGCGGCGGCGCTATGCAAAATGGCCGATCGGGGTCAGATCAGCGGGGGTTTGCTCGATGGGCCCCTGGCGTTCGACAATGCCATCAGCGAGGAGGCAGCCCGGGAAAAAGGCATTGTATCGGCGGTGGCTGGCAAAGCGGAAATCCTGGTCGTGCCCAATCTGGAAGCCGGTAACATGCTCGCCAAGCAGCTTACATTCCTGGGTGGAGCGGACGCCGCGGGCATTGTGCTGGGCGCGCGGGTGCCGGTGATCCTGACGAGCCGCGCCGACAGCTTGCGGACGCGGCTGGCATCGTGCGCGGTGGCCGTGCTGCTGGCGCGCGCTGCAACGATGGCCGCACCCGGTATTGCGTAAGGACGTGAAAACGGGCCGACCTCTTTATGAAGATCGGCCCGTTTTCCGGGACCTTGGCTGTTACGCCTTCGGCTTGACGGTGTCCGCTGGCTTCGCCGTCGCCTTGTCCGATGCGGTGGATGCGGTGGATGCGGCCGTGGCCGGAGCAGGATTGGAAGCCGCAGCCGCAGCCTGGGTTGAGGTCGGGTTCGCCGCCGGAGTTGCCGCCGGAGTCGGGCTTGCCGACGGCGTGGCGGCGCTTTGGTTTATCGGCTGAAACCAGGGTTGCAGCAGGCTCTGGAAGGCGTCGACGCTGCCTTTCTGGCTGCGGGTCAGACCCTCGGGCAGGGAAGTGGACCAATTGCTCGCCCACGCCTGCTGCCATTCAGCAAACGCCGCCCGCGTCTTTTCCATTGCTGCTTCCTGACTTTTCGCCAACGCGTTGAACAGGGTGCTGGTGTCGACGCTGCTGCCAGCAGCTCCTGACTTTTCGCCTGCTGCCTGACCTGTGAGGCCCGCGGCTGCATTGGTGCCAAGTTTCAGATAGTCTTCGCCGCTCTGGCGAACGATTTCGGCAAGCTTCAGGGCCAGTTGGCCATTGGCTTTGGTGAGATTCACAAACTGATTCATCGGAGACGACATGAACTGATCCTTTTTATCGAGAGTAACCGGGATGGAGAATTTCTAGCCAGCCAGCCGGAGATGGCCGGGGGGCGTCGTAATTGCCCGGGGCGGCAAGGTTTCCCGCTGGAACGCGGGTCTTGTTTCTGCCACGTTCCGCAACATCATGCGCGTCGAGCACAAGGCAATGTGCAGGGAACGTAAAAGGTTGGGGTCGGTGTCGGCATGTGTTTCCGGTGCACTCTGCCCGGTCAGCAGCTCCAGAAGATGGTATTCGTCGGACGTGACCTGGGTATCGGTCATGTTGCCGGCGTCGAAAGCTCGCCGCGAACAGGTTTCATACAAGCCCAGCACACTGTCGAATACGGGGGCCAGCATGTCACCCCCCTTGTCTGCCAGAAAATGGTACAAGGCGGGCTGGGGTGACCGCTGCTCGTTTTGGGCAGCGCGCCAGACGCGCGCAGCGCCCACGACCATGGATCCGGCTACAGACAACGCCACCGCACCCCGGGTGGATACACATATCACAAAATCGACCTTTCGGTTGCTACGCCCACTATTATTATTTTCGGGTATTTCCGGTTTATATAGTTTGAATGTGTCATGTCGAAGACAGTGTCGCAACACAATTATAAATAAATGATTTGAGTAATACATGGCTGTGAACCGTAAGAAATCCACGACAGAACCATTTTCGGTGCCCGCAACCGTTATTCAACTGTGTGATGGTCAGAAGGATACTATGAGATGCTTGATATTTTTGTAACAATATCGACCAACGCAAACAAATTCGCACAAACAGGCGTGACGATAGGGAATGATACTCTGTGGCTCAGGCGAGAGCGCCAATAATGCAGCGGACGGATTGAGGCGCGGTCAGATGCGCGAACGCAATCGTCGTAAGGATCGCTCCCAGCAGCCCGATAACCGCCACCACGACCAGAGCCAGCCGGTGCCAGAAAATCCGCCGATCGAGATCCCGAAAAATATCGGCAAATTGCGCGCTGACGCGCGCATAATCCGTCGCAAGTTTGTGACGCTGGCGATCGATCTGACGTGCCAGCGCCGACAGTGTGGTCCATTGGTTCACGACGGAGAAAGACAGCAACGCAACGAATATCCAGCCGCCAAACAATACCGCCAGATTCGTCCAGAACGGGAGATCGCACCCTTCCACCGGCTGCAGTTGTGAAGTTACGATAATGGTGGCCACCGGGATGCCCAGCAATTGGCCCTGAATATCCGCGAGCGTGTTATGAATCCGCTTCATATAATCGATATGCGCATTCTCCAGTTCGCCGCGAATTTTTGCGTATGAAAAACTTGATGCAAAGAGATTATAGCCCTGCGTGACACCGCGTACGACCGTATCGAGATGATGCAGCAGATACGGGAAACGCTGTGATTCCGGTACTGCGCCGGTCATGTCGATCAGGGTTGTGGCCAGAATGGCCAGTTTCTGCCCGGCGTGCAGCGGGTCTTCAAATAATTCTGTCAGCAGCGCGGCGGTGTTCGCCAGTGAATCCGTCAAATCCGAAGTGCGGAACTGCAGCGGGATAACGATTTTGCCCTGATCAACGAAAACCAGTTCACGTTCGGTACGATCGACCCAGGTTGCGGAACGTGCAAATAGCGCAACAACCTGAAGCAATGCACGATACCGAAGAAAAACGGGGGAAGGCTCGGGATCGACGCTCGATGCGTCATCTTCCAGGATGTAATAATGCGCCGGTTCCTCGAATTGCGTACCGGGCAATTCCCATAATTCATCCCAATTTCGCGCCAGAGCCCCAAACGCAAGACGCGGGGGGCCGAAGTGGATACGCAATTTCCTCCCTGGCCCGATGGCGTCTGCTTCATCGAGAAGGGCAATATTGGTTTCTTCCAACAAGCGCGTATCTTGTTCGAGCGTGCGTAAAACCGCTTCGATACGCGGTGACGCCACCGTTAATATGCCTTCCCGGCCAGACGCTTCGAACTGCGTATTTCGATATATTTCAACCAGATCGGCGAAGCTGACCCTGGAACTATCCATTATCGGCGACTTCAGCATGAAGCTGCGCCAGCAAATCCCGCGGCAAGTTCCGCAAGGTCAGCGTATTTCTCCTGGGGTCAAAGCGCACAACGCCCCTGGTCAGGGCTTCACGACCGAACTCCAGGGTCCAGTCGTCGGTTTTGCCTTGATATTGTACTAACGGGCGCAATGCTCGTGCATCGGGGATAAAATGATCGTTGAGGCGCCGGTCGGCATGCGCAATGTGATGTAATAATATTTCGGGCGCACGCGGCATCAGCTCATTGGCCAGCGCGGCAAACTCCAGTTCTTCATTGGCTTTTGCTGCACGTGCGCAAATGGTTCGGGCGCGTTTCAGAAAGTCATGACTGTCCCCGCCCGTCAGGTGCTGGATACGGGTAAACTCTACCAGCGCGTTCACCAGATCGACCGTGTCCCTACGCGCCTGGACGATGGCATCCACACCGAGAAATGCCTTGAAATATTCGGAAACCTGTCCGCGACCGCGCAGGAAGCCGACATAACGATCCTCTCCGGCCTGCCAGGCGGTCAGATTGATCCGCCCGGCAAAGCGGAAGCCGTCGAGATCGAGATGGCGCACATCCAGTAATTCCTTGTCACCCGACAACATCGCACCCAGGCGGTCGTTGACGATGGCAACCAGCACATAATCCCGCCCCTGCTGGCGCAAATGCGCGAACAGCACATGGCCGCCGGCTGCCCCGGCTTTCTTGCCGGCGTGCCGCTGCAGCGTCAGCATCATGCTGGCAGTCAAGCCCAGGAAATCCGGTCGTTGCGCCGTCAGATAACGGCGCAACTGCTCCGGCGTTGCATTATTATTTCCGGCGGAGAAACGTCCATGCGCGCGAGACGGACGGCGATTGTACAAATCATGCAGTTCATCGACGACTCGCCGGGTGGTCGCCGTAATGTTCGCCAGAACATGGCCCAGGCGGACGTGAAAACCATCAGACTCGCGTTCAAGGTCGTGGATGACCAGCGCGACAATCTCGTTCAACCGCGTCTCCTGCGAGCCTGGATTCGAAAGCGTGTTGCACGGAACATAAGTGGAACATGTGTTCCGTGCAACCCGTCAGAGGCTATCCGGCCGGACGCGTCCGCCGGTGCGGGCGGCCTCCTCGATGGCGGCGACAACCCGATGGAGCGCGACGGCATCATCGAAGCCCGGCGCAAGACGGGTGTCGTTTGCAAGGTCTTGCGCCATGGCCTGATAAACGCGGCGAACATTACCCGCGACCGGCCCGTCTGTTGAATCCGCAGCGTAATTTTCCGCCAGCGGGATAGGCTTCAGTTCCACATCATTCCCGCGCCCGCCCGAAAGCGTCAAGGGCACCAGTTGCGCATGGCCTCCAGGCCCACTGATCCGCAGGTCGCCTTCGGTGCCGTTGACTTCCCACAGCAGGCCCGAGCCGTGCGCCATGCCGCCGCGATAATGAATGGAGATCGGTGCGCCGCTGTCCAGAACTCCCGCGACGACGATCTGATCGGCGGCGGTAACAGGCAGGGTTTCGCCGGTATCCATGTTGTGCACGCTCGTCCGGCGCACTGCCATGGTCGCCGATACTTCCGCAATATTACCCAGCGTTTCGATCAGCGCCGCGAGAGTATGGCCCACCGGTATGGACAGCATCGTCGCGCCATTGGCGGCCTCATAGGTATAGGCATTGGCCTGGGCCACTTCCGCACCCCAGTTCATCCCGGTCCCTATCAGGGTCGTAGACAAGATGTCGCCCGCGTATCCATCGGCCAGCAGATCGCGCATCTGGCAAATGGCGGGGGCAAATCGGGCCTGGGTGCCAATCACCGCATGGACGCCAGCGTTGCGTGCAAGTTCGGCCAGTTCCCGCGCCTCTTGCAGCCCGTTGCCCAGCGGCCACTCACAGTAGATATGCTTGCCTGCCCGGATTGCCGCGCTGACAATCGCATGATGGTGCGGAACTTTTACGGTAACAGCAACGATATCGACATCGGGGCTTTCAACCAGTTCGGCCACATTGGCAAAGGCGCGGGGTAATCCGGCCGCTTTGGCCGCCGCCTCGGAACTTTCCTTGCTGCTATTGGCGACACCCACGACTTCGAACGTGGAATCCAGCGCGCGCAATGCAGGCAGATGCGCTATCGACGCCCAACTGCGGCCTGGTTCAAGCCCGACGATTCCCACCCGCCAGCGACGCTCCGACATATCCAATACTCCCTTCGATAATGAATGGCTGCAGTCTGGCAGGGCGCCGGCTGATTCGCGACTGTCGTAACATAACGTCCGTTGCGTAGGACATATCGTCTAAAGCTGCCGCCCGATCCAGCGCACACGGCCCACCACGGCGATCAGCTCCGGATCGCAATCGGAGAAGGACGGATAGGCGGCGTTGTCCGACAATATCGCCACCCTTCCGGTAATGGGGTGCACCGACAGCCGTTTGACGAGCAGTACATTATCGGCGCGGATCACATAAATGCCATCCTTCAAACCCCGCCGCTGGTCCATTTCGATGATGATGCGATCGCCGGTGGAAAGTGTGGGAAACATGGCATCGCTATCGACGATCAGCGCGCCAAGCCGGTCGATATGCCCGGCGCACAGCCGCATGGCCGTTGCATGGTCGAAAGCGAGACTGGTGCGCGGCGCCCTGGGCAAGCTTCCGTTATCCGGATCGAGCCACGGAATTGCGACGCTTTTCCCTGACGGTTCCGGAACTCCGCCGTCCATTCGCGCCGGTGCGCCGAGGAAATGTTCCGGGACGCCAAAATGTTGTGCGAGCCTTGTACGTTCGGATTCCCCGAGGCTGCGCGGGACACCACGTTTGATATATTGCTGAATATAGGCAGGATTCCGCCCAAGGAGCCGGGATAGCGCGGCATAACCCTGCCCGCTTTCCCGGATGAGTGCGTCGAGCCGTTCACGGACGGCCTGGTCAGCCATGCGTGCCGTCCTCCTGTCCCGATCCTCTCGGCAATCATTTAGCATCATTAATAACCTAGACTAGTAGGAAAATACCTATCAAATTCCTGCCATCCCCGATTCGCGACGGCGGTAGTTTTTCGGGAACTACTGCGTGCGCAGCTTTGGGGCAGGGGTCGCCGTGAGGAGTGTGTCGGTAATGACGTTGCTATACGCCATAGAAACCTGTTTGCGACAAACGCAGCTTCCACCATCCCGGTTCGGGAGAAATGCTGTAAAGGATCCACGTCTGGTCCACGATTTGCGCCGGGGCCGTTCCCCTGGTCCGGATCTTGAACGGCGCGTCCGCGCTTATATTGCGGAGATACTTCCGCCAGGTCGCAAAAAGATCGAGAGGCAGTTTTAATGCGGAAGCTGTTGACGGACGCACATGTCCGTTTGTTGCGTGCGATGCGTGGGGCGATTGCCGCCGATGTATGGTTCGATCCGTGGCTGGGTGATCCGACGGCGGCGGGTCCGTCGCTGGTTATCGAGGATTTTTCCAGTGAGCCCTGGGCAAGTCTGACCTTTATGGGCATGCGCCACCGGGTCGACATCCGGCTACGCGGCCCGCGCGGGGAAGTCGAAAATGCCTATGACCGCCTGCGATCCCTGATGACAGAACCGGATATCGATCTGCCCGGTCATTTCCTGGCGGAGATTGAGATGGTGGATGCGAGAGGAGAAATTCACGCCGACGACAGCATGCAAATGTCGTTGCGATACGAGGCGCTTACGATCGAAGAATAGGCCCGGCATAGATAAACCGAAGTCTGATGCAGCCGGGCGGGGTGCGCCCGGCTGCATTTCATGCACCGGTCAGCCCAGCCTTTGGAGAGAGGCTCGCAGGCGTTCCGCCTCTGCCGTGCGGGCGGCATGGTCGGCGCGGGCCTTCTCCACGGCTTCCGGTTTGGCCCGTTCCATAAAGCCGGAGTTGGCGAGACGTCCGGCCAGCGCCGCCGCCTCCTTTTCGGCTGCTTCCGCAGCTTTGGTCAGGCGGGCGCGTTCGGCGTCCAGATCCATCACGCCGGCCAGCGGCAGCGCATAGGTAAATCCCTGCACCACAAGCTGCACCATGCCGCCGGATGGCGGCGGCGTCAGCACCAGATTCTCTACTCTCGCCAGCCTTTCCAGCGCCGGCCATTGCCGTTGCAGCCGGGCAGACAAGTCCGGATCGGCAGCGGTCGCATGCAGCGGCAGGCGGGCCCCCGGCGGCACATTCAGTTCCGCCCGCGCCGAGCGAATCGCTGTGACCAACTCGATCAGCCAGGTGATTTCAACGCTGGCGTCGTCCGTTTCGGGGTGCAATTCCGGCCAGGGCGCATGGATGAGATCCTGATCGCGTGCACCTTGCGCATGCCATAATTCCTCGGTGATGAACGGCATCAAGGGGTGAAGGCAGATGAGAATCCGGTCGATCACCCAGCCGGCCACACGGCGGCTTTCGGCGGCGGCTTCCCCTTCCGCAGCCATCAGTGGCTTCAGGAGTTCGAGATACCAGTCGCAAAATTCATCCCAGACAAAATGATACAGGCGATCGGCGTATAAATCATAGCGATAGGCCGTCAGCGCTGCGTCGGCATCGGCCACCATCGCTTTTGTCGCCGCGATGATCCAGCGGTTGACGGCATTTTCCGCCATCGGCACGGCATCGGATGCCGGCGCGCCGATCCCCTGGCTCTGGGCGAAGCGCACCGCATTCCACAATTTGGTGGCGAAATTGCGATAACCTTCCACCCGCTTGTTGTCGAAACGTACATCGCGGCCCTGGCTTTCCAGCGCGGCCATGGTGAAACGCGCGGCATCCGCGCCATATTGGTCCACCAGGTCGAGCGGATCGACAGCGTTGCCCTTCGATTTCGACATTTTCTGGCCTTTGGCGTCTCGCACCAGACCATGGCAGTAAACGGTGTGGAAGGGGGCTTCGCCGGTCAGTTCGAGACCGAGCATCATCATCCGCGCCACCCAGAAGAAGATGATGTCGAAACCTGTTACCAGAACATCGGTGGGGTAATGGCGGGCCAGATCAGGCGTTTGCTCCGGCCAGCCGAGCGTTGCGAACGGCCACAGACCCGAAGAAAACCAGGTGTCGAGGACGTCTTCGTCCTGGCGCAGCGGCTCGTCGGTGCCCGCCAGCGCCTGGGCTTCCGTCCCGGTCGCCGCAACGAAGCATTTTCCATCCGCCGTGTACCAGGCCGGAATCCGGTGGCCCCACCAAAGCTGCCGCGAAATGCACCAGGGCTGGATATTGTCCAGCCAGTTGAAATAGGTTTTCTCCCATGTTTTCGGCACAAAACTTGTCGTGCCGTCCGCTACCGCCGCGCGCGCCTTCACCGCCAGTTTTGCCGCATCCACATACCATTGATCGGTCAGCAACGGCTCGATGACCACGCCGGAGCGGTCGCCGTAGGGCATTTGCACGGTTTTTTCCTCAACCCGCTCCAGCAGACCCAGCGCGTCAATGTCGGCGACGACACGCTTGCGCGCCTCGAACCGGTCCAGTCCGCGATAGGGCGCAGGAACATCAGCGGTATCGAGCAGCTTCGCGTCCTGATCGAGAATGTTCAGATAGCCGATCTCGCGGTGTCGCTCATACACCTGCCAGTCGTTGAAATCATGCGCCGGAGTGATTTTCACGACGCCGGTTCCCAATTCCGGATCGGCCCATTCATCGCCGATCACCGGAATGTGCCGCCCGGTCAGCGGGTGCACGATCATTTTTCCGATCAGATGGCGGTAGCGTTCATCTTCCGGATGCACCGCCACCGCCGTATCGCCGAGCATGGTTTCAGGTCGCGTCGTCGCTACCACCAGATGGCCTGAACCATCGGCCAGCGGATAGCGGAAGTGCCAGAAGTGCCCCTGCACCTCGCGCGTTTCCACTTCCAGATCGGAAATGGCGGTGCGGAATTTCGGGTCCCAGTTCACCAGTCGCTTGTCGCGGTAAATCAGGCCGCGCTTGTGCAGTTCGATGAAAGTATGGCTGACAGCCTTGCTGAAGCCTTCATCCATGGTGAAGCGTTCATGCGCCCAATCGACGGAGGCGCCCAGCCGCCGCATCTGCCGGGTGATCGCGCCGCCGGATTCTTCCTTCCAGGCCCACACCCGCTCCAGAAACGCCTCGCGGCCCATTTCCTGCCGGGTAAGGCCTTCACCGGCGATGGTGCGTTCCACCACCATTTGCGTGGCGATGCCGGCATGATCGGTGCCGACTACCCAGCGCGCATCCTTGCCCTTCATCCGTTGCCAGCGAATCAGGATATCCTGCAGCGTGTGGTCCAGCGCATGGCCGATATGCAGCGTGCCGGTAACATTGGGCGGCGGCAATACGATGGTAAAGGGTTCGGCATCTGGCCGTTCGGGGCGAAATGCGCCCGTGCCTTCCCAGTGGGCATACCAGCGGGCTTCGATTTCGGCGGGATTGAATGTCTTGTCGAGCATGCGGAGTGCCTAGCGGCCCGCATCGTCTGTGAAAAGCCTTGTCGGTCAGTCGTTGCGCGCGGTCAGCCTGCGCACTTCTTCCGCGGCCAGTTTCTGCACGATTTCAGCCAGATTGGCATCCACCCATGCCTTGACATGCGGGCGTAAAAGATCGGCTAGGAAATCCTCCACTGTGCGGGCGGGCACTGCGGGCACAGCGGATCTCGCCGGATGTGCATGTGACGGCGGAGCGTCATGAACCGGCAGTTCGACTTCGGGTTCGGGCATGGATTCGCTGGCCACCGTTTCACGGATCGAGGCGAGGATGGCGGCAAGCGATGGATCGAGCGGTTTGGTGTTCATCAGGAAACCTTATTGCGGGCCGAAAACCGGGGCAGGGGCGTGATTGCGTTCGCGATCCTGGCGGGGATCAGGATCATAGCTGAATTCCCCCCATTTGCCACGGACGCGGCGGCTGTTCGCCGCTGAATCATAGCGGCTGACCGGGGCGCTGGCGAGCACGACATCCGCCTGGCCCATTGCTTCCAGCAGCTGGAAGGCGGCGACATATTTGTCCCGCTCCGCCTCCACCAGCAACACGCGGGCATTGAGCAGTTCCTGCTCCGCGTTCAGTACATCCAGAATGTCGCGACTGCCGACGGCATTTTCCTGGCGCACCCCCTCGGCGGCGAGTTCGTTGGCCGACACCTGGGTCCTGGCCGAGGTTATTACTGCGTCCGCCGTCTCCACCAGGGTGAAGCTGCCAACTGCCGCTTCGGTCGTCAATCGCTCGGCGCGTGCGATATGTTCGAGCATTTCACTCTGCCGTGCCTGCGCTTGCCGTACGCGAGCGGCAATGGCCCCGCCGGTGAACAGCGGCAGGCTGGCGCTGACGCCGATTTCCGGATTGAAGCCGCTGTCGCCGCTGCCATAGCGGTCGAAATGCGTATATTGCGCGGTGGCCGATACACCGACACTCGGCCTGGCCTGAGCTTTCGCGGCGCGCACATCGGCCAGCGCCGCCTGTTCGTCGAAGCGCGCGGCGATCAGCCCCGGATTATATTCAACTGCTGTCACCCGCGCGCTTTCCGCCGCATCCGGCAAGGGCGGCAGCGGCGGGAGGGGCGCGAGATCGCCGGGCAGCCGACCGACCAGCCGCCGGTACGCCTGCTGCACGGTGACCAGCTGCCCCCGAGCCAGCGACAGTTCGGCACGCGCCGCCGACAGCCGCGCTTCCGATTGCGCCACGTCCGTCCGGGTTACGTCGCCCACCTCAAACCGGTCTCGCGACGCCTGCAATTCCCGCTCCAGTACGCGCACCTGGTTGGCGTTAAGCTCCACCACGGCCTGGCTTTTCAGCACATCGGCATAGGCCGCCACCGTATCGACGATCACAGCCTGTTCCACCGCAACCAGCCGCGCCTGCGCTGCGGCAATGCGGGCGTCCGCCGCGGAAACACTCGCGCGTACGCGGCCACCTTCATAGACCGGCTGGCTTAATGTGACGCCACCATTCCAGATACGACCGACATCGCCGAAACGGTCGTTCAGCACCTGGCTGGCGGAGCCGGAAAGACCGACCGACGGACGCATGCCCGAAAGCGCCAGCGGCGCTTCCTCGTCAATCTGCCGCACCACCGCGCGGGCGGCGGCGGCCTCCGGGTTGGTAGCGTAGGCGGCAGCAATCGCCTCGCTTAGGGTTTGCGCGGCCGCCGGGGTGGCGGCACAGATCACCGCTGCGCACAGAATATGCCGAAAACCCATTAAAGCGACTTTCAGAACTGGAAAACGTGCACCCTCTCGAACGACGGCAGCACGGCAGCCGGCGCTTCGGCGAACGGCAGAAGTCGCAAGGATTCACCGGCGCGCCGGCCAATAGCGGCGCGGCCAACGCCGTCTTCCCCGACAATCACGGCGACAGCATGACCGCCGTCCTTCAACTGGCGCACCAGCGCAACCGGCAGTTCCCGGGCGATTGCGCCATCCATCACCAGCAAATCATAAGGCGCACCAGTCGGCCAGCCATCGGCCAACGGTCCTTCGACAATTTCGACATTGTCATATCCGGACAGCAGTTCCCGCGCCCGGCTGGCCAGCGCCGGATTTTCTTCAAGCGCGATCGTTTCCGCAACCAGATGCGACAATACCGCCGCCGTATAGCCATTGCCTGCGCCCACTACCAAAGCGCGGCCGGTTTTCTCTGGCTGTGCCTTTTCGAGCAGCCGGCCGAGCGTCAGCGGTGCGTAGAGCTCACGCCCATCAACCAAAGGCTGCGGCGCATCGATATAGGCAAGCAGCCGGCGTTCCGGCAAAACAAATTCCTCGCGGGGAACGGCATAAAAGGCCGATACCACTGCGGGAGACACAATCCCGCAAGGCTTCAGCTGGCTTTCGATCATCGCTTCACGCGCCTGCGTGAACGGTTCCGGGCTGGGTGTGGGGACATTGACGGCTGACACGGAAAATCCTGGCTCCTGAACCTGATCTGCGCCCTGATAACGGCGTCCGGGGGCCGCGGCAACTGTTCCGCCGCGCCAAATCGTTTATACCGGCTGGACTTCGCCCTGGAAAATGGTTTTGCCGGGGCCGCGGGCATTTCGCCCGGAACCATGCGACGGAGCAAGCTGGATGATTGAAGCAGAATGGTGGGAATATGACGATGCGGACGAATGGGCCGAAGCCGTCGCCGGTGATGTCGGCTTTCTGATCGATCAGGCGCTGGATGCGCGCGGTAACGCCATTGTCGCCTTTCCTGGCGGCCCGATTCCCGAACCGGTGTTCGCGCTGTTGGCGAAAAGCACCCGTAAATGGAAGCATGTCACCATCATCCCGACCGATGAACGGCTGGTGCCGTTGACGGACAAATCCTCCAATGCCCGCATGCTGGCGCAGCATTTCCTGCCTGCAGGCGCACGGGTGCTGCCGCTGTATGGCGGCACGATCAGCGATCCGGCAGGTGCTGCGCGCGCCGCCAGCGACACGCTGGCCGATATGCACTGGCCGCTCGATCTCGTCTGGCTGGGCGTGGGCGACGATGGCCATACCGCGTCGATCTTTCCCGGCCCGGATTATGATGAGGCGCTGACCACCCCGCATCGCGTCGTCGGCGTGACGCCAGATCCGATGCCGAAAGATGCGCCGGTCGCCCGCATCAGCCTTTCGAAATCGGCGATTCTGTCCGCCCGCGCCATCACCATCACGCTGACGGGGCCGAAAAGCCGCGCCGCGCTGGAACGGGCGCTGGAAGATGGCGATTCGGCGACCACGCCCGTTGGCCGGGTGCTGGCGGATGCAAGCCAGGCCATCGATATTCACTGGGCGCCATGAGCGTCCAGGAAATCGTCGCGGGCGATATCGGCGGCACCAACGCCCGCTTCGCCCTTGCCCGGCGCGATGCCAATGGCGAAATCCGCCTGTCACATATGGTGAAGTTGAAAGTCGCGAGCCACGCCAGTTTCGAATCGGCGTGGGCGAAATTTGCGGTGGAGGCGGGACGGCCTCTGCCGTCCAGTGCCTGCATTGCGGTCGCGGCCCCGGTGCGGGGAGATCGCATCGATCTTACCAACAATCCCTGGTCCTTCAATCCGCCGGAGTTGCAGCAACGGCTGGGGCTGGATAAACTGCTATTTATCAACGACTTTGCGGCTGTGGGGCATGCAGTGGCGGTGCTGCCCCTGGCGCAAATGCCCCTTGTCGCCGGACCCGATTTGCCGCTGCCGGAAAATGGCACCGTCTCTGCGCTGGGGCCGGGCACCGGGCTGGGCGTGGCGTTGCTGCATTTTGTGGATGGTGCCGCGATGATCCTGCCCACCGAGGGCGGCCATATCGATTTCCCGGCGCTCGACCCGCTGGAAGACCGGATTTTGGGAGAATTGCGCGCACGTTTCCGTCGCGCCTCGATCGAACGAATCGTCTCCGGTCCGGGGCTCGTCAATCTGTACGAAGCACTCGCCCGCGTTGAAGGCAAACATTACCGTCCGGTCGATGACGTGCAGATCTGGCAGGAAATCACCGAAGGTAACGTGCTGGCGCGCACGGCGTTCGACCGCTGGTGCATGAGTTTTGGCAGCGTCGCCGGCGATCTGGCGCTCGCGCATGGCGCGGCGAGCGTGGTGCTGGGCGGTGGCATCGTACCGCGCATCGTAGCAGAGCTGATGCAATCCGGATTCCATGCCCGTTTTACGGCCAAGGGCCGATTCGCCACCCATATGGCGGGAATACCCATCCGCCGGATCGACCATCCGGAACCGGGGCTGCTGGGCGCGGCCGCCGCCGGGTTACGCGTTGCAACAGCATGAGCGATTCCATTCGTCTGCATGAAAGCTGGAAACAGCCGCTTTCCGATACTTTCGCCCTGCCATATATGGCGGCGCTGAAGGGGTTTCTCGCCGCCGAAAAAGCGCGGGGGCGGCGGATTTTTCCCAAAGGCACGGAATGGTTTCGCGCGCTCGATCTGACGCCGCTCGATCAGGTGCGCGTCGTGATTCTGGGGCAGGATCCGTATCATGGCGAAGGTCAGGCGCATGGCCTGTGCTTCAGCGTCCGGCCCGGCACGAAAATCCCCCCGTCGTTGATGAATATTTACAAGGAACTGCAGGCAGATCTGGACATCCCACCCGCCCGCCACGGTTTTCTGGAACATTGGGCAAAACAGGGCGTGCTGCTGCTGAACAGCGTGCTGACCGTGGAAATGGGCCGCGCCGCCGCCCATCAGGGCCGGGGGTGGGAGAAGTTCACCGATGCGATCATCCGGCTGGTCAACGCCAAAACGGATCCGGTGGTTTTCCTTCTGTGGGGGGCCTATGCGCAGCGGAAGACGGCGTTCGTCGACCACGACCGGCACCTGGTGCTGAAAGCCCCGCATCCGTCGCCGCTTTCAGCACATAACGGCTTCCTTGGCTGCCGGCACTTCTCGCAGGCGAACGCCTTTCTGGAAGCGCATGGCCAAAACCCGATCGACTGGGCCTTGCCGGAAATTGCCCCGGACCAGGCGAGCGGAGCGTGATCAGGCCGGCTGGCCTGCGTCCGGCGACCGGCTGAGCGGAAGTTCGGAAAGCGCGGGCGCGGGCGGCAGGCCCGTCACGTCCAGAATATCCTTCTCGTTCAACGTCTCCCGCTCCATCAGGGCGGCCACCAGCCGGTCGAGTTCCGCACGATGCGCGCGGAGCAGGCTTTTGGCTTCCTCGTGGCAGCCATGGATGATATCGGCGACTTCCGTGTCAATGAGGCGGCCGGTATCCTCGCTATAGGGCCTAGCCTGGCCGAAAGCGCCCGCACCTGTCCAGTTATTCTGGCGCGGCGCCAGCTGCACCATGCCCAGCTTGTCGCTCATGCCCCAGCGGGTGACCATCTGGCGGGCAAGGCCGGTTGCCTGCTCGATGTCGTTTTCCGCGCCGGTTGTGCGGGTGCCATAGACCACTTCTTCCGCCGCGCGTCCGCCGAGCATGCCGATGATCTTCGCGCGTAGCCAGGCTTCGGGGTAATTATAGCGGTCGGTGATCGGGCGTTGATAGGTGACGCCCAGTGCCTGGCCGCGCGGTACGATGGTGACGCGATGTACCGGATCGGCCCCGGGTACAACCAGCCCCAGAATGGCATGTCCGCCTTCGTGATAGGCGATGCGCTCGCGATCCGTGTCGGACAGGATGATCGGCCGTTCGGGGCCGAGCACGATCTTTTCCAGCGCATCAAGAAAATCCTTGTGATGCACTTCATCCTGCTGACGGCGGGCAGCCAGAAGCGCTGCTTCATTCACCAGGTTGCGAATATCCGCGCCCGATACACCGGGTGTGGTCTGAGCGATGTCGGCAAGGTTGACATCCTGGGCCAGCGGCACCTTGCGCGTATGCACCTTGAAGATAGCTTCCCGGCCATTTTTATCGGGCAGGTTGACCACGACCCGGCGATCGAACCGCCCGGCGCGCAACAGGGCCTTGTCGAGTACATCGGGCTGGTTGGTTGCCGCCAGCACAATAATGCCTTCACGGCTGGAAAAACCGTCCATCTCCGTCAGGATCTGGTTCAGCGTCTGCTCCTGTTCGCTGGCTCCGCCCAGCACGGACTGTCCACGGGCGCGGCCAATTGAATCGATTTCGTCAATGAAGATAATGGCCGGGGCGTGTTTCCGCGCTTCGGCGAACAGGTCGCGCACGCGGGCCGCGCCCACTCCGACGATCATTTCAACGAACTCCGCGCCGCTCATCGAGAAAAAGGGCACTCCCGCTTCGCCGGCAACGGCCCGCGCGAGCAGCGTCTTGCCCGTGCCGGGCGCCCCGACCAACAGCACGCCTTTCGGCGCGGTGCCCCCGAGTCTGGTGTATTTCTCCGGCTGTTTGAGGAAATCGACAACTTCGACCAGTTCATTCTTCGCCTCGTCGATCCCGGCGACGTCATCGAAAGTGACCTTTGTGTCCGTCTCCGTATCGAAACGTTTGGCCTTGCTTTTGCCGATCCCGCCGATCCCGCCAAACATGCCGCCGCCCTGTTTTGCGGCCCGGCGGAACAGCCACACGTAAAGTCCGATGATGATGAGGGTCGGCCCGAAGCTCCACAATAACATGCTGAGGGGGCTGGCGTCCGACTGTATCGGCGTCGCCCGGATTTCGACGCGGTGTTTGATCAGTTCGGTTTCAAGCCCAGGGTCGATGAATACGGGCAAAATGGTCGTGAAATTCGTGACATCGATGGGCTCTGCCCGTGAGGTCCCTCCGTTCGATGCGGGTGGCGCCCATTCAACCGGCCTTTTGAACTTGCCCTCGATGGTTTGTCCCTGGGTGTGGATGGCTTCGAGATTGTCGTTCGCAAGCTCCGTCCGGAACAAAGTGTAGGAAACCGGAGTCGGATCATTCGGCCCGGGCAAAAACTGGTTTACGAGGAACCAGTTGAAGCCAAGCAGCAACAGAAAGATCAGCCAGGTGCGGCCCGACGGCATGGCGGGCGCATCGTCCGCCGGCGCGCCGGATGGGTTGCCACGTGATTTTCTCTCACGATTGTCGGGCGTCACGCTGATCTCCTGTTTCCGGCAAAGCTGCTCACTCCGCGCGTGCGCATCACGATCTTTGCGAGTTCACGCAACCACAAAACGGAACTGGCTGCCAGTGCGCAGGTCAGCCAGTCATCGAGGCTGAGCGCGGTTGTCGAGAAAGCCTGCTGCAGGAAGGGCAGGTAAATGACGCAAACATGCAACCCGAGGGACACGGCCAGCGCCAGCCACAGCCAATGGTTGGAAAACAGGCCTGCCCACGCACTCTGCGTTTCCGAGCGCGCATTCAGTGCGTTGAACAACTGGAACAGCACCAACGTGGTGAAAGCCATCGTTTGCGCGTAGACTATGCTGCCCGAACCCTCGATCAGCCCGCCGGGCAGCGATGCATCCAGCACCAGCAACGTCCCCGCCGCCATGATAGTGCCGACGAAGAATATCCCGCGCCACATCTGACCGGTAATCACATGCTCCGATTTCGGTCGTGGCCGCTGCTGCATGACGGACGCATCGGGCGGATCGACTCCGAGCGCCATCGCCGGCGCGCCGTCCGTCACCAGATTGATCCACAGGATTTGCGTCGCCAGCAACGGCAAAACCAGCCCGCCGCCGTCCGACGTCAAGCCGATAACGTCCGCCAGCAACACGCCGAAGAACATCGTCATGACTTCGCCAATGTTCGACGACAACAGATAGCGCAGGAATTTGCGGATATTGGCGTAAATCGATCGTCCTACCTCAACGGCTGCAACGATCGTGGCGAAATTATCGTCGGCGAGCACCATGTCAGCCGCCTCTTTCGAAACATCCGTACCCGTAATACCCATGGCGATGCCGATGTCGGCGGCTTTCAGCGCCGGGGCATCATTTACACCATCGCCAGTCATCGCCACCGTCATGTCATTGCGCTGGAGAGCGTTGACAATCCGCAGCTTGTGCTCCGGATTGACACGCGCATAAACGGACACCTCCTGCACCGTCCGGTCGAGCGCCTCATCCGACATTTTCGCCAGTTCGGCACCCGTTACCGCGCGGCCATCGCTGGCGATGCCAAGTTCACCGGCAATGACCGATGCGGTTGTCGGGTGATCGCCCGTGATCATGATCGGGCGGATGCCGGCGCTTTTTGCCCTCGCGACCGCCTCTTTCGCCTCTGCGCGCGGCGGGTCGATCATTCCGATCAGCCCAAGGAAAGTCAGTTCCTGCTCAAGCTCTTCACAAGCGTCCCCGCATTCCTCCGCTGGCAATGAACGGTATGCAACACCAAGCGTACGTAGCGCTTCCGCCGCAAGACCCTCGGTCGTCTGCAGGATTTCCGCGCGCCGTTGGTCGGTCAGCGGGCGCGCTTCTTCGCCAAACTGTTCCCGCATGCAGCGCGCAAGCAGTACGTCGGGCGCGCCCTTGGTCAGCACCAGCCCGCGTTCCAGGCATTCGGCGTCGCTGTGGACCGTGCTCATCAATTTACGTTCGGAGGAGAAGGGCACTTCGCCAATGCGGGCGAAGCGGGCGTCCAGCACATCGTTTTCCAACCCGGCCTTGCGGGCGGCGACGATCAGGGCCCCCTCTGTGGGGTCCCCATGGACGGTCCATACGCCATCCTGTTCCTGCAAAACGGCGTTGTTGGCGCGATCGGCCACAACCAGCGCGCGCAAAAGTTCGGTGCGCAGCGGTCCGTCGAGTTCCCCGCCCCCTTCGCGTTTCACATCTCCCCGCGGCGCATAGCCCGTGCCGTCGAAATCCACGCGACCGCTGGCGGTGGCAACAACGCGCACGGTCATCTCGTTGCGCGTGAGGGTGCCGGTCTTGTCGGACGCGATGATCGTGGCCGAACCAAGCGTTTCGACCGCCGCCAGATGCCGGATAATGGCGTTGCGCTTCGCCATACGGCCGACACCGATGGACAATACCGCCGTCACCACGGCGGGCAGCCCCTCCGGCACTGCCGCGACAGCGAGGGCGACGCCCAGAATCAAAACATCGAAGATCCCGGCAAACCCGTGAATATCCTGAACCAGCAGGATGGTGGCGATCATCACTGCTGCGATGACGACGACGATCATCGCAAGCGTCTTGCCGACCCGGTCGAGCTGCTTTTGCAGCGGGGTGCTCTCTTGTGTCTCCCGTTTCAACAGGTCGGCTATCCGGCCCATCTGGGTGGACATGCCCGTTGCGGTTACGACCGCCCGGCCATGTCCGTAAGTGACGGAAGTTCCGCTGAAAACCATATTCAACTGGTCGCCGGCGCCGGATTCTGTTCCGATGGGTGCAATGTCTTTCAGGACCGGCAGGCTTTCGCCCGTCAGCGCCGCCTCCGCCGTTTGTAATGCTGCGGATTCGATCAGCCGCGCATCGGCGGGAATGGTGTCGCCCTCTTCGATGACGATAATGTCACCCGGCACCAGTTCCGCCGCAGGCGTGCCTTGCTGTTCGTCATCGCGGATGACTTCGGCTTTCGCGGCGGACATCTCCCGCAACGCCGCCACCGCTTTTTCCGCTTTCGACTGCTGAAAATACCCCATCAGCGCGTTCAGAATCACGATGGCGAAGATGGCGAGCGCCTCGTAGGGCAGTGCCGAATCACGCTGGTACAGCCAGAGGCCGGCGGAAATCGCTCCGGCGAGGATCAGCAGAATTACAAGTACATCGGTGAATTGCGCCAGAACCTTGCGCCATTCCGGCACGGGTGGTTCCGCCGCAAGCTCGTTGCGCCCATATTGAGCGAGCCGTTGCCGCGCCTGTTCACGGCTGAGGCCGGATGCCGCGTTACTGCCGAGCGCTCCCAGCACCTCTTCGGCGGGCTGACGATAAGCCTGGCGCGCCGTTACGGTTTCGGTTTCGATACCCATGCACGGGCCCCCACTGCATCCGGAATGAAGCTACGCACGAGCCGATTGCCACCGGGACGACCCGCAGGGAGATTATTCGGATTTCAGGGGTATCATTCAGGCGACGTCTGTCAACCGCCTGCGGTCACCACCACCTTCCCGCGCGCCTGGCGATCCATCACGCGGCGGATAGCCTCGGGCGTTTGTTCGAGCGGGAAATGCCGGTCGATATGCGGGCGCAATTTTCCTTGCGCATAAAGTTCAAACAACGCGCGCATATTCGCCTGATGCGCCGCGGGTTCGCGCGCGACGAAATCGCCCCAGAATACGCCGACGGCAGACGTTCCCTTCATCAGCAGCAGATTGGCGGGAAAACGGGGAATCTCGCCGGCAGCGAAACCGATCACCAGATACCGCCCGCCCCAGGCAAGCGAGCGCAGCGCCAGTTCCGCCAGCGGGCCGCCGACAGGATCATAAACCAGATCGACGGTGCCGGATGGCGTGATACGGCGAATGCCATCGCGCAACGCTTCGGTCGTATAGTTGATGGTGTCGTCCGCGCCATGTTCGCGGCACAAGGCCAGTTTGCCGTCGCTGGAAGCGGCAGCGATGACCTTTGCTTCCATGGCTTTGGCGATTTCGATGGCGGCAAGTCCGACGCCGCCGGCGGCCCCGAGCACCAGCAAGGTTTCACCCGGCTGCAGCGCCCCCCTCTGTGCAAGGGCATAAAAGGATGTGCCATAGGTCATCGTGAAACCGGCGGCGATGTCGAACGGCATGGCGTCGGGGATGGGAATAAGCTGATCGGCCCGCGTCAGCACCTGTTCGGCGAACGCCCCGTAAATTGTCATCGAAATCACCCGGTCGCCGAGGGCGACGCCCGTCACACCCGCGCCGATGGCATCGACGACGCCGGCGGCCTCGGCTCCGGGGGAGAAGGGCAGGTCGGGTTTATACTGATATTTTCCCGCAATGATCAGGCCGTCAGGAAAATTGACGCCCATCGCACGCGTGCTGACGCGTACTTCACCGGCGCCCGGTTGCAGGTCGGGAACGTTGGCAAGGACCAGATCTTCCGGCGGGCCCGGTTTTACACATTGGATGGCGCGCATCAGCAGGCACCTCTGCCGGTACCGGAATCTGTCGCCATGTGAATCTCCATCCTCTGGTTGCCCTGAAATCAGGCTAGCGGCCCCTGATCGCCTGCCATACTCCCATTTTGATCAGTTCCGGCAGAAGGCGATTTTTCCATAAAAATCGGGGCGAGGCATATGTATGCCTCGCCCCGCCCCCCCCCCCCGCCCACAAAAAAAACATTAGTCGCGAGCGCCGCGGCGGGCCCCGCCCCCCCC
>Ga0172382_10000550_pt1 | contig 70745 bp, 70 predicted proteins | sample Leawel138RmetaG_FD_122245 | JGI IMG/M metagenome (GOLD analysis project Ga0172382, IMG submission 122245) | Leachate microbial communities from a municipal landfill in Southern Ontario, Canada - Leachate well 138R metaG | ecosystem: Engineered > Solid waste > Landfill > Unclassified | place...
CGCGAACCGCTTCCGCGGCGGTCCGCGCGAGGACAGCTTCCATCCGCTGCCGCCCGCCATGCTCGCCCTGCAGCGGCGGGTGCGCAGCCAGCTCGACCCGCTCGGCATCTTCAATCCCGGCCGCCTCTACGCGGCGCTCTAAGCCTGTAGCGAAACGCGCATGGAAACCCATCTCGCCGACTGGCTCGAAGGCACCCCCGACGGCATCGAGGCCGAGGCCATCCTGCGTCGCTGCGTGCACTGCGGCTTCTGCACGGCAACCTGCCCGACCTACCAGCTGCTGGGCGACGAACGCGACGGCCCGCGCGGGCGTATCTACCTGATGAAATCGGTGCTCGAAGGCGAGGAGCCCACCCGCGCCACCCAGCTGCATCTCGATCGCTGCCTCACCTGCCGCAACTGTGAAACCACCTGTCCCTCGGGCGTGGAGTACGGCAAGCTGGTGGACATCGGCCGGCGCCATGTCGCGGCCCGGGTCGAACGGCCGCTCGGCGAGCGGCTGCTGCGCGCGGCGCTGCGCGAGGGGCTGACGCGTCGCTGGCTGTTCGATCCGGCGATGCGCGTGGGCAAGATGATGCGGCCCTTGCTGCCCTCGGGGCTGAAGTCCAAGGTGCCGGATGCCTTGCCGGCCGGCGAGTGGCCGACGCGCCAGCATGCGCGGCGCGTACTGATGCCCGAAGGCTGTGTGCAGCCGGCCATGATGCCGAACATCGATGCCGCCACCGCCCGGGTGCTCGACGCGGTGGGGGTGCAGGCGCTGCGGATTCCCGACGCCGGCTGCTGCGGAGCGATCCGCCTGCACCTCGACGACGAACCGGGGGCGCATGCCCAGGCCCGGGCCAACATCGATGCCTGGTGGCCACATCTCGACGGCATCGAGGCGATCCTCGTCAACGCCTCGGGCTGCGGCGTGATGGTCAAGGACTACGGCCACCTGCTGCGCCTCGATCCAGCCTACGCGGCCCGCGCCGAGCGGGTGGCGAGCCTCGCCCGCGACCCGGTGGAATGGCTGCCCGAGGCGCTGGCGGCGGCGGAACTCTCGATCGCCCCTGATTCCCGGCCGCTTGCCTTCCATCCGCCCTGCACGCTGCAGCACGGCCAGAAAATCCGGGGCGCGGTCGAGAGCCTGCTCCGCTCGCTCGGCGCGCACCTGGTGCCGGTGGCGGATTCGCACCTGTGCTGCGGCTCGGCCGGCACCTACTCGGTGACCCAGCCCGCGCTGTCGCGCGAACTGCGCGACCGCAAGCTGGCGAACCTCGAGGCGCGGGGTCCGGCCCTGATCCTGTCGGCCAACATCGGCTGCATCTCGCACCTGGCCGGCGGCAGCGGGGTGCCGGTACGCCACTGGCTGGAGTGGCTCGACGAGCGGATCAGCGCGGGCGGCTGACGCAGGGCAGGCGTTCCTGAGGGCCTGGAACCTCGCGGTGGCGATAAAGCGGCCAGGATGCAGGCGGCGGCCAGCCCAGGATAACGTCCGTACCCCTCGATCGAAGAAACTTTTTGATCCAGAAAATGTAGGTCTTCTCGGTCTGGCTGCTGTAGTGCAAGTACCAGATGCGTTCCCGGACGCGTCCGAGAACGGTCGGCGCCTTGAGTAGAGGGATTTCCCGCTGTCCGTATAACGTTGTCGCTGATACTGTGCGAAACGACAGTACGACGCCGTCGGGCGGGCGCATATCGACGGTTCGAGCGAGAAGCACGGGGGTGTTATGCGGCGACGAGATCGTGTTGAACGGACGTTTAGACTGGCGGACCCTGTCCGTTCAAATCAAAGTTGGGCGTCACTGGCGAGCGCGCCCTCCATCGAGAATATGAAATGAGCGACTGGGAAGAATTCTGCGAATCCAATGGTTGGAATGCTGGCTCGCCTGAGGATTACGACAAGTTTCTCGACAGCCTCGAAGACAAACCGAGGAGGCGAAGGGACCTCGCCGTCTTACAGTTCGCGACCTTCGACGAAGCGAAGGAATGGGCAAAGACAAATCCGGGAAAGTCTTTCACGCGCAATCCGAACGGCCCAGGATTTATCCCTGTACGGAAGAGAAACGAAGCATGAAGAAGTGGCTCCACGACAAATCGCAGATCATCTTTTTTCTGACCCTTGTGATCTATATAGGAATCTGGGCAACCGTCTCGTACATCGGCGTCTACGTAACTTACGTCGCTGGCCCGGTTCTCTTTGTTTCCGGCGTGCTCATGTTTCTCACGCGCCCGAAAGAGGCGGCTCCCGAAGGCAGCAAAGCGAAGACATAGCAAGTCAAGGACGCGACGCCCGACCCTTCCTTCCAGCGGACGCCTTCGGCGCCGCTGAAGTCAAACGTTATATGTCTGAACCCGGGCATCCGGCGGGTGGATCAGCGTTGGGTTCTCCAGTAGCCGGGGCGCTTTCGATGATGCGCGACGGCGAGAACATGGACAGCGCCAGGAACAAGCTCGTACACGACGGAGAAAGGGAACCGGACAAGAACCAATCGCCGGTTGTCGTCCTCGTCCGCTGCCCAAGCCTTGGGATTGGTCGCGATGAGGTCGATGGCCGCAACGACTTCAGCGCGAAAGCCCTGCGCTGCCTTGGGGTGCGTTCTCGGTACCAGGCGAACGACTCGGAGATGTCGAGTTCAGCCGCTTCCGATATCTGGACGCGCATTGCGCTCACAGCGCGAGGATGCGAGCCTTGGCCTCACCCCACGGAACCATCTTCATCTTGCCGGACGTGATATCAGCCTTCCGGTGGCGAATTTCTTCACGCCATGCGGCTGAAATCGCCGAGGAATCGTCGCCTTCAAGGCTGTCGAGCAAAGCAACAGCGACTTCCGCGCGCTCATCCGCGGGCAGGGACAGCAGTTCAAGCAGCAACTGGTCAGTGCGGGCATTCATCGAGTGTGACTCCAGGCACCGGAGCCACGGTGCTCCGTGTCAGTCTAGCACCGCCCCCGGCCGACATATAACAGTGCGTTCCAGCGGACGCTTGACCCAGCCGTCCGCGCGCTATCGCACGCGGCCGTCTGCCTCAATCGCCGCTGAGCTTCGACGTTAGACAGCGCTGCGGCGGTTGCCGGCATGCAGACAGAGCGATATCGCCTGTAGTATCATGCTGCGATGGCCACGGCGGCCAAACTTCTCGCGTCAATGCGGCGCAACCCGCGTGACTGGTCCATCGCCGACCTTCAGACCGTTGCTCGTCAGAACGGCCTGGATTGGCGGCATCAGAAGAGCAGCCATTGCGTGTTCGTGCGTGAAGATGGACGCACGCTATCGGTACCGGCGCATAGGCCGATCAAGCCGATCTACGTTCAGAAGTTCATCGAGCTTGTGGAAGGAGCCTGAGACGTGAGCAAGCTGACTGATTATCCGTTCGAGGTCCGACCGTTGACCGATGCGGAAGGTGGCGGGTATCTGATCTCGTTCCCGGATTTCGCTGAGTGCATCTCCGATGGCGAGTCGGTCGAGGAAGCGATCGAGAACGGGAGAGACGCGCTCAAGGCAACGATTGCCGCTTTGAAAGCGAGAAAGCTTCCAGTCCCTTCTCCCAACAGCGGTGGTGTTGCCTCCGGGAAGTTCGTCGCCCGCGTTCCGAAGACTGTGCACGCCCAGTTGGCGACCCGTGCAAAGGCCGAGGGGGTATCGCTGAACGCCCTGGTTCTCACGTTCATCGCGCAGGGCCTGGGCCGCGCTTGACTGGCCATGATCCACAGGCGCTGTCTAAATCAAAGTTAGGCGTCGCACCCCCGGTTTCGCTGGTCGTGCAGTACCACTCACCAACGACGAGCCCATCCATACGGAGCGAGACGGGGACTTCAACTTGCTTGCGCTCATGGATGCGGCAGGCTGAGCAGGCTGCGCGGTTCGTCATCATCGAAGCAGTGAGGCCCGGCATTCGCCGCTCGGACCGTTCATAATATCGGGCCTGCGAACCGCGTCGCCCCCCAGGTGCCAGTTCGTTCGCGGCAGTATCGTCGCCCGAGGAGTTCGCCTGGATGTTCAACGAGGAAACCGTGCTGAAGGTCCATCACTGGACCGATCGCCTGTTCAGCTTCACCACCACCCGCAATCCGTCGTTCCGCTTCGCGAATGGCCATTTCACGATGCTCGGCCTGCCGTCCGACGGCGGCAAGCCGCTGCTGCGCGCCTACAGCATCGCCAGCGCCAACTACGAGGAGCATCTCGAGTTCTTCAGCATCAAGGTGCCCGATGGCCCGCTGACATCGCGGCTGCAGCACCTGCGCGAGGGCGACAAGGTGCTGATCGGCCGCAAGCCCACCGGTACGCTGGTGGCCGATGCGCTCAAGCCGGGCCGGCGGCTCTGGCTGCTGGGCACCGGGACCGGTCTGGCTCCCTACCTGAGCCTGATCCGCGACCCCGAGGTCTACGCGCGCTTCGAGCGGGTGATCCTGGTGCACGGCGTGCGCTTCATCGCCGACCTCGCCTACCAGGAATACCTCACCGAGGAACTGCCCCAGCATGAGCTCGTCGGCGAGGAGGTGCGCGAGCAGCTCTCCTACTACCCGACCGTCACGCGCGAACCCTATGTCCACAACGGCCGGATCACCGCCCTGCTCGAATCCGGCAAGCTGCAGGCCGATCTCGGGCTGCCGCCGCTGGATCCGGCCGAGGATCGCGCCATGATCTGCGGCAGCACCGATGTGCTGCGCGACCTGCGCAGCTTCTTCGCCGGGCGTGGCTTCGAGGAAGGCGCGACCAACCGGCCGGGCGATTTCGTCGTCGAGAGGGCTTTCGCCCAGTAAAGCCGCGGACGTGGCAGCCGTCCGTGCCGCTGTCGTGGTGATCGGGGCGGGCGGTTGACGTTCCAGCCCGACCCGATCAGGCTCTTCCGGATAGCCATACGCCATCGAGGAGACGAGCCATGGATTTCGCCACGCAGACGCAGACCGGCAAGGGTTCGCAGGCCGGCCCGGTCGAGACCGGACTGATGAGCGGCTGGGGCAACGAGTTCGCCACCGAGGCCCTGCCCGGCGCCCTGCCGCGCGGGCAGAATTCGCCCCAGGAGTGTCCCTACGGGCTCTACGCCGAGCAGATCTCGGGCACGGCGTTCACCGCCCCGCGCGCGGCCAATCGCCGTTCCTGGTTCTACCGGATCCGCCCGGGGGCGGTGCACGGGCCTTTCGGGCGCATCGACAACGGCGGGATCGTGAGCGACTTCGGTGGGCTCGAGACCCCGCCCGAGCGCCTGCGCTGGGATCCGCTGCCGATGCCCGACAAGCCGACCGATTTCATCGGCGGCCTGGTCACGATGGGCGGGCAGGGCGATCCGGCGCTCATGGGCGGCTGCGCGATCCATCTCTATGCGGCCAATGCCTCCATGCGCGATCGCTGGTTCTACGATGCCGATGGCGAGCTGCTCATCGTGCCCCAGCACGGGCGCCTGCGGATCGCCACCGAGATGGGCGTGCTCGATGTGGCGCCGCTGGAGGTGGCGCTGATTCCGCGCGGGGTCCGCTTCGCGGTGACGCTGCCCGACGGCGAGGCCCGCGGCTACGTCTGCGAGAACTACGGGGCGGGTTTCCGGCTGCCCGACCTCGGTCCGATCGGATCGAACGGCCTTGCCAATCCGCGCGACTGGCTGGCGCCGGTCGCCGCCTGGGAGGATCGCGAGGGCGAGTTCAGCCTGGTCGCGAAATTCCTCGGCAATCTCTGGCAGGCGCCGATCGACCATTCGCCGCTCGACGTCGTCGCCTGGCACGGCAATCTCGCGCCGATGAAGTACGACCTGCGCCGCTTCAACACGATCGGCTCGATCAGCTTCGACCATCCCGATCCGTCCATCTTCCTCGTGCTGCAGGCGCCCAGCGACACGCCCGGTGTCGACACCATCGACTTCGTGATCTTTCCGCCGCGCATCCTCGCGATGGAACATACCTTCCGGCCGCCCTGGTTCCATCGCAACGTCGCGAGCGAGTTCATGGGGCTGATCGAGGGCGCCTACGACGCCAAGGGCGCCGGCTTCAGGCCGGGTGGCTGTTCGCTGCACAACATGCACAGCGCGCACGGCCCCGATGCCGAGTCCTACGCCAGGGCCGTCGCCGTCGACACCAGCAAGCCGCAGTACATGCGCGACACGATGGCCTTCATGTTCGAGACGCGCCTGCCGATCCGCCCGACCGGGTTCGCGCTGCGCACGCCGATGCGCCAGGCCGACTACCATCAGTCCTGGCAGGGATTGCGGAAGAACTTCCGGTCCACGCCCTGAGCGCGGGGCAAGGAAGCTTCCGGTGGGGCCCGAGCCGACAGGCGCAGAGGAGACGATGACGATGATATTGGACGAGACACACGATCCGGACGCCCGCAGCTGGGTTGCCTCCGCCCAGGCCGAGGACTGCGATTTTCCCCTGCAGAACCTGCCCATGGCGGTGTTCCGGCGGGCGGGCACGAACGAGGCGTTCCGCGGCGGGATCGCGATCGGCGACCGGATCCTCGATATCGGCCGGGTGCATGGCGACGGCCATTTCAGCGCCGACGCGGCGGTGGCCGCGGCCCATGCGGCGCAGCCCGAGCTCAACGGCCTGATGGCGCTGGGGCCGCGCTACTGGAAGGCCTTGCGTCGCGCCGTGTCCGGACTCCTGCGCGAGGATGCCCCGGCGCGCGAGGCGCTCGCCGGCTGCCTGGTGGAGCAGGCCGCCGCCGAGTACCGGGTGCCGGCCCGGATCGGCGACTACACCGACATGTACGCATCGATCCATCATGCGACCAACATCGGCCGGCTGTTCCGTCCCGACAATCCGCTGATGCCCAACTTCCAGTGGCTGCCGGTGGGCTACCACGGTCGCGCGTCCTCGATCGGCGTCAGCGGCCAGGCCTTTCCCCGGCCGCGTGGCCAGACGATGGCGCCGGGCGCGAGCGCGCCGACCTTCGGCGAATGCCGCCGCCTCGACTACGAGCTGGAAGTGGGCATCTGGATCGGCACCGGCAATGCGCAGGGCGAGCCCATCGCGCTCGACGATGCCGACTCGCATGTGTTCGGGCTGTGCCTGCTCAACGACTGGTCGGCGCGCGACATCCAGGCCTGGGAGTACCAGCCGCTCGGCCCGTTCCTCGCCAAGAACTTCGCGACCACGATCTCGCCCTGGATCGTCACCCTCGATGCGCTGGCGCCGTTTCGCGCCGCCTGGACCCGGCCGGCCGATCATCCGCAGCCGCTGCCCTACCTCGAGTCGGACGCCAACCGGGCGCGGGGCGGCTTCGACCTGCAGCTGGAAGCCCTGATCGAGACAGCCGCGATGCGCGAGCGCGGTGAAGCGCCGGCGCGGCTGTCGCGCACCACCTTCGCGCATTCCTACTGGAGCGTCGCGCAGATGATCGCCCACCACACGGTGGGCGGTTGCAATCTCGCGCCCGGCGACCTGCTGGGCAGCGGCACCCAGTCCGGGCCGGCGGACGAGGGCGAGGCGGGCGCGCTGATCGAGCTGTCGGTGGGCGGCACCCGGCCGGTGAAGCTGCCCAGTGGCGAGGAACGCACCTTCCTCGCCGATGGCGACCGGGTCGTGTTCCGCGGCTGGTGCGAGCGGCCCGGTGCGGCGCGCATCGGCTTCGGCGAGTGTGCCGGGACGGTGCTGCCGGCGCGCTGATCCGGCTTCGGAATCGGGCGCATGGCGGCGTTGGGGCGCCTTGCCGTACCCACCGTACTGTCTTCGGCGCCCCGCCTTGCCCTGCGCCCGATTCCGAAGCCGGATCGTTCGTTCTGGAAGGCATGACCGCGTTGGGGGTAGCCGATGGACGCTCCCCGGAAGCGCATGCCATACTCTTTATCGCAGAACTAATGTTCTGTCTAACAGAACAAAAGAACATGAACAGGACAGATCCAGGCATATGAGCACAGCGCCGCAGGATGATCCCCGCCCGATGCTGATCGACGGCCAATGGACGAGCGTCGACGCGAACATCTTCGATTCGATCGATCCGGCCAGCGGCGAGCGCAACTACCGCATCGCCGGCGCGGGCGCCCGGCATGTCGATGACGCGGTTGCGTCGGCGCGCCAGGCGCAGGCCGATCCCGCCTGGCGCGGGATGCTGCCGCACCGGCGCGCCGCGCTGCTGATGCGCATCGCCGACGCGATGGAGGCGAACGCCGGGCCGCTTGCGGACGCCCAGCGGCGCGAGAATGGCAAGGTCGTCGCGGAGTGCCGCAGCCAGGTCGCCAGCGCGGCGGCCACCTTCCGCTACTACGCCGCCGTCTGCGAGACCCAGGGCGAGGAGATCACCCCCGCCCGGGGCGCCTATCTCTCGATGGCGATCCACGAGCCCCACGGCGTGGTTGCCGCGATCACGCCGTGGAACTCGCCGCTCACGATGGAGGCGCAGAAGGTCGCGCCGGCGCTGGCGGCCGGCAACGCCGTGATCCTGAAGCCTTCCGAAGTCACGCCGACTCCCGCGCTCGAGCTGGGCCGGATCGCGCTCGAAGCCGGCCTCGCGCCCGGCCTGCTCAACGTGCTGCCCGGCTTCGGCGCCGAGGTCGGCGGGCCGCTGGTCGCGCATCCCGGCGTCGACATGGTCTCGTTCACCGGCGGCACCGCCAGCGGCCGGCGGATCGCCGAGGTCGCGGCGCGCAAGCTGATGCCGGTCGCGCTCGAGCTCGGCGGCAAGTCGCCGCACATCGTGTTCACCGACGCCGATCTCGATGCGGCGGCCGACGCGATCATCGGCGGCATCTTCGAAGGCAGCGGCCAGTCCTGCGTGGCCGGTTCGCGCCTGTTCGTCCAGCGCCCGATCCATGACGCCTTCGTGGAGCGCATCGTCGAGCGCGCGCGCGCGCTGCGGGTCGACCTGCCCGATGCGCCGGGCGCGCAGATGGGGCCGATCGCTTCCTTCGGCCATCGCGAACGCATCGAGGCGATGGTCGACAGCGCCCGCGCGCGCGGTGTCGAAGTGCTCTGCGGCGGCGAACGTCCGGGCGACGCGCGCCTTGCGGGCGGCGCCTTCTACCGGCCCACCGTGCTCGCGCCCACCGATCCGGGCGATCCCATCGTGCGCGATGAGATCTTCGGGCCGGTGCTGTGCGCGCTGCCCTTCGAGGACGAGGCCGATCTCGTCGCGCAGGCCAACGACAGCGTCTATGGCCTGGCCGCCGGCGTCTGGACGCGCGATTTCGCCCGGGCCTGGCGCATCGCGCGCGCACTGGCCGCCGGCACGGTCTGGATCAATACCTACAAGCAGCTGTCGATCTCGACGCCGTTCGGCGGCTTCAAGGACAGCGGCCTCGGACGCGAGAAGGGGATCGGCGGCATGCGCCTGTACCAGCAGGCCAAGTCGATCTACATCGCGACGCATTGAACCTACTTCGGAGGACGACAGGATGGCGGCGGAAACGACGCAACTCGGCTTCATCGGACTCGGCGTCATGGGCGAGCCGATGTGCCGCAACCTGGTGCAGAAGTCCGGCGCCCGGGTCATGGCCTACGACCGCGACCCGGCGCCGCTCGAGCGCATCCGCGAGCATGGCGCCCAGGTGTGCGCGCAACTGCGCGAGGCGGTCGAAGGCTCGAGCGTGGTGTTCCTCTCGCTGCCCTCGGGCGAAGTGGTGCGCGAGCTCGTGCTCGTCGAGGGCGGCCTGCTCGACTGCGCGAGCCGCGGCCAGGTCATCATCGATACCAGCACCTCGCCGGTCGGCTCGACCCGCGAGCTCGCCGAGCGCTTCGGCGAGCGCGGCGTGACCTTCATCGATGCTCCGGTCGCCCGTACCCGCGCCGCGGCCGAGGCCGGCGCGCTGTCGGTGATGGTCGGCGCGCAGGCCGAGGTGTTCGAGCAGGTGCGGCCGTACATCGCGACCTTCGCCACCGACATCAGCCTCTGCGGCCCTGTCGGTTGCGGCCAGGTCGTCAAGATCATGAACAACATGGTGCTCTTCGAGACCGTCATGGCGCTGTCCGAGGCCAGGGCGATCGGCGAACGCGCCGGCGTGCCGCCGGAGCTGCTGTTCGAGGTCCTGTCCAAGGGCTCGGCCGACAGCTTCGCATTGCGCAACCACGGAATGAAGGCGATCGTCCCCGACGAGTTCCCGCTGCGCGCGTTCTCCACCGCCTATGCCCGCAAGGACCTGCGTTATGCGCGCGAGCTCGCCGCCCAGACCGGGGTCGATGCCCGCGGCGCCGAAACGGTCGACGGCTGGTTCGGCGAGGCGATCGAGGCGGGCGAGGGCGACAACTACTTCCCGGTGATCGCGCGGCGCATCGGGGCAAGGCCGGGCGGTTCACAGTAGACTCGCAGCGATGCCACGGAGGAGACGATGACCTTGCCGGACAAGCAAAGCGCCGATCGACGGGACGGCGTCTGGGAAGCCTACGCGATCCGCTACGCCCGCCTCGAGGAGCGGCGCCGCGTCGACAACTTCGTGCCGGTCGACCCGCACGACGGCCCGATGCCGATGGACTACTTCGTCTGGCTGCTGCGCCAGGGCGAGCGGACGATCCTCGTCGATACCGGCTTCGGCGCCGAGGCCGCCAGCGCCCGCGGCCGCAAGCTGCTGCGCTGCCCGATCGACGCATTGCGGGCGCTCGATGTCGATCCCGCCACGATCGACGATGTGGTCATCACCCATCTCCACTACGATCACGCCGGCAATCTCGACAAGCTGCCGAACGCGCGCTTCCACATCCAGGCCGACGAGGTCTCGTACGCCACCGGCCCCTGCATGTGCCATCCCGCGATCCGGCATGCCTATCGTGTCGAGGACGTGGTCGAGCTGGTGCGCAAGGTGTATGCGGACCGGGTCGTGTTCTACCAGGGCGACGCGAACCTCGCCGACGGCATCGACCTGATCGCGATCGGCGGGCATACCATGGGCCTGCAGTCGCTGCGGGTGCGCACCGCCCGCGGTACCGTGATCCTTGCGTCGGATGCCAGCCACTACTACGAGAACATCCTCGGCGGGCGGCCCTTCCCGATCGTGCACGATGTCGCGAGGATGCTCGACGGCCACCGCCGCCTGCTCGCCGAAGCCGGCGACCCGAAGTTCCTCGTGCCTGGCCACGACCCCCTGGTGCTCGAGCGCTATCCGCACCTGCCCGGCGACGAGATCGGCATCGCCATCCTGCACGAATCGCCGTCGGCCTGAGCCGGGTTCGCCCGGCGTTGCGCATCCGATCCCCTGTCCACGCCGCGCCTTCTCGCGTACGCTGGCGGCGTCGACTCGTCGCCCGTTCGTGGTGACCTCGACTGGCCGGCAGCGACTCCCGTCGCGTCGGCCGATCCCGACAACAAGCCGATCGGAATCGATCGATCAAGGAGAGACGCATGATGAAGCGCATCATCGCCGGGATGTTCACGGTCATCGGCATCGCGCTGGCTGGTTCGGCCATCGCCCAGGAAACCTGGTTTCCCTCGAAATGGGGTGCGGATGACGAACTGGGCGCCGCCAACTACCTGTCCCCCGACAAGGTTCTCGCCGCGTCGAAGCTCGTCACCACCGGCAAGACCTATCCGCTGGGCATCACCGTCAATCGCCTGACGCCGGCCTTCCCGCCGCGGCGCTGCGACATCTACATCGTCCAGCCGGGCCAGGTCGGCTCGGCCGACGGGCTCGGCCCGACCTCCACGACCTACAACGACGACATCCTCAACTGCTGGATCGGCATCGGTTCGCAGATCGACGGCCTCGGTCACATCGGCATCGGGAATACCTACTACAACGGTTTCAAGTGGGCCGACATCGCCCCCATCACCGGTCTGACGAAGCTCGGCGTCCACAACATTCCGCCGATCGTCACCCGTGGCGTGGTGCTCGACATCGCCGGCCATCTCGGCGTGCCGATGCTCACCGAAGGCCAGGCGATCAACCAGGCCGAGATCGAAGGCGCTGCCGCGAAGCAGGGCGTCGAGATCCGCGAGGGTGACGTGGTCCTGCTGCATACCGGCTGGATGAGCATCCTCGATTCCGATCCCGAGCGTTTCGGCAAGGCCGAGCCTGGCCTGGGCGTGGGCGGCGCGAAATACCTGGTCGGCAAGGGCGTGGTCGCCGTCGGTGCGGATACCTGGGGCGTCGAAGCGGTGCCGTTCGAGCAGGGCGAGGGCATCTTCGGGGTCCACCAGGAACTCCTGACTCGCAGCGGCACCTACATCCTCGAGAACATGAACACCGCCGACCTCGTCGCCGACGAGGCCTGGGAGTTCCTGTTCGTTCTCGGCCAGCCGCGCTACGAGGGCGCGGTGCAGGCCATGGTCAATCCGGTGGCGATCCGCTGACAGCGGTCCTGCATTCGATCTCACCCGATCGAATGCGAGCCCGTACGAGCACCCATGCGCCGGCCATGCCATGAAGTGGGCATGGCCGGTGTCCCCTGCATGCCACAATCCGGCCTTGCCGCCGGTAGGCCGAATGGCGCCGTTCGTGCCGAACCCGTTGCCGGCGTGGCTTTGCCGGCAAATGATGGGGCATAAAGTAAAAAGCGTAACGAATCGTTCATGGGATAGCGCTTTACGCGTGCTCGATTCGCCGCGACAATACGCCCGGAAATCAGCCAGGCCACACAACGGAGATTCCCGTGAAATTGTCGTTCAAGATCCTCGCCGTAACGATCGGCCTGGCAGGTGCAGCAGGTGCCGTACAGGCCAGCGGCCTGACCATGACCAAGGGGCTCTACAAGTGCGAGCTCAACCGGCAGGTCAATGTCACCGAGGTGGCTCCCGACCGCTCGACCGCAACCATCCAGTGGGGCAAGCGCGGCTATGTCCTGCGTGCGGTGCCCGCCCGCACCGGTGCGCTTCGCTACGAGGACGTCGAGTCGGGCCTGACCTGGCTGGTGATCGTCGGCAAGTCGATGCTGCTCGACACCAAGAACGGCAAGCAGCTCGCCAACGAATGCAAGGTTTGATCTCATAAGAAAGAACGATGGCGCCGCCGGCTCCTCCCGGCAGGCGCACGGAACGATCAATCTCCCGAGCCGCGGTGAATGTCGCGGCTCTTTTTTCGCGTGCTGGCGTGGTCCGGCCGCAATGCCGGGGCTGGTGCGGACGCACCCGGTCGCCGGTCCGCTGCTAGGATGGCGGCTGCCTCTTGTCCAGGAGCTTCCATGGCACGCACCCTGCTCGTGATCGACATCCAGAACGACTATTTCCCCGGCGGTGTGCTGCCGCTGTGGCAGGCCGATGAAACCGAGGCGGGTATTGTTTCGGCGATCGGCAAGGCGCGCGCGGCCGGCGACAAGGTCGTCCTCGTGCAGCACGTCTCGAAGGCGAAGGCCGGCCTGTTCGCGCCCGATGGCCCCGGCGTCGCGATCCGCCCCGCCGTTCTCGAAGCCGCCGGCGATGCGCCGGTCGTGACCAAGCACAATGCGGACGCTTTCCAGGACACCGACCTCATGGAGCACCTGAAGGGCACCGACGAGCTGCTGGTCTGCGGGATGATGACCCAGAACTGCGTCGCCTTCACCGCCATGTCACGGGATGCCGATGCGTTCCGGGTGCGGGTGATCGGCGATCTCTGCAGCGCGCCGATCGAGGTCGTCCACAAGATTGCGCTGAACGCGCTGGGTTCGAAGAAGCCGGTCGTCGACGCCGCAAGCGCCTGGAGCTGAGCGGTTCCCGGAATCTGCGGCGAGCCGGCCTCGATGCCGGCCTCCGATGAACCGTCGCGGTGATGCATGGGGCTGGCCGAGGATGGTGAGGGGGCGAGATGCAGAAAACCTACAGGGCCATGCAGGTGGCCCGGCCCGGCTTCCTGGAACTGGTGGAGCGCGATACGCCGCAACCCGCTGACGGCGAAGTGCTGATCCGGGTGGAAGCCTATCGCCGGCTGCGCTCCGGTGATGTCAGGTTCCGCATGGTGCTCGGTGTCGATGCGCGCCACTGAGCGATTCCTCCCCTCCGCGCGAGGGGCTCGCCAATCATTCCGACAGACATGACAGAAAACAGCCGTACCGCTTCGATGGGCGATGCCCCTGCCTTGCTGCCCAGGGGCGTGCAGACCGGCAACATCTGGCGGCTGTCCATTGCCCAGGCGCTGGCCGGCGCGAACGCCGTCGTCGTCTATGCCACCGGATCCATCGTCGGGAACACCCTGGCCCCGTCACCCGTGCTCGCGACGCTGCCGATCTCGATCTTCGTGGTGGGCATGGCGGCGTGCATCCTGCCCGTGGGCGCGATCGCGCGACGGCATGGCCGGCTCGCTTCCTTCCTGGCGGGCACCGGGGCCGGCGTGCTGGCCGGGCTGCTGGCCATGCTTGCCGTCATCCTGGGCTCGTTCTGGCTGTTCTGCGTCGGAACCTTCTTCGGCGGCGCCTACGCGGCCGTGGTGCTGTCGTTCCGCTTCGCCGCGGCCGACGGGGTGGAGCCCGGCAGGCGCGCGCGCGCCCTGTCGCTCGTCATGGCGGGGGGCGTGGCAGCGGGGATCGTGGGGCCGCAGCTGGTCACCTGGACGATGGAACTCTGGCCGCCGTACCTGTTCGCCGCCACCTACCTGATGCAGGCGGCGGTCGCCGCGGTCTCGGCATTCATCCTGCTGGGCGTGCGCCTGCCCGGGCCGACCGCGGAGGAGATAGCCGGCGGGCGACCGCTGGCGGAAATCGTGCGCCAGCCGCGCTTCGTCGCCGCCGTGATCTGCGGCTCGGTTTCCTACATGCTCATGAACTTCCTCATGACGGCCGCGCCGCTGGCGATGCACTTGTGCGGCCATCCCCAGGAGGCGGCCAACCTCGGTCTGCAGTGGCATGTCATCGCCATGTATGCGCCGAGCTTCTTCACCGGCAGCCTGATCGCGCGCTTCGGCGCGGGCCGCATGGCGACGGCGGGCCTCGTCCTGACCGGCCTGTCCGCCGCCGTCGGCCTGATGGGCCTCGAGGTCGCGCATTTCTGGTGGTCGCTGATCCTGCTCGGGGTGGGCTGGAACTTCGGCTTTCTCGGCGCCTCCGCCCTGGTGCTGGAGTGCCACCGACCCGAGGAGAAGACGCGCGTGCAGTCGCTCAACGACTTCATCGTCTTCGGCCTGATGGCGCTGGGCTCCTTTGCGTCGGGCGGCCTGCTGGCGGCCTATGACTGGAACATGGTGCTGTGGGTGTCCTTCGTGCCGCTGGCGCTGTCCGCGGTGGCGCTGGCGCTGGCGATGAGGCGCTCCGCGCAGGCCGGCTGAAGTGAACGGCGCGCCGCCGGCTACCCGGCGACCGGCGCCGGCTCGTGGCCGCTCAGCTCCCAGATGCGCCAGTCCTCCTCGAGCCTCGTGCGGCCGCGGTCGTCGGGCACGTAGTACCAGCCCCGCCATTCGCGTCGCACCCAGCGCGCGAGAGCCGGCGCGTACCAGGCGAGATCATGTCGACTGGAATCGAGCCGGACGAAGTCGGGATGGCGGAAGTGGATCCGGCGCTCGACCAGCAGGCATTCGAATTCACCGGCCGGCACCCGGATCGCATGCAGCGGGCCGACCCGGCGATGGTCGGCCCATTCGTAGCGGCCGCTGTCGCCGGCGACCCGGTAATGGGTCCGCACGAAGCTGACCGCCCCGGTGGCGGGCGGCACCGGTAGCCAGGGCAAGGGGTTCTCGAAGCGTATCCCGGGCGGTCCGTAGGCCGGGTCCTGCAGGAGATGCCCCTGCGCATCGACGATCTCGGCGCCGAGCAGCGCGCCTTCGGGCGTGCGCCATTCATGGATCCTGCGGCCCAGTTCCTCGCGCACATCGACGACGATCGCGCCCCGTCCGACGTCGTTGTAGCCATTGCGGGTGGCGTAATGCCAGCGTTCGCCGGGGCGGGGCGGCCGCTCGGCCACGGCCCCCGCCGGCAGGGGCGTGCCGGGCCGGGTGGCGGGCACCGCGCAGGCCGCCGGCAGGGCCAGCGAAGCGAGCAGCAGGCGGCGGCGAAGCTTGTCGGTCATGGTGGGCCTCCCGGGTTGCGGCGATGGCCTCGCGCCGCACCGACGGGACGTGCCTGCCGGGATGCCCGGGCCGCTATTGCGGCATCGGCATGGGGCGTCCGTCGAGGGCCGTGATCAGGCCGCGGATCATGCGATACAGATACCAGAGTATCGGAACCACCATCAGGAAGGAAAGAACGCCGAAGCTGACCAGTGTCGGGATGCCGGCGATGACGAGCCAGAACAGCGTCCACCAGCAGGTCCGGATCATCCAGTTCATGTGGCTGTGCCAGATCGTGCCGCGGGCATCGTCACGCTTCACGTAGTTGATGATGAGCGCAATGATGGTGAGCAGCATCATCGAGACGATCGGGCTTGCGATATGCAGGCCGTAGTCGAGCAGGGTGATCTTGCGCAGGCCCCGTTCCCCGGGGGGCGTGACAATCTCGACATCTGCCATGGGCGTTTCTCCAGTCAGTGGCGCCGTTCCCGTTCCCGTTTCCGGCGCACGGCGTGCGCAGTCGGGTATCTGGGGACGATTCCGCGGAAAGCAAGGGCCGGCAATCGTTGCGATTGCCGGCCCCACGGTACGACCCCGGCGGCTGCGCCTACTCGACCGCCTTCACCATGTCCTCGACCACCTTCTTGGCATCGCCGAAGACCATCATGGTCTTGTCCATGTAGAAGAGCTCGTTGTCGAGGCCGGCATAGCCCGACGCCATCGAGCGCTTGTTGACGATGACCTGCCCCGCCTTGAACACCTCCAGGATGGGCATGCCGGCGATCGGCGACTTCGGGTCCTTGGCGGCGGGGTTGACCACGTCGTTGGCGCCCAGCACCAGCACGATGTCGGTTTCGGAAAAGTCGGGGTTGATGTCGTCCATCTCGAAGACCTGGTCGTAGGGGACCTCGGCCTCGGCGAGCAGCACGTTCATGTGCCCCGGCATCCGGCCGGCCACGGGATGGATCGCGTAGCGCACCTGGATCCCGCGGTCGATCAGCTTGTCGGTGAGCTCCTTGAGGGGATGCTGGGCGCGGGCGACCGCGAGGCCGTAGCCGGGCACGATCACCACGCTGTCGGCATTGGCCATCAGGAAGGCCGCATCGTCGGCCGAGCCGCTGCGAACCGGCCGCTGTTCACCGCCCCCGGGGCCGGCCACGCTGGTCTCGCCGCCGAAGCCGCCGAGAATCACGTTGAAGAACGAGCGGTTCATCGCCCGGCACATAATGTAGGACAGGATGGCGCCCGAAGAACCCACCAGGCTGCCGGCGATGATCAGCATCGCGTTGTTGAGCGAGAAGCCGATGCCGGCGGCCGCCCAGCCCGAGTAGCTGTTGAGCATCGAGACCACCACCGGCATGTCGGCCCCGCCGATCGGGATGATGATCAGCACGCCCAGCACGAAGGCGATCGCGAGCATCAGCAGGAAGGGAGTCCAGGTTTCGGTGACCGAGAACCAGATGCCGAAGGCGATCATCGCGATCGCCAGCCCGAGGTTGAGCATGTGCTGGCCGCCGAAGACCACCGGCGCGCCCTGGAAGAGCCGGAACTTGTACTTGCCCGAGAGCTTGCCGAAGGCGATCACCGATCCGGAGAAGGTGATCGCGCCGACGAAGGCTCCGATGAAGAGCTCGATCCGGTTGCCGATCGGGATGGGTTCGCCGACAGCCACGATGTTGAAGGCCTCGGGCTCGGCAACCACCGCGATCGCGATGAACACCGCCGCCATGCCGATCATGGAGTGCATGAAGGCGACCAGCTCGGGCATCTTGGTCATCTCGACGCGCCGGGCCATGATGGTGCCGATCGTGCCGCCCACCACCAGTCCGACCAGTACATAGCCCATGCCGGCGGTCGCGATGTCGGGGCGCAGCTTGTAGATCAGCGCGACGGTGGTCAGGATGGCGATGCCCATGCCGACCATGCCGAAGGTGTTGCCCAGTCGTGAGGTGGTCGGATGCGAGAGGCCCTTCAACGCCTGGATGAAGCACACCGAGGCGACGAGATACAGCATCACGACAAGATTCATGCTCATTGGTATAGCTCCGTTGCTGGCGGGGTCCGCACCCGATCAACCTGCCTTGGGCAGGGAAGCGGGTGCCGTCTTGCCGCCTTTCGCGGGCGATTTCTTCTTGAACATCTCGAGCATCCGGCGGGTGACGAGAAAGCCGCCGAAGACGTTGACCGCGGCCAGCGCGACGGCGAGCACGCCCATCGTCTTGCCCAGGCCCGAGTCGGTCAGCGCCGCTGCCAGCATGGCGCCGACGATGACGATCGCCGAGATGGCATTGGTCACCGCCATCAGGGGCGTGTGCAGCGCCGGCGTGACGTTCCACACGACGTGGTAGCCGACGTAGATCGCCAGCACGAAGATGATCAGGTTGATGATCGTGGGACTGATGGCTTCCATGATTCCGGTTCCGATGGGCTCAGGTGTGGGGCTAGCTTTCGCGCAGGACCTTGCCGTCGCGGGCGACGAGACAGGCCTGGACGATGTCGTCCTCGGGGTCGATCGTGAAGGCGCCTTCCTTGTCGACCACCAGCTTCAGGAAGTCGAGGACGTTGCGCGCATAGAGCGCGGAGGAGTCCGCCGGCACGGTTGCCGGCAGGTTGGGGATGCCGATGATCGTGACGTGATGGGCGACCACGATGCGGTCGACCTCCGACAGCGCGCAGTTGCCGCCGCGCTCGACCGCCATGTCGAGGATGACCGAGCCCGGCTTCATGCTCGCGACCATGTCCGCGCTGACGAGTTTCGGTGCGGGCCGGCCCGGGATGAGCGCGGTGCTGATGACGATGTCGGACTGGCGCAGGCGCTCGGCCACGGCCTTCGCCTGGCGCTCCATCCAGCTGGCCGGCATCGGGCGGGCGTAGCCGCCGACGCCTTCCGCGGCCTCGCGCTCTTCCTCGGTCTCGAAGGGCACGTCGACGAACTTGGCGCCGAGCGATTCGATCTGCTCCTTGACCGCGGGCCGCACGTCGGAGGCCTCGACCACCGCCCCGAGACGCTTGGCGGTGGCGATCGCCTGCAGTCCGGCGACGCCGGCGCCGAGCACCAGCACGCGGGCGGCCTTGATCGTGCCGGCGGCGGTCATCATCATCGGCAGCATGCGTCCGTACTGGGTGGCGGCGAGCAGCACCGCCTTGTAGCCGGCAATGTTGGCCTGGCTCGAGAGCACGTCCATGCTCTGGGCACGGGTGGTGCGCGGCGCCGCCTCGAGGGCGAAGGCCGTCAGCCCGGAGGCGGCGAGTGCTGCGAGACCGTCCTTGTCGAAGGGATCGAGCATGCCCACCAGCACGGTGCCCGGCGCCATCGCGGCCAGCCGGGCGCTTTCCGGGGTGCGCACGCACAGCACGATTTCCGAGCCCAGCGCGCCGGCGGCATCGCCAATGACCGCGCCGGCCTCGGCATAGGCTTCATCGGTCTGGCTGGCGCGCGTGCCGGCGCCCGCTTCGACGATGACCGAATGGCCGGCGGCGACATACTTCTTGACGGTTTCGGCAGTCGCGGCAACGCGCGTCTCGCCGGCCCGGGTTTCGGCCGGAATGCCGATTCGCATGGTTTCTCCTCGTTCGATGACGATGGCCCCCACGGCCACCGGCATGAATGTACCCTGTGATACCCGCCGCCGGAATACCTGCAGGCGCTTCGCGCCGGGGGCGTCGCGAACCGCACCGGGCGGTTCTTGTAGAATGCGAAAGTTTAGCAGTTGCGCCCTGCCCGATGCAGGGTGTCGGTGTGCATGCCTGGTTCCGAATTGCTCGAACGCGCGCGCCTGTCCCCCGCGCCGCGGCCGGGTGCCCGCGTCGTGGTGGGCCTGTCGGGGGGAGTGGATTCCTCGGTGGCGGCCTGGCTGCTGCGCCAGCAGGGCTACGAGGTCGTCGGCCTGTTCATGAAGAACTGGGAAGACGATGACGACGACGAATACTGCTCGACCCGCCAGGACTGGATCGATGCGGCCAGCGTCGCAGACCGCATCGGGATCGACATCGAGGCGGTCAACTTCGCCGCCGAGTACCGCGAACGGGTCTTCGCCGAGTTCCTGCGGGAGTACTCGGCCGGGCGCACGCCCAATCCGGACGTGCTCTGCAATGCTGAGATCAAGTTCCGGGCCTTTCTCGACCATGCCGTCGAACTCGGTGCCGAGCATATCGCGACGGGCCACTATGCCCGGATCCGGGCCGGCGACGACGGTTTCGAACTGTTGCGCGGACTCGACGCCGGCAAGGACCAGAGCTACTTCCTGCACCGGCTGACCCAGGCCCAGCTCGCCCGGACGATGTTCCCGCTGGGCCACCTGCGCAAGGCCGAGGTCCGTGAGATTGCCGCCGGGCTCGGCCTGTCGAATGCGGCCAAGAAGGACTCCACCGGCATCTGCTTCATCGGCGAGCGGCCCTTCAGGGAGTTCCTCAATCGCTATCTCCCGACCCGGCCCGGGCCGATCGTCGATGATTCCGGCCGCGACATCGGCGAACATGTCGGGCTCGCCTTCTACACGATCGGGCAGCGCAAGGGCATCGGCATCGGGGGGGCGGCCCACGGGGACGGTCGTCCCTGGTATGTGGCGCGCAAGGAGATGGCGAGCAATACTCTCGTCGTCGTCCAGGGGCACGACCATCCGCTCCTGATGTCGAAGACCCTGGTGGCGATCGATCCCAGCTGGATCGCCGGCCGCGCGCCGCGCGACGACGGCGGGCTGGGCGCGAAGACCCGTTATCGACAGTCCGATGCCGCCTGCCGCCTGCGGTGCGGGGGCAGCGGTTTCGAACTCGATTTCGACGAGGCGCAGTGGGCGGTGACGCCGGGCCAGAGCGCGGTGCTCTACCGGGGCGAGGTCTGCCTCGGCGGCGGGATCATCAGCTCCGCGGGCCCGAATTCGGGCGCATGACGGCATCGGGGCCCGATGCGCATCCTTTCCCTGGAGTGGCCGCGGCCATGCAAATGCTCTCCCTGATCCGCTACTCGAGCTTCGTGCTCGCCGTCTTCTTCGCCATCGTCCTGGGCGGACTGTTCCTTGTCGGCAGCATTGGCTGGGGCTGGCCACTGTTGGCCGTGGCGCTGGCGGTGCTCGGCGTCTACGACCTGATCCAGCGCCGTCACTCGGTCCTGCGCAACTACCCGATCATCGGCCACCTGCGCTTCCTGTTCGAGTTCATCCGCCCGGAGCTGCGCCAGTACTTCTTCGAATCCGATACCGATTCGATCCCGTTCTCGCGCCAGCAGCGGGCGATCGTCTACCAGCGGGCCAAGCAGGAAATCGACTCGCGCGCCTTCGGCACCCAGTTCGATGTCTACGAGTCCGGCTATGAATGGCTGAATCATTCGGCGTCGCCCGTGAAGGTGGAGTCGCACGACTTCCGGGTGCCGGTGGGCGCGGTCGCGCAGGCCAGCGAATCTGCGACGTCCTGCACCCGTCCCTATTCGGCGTCGGTGTTCAACATCTCCGCGATGAGCTTCGGCTCGCTGTCGGCCAACGCGATCCGTGCCCTGAACCGCGGCGCCATGCTCGGGCATTTCGCCCACGACACCGGCGAGGGCTCGATCTCGCGCTACCACCGCGAGTTCGGCGGGGACCTCATCTGGGAGATCGGCAGCGGCTATTTCGGCTGCCGCGACGCCGACGGCCGCTTCGACGAGGAACGCTTCATCGCCAACGCGACGCTCGACCAGGTGAAGATGATCGAGATCAAGCTCTCGCAGGGCGCCAAGCCCGGTCATGGCGGCATGCTGCCCGGGGCCAAGGTCACCGAGGAGATCGCCGAGGCCCGCGGGGTGGCCGCCTGGTCGGACTGCATCTCGCCCGCGGGCCATTCGGCCTTCTCGACGCCGATCGAGCTGCTGCAGTTCATCGACCGGCTGCGCCGGCTCTCGGGCGGCAAGCCGGTCGGCTTCAAGTTCGCCCTCGGCCATCCCTGGGAATGGTTCGGGATCGCCAAGGCCATGGTCGCCACCGGCATCACGCCGGACTTCATCGTGGTCGACGGCAAGGAGGGCGGCACCGGGGCCGCGCCGGCCGAGTTCATCGACCGCATCGGCACCCCGATGCGCGACGCGCTGGTGCTGGTCCACAACACCCTGGTCGGGCTCAACCTGCGCCACCGCATCCGGATCGGGGCCGCCGGCAAGATCGTCAGCGCCTTCGACATGGCGCGCGCCATGGCGCTGGGCGCCGACTGGTGCAACAGCGGGCGCGGCTTCATGTTCGCGGTCGGCTGCATCCAGGCACAGGTCTGCCACACCGGCAAGTGCCCGACCGGGGTCACCACCCAGGATCCGCAGCGCCAGAAGGCGCTCGATCCCGACGACAAGTCGGTCCGGGTGCTCAACTTCCATCGCAACACCCTGAAGTCGCTCGCCGAGCTGGTGGCCGCCGCGGGCCTGAGCCATCCCTCGCAGCTCGAGCCGATGCACATCGTCCAGCGTCGCACCCGCGGCGAGGTGCATTCCTACGCCACCGTCTATCCGCGGCTGCAGCCGGGCGAACTGCTCGACTCCGAGGCCGAGCCGGCGGTGTACCGGGTGTTCTGGTCCATGGCCCGCCCCGACAGTTTCCGTCCCGTTGCATAAAATGGCAGAAATGGGGTCAGACACGATTTCCTTCAAGGAAATCGTGTCTGACCCCATTTCTGGTGTCTGACCCCATTTCATGCTTGCCTGCTAGCATTCGCCCATCACCGCATTCCCGATACCGATGACCGCCGCCACCGCCCAGTCCTTCGAGCTCAACGCACTGTCGCCGCTGGACGGCCGCTATGCCGGCAAGGTCGCGGCCCTGCGCGGGATCGCCTCCGAGGCGGCCTTCATGCGCGAGCGCACCCGCGTCGAGGTGGAATGGCTGATCGCCCTGTCCGATGCCGGCATCGCCGGTTTCGCGCCGATCTCGCCGGCCGGGCGAGCCACGCTGCGGGCGGTGGTCGAGCGCTTCGGCGATGCCGAGGCGGCCCGCATCAAGGCGATCGAGCGGGTCACCAACCACGACGTCAAGGCGGTGGAGTACTTCCTGCGCGAAACCGTCGCCGCCCATCCGGAACTGGCGTCGGCAAGCGAGTTCATCCATTTCGCCTGCACCTCCGAGGACATCAACAACACCTCGCATGCGCTCATGCTGCGCGCCGCCCGCGACGAGGTCGTGCTGCCGGCGCTCGCCGCGCTCGCCGCGCGCCTGCGCGCGCTCGCGCACGAGCATGCGGGCCTGCCCATGCTTTCGCGCACCCATGGCCAGACCGCTTCGCCCACCACCCTGGGCAAGGAGATGGCCAATGTGCTGCTACGGCTCGAGCGCGCCGCCGAAGGCGTCGCGGCCGTGCGCATCCGCGCCAAGCTCAATGGCGCGGTCGGCAACTACAACGCGCACATCGCGGCCTGCCCGGAGATCGACTGGGAGGCCTTCTCGCGCGGGGTGGTCGAGTCGCTCGGGCTCGAGTTCAATCCGTACACGATCCAGATCGAGCCCCACGACTACATGGCCGAGCTCTTCGATGCCCTGGCCCGGGTCAACACCATCCTGATCGACTTCGATCGTGATGCCTGGGGCTACATCTCGCTCGGCTACTTCCGCCAGCGCCTGAAGGAGGGCGAGATCGGCTCCTCGACCATGCCGCACAAGGTCAACCCGATCGATTTCGAGAATTCCGAAGGCAATCTCGGGCTGGCCAATGCGCTGCTCGGCCACCTGTCGACGAAGCTGCCGATCTCGCGCTGGCAGCGCGACCTGACCGATTCGACGGTGCTGCGCAACATCGGCGTTGCGCTCGGCTATTCATTGCTCGGCTACGACAGCGCCCTGCGCGGCATCGACAAGCTGGAAGTCGACCGGGAACGCCTCGCCGAGGATCTCGATGCGGCCTGGGAGGTGCTCGCCGAGCCGATCCAGACGGTGATGCGCCTGCACGGCGTGCCCGAGGCCTACGAGAAGCTCAAGGAGCTGACGCGAGGCAAGGCGATCGGGCCGGAGGAGATCGCCCGTTTCGTCGATTCGCTCGACATTCCCGAGGAGGCGCGCAGCCGGCTGCGCAGCCTCACGCCCGCCAGCTACATCGGTCGCGCCGCCGAGCTCGCCGCCCGCGCCTGAGCCACCGCGGATTCGCCCGCGCCACAGCGAGGAAACCCGGCCATGAGTGTCGATCCGCCCGGGCGCTACGACGTCGTGGCCATCGCCCTGCACTGGCTGGTCGCGGCGCTGGTGCTGATCGGCTTCGCGATGGGCCTGCTGATGGTCGACCTGAGCCTGTCGCCGCGCCAGCTGCAGGTCGTCTCCTGGCACAAATCGATCGGGGTGACGGTGTTCTTCCTGGCCTGGATCCGGATCGCCTGGCGCTTGTGCCGGCCGGCGCCCGCGCTGCTGCCGATGCCGCCCTGGCAGCGCCGGGCGGCGCGGCTCGGCCATTTCGGCCTCTACGTCCTGCTGGTCGCGATTCCGCTGTCGGGCTGGCTGTACAGCTCGGCTTCCGGCGTGCCCACGGTATGGCTCGGCCTGGTGCCCTTGCCCGATCTCGTCGCCCCCGACGGGGCGCTCGAGGAGACGCTGGTCCAGGCCCACCTGTGGCTCAACTGGAGCCTCGCCGCGCTCGTCATGATCCATGTCGCGGCCGCCCTCAAGCATCATCTGGTCGATCGCGACGCCACTCTCCTGCGCATGCTGCCGAATCGGCGCCGACAGCAATGACCACGCTCGAGCAATGGTAGTCTGCCGACTGCGGCCGCGGGACGGTCGCGACTGGACCGGATGCCGGATTGTCGGGTGGCATCGAACGAAAACTCTATCGGGAGTTCATGATGAAGCTCAGTTCCTGGATCGTGGCCGCGGCGACCGCCGCCGGCGTGATGATGTCGGCGCCCGCCGTTGCGCAGTTCGAGAAGGCCGAGGATGCGGTCAAGTACCGGCAATCGGCCTTCACCCTGATGGGCGCGCATTTCGGCCGCATCGGCGCCGTCGTCAAGGGTGAGGCGCCTTACAGTCCAGCGGTCGCGGCCGACGCGAAGGTCGTCGAGACGATCTCGCACCTGCCGTTCGCGGGCTTCGGTGAAGGCACCGAGGGCGACGATACCGGCGCCCGTCCCGAGATCTGGCAGGACCGGGCCAAGTTCGACAAGGCGGCCGAGAACATGCAGGCGGCGGTCGCCGAGCTTGCGAAGGTCGCCGCCTCCGGCGACGAAGGCGCGCTCAGGGGCGCCTTCGGCGCGGCCGGCAAGTCGTGCAAGGATTGCCACGACGACTTCCGCCGCAGAAGGTAGGCGGATGGGCCGCGGCACGCCGGCAGGCGTTGCTGCGGCCGCGCAAGCCCGTCCGTCCGGCGCGCATCGCGCGCCGGGCTAGCGCACCAGCAACCAGACAGCGAACGCGATGACCGCCAGGATGCCCAGGGCGGCGAGCCGCAGCCTGGCGTCGTCGCGGCTCGAGGCGGTGCCCGCCGGCGCCTGGGGGTCGCGACCGGTGATCATCGCCGCGACCAGCTTGCGACCGCGGACCAGCCGGTACCAGGCGATCGCGACGACATGCAGCCCGATCAGGCCCAGCAGGAAGGGCTCGTTGTCGAGGTGCAGGCCGGTCAGGTAGTCGCTGGTGCGCTTGCTCACCTGCGAGGCGAGCGGACCTTCGCTGGCGATGTCGTCATTGGCGAACAGGCCGAGAACGGCCTGGGCCCCGACGAGCAGGAGCATCGCGAAGACCGATAGCGCGCCGAGCGGATTGTGGCCGGGGCCGGCCGGTGAGCCGGGCGCGCCGCGCAGGTAGGCGAGAAACTGCCGCGGACCGAACACGAAGCTGCGGAACCGGGCGTAGCGCCCGCCGACGAAGCCCCAGATGATGCGAAAGGCGATCAGCGCGAGGATCGCGTAGCCGGCGCGAAAGTGCCAGTCGATCCAGAGTCCGCCCGCCTTGGCCGAGAGGAACGAGCCCACCAGCAGCAGCACCAGGAGCCAGTGGAAGAGCCGCGTCGGGAGATCCCAGATGACGGGAGCCTGGCTGTCGACCGTGCTGGTGGGTGGATGGGTCATGTCAGGGCAGTTCGGGCTGGCCGTCGTCCTTGCGCACCGATTTGACCATATCCTCGCGCTTCAGGCCCAGCCACATCGCCACCGCCGAACCGACGAAGATCGAGGAATAGATCCCGCAGAAGATGCCGATCGTCAGCGCAATCGCGAAGTAGTGCAGGGTGGGGCCGCCGAAGAACAGCATCGACAGCACCATCATCTGGGTGGAGCCGTGGGTGATGATGGTGCGCGACATGGTGCGGGTGATGGCGTTGTTGATCACCTCGACGGTGCTCGCCTTGCGCATCCGGCGGAAATTCTCGCGGATCCGGTCGAACACGACCACGGATTCGTTGACCGAGTAGCCCGCCACCGCAAGGGTGGCCGCCAGCACGGAAAGCGAGAACTCCCAGCGGAAGAAGGAGAAGAAGCCGAGGATGATCACCACGTCGTGCATGATGGCGGTGACCGTGGAGACGGCGAACTTCCATTCGAAGCGCATCGCCAGGTAGATCATGATGCCGATGACCACGAAGAGCACCGCCATCGCGCCGTCGGTGGCCAGTTCCTCGCCGACCTGCGGCCCGACGAACTCCACCCGTGTCACCTGCATGGTCGGGTCCGCGGCCACCAGCCTTTCGCGCACCTGCTCGGATATCGCATCCGAGGACAGTCCCTCGCGCAGCGGCAGGCGGATCAGGGCGTCATGCGAGGTGCCGAAGTTCTGCACCTGCGCGTCCGGATAGCCCATCTCCTCCAGGAACTCGCGGATCGGTTCGATCGGCGCTTCGTTCTGGTACCGGGTCTCCATTACCGTGCCGCCGGTGAACTCGATCGAGAGGTTCAGCCCCCGGGTCGAGAGGAAGAACACGGCGAGCAGGAACATGACGATGGAGACCATGTTCCATGCCAGCGCATGGCGCATGAAGGGGATGTCGCGCTTGAACGGGAACAGGTTCATGTGGAGTATTCCTTGCTGGACTCGCCCGGTGCTCAGCCGATCGGTACGTGCGTGAGTTTCTTGCGCCGGCCGAACCAGAGGTTGACGATTCCGCGCGAGAACACGACCGCCGAGAACATCGAGGTCAGGACGCCGAGGCAGTGGACGACCGCGAAGCCGCGGATCGGGCCCGAGCCGAAGACGAGCAGGGCCACGCCGGCGATCAGGGTGGTGATGTTCGAGTCGAGAATCGTGCGCCAGGCGTGCTGGTAGCCGAGCGAGATCGCCGCCTGGGGGCTGACCCCCGCACGCAGTTCCTCGCGGATGCGTTCGTTGATCAGCACGTTGGCGTCGATCGCCATGCCCAGGGTCAGGGCGATCGCCGCGATGCCGGGCAGGGTGAGGGTGGCCTGGAGCACCGACAGCAGCGCGATCAGCAGGGTCAGGTTGAAGGCCAGCGCGAGCGAGGAGATCAGGCCGAAGGCCGCGTAGTACACGGTCATGAAGGTCACGATCGCGATGAAACCGTACAGGTTGCTGCGAAAGCCCTGCTCGATGTTCGCCGCGCCCAGGCTCGGACCGATGGTGCGCTCCTCGATGATCTCCATCGGCGCGGCAAGCGAGCCAGCGCGCAGCAGCAGGGCGGTGTCGGCGGCCTCGGTGGTGGTCATCTGGCCGCTGATCTGGACTCGTCCGCCGGGAATCTCGGTGCGGATGACCGGGGCGGTGACGACCTCGCCCCTGCCTTTCTCGAACAGCAGGATCGCCATCCGCTTGCCGATGTTGGCGCGGGTGACGTCGCGGAAGATCCGCGCGCCGTTGGTGTCCAGGTTGAGGTTGACCGTCGGCTCCTGCGTCTGCGAGTCGAAGCCGGGCAGGGCGTTGTTGAGGTTCTCGCCGGTGAGGATCACCTGCTTCTGGACCAGCAGGGGGCGCCCGTCGCGATCGAGGTAGCGCTCGCAGCCGAAGGGCACGTTGCCGGCGGCGAGCGCCGCGAGATCCTCGGGTCGCTCGCAGACCAGGCGTACCTCGAGGGTCGCGGTGCGCCCGATGATGTCCTTCGCCTTGGCGGTGTCCTGCACCCCGGGCAGCTGCACCACCACCCGGTCGGCGCCCTGGCGCTGGATCACGGGCTCGGAGACCCCGAGCTCGTTGACCCGGTTGCCCAGGGTGGTCATGTTCTGGCTGAGCGCATGCTCCTGGACCTGCTGGGCCGCTTCGGGCTTGAAGCGTGCCTCGAGTCGCAGCGTGTCGCCGTCGCCCGCCTCGGTGAAGGCGAGATCCTGCATGTCGCGGTTGAGCCTCGCGAGCGCCTCGCCGCGGCCCTGGGTGTCACGGAAGCGGATCACGAAGCCTTCGGCATCCCGCTCGATGCCGGCATGACGGATCCGGCTCTCGCGCAGCAGGGTGCGGGCCTCTCCCGCCATCGAGTCGAGCCGCTTGTCGAGCGCGCTGGCCATGTCGACCTGCATCAGGAAGTGCACCCCGCCGCGCAGGTCGAGCCCGAGGTACATCGGCAGGGCGTTGATCGAGAGCAGCCACTGCGGCGTGTTCGACAGCAGGTTCATCGCGACGATCCAGCTCGGATCGTCCGGGTCGGGGTTGAGCCCGCGCTCGATGACCGCCTGCGCACGGAACTGGTCGTCGGTGGTGTCGAAGCGAGCCTTGACCGAGTTGCCGTCGAAGAAGATCCCGGTGCTCTCGAGATCGGCATCGGCAAGCAGGCGGCGCACCCGTTCGCGCATGCCGTCGTCGATCCTCACCGTGGCCTTGGCGCTGGAGACCTGTACCGCCGGCGCCTCGCCGAAGAAGTTCGGCACGGTGTAGAGGATGCCGAACACCAGGGTGATCGCGATGACGACGTATTTCCAGATCGGGTACCGGTTCATGGATCGATGCCTTGGTTCGGGTGCGCGACGGCGGCGGCTGCGCCCGCCGCCGGCGTCCCGGGGATCGGGCGCCAGCGATGCGGAATGCGGCGCCGGCGGATGGCTCCGCCTAGAGGGATTTCAGGGTGCCGTTGGGCAGCAGGGTCTGGATCGCGCTTTTCTGGAACTGCATCTCGATGGTCTGGCTGCCGGACTTGCTGTCCGCCTGGGCGACCTCGAGCGTGACGTAGGCCTCGCCCACCTTGGTGACCCGGCCGACGACGCCGCCGCCGGTGATCACCTCGTCGCCCTTCTTGAGGGCGTCGAGCATCGTGCGGTGCTCCTTCGCGCGCTTCATCTGCGGGCGGATCATCAGGAAGTAGAGCACCACGAACATGAGGATGATCGGCAGGAAGCCGAACAGTTGTTCGGTGCCGCCACCGGCCTGTGCGTATGCGTTTGATATGAACACCAAGAATCTCCTGACGGGACCGTCGGCCCGTTGCCGACGGCTGACGCGGGGCCGGCAGGCCGGCCGCGAGCAAGATGGGATGGGACTTGACTTGTCTGGCGCCGCGATTATACCCGCCGCAAACCGGCTCGGGACCCGGGAGACCGCGGCTAGTCGACGCCGCGCGCCCTGTCGGCGGCAAAGCGCCCCCGCATGGCCTCGAGGTTCCCGGCGACGATGGCCTGGCGCATTTCCTCCATGAGGCCGAGGTAATAGGCGAGATTGTGGATGGTGGCCAGGCGGGCGCCGAGTATCTCGCCGACCTTGTGGAGATGGTGCAGGTAGGCCCGGGAAAAATTGGCGCAACAGTAGCACCGGCACGAGGGGTCGATCGGCCGGATGTCGTCGCGATAACGGGCGTTGCGCAGGCGCAGGTCGCCATGGCGGGTGAACAGCCAGCCGTTGCGGGCGTTGCGCGTCGGCATCACGCAATCGAACATGTCGATGCCGCACGCCACGGCCTCGACCAGGTCCTCGGGGGTGCCCACGCCCATCAGGTAGCGGGGCCGGGCGGCCGGCAGCCGGGGCGCGACATGGGCGAGGATCCGTCGCATGTCCTCCTTGGGCTCGCCGACCGACAGCCCGCCGATGGCATAGCCATCGAAGCCGATGTCGAGCAGGCCGGCCAGCGACTCGTCGCGCAAGGCCTCGTACATGCCGCCCTGGACGATGCCGAACAGGGCGTTGGGGTTGCCGGCCGCATCGAAGGCATCGCGCGAGCGTCGCGCCCAGCGCAGGCTCATGCGCATCGAGTCGGCCGCCTCGTCGACGCTGGCCGGGCGGCCCTCGATCTCGTAGGGCGTGCATTCATCGAAGACCATCGCGATGTCGGAGTCGAGCACCGTCTGGATGCGCATCGATTCCTCGGGCGTCAGGAAGAGCCGGTCGCCGTTGACCGGTGAGGCGAAGCGCACGCCTTCCTCGCTGATCCTGCGCATGGCCCCGAGCGAGAACACCTGGAAGCCGCCGGAGTCGGTCAGGATCGGCCGGCGCCAGCCATTGAAGCCGTGCAGGCCGCCGCAGCGCGCGATCACCTCGAGCCCGGGTCGCAGCCAGAGATGGAAGGTGTTGCCCAGCGTGATCTCGGCGCCGAGCTCCTCGAGCTCGCGCGGGCTCATCGCCTTGACCGCGCCGTAGGTGCCTACCGGCATGAAGACCGGTGTCTCGATCGTGCCGTGGCGGCAGCTGATCCGGCCGCGCCGCGCCGCGCCGTCGGTGGCCAGGATCTCGTAGCTCAGCATGTCGTCCCCGGTTCGAGATCGAGCAGCATCGCGTCCCCGTAGCTGAAGAAGCGGTAGCCCCGGGCGATCGCGTGGGCGTATGCCCGGCGGATCGCCTCGAGCCCGGCGAAGGCGCAAACCAGCATGAGCAGGGTCGAGCGCGGCAGGTGGAAGTTCGTCAGCAGCCGGTCGACCACCCGGAAGCGGTAGCCGGGCGTGATGAAGATGCCGGTATCGCGGATGCCCGGCGTGACCACACCGGTCTCGTCGGCGGCGCTCTCGAGCGTGCGCAGCGCCGTCGTGCCGACCGCGACCACCCGCCCGCCCGCCGCGCGGGTGCGCGCGATCGCGTCGGCGGTGGCCGCATCGACCCGGCAGCGCTCGACATGCATGCGATGCTCGGCAAGGTTCTCGGTACGGACCGGCGCGAAGGTCCCGGCGCCGACATGCAGGGTCACGAAGGCCTGGCCGATGCCCGCATCGGCGAGCGCCGCCAGCAGGGCCTCGTCGAAGTGCAGGCCGGCGGTCGGCGCGGCCACCGAGCCCGGCTCGCGGGCATAGACGGTCTGGTAGCGTTCCCGGTCGGCGGCATCGGGTTCATGCTCGATGTAGGGCGGCAGCGGCAGCTTGCCGATCGCCTCGAGCAGGGGGCCGAGGGGCCGGTCGAAACGCAGCGTCCAGAAGCCTTCGTCGCGCCCGAGCACGGTGGCGCGGGCCTCGCCGAAGACAAGGATAGAGCCGGTGCGCGGCGGCTTGCTCGCGCGCAGCTGCACCAGGGCTTCGGTGTGGCCGAGGATGCGCTCGACCAGCAGCTCCACCCGGCCGCCGCTTTCCTTGCGGCCATGCATCCGTGCCGGGATCACCCGGCTGTCGTTGAACACCAGCAGGTCGCCGGCGCGCAGCAGCTGCGGCAGCTCGCCGAACATCCGGTCGTCGAGCCGCGTCCGACAGTCGGCGCCCCGGCGCAGGTGCAGCAGCCGCGAGGCGCTGCGCGCCGCGGCCGGGCGCTGCGCGATCAGCTCGGCGGGCAGCTCGAAATCGAACTGGGACAGCGTCAGGGGCATGGAGCCGGCATTGTAGTCCGGGCGATACCATCTCCTGCATTCTGGTGGCCCCTTCGGGAGGGCGGTGTGATGAGTGCAAGAGACGAACAGCCGGTAGCCGACGCCTGGCCGGCCCTGGCTACCGCGGCCCTGCGAGTGGCTTTCGGAATCATCTGGGTGGTGAATGCCGCCTTCACCTGGATGCCGCAGTTCTCGGCGCTCTACGTGGGCTACCTGCACAATGCGGCGAAAGGCCAGCCGGACTGGTCCTCGTTCTGGTTCGATGGCTGGATCGCGCTGGTCACGCCGAACGCGACGCTCTTCATCTGGCTGACGCGCATCGCGGTCACCGCACTTGCCATCGGCCTGCTGCTGGGGTTCGCGCGCCGCACGCTGTATGTGGTGGGCGCATTGTTCAGCCTGCTCGTCTGGAGTACGGCCGAAGGCTTCGGCGGACCCTACGCCGTCGGTGCGAGCAATACGGGCACGGGGCTTGCTTACGTGCTCATCTTCGTCGCGCTCCTGGCGATCAACTACCGGTCCGGCTCGAGTCCCTACAGCATCGACTACTACATCGAGCGACGCTGGCCCGCCTGGCGTCGCATTGCCGAATGGAGCAGTGCGCGACCGCCGCGGGAGGCACGGCCCGTATCCTGGCGGGTGCAGGTCCCGGTGCTGCTCGGCATCGGCCTGTTGCTGTTCTTCCTGATCGCGGGCCTGCACAGCAGCCTGAACGTCAAGGCCACCAGCCCGGCCGCGGCGGCGGCCGCCGTCTCGCCGATGGCGCTCGCCTCCCGCGAGCCGGTGGCCGAGCCCCATGACGCCCGCCTGCCACCGCTCCAGGATGGCCCGAGCATCACGGTCAAGCTCGACTCGACCGACATGGCGACCGAGATCATCAGCGGTGTGCAGTACCAGGCGTGGCCCTTCGGTGGCTCGGTTCCGGGGCCCGTCATCCATGTGCGCCAGGGGCAGACCGTGAACGTCGAGTTCACCAACCGTGGCGCGATGCCGCACTCGATCGATTTCCACGCCGCGCTCACGCCGCCCAACCTGCACTTCGCCGACATCCAGCCCGGCGAGACGATACGGTTCTCGTTCGAGGCGTCGGTACCGGGCGCCTTCGTCTACCACTGCGGAACCGACCCGGTGCTCCTGCACATGGCCAACGGCATGTACGGCGCCATCATCGTGGATCCGGTCGAGCCGGCGCTGCCGCCGGCCGACCAGGAGTACGTCATCGTCCAGAGCGAGTGGTACACGCAGCAGCTTTCCGGAACCCTGATGGGACCGGATTACGAAAAGATGCTGGCGATGCAGCCCGACCTGATGGCGTTCAACGGCACCGCCTTCCAGTATCGCGACCATCCGCTGACGGCAGCTCCGGGCGAGCGCGTGCGCCTGTACATGGTCAACGCCGGACCGAGCCTGTGGAGCGCATTCCACGTCATCGGCTCGATGTTCGACAAGGTGTATCCCGACGGTGATCCAACCCATGCCCGCAGCGGCGTCTCGACATACACCGTGGCGCCGGGCGAAGGGGCGGTGTTCGATGTCGTGATTCCCGAGGCCGGCTTGTATCCCTTCGTCGACCACTCCTTCGCCCACCTCGAGATCGGCGCGGTCGGCATCCTCGACATCCGGGAGCCGGGCACCGAGCACACCCGGAAGCCCCCGATCGAGAAGGCCGCCGCACCGCCGGCGGCCGCCGCCCAGCCTCCCGTCGTAGCGCCCGCGGGACCCTACCGGTTCGACCCGGAGCGCGGCGCCCAGCTCTATGCCTCGACCTGCGCGGTGTGCCACCAGGCAAGCGGCGCCGGACTAGCGGGCGCGTTCCCGCCGCTCGAGGGGAATTCGTCGGTGCTCGATGACGATCCCGCCAGGCAGATCCGGGCCATCCTGCACGGCATGCAGGGCGAGGAGATCGACGGCGTCGTCTACCCGGCGCCGATGCCGCCGTTCGGCGCAACGCTGAGCGATGTCGATGTTGCCGACATCGTCAACCATGAGCGGACATCCTGGGGCAACCAGGCCCGGCAGGTCACGCCCGACCAGGTGAAGGCGCAGCGCTGAGCGCGGTCGGCCGCGTCGCGGCCGCTCGCCCCGGTCGTTTGCAGTCGCGCGGTCGATTGTCGATAATGCGCGACCGGGCGCACGCCCGGATCCCCCTGGCCGAAGTGGCGGAACGGGTAGACGCGTCGGATTCAAAATCCGATGTCCGCGAGGACGTGCGGGTTCGAGCCCCGCCTTCGGTACCACGACCCCGACCCATTCGTTGGCGAATCGCGTCGTGGTCCATGGGGTGTGATGCATCGCGTCCGGCGCCGGGTGCGCGAGTGGTCGTGCGAACCCATGCGCCTTGTCCGACACATCGTGTGCGATCCCGGTGTCATCGGAACGTCATCGCCGCCGTCGACGATGGTCGGATGAGTGCGAACCCGCTTCTCCCACTGTCCGCCGAAGACGATACCACCGCCCCCAGGGTGCCTGCCCTGAAGGCGGCCGCCGGCCATGTCGATCGGCATGTGCGCGCCGGCGTGGCGACAGCGACCGCCGGCCTGTCGCCCGCCTCGCTGCTGCTGGCGAGCATCGACTGGGCGCTGCATCTCTACGGATCCCCTGGCAAGCGCGCCTACCTCGCCTGGCTCGCGATCGAGCAATCGCAACAATACCTGCGCATGAACCTCGCGCCGGGTGGTCCCGTGCCGGGGACGCCTGATGCCAGGCCTGGCGCGCCGATGTCGGTGTCGCGCGCCAGTGATCGGCGTTTCTCGGCCGAGCCGTGGGAGCATCCCCCGTTTCGGCTGCTGCGTGACGCTTTCCAGCTTGCCGAGCAATGGTGGCACGAGGCGACGCATGGTGTGCATGGCGTGTCTCCGCACCACGAGAACATCGTCGCGTTCGCCGCGCGGCAATGGCTCGACCTGCTATGCCCCGGCAACTACCTGGCGACGAACCCGGTCGTCATGCGGCGCACTGCCGAGCAGGGCGGCCTGAACCTGGTGCGCGGCGCGATCAACCAGGTCGAGGACCTGATGCGCCAGGCAAGCGGGGCCGCACCCGCGGGAGTCGAGAACTTCGTCGTCGGGCGCGATGTCGCGACCACGCCCGGCACAGTCGTGCTGCGCAACCGGCTCCTCGAGCTGATCCAGTACACGCCGGTGACGGCAAAGGTGCATCCCGAGCCTGTGCTGATCGTGCCGGCCTGGATCATGAAGTACTACATCCTGGATCTGTCGCCGCACAATTCGCTCATCGGATATCTCGTCTCGAAGGGCCACACGGTTTTCTGCATCTCCTGGAAGAATCCCGGCCCCGAGGATCGCGACCTCGGCATGGACGACTATCTCGAATCCGGTTTCTTCGCGGCTCTGGACACGGTCCGCGCGATCGTGCCTGGCGCCCGGGTCCATGCGACAGGTTATTGCCTGGGCGGAACGCTGCTTGCGATCGCCGCCGCGGCGATGGCGCGCGATGGCGACGATCGGCTGGCATCGATGACCTTGTTCGCCGCGCAGACCGATTTCAGCGAACCCGGCGAACTGTCCCTGTTCATCGATCCGAGCGCCGTCGCGATGCTCGAGGCGAAGATGAGCAACTCCGGCTACCTGACGGGCGATCAGATGGCCGGCGCGTTCCAGATGCTGCGTTCCTACGACCTGCTGTGGTCGCGCCTTGTCGACGAGTACCTGATGGGTGAGCGATCCCCGCTCAACGACCTGATGGCGTGGAACGCCGACACGACCCGGTTGCCCGCGCGGATGCAGTCCCAGTATCTGCGGCGCCTGTTCCTGAACGATGACCTGAGCGAAGGCCGCTATCCGGTCGGCGGCCGGCCGGTCGCCCTGAGCGATGTCTCGCTGCCAACCTTCTGCGTGGGCACGGTCAGCGACCACGTGGCTCCATGGCGCTCCGTGCACAAGCTGCATTACCTGAGCCTGGCCGAGATCACCTTCGTCCTGACGGCCGGTGGCCACAATGCCGGAATCGTCAGTGAACCGGGTCGCCCGCGTCGCCACTACCAGGTCCTCACCAGGCCGGCGGGCGGCAGCTACATATCGCCGGACGACTGGCTGGCCCTGGCGCCGCGCCACGAGGGCTCATGGTGGCCCGAATGGAGCGCCTGGCTGAAGGCCCGTTCCGGAAAGCCGGTCAGCGCGCCGGCGATGGGCGCACCGGTCGATGCCGTGACCGGCGCCGTGGCGTCGGCGACCGCTGCCGCCAGCCTTGCAGCGGCCCCGCCGCCCGGGCAGGCTGCCCCTGGCCTGTATGTGCTGGAACGATGAGGCGCGACGGCGGGCGCAAGCGCGCCATGTCCGGCGTCGGGCGCCCCGCACGCGGTTCATGAGGCGGCCGGTGCTTCATCGCGCCGTCATGTCCGTGTCATAGGGTCGCCGGACTCCGCCTCTGTCTGACGAACCATGAACAAGCTCGATGCCGTCGCTTCCCTTGGCCAGGGCTCGTTGCTGCAGCCGGCGCGACTGCGCGCGGCCCTCGACGCCAACGACCGGCTCAAGCTCTACCTGACAACGGTGCAGGCCGCGGCGGCGCACGCAGCGGTACCGGATCAGGCGCCCCCGGACCTCGGCCGCGAGATCGCAGCGGCGGGCATCGTCGATCAGGAGCGGGTTCGCTGCCTGCGCGATCTGCCTGCCAGCGCATCACTCAGCCGGGGCCTGCTGCGCATTCCGACGCTTCCACGGCTGTTCGAATGGCTGCGCGAGGATCTCGGCGTGATGGCAAGGCCGCTGCTCGAGGCCGACGATGTCGACGACGCCCTCGGGACCCGTGTCGCCCACTGGCGGGAATGGCTCGCGGCGAGTGCAGGCGAAGCGGTCGATGCGACAGCGCTGGCCCTGCTGACCCACGGCCGGCGCGAGGACGGCGACAGCCTGCATATCACGATCATGGACCTGCACAAGGCGCTCAACCGCCTTGCCACGCGGCTGGCGGGCGAGCGTATCGACGGTGCCCATGTCTGGAGTCTTGCCGATGATGGCGGCGACCATGGCCGGATCGCTGCGTTCATGCGCGGCCTGAACCGGACCCGGGGGCTGAAGTTCGACCATCCGGGCCTGGATACCGCCGCGACCCGTGATGGCGACCGCCTGCTGATCCAGAACGACATCGGCACCAACGATGCGCACGTGCTCGTCGTCCAGGTCGAGGGACTCCGGACCACGCTCACCTACTCGGATCTGCACCGGCAGCGTTTCGCGTTCTTCCAGGGCCGGCTTGCCGAGGTGGGCGCCCAATGGTCCAGCGTGGAGGCGCGCAGGACACCGGGGCTGAACGCTGGCGATGCCTACCATGTCGGCACGGCCACGTTCGAGGCCCGGGACGAGGAGGATCTCGCCCGCCAGCTCGAGGGAATCGGTGCGCGCATCGTGTTCCTGATCGACTGGAACCGCGCCCGAAAGCGCCTGCGGGCCTTCGTCGACCGCAAGACCGCGGTCGAGGTTCTGGGGCAGGCGGCGCAGCGCGAGTTCGGCCACATGGGCTGGTTGCTGGCCGGGGCCGAGCGACTCGTGTGGAACGCCATGGCCGCGCAGGGCGAAGGAACGTTTCGCCTGGGCGACCGGCTCGACGAAGTGCTCGGGACGGCGACGGCGCGCGAGCTGCTGGTCGAGCTGCTCGCCATGTCGCAACGCGCGGTGGCGCGTCGGCAGCCGCAGGCGTTGATTGCCGATGAAGCACGCCGCCTGCTCGCCCGACGCCTGCGTCACCGGCGCGGCGAGTTCGAGCTGCTGGAGGATCACGCCGGTTTCTGCCACGCACTCGCCCAGGCGCTGCGTGACGGGCTGGCGCACGGCGTCGATGCGGACGAATCCGCGGCGCGCCGCCTGTCGGAGCGCGCCAAGCACTGGGAGCGCGAAGCCGACGATCTCGTCATGCGGGCGCGGGCCCGGGCCGAACGCCAGCCGCAGTGGGAGCCGTTCGCGCGCCTGATCGCGCGATCCGACGACGTGGCCGACTCGCTCGAGGAAGCCTGTTTCGTGCTGAGCCTGATCGCAGACGGCAACGGCTGGGACCGTGAAGTCAAGGCCGCGATGCAGGCGCTCGCCGATGCTGTGCTGACCGCGACCCAGGACCATGTGAAATCCGTGGCGATCGCCGGCTCGCTGGGCGAACCGAGCGACGAGCTCGCCGACCAGGATGAGTATCTGGATGCCTCCTGGCGGGTCCTCCAGGCCGAACGGCATTGCGACGAGCTGCTTCGAAACGCCCGGCGGGCGCTTGCCGCGAAGGCCGTCGATCCGGCATCGATGGTGCTCGGCAACGAGTTCGCAGCGGCTGTCGAACAGGCTTCGGACGGCCTCCTGGTGCTTGGATACGCGCTGCGTGACCACACGTTCCGAAGGGCGGGAGCCTCCGCATGAACAAGCCGCAGAATGAAACGGGCCTGCCGCCGCCTGCGCTGATCGGCTGCGGCGAGACGGGAATTCTTCCCGACCCGCAGGCCATCGGCTTCAAGGCGCACAACCTCGCCCGGATGGCCCGGATCGGGCTGCCGGTGCCCGCTGCCTTCGTGCTGGGCACCGCCTGGTGCATGCGGCCCGAGGCGCTGGAGCCTGCGGTCTGGATGCCGGCGCTTGCAGCGCTCGAGCACACGACCGGCCTGCGTTTCGGCGATCCTCGCCATCCATTGCTCCTGTCGGTGCGCTCCGGTGCGCCGGTCTCGATGCCGGGGATGATGGAGACGCTCCTGAACATCGGCCTGGGCGATGCCACGCTCCCGGGCCTGGTCCGCCTGACGGGCAATCCCCGGCTGGCCTGGGACGCGTACCGGCGCCTGGTCGCCGGCTATGGCGAGATCGTCCTAGGGCTGCCGCCGGAAGCATTCGAAGCCGATCTTGCCGTGATCGCCGGTGAACGCAGCGACCGGGACCTCGATTTCAGCGAGTTGCGCGCGCTGACAAGGCGCCATCTGGAAACGGTCGAGCGCCTCGCTGGCGAACCGTTTCCGCAGGATCCCCCGGTCCAGCTCGAACGGGCCATCCGCGCGGTATTCGGATCATGGTCGGCCGACAAGGCGCGTGCCTACCGGCACATGCACCGGCTCGACGACCGGATGGGCACCGCCGTCACGGTGCAGCGGATGGTCTTCGGGAACGCCGGCGGCGCTTCGGGCGCCGGCGTCGGATTCACACGTCATCCGTCGACCGGCGAAGCCAGCCCCTGGGTCGACTTCCTGTTCAATGCGCAAGGCGAGGACGTCGTGTCGGGGCGCCGCAATGCCCAGGGGCACGAGGCGCTGGCGGAACTGTCGCCGCGCGTCTGGTCCGAGCTGAGCGAGGCCATGCTGCAGCTCGAGCAGGCCTTCGGCGACATGCAGGACTTCGAGTTCACGGTCGAAGAGGGCCACCTGTACATGCTGCAGACGCGCAACGGCAAGCGCACCCCGCAGGCCGCCGCCCGGATCGCCCTCGATCTCCACGACGAGGGCCTGCTCACGCGCGCGGAGGCTCTCGAACGCACGGCGGAGCTTGACGAGATCGCATTGGCCGAGACCCGGATCGTCAGTCACGACGGTCTTGCGTCGGAGCCGCTGGCGATGGCGGTCAGCGCCTGCTCCGGCGTGGCTGTGGGCGAGCTCGTGCTGGACGAGGAGCTGGCCCGTAGCCGGCACGCCGCCGGCGCTTCGGTGGTGCTGGTGCGACAGGACGCCGAAACGCGCGATCTCTCGGCACTCGAGCTGGCAGCCGGCCTGCTGACCCGGAACGGCGCCCGGACCTCGCATGCGGCCGTGGTCGCCCGCCAGCTCGGCAAGGTCTGTCTGGTCGGTTGCGAGTCCCTCCAGATCGACGAGCGGCGCAGGCGTGTGCGCATCGCCGGCCATGATCTCGCGGAAGGGGATGTGCTGACGCTGGACGGCCATTCCGGGGCCGTGTACGCGGGCGCTGTTCGTACGCTGCGTGAAGCGCCCGCCGACCTGCTGCGCCGTCTGGAGGCCTTGCGCGCGGCAGTCTGAGCGCCCGAGTGCCGCGTGGGCCTGCCGATCCTGAAGTCGTCGATCGTCCGACGAATCCCGGCGTCGATGTTCATTGATCAGTCCATCCCTGCTATGGTCGGGGCGAGTTTTCCCGGATGTCGCCATGACCACGCAGTTGCTCCTCGTCGATCCCCAGAACGATTTCTGCGATTTCGGACCGCCCGCCGCCGGGGAAGCCCGTCCGATGCCGGCCCTGCCCGTGCCGGGCGCGCTCGCCGACATGCGGCGCGTGGCGGAGCTGCTCGAGCAGCGCGGCGAGGCGATCGACTCGGTGGTCGTGACGCTGGATTCGCATCCGCTCGTCGGCATCGAGCGGCCGCTTTTCTGGGAGACCGGCGAAGGCGGGGAGGTCGAGCCGTTCACCGTGATTTCGGCCGAGGACCTGCGCGCCGGGCGTTATCGCCCGGCGGTCACGCAACTGCAGGGCGACGATCGGGTGCTCGATGTGCTCGCCGGCCTCGAGGCCCGGGGCAAGCCCGGCGTCATGGTCTGGCCGGCGCATTGCGTCATCGGCACCTGGGGCCACCAGGTGGTTGCGCCGCTCGCCGCGGCGCTCGATCGCTGGAGCATCGGCCATCGCCGGCTGATCCACTATGTCCACAAGGGCAGTCATCCCCTCACGGAGCACTTCGGGGCCTTCGAGGCCGACGTGGTACTGCCCGATGCGCCGGAAACCGGTTTCAACCATGGCCTGGCCCGGCGCCTGGAGCGCGCCGGCACCCTGCTGGTGGCGGGCGAGGCGGCCAGCCATTGCGTGGCGGCCAGCCTGCGCCAGTTGCTCGGCAGGTTTCCGCAGCTCGCTGGGCGCGTCGTCATGCTGACCGACTGCATGAGCCCGGTGGCCGGATTCGAGACCGAGGCCGAAGCCCTGCTCGCGGAGATGGCCTTGCAGGGCGTGCGCCAGATGACGGCGGCCCAGTGGTGCGAGGAGGGCTGATCCGGGGGTCAGGGAGCCGGGAAGCCGGCCGGTACCAGCCGTTCGCGATTCTCGGCCATCACTTGCGTGACGAATTCGACCCCGGCGCGCACCCGGGGACTGCGCCTGAGATCCTCGTGGTAGACGAGCCAGACGGGCAGGGGTGGCATGGCGCGCGGGACGGCTACGCGGCGCAGCAAGGGATCGGATTCCGCAGTGAAGCACGGTAGCAAGCCGCAGCCGAGCCCGTCCCGCGCGGCGGCAATCAGCGCCTGCATCGTGTTCGAGCGCAAGACGATCCTGTCGGCCGGCACGAGCCTGGCCAGGTGATGTTGCAAGGGCGCGTTGCCGAAGTCGTCCCCATAGGCCAGGAATACCTGGGTTTCGAATGGGCGTCGGTCGCGCACTGCGGCGTAACAGGCGAAGCCGATTTCGCCGAGACGTTTCGCGACCAGCCCCGGTGTTTCGGGAGGCGCCATTCGAATCGCGAGATCGGCTTCGCGCCCCGACAGGTCGAGGCGGCGATTCTCCCCGATGAGCTCGATTCGCAGTTCCGGGAAGCTTTTCAGGAATCCACGCACGGCCGGCGCGAGCAGCGAGGCCACCAGATGCGGCGTGGCGGTCAGGCGGACGGTGCCCGTGGGTCCGCGCGCTGCGCCATCGAGCCGGCGCAGCAGGCGGTTGATCTCGTCCTCGACCCGCTGCGCCGCCGACGTGACTTCTTCGCCCAGCGGCGTGGGAAACAGGCCGTCGGGTCCGCGTTCGAAGAGTTCGCCGCCGAGTTCGCGCTCGAACGCACGCAGTTGCCGGGCGATCGTCGTGTGATCGGTCCCGAGCAACCTTCCGGCGGCCGAAAGCGTTCCACCGCGGTGGACGGCAAGGACGGTCTTGAGTCGGTCCCAGTTCCCGAGGGTTCGTGCATCCGTGCGTTTTCGCGCAGCCATTGCGAGATTAAACACGGCTTCCGTTCAGGAATCCACGGCTAGACTGGGGGCGGACAGATCGAGGGCTGCCTGATGGACATCACACAGATACGCAACGCGACGCTGATCGTGGAACTCGCCGGCACGAGATTCCTGGTCGATCCCATGCTGGCCGGGCAGGGGGAGCAGCCCCCGTTTCCGGCAACGCCCAATGAGCACTTGCGCAATCCCCTGGTGCCGCTGCCGATGCCACTGGAGGAGGTGTTGCGGGTCGACGCGGTGATCGTGACGCATACGCATCGCGATCACTGGGACCACGCCGCGGTCGAGGCGATCCCCAAGGACCTGCCGGTCTTCGCCCAGGACGAGGCCGACCGCGAAAGAATCGCCGCTGCGGGCTTCCGGGACGTACGGCTCATCGACGGCAGCCGCTTCGGGGGCGTCGACCTGGCGAAGACGCCGGGCCAGCATGGCAGCGATGATGCGATGGCGAAGATCGGCCCGAGGCTGGGCGAAGTCTGTGGGGTCGTGTTCCGCGCGCCGGGCGAGAAGACGCTTTACCTGGCCGGGGACACGGTCTGGAACGAGCATGTGCGCGAAAGCATCGAAAAGCATGTTCCGGAAGTCATCATCCTGAACTGTGGCGATGCCCGGATCAACGGCGTCGGTCCGATCATCATGGGCCGACAGGATGTACGCGAGGTCTGCCTCGCCGCGCCTGCGGCGCAGATCGTCGCCACGCACCTGGAGGCGGTCAACCATGCGGTGCTTTCGCGCCGGGAACTGCGGGAATTCCTGATCGAGAACGGCCTGGTCGAGCGTGTCGCGATCCCGGCCGACGGGGAAACGCTCAGGATTTGAGCCCGGTTGCCGGCGCTCCCGGTCCGGGTTCGACGACGACGTCGCGCGCCTGCAGCGCCTCGCCGCATTCGGAGCACGTCATGACCGGATCGAAGAGATGGTCGCAGCCGACGTGCCGGTGCAGCAGCGGCCGGCCACCGGTCCCGGCCATGTGCACGTCGCCCCAGTGCACGATGGACATCACTACCGGATAGAGGTCCAGGCCCTTCGGTGTCAGCCGGTACTCATGGCGGACCGGGCGCTGCTGGTAGGCGACCTTCGCCAGCACGCCGTGCGCCACCAGCCTGTTCAGGCGGTCGGCGAGGATCGGTCGACCGATGCCCAGGCGCACCTGGAAGTCCTCGAATCGCCGGATCTTCAGGAAGCAGTCGCGCAGCACCAGCAGGGTCCAGCGCTCACCGATCACCGCCAGCGTGCGCGCCACCGAGCAGGGTTGCGCTTCGAGTTCGCTCCATTGCATGGTCCGCTTCCGTCGTCATGCCGGTCGGTCGCGGCGCAGCCTTGCGGCCTGCGCCATCACGACGGCTGCCTCACCATTTCTCGCCGAAGGGCCGGATCTCGAGCTCGAAGGTCCAGGCGTCGCGCGGCTGCTGGTGCAGCATCCAGTAGGTTTCCGCCACGGCCTCGGGGCGCATCAGCTGGTCGGGCTGGAGATTCGCGATCGCTTCGTCGCCACCCTTGGCGCGGATGCGTTCGCGCACCCAGGCGGTGTCGACGCCGGCATCGATGACCAGGTGGGCGACGTGGATGCCCTGGGGGCCGAGCTCGCGCGCCATCGATTGCGCCAGCGCACGCAGGCCGAACTTGGCGCTGGCGAAGGCGACGAAGCCGACGCCGCCGCGCATGCCGGCGGTCGCCCCGGTGAAGAAGATCGAGCCGCGGCCACGCGGCAGCATGTGACGCGCGGCCTCGCGCCCGGCGAGGAAGCCGGCGAAGCAGGCCATTTCCCAGACCTTGCGGAACACTCGTGCAGTGGTTTCGAGGATCGGGAAGTTGACGTTGGCCCCGATATTGAAGATGCAGGCTTCGAGCGGCGCCTTGGCCTCGGCTTCTGCCAGGAACGCGACCATGTCGTCCTCGTCGCGGGCATCGAGCGAGCGGCCGAAGACGCGGCCGCCAGCGGCTTCGATCTCCGCCTTCAGAGGCTCGAGCTTCTCGCCCTGCCGGCGCCCGATGAAGACGATGTAGCCCTCGGCGGCGAACCTGCGGGCGATCGCGGCGCCGATGAAGTCACCGGCGCCGATGACGGCGACCGTGGCATTGCGGGGGGTCGGTGCGCTTGCGGGCGCCTGGCTCGTGCTCATGTCTCACCTCGTGCGATGGCCTCGGGACCGGGTGCCAAGTGGGTTCTATATTAGCACTGACAGGGAGGGCCCGGGTGGCATGCCGGTTTGGGTGGATCAGGGGGCGGCATCCAGGCCGGCATCGGCGGGAAGTCGGTGCGCGCGGTGCCGTAGTCCGGCATGAAGAGGGTGTCGCCGACGAAAACCGCGTCGCCGACGCGATAGCACACGCAGGCCGGCGTATGGCCGGGCGTGTGCATCACTTCGATCCCGAGCTGGCCGAGCCCGACGGTGTCGCCGTCGCGAAACAGGCGGTCGAACTCGCTGCCGTCAACGGATACGTCGCCGAGGTCGAAGACCGGGCGAAAGCTCGCCTGCACCTTCGGCGTGTGTTCCCCGATCCCGACGGCGGCGCCGGTGCGCTGCTTCAGGTACGCGGCTGCGCTGAGGTGATCGGCATGGACATGGGTCTCGAGCACCCACGCGAGCGCCAGGCCGCCGTCGGCGGCCGCCGCGAGGATGCGGTCGGCCGAGGCGAGGCCAGGCGTGTCGCGGTCGCGCGATGCCGCCCGTTCGACTTCAGTCTCGTGGTGGCCGCACGCGATCGGGACGGCCCGACCATTCCCAGGCCACCGTCTCCCGCGAGATGCCGAGCAGCATCCCGTGCAGGCTCTTCGGATGGACCCAGCAGCCGTCGCGTTCCTGCCCGATCGGCCCGCCGCGCGGCGTGAGCGTCGCGCCAGCCTCGAGCAGTCTCGCCTTGAGCGCATCGAAGTCGTGGGTCTCGATGTAGCACATGTAGAAGGAGTCGCCACCGCGGCGCTCGACGAAGCGACGCATCGCGCCCGGCTGGTCGGCGAAGGTCTGGGACAGTTCGATGCGGTCGAGCCGGTCGGGGTCGAACAGGGTCAGCGTGCCTTCGTAGCCGAAGCGGCGACTGCCGATCGGTGAAAAGTGCTGCGGATCGATGCCGAACATCTCGACATAGCGGGCCATGACTTCGCGCCAGTCGGATTCGAGGCTGTTGGTGGCTTCGTAGAAGAAGCTCACCGGCCCGATGCGCGGGCGGACCGCCGATGCCGAGATCGCCATCGGCAGTCCGGCGGTCGTGGTGCCCGGCAGGTACAGGCGCTCGCCCTCGCGAATGTATGCGGCGCCGACACGATCGAGCCGCTCGGCGAGCGCCTGCGGCGAGGGCGTGCTGTAGCCGGCGGCCAGCAGGCCCTCGCCCCAGCGATCGAGGTGCTCGCGCACCGGACCCGGCCCGTTCGGTTCGCACAGCTCGATCTCGCTCTCGCCGATCGACATGATCGCGCAATCGGCGGCGAGCCAGTCGCTGCGGGCCTCGCGCGCCGGTTCGGCGCCGAGGAGCCGTCCGAAGGTCGCGCTCGCCCGCTCGCGCGAATTCACCGCCATCAGCATTCGGTCGACCCTGTCGAGCATGATCCTGTCTCCTTGTCTGTTGTCGGGGCTGCTGGCCCGATTCTAGTCCTGGTGCCTGCCCGGACGGCTCCGGTCAGCCGACTGCGTTGCCCAGGATCAGCGCGATTCCGATGGCGGCGAAGATCGCCGCGGCAACGGCGTGCACCATGCGTACCGGCAGTTGCTGGCCGAAGCGGTCGCCGGCGAGGACCGCCGGGACGTTGGCGAGCATCATGCCGGCGGTGGTGCCCAGCAGTACCGGCATGAAGTCGCCGAAGCGCGCCGCCAGGGCGATGGTGGCGACCTGGGTCTTGTCGCCCATCTCGGCCAGGAAGAAGGCGATTAGGGCGGTGCCGAAGACACCGAAGCAGCCGCAGGCGCGGCTCTCGTCGAGCTCCGCCCGGTCGGGTACCAGCATCCAGGCCGCCATCGCGAGGAACGACAGGCCCAGGCCCCAGCGCAGGACCTGCGGGCTGGCCAGGCTGGTGAGCCAGGTGCCGAGCGCGCTGGCCGCGGCGTGGTTGGCGAGCGTCGCGACCAGGATGCCGGCGATGATCGGCCAGGGGCGGCGAAAGCGTGCCGCCAGCAGCAAGGACAGCAACTGCGTCTTGTCGCCGATCTCGGCGAGGGCGACCAGGCCGGTCGAGGCAAGGAAGGCGTCCATGGACAGGGAGTCGTACGCGGGTCCGGCGATCGATGACCAGGACGATGCGCCGCCGCTGGACCCGGTGGTCGCGGCACATCGTCCGTGGTCTCGCCAATCGGCCGCTGCGCGGCCCCCGCTGCGCCATACCGACGCATGGCCGGCAAGCATGTTGACGCAGCGCCATCGCGTCGCGACGGCGGCTACTCCCCAGGGAGAAGGGCTGCAGTATAGCCTACGGCGTCGGTCGGCCCCTGTCGCCTGCCGTTCCCGGCACGCGGCTCAGGCGGTCGGACGCTTGCGCAGCAGATAGCGCTGGCGACCTTCCATCACGAGTACGCCGTGCTGGTTGTGGACCGTCGAGCGCAGGCCGATGACGCCGGTGGTCCGCTGCGGCACCAGTTCGCTGACCTCGAGCGCCGAGCGCAGGGTGTCGCCCACGAATACCGGTGCGAGGAAGCGGCTGTCCTGTTCGATGAAGCCCTTCATCGAATCCTCGGTCATGTGCGGGAACAGGCCGGCGCCGGCGGCGGTCTGGATGAGGATCTGGAAGCCGTGCGCCTGCATGTGCGGCATGCCGCGCGCCCGACAGTACTCGATGTCGTAGTGCGAAGGATGGTTGTCGCCGCTCGCGAGCGAGAAGGCGGCGAACAGCGCATCGGTGATCGTGCGCGAGGGCAGCACGAAGCGCTCGCCGATATGGAAGTCCTCGAACCAGCGCTGCGGGCACATCGGCTCGTCGGCGGCCGCAAGGGAAGTGTTGGGGGTCGTGCCCTGCGTCATCGGTGGGTCCTCATCGGTCTGCAGTCATCCTCGTTCAGGAGCGGCTCCTTGCCGCCGGCCTTCCCGGCGGATCCGCATGCAGCCAGTCGTCGACGGCCCGCAGGCTGTCGAACACCGGCCCGCGATGCATCCGGGATTCCTCCGGCACGGGCCTGTCGTCGAACTCGGGCCGGCGCACCCAGGCCGTGTGCATGCCCGCGGCGTGTGCCGCCGCGATGTCCAGGTGCCAGTCGTCGCCGACATGCAGGCAGTGCCCGGGAAGGGCGCCCGCGGCTTCGCAGGCGGCGGCGAATATCCGCGGATCGGGCTTTGCGAAGCCGATCTCGTGCGCGCTGATGGCGGCGCTGAAATGGCGCCCGCAGGGAATCCGGGCGATGTCGGCGTTGCCGTTGGACAGCGCGACGAGACGATAGCGTTCCGCCCACTGGCAAAGCACCGCCTCGACATCCTCGTAGGGTTCGACCATCTGGCGAGCCGCGAGGAAGACCTCGAAGGCGGCCTCGGCCAGCCGCGGATCCTCGCCCGCCTCGGCCATTGCGAGGCGCAGGCTTTCGCGGCGCATGAAGCTCGGGTCGTGGGCCCGATCCGGATGGCGCTCGAGCAACCGCGCGCGCAGGCTCGACCGGCGCCGCGGGTCGAAGCCCGTCGCGGTGGCCGGCGCGTTCTCCGCCAGCCATCGCGCGAGGCGCGCCTCGGCGGCGATGAGGGTCGGTCGGACCGGCCAGAGCGTATCGTCGAGATCGATGGTAATGGCGAGGATGTCGGTACTGGCGGGACTAGCGGGCATGCGCCATCTCCCCCGTCGGATGCGGTGTTGCGGGTGCGCCGGGCGCGCAGGCGTCGTCGGGTACGCCGTCGGCATCGGGCGGCATGCCCGACCATCCGGGCTCCTGCGGCAGGTGCACCGTGCGGGTCGGCAGTGCGACCTCGGCGCCGTGCCCGGTGATGATCTGGCCGATGCGCAGAAGGACATCGTGCTTGATTTCATGGAAGCGCACCCAGACGACCGTGTTCGCAAAGCAGTAGATGTAGATCTCGAGGCCCGAGACATCGTACTTGTTGAACGCGACGATCATCGTCTGGGTGGTGTCTATGCCTTCGTGGGCCGTCAGCATCGCCTTGATGTCATCGACGATCGCGGCCATCTTCGGCAGGTCGGCATAGCGGATCGCGATCCTCTCGGTCAGCCGCCGGTGCGTCATCCGGGAGGGGTTCTCGACCACTACGGTGGTGAACAGCGCATTGGGCACGTAGATCGGGTTCTTGTTGAAGGCGCGGACCCGGGTATGGCGCCAGTTGATCTGCTCGACGAAGCCTTCGATCTCCTTGTCCGGGGAACGGATCCAGTCGCCGACCGAAAAGGGCCGGTCGAGATAGATCGTCAGGCCGCCGAGGAAGTTGGCCAGGACGTCGCGGGCGGCGAAGCCGACGGCGATGCCGCCGATGCCACCCAGGGCGAGCAGGCTGGTGATCGACAGGCCGAAGACCTGCATGGTCATCAGGACGGCGACGATGACCACGGCCAGCCGGGCGAGCTTGGACAGCGCATCCAGGGTGGTGATGTCGGGCGTCTCGCCGCGGGCGAGCCGGGCCCGCAGCGCGCTCGCGCTGAATTCGCGGATGAAGTGGGCCGAGAACCAGGCGATGCACAGGATCGTCGCCACCTTGCGCAGCGCATGGACGGATTCGGCCAGCGGCGCCGCGGTCTGGGTCTGGAGGAGCAGCAGGACCTGGGAGATGCCGACCGCCAGCACCAGTACCTGCAAGGGACGGCGGGCGCACTTGACGAGAATCTCGCCCCAATGGCCGCCGGCGCGCGTCACGATGCGCCCGGTCAGGCGCAGCAGGAACCCGGCCGCGACGCCCACGACGACCGTCAGCAGGATGATCAGCAGGATCTGGATGAACCAGGGCTCCACGATGAAATCGAGGCCCAGGCGATCGGCGATGGCTTGCATGGACGGCTGTCGAATCGGCCCGGGACGCGGGCGCGGAAGGTCGATCGGCCCGCTGAGTGTAAACGGAGCGCGCGCGATCCGCCCTCGCCGGCGGCCGGCGTGGCAGTGGCGCTGTTCAGGCCTCGCGCAAGGGCGCCCGGCTCTGGGTGTTGTTGGCGTCGGCGAGCCGGGCGAGCAGCTGGAGCAGAAGTTCCTGCTCGTGTGGCGCCAGCGGCGCGAGGATCCGCTGTTGCGTCCGCTCCACCGACTCGGTGACGGCCGCGAGCAGCGCCTCGCCGGCGGGACTGAGCCCGACGTGCTTGGAGCGCCGGTCGCGGCCGCCGACCAGGCGCTCCACCAGTCCGCGCTCCTGCAGCTTGCGCAGCACCAGCGCGGCGGTCGTCCGGTCGAGCGCGGCGCGCCGACCGAGGCTCGCCTGGTCGGATGGCCCGTGGCGGGCCAGCGTCGCCAGCGCGGCGAACTGCAGGGGGGTCAGTTCATAGTCGCGGCATTCGTCGAGGAAGATCCCCACGGCGATCTGCTGGCAGCGCCGCAGCAGGTGGCCGGGCATGCTCGCGAAGGCCGCCGGCCCGCTCGTGGAATCGGCGGCCGCCGACCCGCACGCGGGGGCCGGGCTCGGCGGATCGAAGTTCGTGCGCATGGCTTCAGTCGGCGAATCGTTCCTCGCGGAACAGGCCGAGTCGCTGTTGCACGCCTCGGTCCGAGAAGCTGAAGAGGACCGCATCGGCATCGGCCTCGTGGCGCACGGTGCGCCAGCTCGGCACCACGAAGACGTCGCGCGGTCCCCATTCGAGAACCTGGCCGTCGATGTGGCTGCGGCCCCTGCCTTCGACCGGGGTGAATACCGTGGCATCGGTGGCCCGGTAGCCGGTCGTGCGAAAGCCCGCCGGCAGCAACTGCAGGAAGGGGGCGATGGTCGGCATCGCGAAGCCGCCCGATTTCGGGTCGATGTAGCGCAGCTTCAGGCCGTGGCAGGGATCCCATTCGTCCTGGCGGCGCATGCGCTCGAGCGCCTCGCGCGAGCGGTCGTAGGGATAGCTGAAGATCGGCGACACCGGCCGGTGGTCCATGTAGTCCACCGGCAGCATGTTGGCGCCGTAGCGGGCGAGGCTGTCGCCGGGCTGGCGGGTCAGGGGCTGCTCCTCGTCAGGGTGGCGTTCGAAGAAGGAGGCGTCGAAGAACTGCACCATCGGGATGTCGAGCCCGTCGAGCCAGATCATCGGGCGGTCCGACGGATTGCCGTGGTCGTGCCAGGCGCCGGGCGGCGTGACCACGAAATCGCCTTCCTCCATCGTCGTGCGCTCGCCGTCGACGCTGGTGTACGCCCCCGAGCCATCGACCACGAAGCGCAGCGCCGACTGGCTGTGGCGGTGCGCCGGCGCGATCTCGCCGGGCATGACGAGCTGCAGGCCGGCGTAGAGGCTGGTGGTGATCCGGCTCTGGCCGCGCAGGCCGGGGTTCTCGAGGATCAGCACCCGCCGTTCGGCTTCACGGGCGCTGATCAGCCCGCCGGCCTCGAGCAGGTAGGGCCGGAGTTCGTCGTAGCGCCAGAGATGCGGCTGGCAGGCGCTTGCCGGCGTCGGCGTGATCAGGGCGCCGAGCACCGACCACAACGGCGTCATGTCGAGACGGTCGATGCGGCGGTAGAAGTCCTTGCGGGCGGCCTCGTCGGCCGGGCGGGTCGGATCGGTCGCGGTCTGCATGGCGTGCTCCCGGTATCTCGAGGGTGGGTCAGCTGGAGTGGCGGGCGGGCGCATCATCGATGCCGTTGCCGCCGTAGAGCCAGGCGAGGGTGTCGTACCAATCCTGCGGCGACTTGGCGCGCATCACCGAATCGCGCACCGCGGCCATGGCGCCGGCCGGGTGGTAGATGTATTCGCCGATTGCGCGCGAACTCATCTGGACCCGGCCGGTGCGCACCGTGCGGTGGGCGCAGTAGGCGGCCAGGGCGTCGTCGAGCGAGTCGTGGCTGGCGACCATGTGCGACAGGCACACCGCGTCCTCCATCGCCATGCAGGCGCCCTGCGCGAAGTACTGCAGCATCGGGTGGGCGGCATCGCCCAGCAGCGCCACCCGGCCATCGATCCAGCCGAGGATGGGGTCGCGGTCGCACAGGACCCAGAGCTTCCAGTCGGCGCCATGCTCGATCACCTGGCGGGCGCGCGGATGGATGTGCTCGAAGCCGCGGCTGACTTCCTCGCGATCGACCGGCTTGCCGGCGACCGCCTCCTTGACATCGTTGTGGTAGGTGACGACGAGATTGAAGACCTGCCAGCCCTTGAGCGGGTAATGCACGATGTGGCACTTCGGGCCGGCCCAGAGGGTGGCGGCGTTCCAGCGCAGGTCCTCGGGCATCTTCTCCGTCGGAATCACCGAGCGATAGGTGGTGTGGCCGGATACCCGGGGCGGTCCGTCGCCGACCAGCTGCGCCCGTATCGGCGAGTTGATCCCGTCGGCGCCGACCAGGGCGCAGCCTTCGACCTTGCCGCCATCGGCGAGCAGGGCCGTTGCGCTGCTGCCGTCCTGCCGGTAGCCGATGACCCGGGCATGGGTGCGCAACTCGACCAGCTCGCTCGCCTCGCAGGCGGCCAGCATGGCTCCGTGCAGGTCGGCCCGGTGGACCACGGCGTAGGGATTGCCGAAGCGCTCCCGAAACGGTGCATCCAGCGGTATGTGGCAGATCTCCTCGCCGCCGAGCGCATCCATCAGCCGGAGCTGGTCGATGTACACCGCGCCGGCGCGGGCCGCGTCGCCGAAGCCGAGGTAGTCGAAGCAGTGGAAGGCGTTGGGGCCGAGCTGGATGCCGGCGCCGATCTCGCCGAAGCGGCTCGCCTGTTCGAGCACGATGCTGCGCCGGCCGGCGCGGGCCAGGCCGAGGGCGCTGGCCAGTCCGCCGATGCCGCCGCCGGCCACCACGAAGGGTCGATCGTCCACGCTGGCTCCTCCCCCGCGCCTTGTCACAGGTCTTCAAGCAGTGCTATGCGCACAGTACTGCGTGATTGAGCGGAAGGCAAGCGTGCTGGCGGCAGCGGCCGCGCCGGGCGGGGCCGCTGCCGGGGCCCCGGGCTTCAGGCCAGGAAGCCCTCGAGGCGCTTGCGGATGATGGTATCGGCCTCGGCCATGATCCGGTCGATCAGCTCCCTGACGGTGGGCACGTCGTGGATCAGGCCGCAGACCATCCCGCAGCTCCAGGCGGCCGCATCCATGTCGCCTTCCTTGAGGACCTTGCGGTTCTGGCCGCCGGTCACCAGGTGGCGGATGTCCTCGATGGTGGTCGCGCCGCCCTTCTCGCCCTCGATGCGCAGGATCTCCTCGACCGCGGCGTTGGTGAGCACGCGCTCGGTATTGCGCAGCGGGCGCATCACCAGCCGGGTCTGGAGCTCGTCCGCCTCGACCAGGGCCTGCTTGACATTGTCGTGGATGGGAGCCTCCTTCGTGGCCATGAAGCGGGTGCCCATGTTCATGCCCTCCGCCCCGAGGGCCAGCGCCGCGACCAGGCTGCGGCCATCGGCCATCCCGCCCGAGGCGACGAAGGGAATCTTCAGCTCCTCCGCCGCCCGGGGCAGGAGGATGAAGTTGGGGATGTCGTCCTCGCCGGGGTGGCCGCCGCACTCGAAGCCATCGACGCTGACCGCATCGCAGCCGATCCGCTCGGCCTTGAGCGAGTGACGCACCGAAGTACACTTGTGGATGACCTTGATGCCGGCGTCCTTGAGCATCGGCATCCATTGCTCGGGACTGCGTCCGGCCGTCTCGACCGCCTTGACGCCGCCCTCGATGATCGCGGCGATGTACTCCGGATAAGGCGGCGACTGGAAGGAGGGCAGGAAGGTCAGGTTGACCCCGAACGGCTTGTCGGTCATTTCGCGGCAGCGCGCGATCTCGCGGGCGAGGTCCTCGGGCGTGGGCTGGGTCAGGGCGGTGAGTATGCCCAGGCCGCCGGCATTGGACACCGCCGAGGCGAGCTCGGCATAACCCACGTAGTGCATGCCCCCCTGGATGATGGGGTGCTCGATGCCGAACAGTTCGGTGATTCGTGTCTTCATGACCTCTCCTTGTCGATTCTCGTATGCCAGGCGGGCGGACCGGCCTCCGGCATGGGACGTCCCGGCGCCGCGGCGGGTGATGGCCACGATCATAGCGTGGCCTTGCGGGTTTTCGCGCACCGTCCGGGGGTGCCGGGGACGCGGCATCGTCACCGGATCGTCACATAACCGTCACGGAGCGCCCCTACAGTCCTTTCATTCGTCAACCAACCCAAGCGGACGATTCACGATGAGACTTCTCCCAAGATTCCTGGCGATCGGTGCGGTGGCATTCGGCGTCGGGTTCTCAGCCCAGGCTGCCGAAATCACCGGCGCCGGCGCCAGCTTCCCGGCTCCGATCTACGCCAAGTGGGCCGAGGCCTACCGCGCCGCCACCGGCAATGCGCTGAACTACCAGGCGATCGGCTCGGGCGGCGGCGTGAGGCAGATCACCGCCAAGACGGTCGACTTCGGTGCCTCCGACGACCCGATTCCCGGCGACGAACTCGACAAGGCCGGCCTGGTCCAGTTTCCGGCCGTGATCGGCGGCATCGTGCCGGTGGTCAATCTTCAGGGCGTCGCGCCGGGCGAGATGAAGCTCGATGGCCCCACGCTCTCGAAGATCTTCTCGGGCGACATCAGCCGCTGGGACGACGCGGCGATCGCCGCGCTGAACAAGGGTGTCACGCTGCCTTCGCAGGCGATCACGCTGGTTTACCGCTCGGACTCCTCGGGCACCACCGCCGGCTTCACCTACTACCTGGCCGAGATCGATCCGCCGTTCGCGGACAAGGTCGGCGCCGGCAAGACCGTCGACTGGGCATCCGGTGTCGGCGGCAAGGGCAACGCGGGTGTCGCCGCCAACGTTTCCAAGCTCGGCGGTTCGATCGGCTACGTCGAGTACGCCTATGCCAAGCAGAACGACATGACCCATGTCTCGCTCATCAACAAGGCCGGCAACGCCGTCCAGCCGAGCGCCGAGAGCTTCGCGGCTGCGGCGGCAGGCGCCGACTGGAGCGCCAGGCCGGGCTTTGGCATCGGCCTGTCGAACCAGGATGATCCGCAGGCATGGCCGATCGTCTCGGCGAGCTTTATCCTCATGCACCGGCAGGCCGATGACGCGGCCGCTTCGGCGGAAGCCCTGAAGTTCTTCCGCTGGTCCTTCGCCAACGGCGACCAGATGGCCCTCGATCTCGACTATGTCCCGATGCCCAAGTCGGTGGTCGAGCAGGTCGAAGCCTCGTGGGCCGACATCAAGGACAGTTCGGGCAAGACGGTGATGGCCGCGAACTGAGTCTTTCGGGCGACCGCGAGTCGTCCCGGCCGGAGAGGGCCATGCAGGCCCTCTCCGGCCCTTGTTCGTGATTCCAGGGACTACGATGGGGAAGGAAACTCCGATGAGCGCCACCGCCGAGCAGGCTGCGCATGCAGTCCGGGGACATGCGGCCGAGAAGGCCGAGCCGGGTCCGGACGCCCTGGCCGCCGAACGGCTGGCGGCGAGGGTGCGCCGCTTCGCCATCCAGGACCGTATCTTCCTTGGCGTCACCTTCAGCTTCGCGCTGTTCGTGCTGCTGGTCCTCGCCGGACTGCTGGTGTCGCTCTTCATCGAGGCCTGGCCGGCGTTTCGGGAATTCGGCGCCGGGTTCTTCGTGGGCACCACCTGGAGCCCGGCACGCGAGGTCTACGGCGCGGTCATCGCGATCTACGGCACCCTCGTGTCCTCTTTCATCGCCTTGCTGATCGCGGTGCCGATCAGCTTCGGCATCGCCGTCTTCCTCACCGAGATCTGTCCCCTCAGGTTGCGCCGGCCCCTGGGCACCGCCATCGAACTGCTCGCCGGCGTGCCCTCGATCATTTACGGGATCTGGGGCCTGTTCATCCTGGCGCCGCTGCTCCAGGACCATGTCCAGCCGCTGCTCGGCGCCACCGGGCTGGCGCTGTTCTCGGGCCCGCCGCTGGGTGTCGGCATGCTGACCGCCGGCCTCGTGCTGGCCCTGATGGTGATTCCCTTCATCGCCTCGGTCATGCGCGATGTCTTCGAAACGGTCCCCGGTGTGCTCAAGGAATCGGCCTACGGCATCGGCTGCACCACCTGGGAGGTGGTGCGCCGGATCGTGCTGCCCTTCGCCCGGGTCGGCGTGATCGGCGGCATCATGCTGGGCCTGGGCCGGGCGCTGGGCGAGACCATGGCGGTCACCTTCGTGATCGGCAATGCCAACCGCCTGTCGGCGAGCCTGTTCGCGCCCGGCAACTCGATCGCCTCCACCCTGGCCAACGAGTTCGCCGAAGCCGATCCGACCCTGCACATTCCGGCGCTCTACGCGCTCGGGCTGCTGCTGTTCGTGATCACCTTCATCGTGCTGGGCCTGGCCAAGTGGCTGACCGAGCGCAGCCGGCGTCGCGCCGGCCTCTGAGGAGATCCTGATGGACGCCATTCCCCGCGAGTCGAGTCCTCTCTATCGCCGTCGCCGCGTCTCCAATGCGATCGGCCTCGGCCTGTCGGCGAGCGCCATGGTGATCGGCCTGTTCGCGCTCGGCTGGATCCTCTGGACCCTCGTCTCCGAGGGTTTCGCGGCCCTGAACTGGGCCTTCTTCACCAATTCGACGCCGGCGCCCGGAACGCCGGGCGGCGGCATGGCCAATGCCATCGTCGGCAGCCTCATGATGGTCGGCTTCGCGACCCTGGTGTCGACCCCGATCGGCATCCTGGCGGGCATCTATCTCGCCGAATTCGGCGCAAAGTCGCGCTTCGCCCAGGTGACCCGCTTCGTCACCGACATCATGCTGTCGGCGCCCTCGATCGTCATCGGCCTGTTCGTCTTCGCGATCGCGGTCGCCACCACCCGCCAGTTCTCGGGCTGGGCGGGCTCGATCGCACTGTCCCTCATCGCGATTCCGGTGGTGGTGCGCACCACCGAGAACATGCTGAGCCTGGTGCCCGGAAGCCTGCGCGAGGCCGCCTTCGCCCTGGGCACCCCGCGCTGGAAGGTCAATCTCGCGGTGACCCTGCGGGCGGTGCGCGGCGGCGTGATCACCGGTGTGCTGCTGGCGATCGCCCGGATCTTCGGCGAGACGGCGCCGTTGCTGTTCACCTCGCTGTCCAATCAGTTCTTCAATGCCGACATGAGCAAGCCGATGGCCAGCCTGCCGGTGGTGATCTACAACTTCGCGCTCAGTCCCTACGAGGACTGGCAGCGCCTTGCCTGGGGCGGCGCCGCGCTCATCGCCATGATCGTGCTGGCGATCAACATCGTGGCCCGGACCATGTTCCGCGACGCCCCCCGCAACTGATACCGGATGACAGGACCCGACATGCAATCCACCGTCCTCGAGAGCAGGGAATCGATCGCACCGCTGGTGACCGACGCGGTCATGCAGGTGCGCGACCTCGACTTCTACTACGGCAAGTTCCAGGGCCTGAAGAAGGTCACCATGGACATCGCGCGCAACAAGGTCACCGCCTTCATCGGCCCGTCGGGCTGCGGGAAGTCGACCCTGCTGCGGACCTTCAACCGCATGTTCGACCTCTATCCGGGCCAGCGTGCCGAAGGGCAGATCCTCCTCAACGGCAGGAACATCCTCGATCCGCGCCAGGACGTGAACATGTTGCGGGCGAAGGTCGGCATGGTGTTCCAGAAGCCGACGCCGTTTCCCATGACCATCTTCGAGAACATCGCCTTCGGGGTGCGGCTCTACGAACCGCTCAGGGGCCGGGCGATGGAGGATCGGGTCGAATGGGCCTTGCGCAAGGCGGCGCTCTGGGAAGAGGTGAAGGACAAGCTGCAGCAGAGCGGCCTGAGCCTGTCGGGTGGGCAGCAGCAGCGTCTTTGCATCGCCCGCATGGTGGCGGTCAAGCCCGAGGTGCTGCTGCTCGACGAGCCGACCAGCGCGCTCGACCCCATCTCGACCGCCAAGATCGAAGAGCTCATGAACGAGCTCAAGAACGACTACACGATCGCGATCGTCACCCACAACATGCAGCAGGCGGCGCGCATATCCGATTTCACGACCTACATGTATCTTGGTGAGCTGATCGAATTCGGCCGCACCGACGAGATCTTCATCAAGCCCACCAAGAAGGCGACCGAGGACTACATCACCGGTCGCTTCGGTTGAGCCACCCAACGGAATCGGACCGGAAGCACTCCATGGAACATACCTACCGCCCCTTCGATGCCGACATCGACAACCTGCGCAGCGCCGTCACCACGATGGGCGGCCTGGTCGAGCGCCAGCTGATCCGCGCGGTCGATGCGGTCCGCAACCGCGACCTGCGGCTGCTCGCACAGGTCCTCACCGACGAGGGCGTGGTCAACCAGCTGCACCTCGAGACCGACCTGCGCTGCAACCAGACGATCGCCCGGCGCCAGCCGATCGCGGTGGATCTGCGCGAGATCATCGCCGTCCTGCACATCAACGACGACCTCGAGCGGATCGGTGACGAGGCCAAGAAGATCGCGCTCAAGGCCCGCGCATTCGAAGCGAGCGGCGGCCTGCCCATCGCCACGGACCGGATCGAGGAGATGACGGCAATCGTCATCGAGATGCTGCGTGATGCGCTCGAGGCCTACATCCGTCACGACACCACCGCGGCGACGGCGGTGGCGGCGCGGGATCGGGCGGTCGACCAGCTGCGCGACGCCCTGATCAGCGAGTTGATGGATCGCATCACCGGCAGTCCGGGCATCGTCTCGCAGGCGCTGGCGATGATCTTCGTCGTGCAGTCGATCGAACGGGCCGGTGACCATGCGAAGAACATCGCCGAATACGTGGTGCATGTGGTGGAAGGCTCGGACGTCCGCCACCAGCCCAGCTGACGGTTTCACACTCGATCGCATCACCGCGTCGGGGCGCCTGCCTTGCCGTGAAAGCGAACGCAAGCCCGCATGAGGGCTTGCGTCCTCAGCGGACGCCCTGGGCGGCGCCTTCCGGCCCGCTCGCCGGGGCCTGCGGCGCGCTTTCGGGCCGGATGATCCGGCCCGCGCCGAAGCGCAGGCTGAAGCGACTGCCCTTGCCGGCCCGGCTCTCGATCAGCAGCTCGGCGCCGTGGCGGTTGGCGATGTGCTTGACGATCGCCAGGCCCAGGCCGGTTCCCCCGGTGACGCGCGACCGCGCCCGGTCGACCCGGTAGAAGCGCTCGGTCAGCCGCGGCAGATGATCGGCGGGGATGCCGATGCCGGTATCGACCACCGAGATCGCGCCGCGGCCGCGCTGCTCGAGCCATTCGAGGGAGATGCGGCCGCCTTCCGGGGTATAGCGCACCGCATTGCTGAGCAGGTTGCGGATCGCGCTCTCGATCTCGGAGCTCACGCCGAGCAGGCGCAGACCCGGCGGGATGCTGGACTCGATCGTGTGCCGGCCGCCGGACAAGGCCCCGGCATCGGCGATCAGGCTGTCGCAGAGCGGCTCCAGCGCGATCGATTCGTCGGCCGGCTTGTCGATCGCGGATTCGAGCGAGGACAGGGTGAGCAGGTCCTCGACGAGGCGCTGCATCGTCCGGCTGTGCTTGGCGATCGATTCGAGGTGACGGCGCCTTTCGTCGGGATCGAGGTCGAGCTCCAGCATGGTTTCGGCGAAGCCGCCGATCACGGTGATCGGGGTGCGGATCTCGTGCGACACATTGGCGACGAAGTCGCTGCGCATGGTGTCGAGCCGCGCCTGGTCGGTGATGTCGCGGATGATCAGGAGCTTCTTGGCGTCGTCGCTGGCGTGCAGCCGGATCTCGAACGTCCGTCCGGGCCGGTTCGGCAGGGCCAGCCGCAGGGACGCGGCGTACTGGCCCGCATCGAGATAGTCGATGAACTCGGGTTGGTTCAGGAAATGGTGAACCGGCCGGCGGTTGCCGAAGACGCTGTGCAGGTCGCGGGCCGTCACGTTGGCCCATTCGACATGATTGAAGCGATCGAGCAGCATCAGCCCGTCGGGCAGCCGATCGACCGCCGCGCGCAGCTGCTCGAGCTCGTCGGACAGCTCCGCACGCTCCTCGGATTCGAGCCGCATGAAGCGGGCGAGCTTGTCCATCGGGCGTCGCCAGCCGGCGAAGCCGATCGGTACGTCGCGCATCTTGGGCAGGCCCGACCAGTGGTTCAGGCGACCCAGGAAATAGCCATGATAGAAGCCGAGCAGGATCACCCAGGCGCCCAGCCAGGTCGCGGCGGCCAGCGGCATGCCGGCGCGATACAGTGCCGCGCCGATGAGGGCGACGAGCACGGGAATGCCGAACGCCGTGGCATTCATCATGCAGGGGCGAGCCGGTAGCCGCCGCCGCGCACCGTCTCGATCAGCCGGTCGTGGCCGCTCGGGCGCAGCGCCAGCCGCAGCCGGCGGATATGCACATCGACGGTGCGTTCCTCGATGTAGACCGTGTCGCCCCAGACCTTGTCGAGCAGCTTCGAGCGCGACAGCACCCGGTCGGGGTTGCGCAGGAAGTAGTACAGCAGCTTGAACTCGGTCGGACTGAGGCCGACCTCGGCATCGCCGGCGAAGGCGCGATGGGTGGCCGGCTCGATGCGCAGGCCGGCGACCTCGACCGGATCCTCGGACACCTCGGGCGCCGAACGGCGCAGGATCGCGCGGACCCGGGCCAGCAATTCGCGCGGCGAGAACGGCTTGGTGACGTAGTCGTCGGCGCCGGACTCGAAGCCTTGCAGCTTGTCGCCCTCCTGGGCGCGGGCGGTCAGCATGATGATCGGGATGTCGCGGGTGCTGGCCCGTTCGCGCAGCCGGCGGATGAAATCGACGCCCGAGATGCCCGGCAGCATCCAGTCGAGCAGGATCAGGTCCGGGCGCTCGGCATCGATCATCGATGTTGCGCTGTCGGCGTCGCCCGATTCGCGGGCAAGGTAGCCAGCATGGCGAAGGTTCACTGCGACCAGTTCCCGGATGGCGGGTTCGTCTTCGACGATGAGTATCCTCGCGGACACGGCAAGCCTCGTGGTGGTACGGGCTTTCAGATTATGACAAAGCTTTGACCGTTTCATGACGGTCGGCCGGCCCGCTCCAGGAATAGCGCAGCGGCCCTCCGGGCGGGCGGTTGCGGCCGACGGCGAGACGCCAGGCGTCGACTCGCAGCGGCGGCTCGAGCAGCGGCGCGGGCGCGGCCTGCGGCCGCGCATTGCGTACCAGCGAAAGATGCGGGACGAGGGGCCGTTCATCGAATTCGCAGGGCATCGCCCGCAGCGCCTGGCGCAGTTCGTCGGCGAGCCTCGCCAGCCAGCCGGGCGTCGCATCGGGTCCGGCCCAGAGCAGTGCCGGCCGCCCGCCGCCGCCGAAGCGGCCGAGCCGGGTGAGCGGGAGCGGCGGCCAGGCGGGGCCGTCACCGATCCCTGCGACGGCGTTCTCGAGGCGCCTGCCGAAACCGGCTTCGCGGGCGCCGATGAAGGCCAGCGTCAGGTGGATGTCGTCGGCGGCCAGCGGCCAGCCCCCGGCATCGGCGGCGATCCCGTCAGCGAGCCGCGCGAGGGCGCCGGCGGCGCCAGCATCGGGGAGAAGAGCGATGAAATACCGGAAACGCCCGACGGGCGTGGCGCACGCGCCGACCGGCAGGCCCGGCTGCCCGGGTGGCTCGTGCGACACTGTGGATCGATCGATCTTGCGTTTACCCATCGGGAGCTGCCTTGGACGACAGGGAACATTCCCCCCGCCTTCATTCTGCCTGCAAGGTGCTGGTCACCGGCGGCGCCGGCTACATCGGCTCGCATACCGTGGTCGAGCTGGTCGGCGCCGGCCATGAGGTCGTGGTGCTCGACAATCTGTCGAACGCCTCGCCGCGCTCGCTCGAGCGCATCGAGCGTATCACCGGCGTTCGCGTGCCCCTGGTGGTCGGTGATATTCGCGACGCGGCCCTGCTGCGCGAGCTGCTCGCGCGCGAGCGCTTCGACGCCACCATGCATTTCGCCGGCCTCAAGGCGGTCGGCGAATCGGTCGAGAAGCCCCTGGCCTACTACGACTGCAACATCGCGGGCACGACGACCCTGCTCGAATGCCTCGGCGAAGCCGGGGTGCGCAATTTCGTGTTCAGCTCGTCGGCGACCGTCTATGGCGACCCGGAGTCGGTGCCGATCCGCGAGGAGGCGCCGACCGGGCCGACCAATCCCTATGGCCGCACCAAGTGGATGATCGAGTTCATCCTGCGCGATCTCGCCGCCGCCGATCCGCGCTGGTCGATCGGTATCCTGCGCTATTTCAATCCGGCCGGAGCCCATCCGAGCGGCCTGATCGGCGAGGATCCGCGGGGCATCCCCAACAACCTCATGCCCTTCGTGGCCCAGGTCGCGGTCGGCCGGCGCGAATCCCTGTCGGTCTTCGGTGGCGACTACCCGACCCGCGACGGCACCGGCGTGCGCGACTACATCCATGTCGTCGACCTCGCCCGCGGGCACCTGGCCGCGCTCGAGCATGCCCGCAAGGGGGCCGGCGCCTTCACCGTCAACCTCGGAACCGGGCTCGGCTGCTCGGTCCTCGAGATGATCACCGCCTTCGAGCGCGCCAGTGGCCGGCAGGTGCCCTACCGGATCGTCGAGCGGCGGGCCGGCGACATCGCCGAATGCTATGCCGACCCCGCGCATGCCGCCGAGCTCCTCGGCTGGCGCGCGAACCTGGGAATCGACGCGATGTGCGCCGACGGCTGGCGATGGCAGCAGGGCAACCCGCAGGGCTACGCGGAAATGGGGTCAGAGGAAATGGGGTCAGACACCATTTCCGATGGAAATGGTGTCTGACCCCATTTCCGTTTCCGTGTTTCAGGCGATCTCGATGTTGTCGATCAGGCGCGTCGATCCGAGCTTCGCGGCGGCCAGGGCGACCAGGGCTGTGTCCTCGGGGGCATCCGCGTCCGGTACGCCGAGATCGTCGCGGCGCCGGATCGCGATGTAGTCGGGCTGCCAGCCGCGCTCGACCAGGGTGGCCATCGCGTCCGCCTCGATCGCCGCGAAATCGCGCTCGCCCGCTTCCACCCGTTCGACCGCCGCCGCGAGCAGCTTGTAGAGGCTGGCCGCCTCGGCCCGCTCCTCGCGGCCGAGATAGCGGTTGCGCGAGCTCATCGCGAGGCCGTCGCGCTCGCGCACGATCTCGCCCGCCTCGATGTGGATCGGCAGGTTGAACTGGCGCACCATGCGCCGGATGATCATCAGCTGCTGGTAGTCCTTCTTGCCGAAGATCGCGGTGTGCGGCGCCACGCAGTTGAACAGCTTGAGCACCACGGTGCACACCCCCTCGAAGAAGCCGGGCCGGAACTCGCCCTCGAGGATGTCGCCCAGGCCCGCCGGCGTCTGCACCCGGTAGGCCTGTGCTTCCGGATACATCTCGCCGTCGTCGGGGGCGAACACCACGTCGCAGCCCGCCCTGGCGAGCTGCTCGCAGTCCTCTTCGAAGGTCCGCGGATAGGTGTCGAAGTCCTCGTGGGGGGCGAACTGCAGGCGGTTGACGAAGACGCTCGCGACCACCGGGCGGCCGCATTCGACGGCTCGGCGCACCAGCGACAGGTGGCCCTCGTGCAGGTTGCCCATGGTCGGGACGAGCACGGTGCCGGCGCAGTCGCGCAGGCGTTCGCGCAGGGCATCGATGCGGTTGATGACTTCCATGGCTTTCAGTGTCCGAGGTTGAAGAAGCTGCGCCGTCCGCGCATTTCGAGCAGCCTGTGCACCAGCATCGCGAAATCCTCGTCGCGCTCGGCCGGATTGAGCCGCTCGGTATTGACGATCAGCACCGGTGCGTCCTCGTAGTGGTGAAAGAAGCGACTGTACGCGTCGGCCAGCCCGCGCAGGTAGGGTTCGGCGATTCCCGCCTCCATCGGCAGGCCGCGGCGCTGCACGCGCGCGACCAGGGTGTCGGGGCTGGCCTGCAGGTAGATCACCAGGTCCGGATGCGGCGCATGCGGGCTCAGGTTGTCGTAGATGGTCCGGTACAGGCGCAGTTCGTCGTCGTCGAGCGTCAGGCGCGCGAACAACGGATCCTTTGCCAGCAGGAAGTCGCCCACGACGGATTCGGTAAAAAGATCGCGCTGGGCGAGCGAGCGCAGCTGCTCGGTGCGCTGGAACAGGAAGAACAGTTGTGCCGGCAGCGCATGGCGCTGGCCTTCCCGGTAGAAGCGCTCGAGGAAGGGATTGGCGCCGGCATCCTCCAGCACGGGGTGGGCGCCATAGGCATCGATGAAGCGGCGCGCGAGCGAGGTCTTGCCGGCGCCGATAGGCCCTTCGACGACGATGTGGCGAAAGCGCTCGAAGGGCGAGGGCGGCAGGGGCTGCGGCGATTGGCTGGCGGATTCGGACATCATCGGGTCGGGGGTCGGGGCCTGCAGGCGGGCTCCCGGGATCCGGGCACCGGGTCGGCACGCTGTCCCGCCAGGGCGCCGAGGCGGTCCGCGGCCGGGCCGACGCCCGGGATTGTCGCATCGGGCGCGACTTCGAGCAGCGGGCGCAGCACGAAGGCGCGCTCGGCCATGCGTGGATGCGGAACCACCAGGCGCGGCGGGGCGTCGATGCGGCCCTGTCCGTAGAGCAGCAGGTCGAGGTCGAGCGTCCGAGGGGCGTTGCGGTAGGGCCGCTCGCGCCCGGCTTCGGCTTCGATCCGCTGCAGGCCGGCGAGCAGGGTGAAGGCATCCAGCCCGGTTTCGACGAGCGCCACCGCATTGTGGAAATCGGGACCGTTCGCCTCGACGGGCGCGCTGCGCCAGAGGCGCGAACTCGCCAGCAGCCGGGTCCCGGCAAGCGCATCGATCCGCAGGAGGGCATCGCGCAGGCGGCCGGGAGCATCGCCCAGGTTCGCGCCCAGGCCGATCGCCGCACGCACCGGCGGCCGGGGCCCGGTGCCGCCGGCTGGTGGCGAGGCGGGCCGCTGGCCGGCCATCTCAGGCGCTGGCGCCGTCGGGTCGGGGTGCCGGTCCGTCCTGGCCGCCCTCGCGTCGGGGCCGGGGCCGGCGGCGACGCTTGCGCGCCGTGCCGGAGCGCGGCGCGGCCTCGACCAGCGTCGCCCGGCCCGGCCCGTCGGCAGCGATGAAGTCGGTCCACCACTGGCCGAGCTCGGCCGGCGCTTCGTCGGTCTCGACGCGCAGCAGCAGGAAGTCGTAGGCGGCGCGCAGCCTCATGTGCTCGACGAGTCGAAACGGCGCCTGGCCGCTGCGTCGTTCGAAGCGCGGCTGCAGGCTCCAGATCTCGCGCATGTCGGCAACGAAGCGCTTGTGGATCGCGAGCTTGCCGGCCTGGGCGTCGAGCACTTCGTCGATCGCGAGGTTCAATGCCGGAATGGGGTTCTGACCCGCTTGCCGATGACGAAGCCACAAGGCGTTGACCCGTTCCCAGAGCAGCGTGGCGAAGAGGAAGCCCGGGCTCACGCTGCGGCCCTCGGCGATGCGGGCGTCGGTCTTGGCAAGGGCGATCGAGATGAAGCGTTCGCCATCGGGCTGCTCGAGGATCAGGTCGAGCAAGGGCAGCAGCCCGTGCTGCAGCCCTTCGGCGCGCAACTGGTGCAGGCTCGCCATGGCATGGCCCGAGAGCAGGAGCTTGAGCATCTCGTCGAACAGGCGCGCACTGGGCACGTTCGAGATCAGCCCGGCGAGCTCGCGCATCGGGGCGCGGGTGCGCTCCTCGATGGTGAAGCCGAGCTTGGCGGCGAAACGCGCCACCCGCAGCAGCCGCACCGGATCCTCGCGAAAGCGCGTTGCCGGATCGCCGATCATGCGGATGACCCTGGCCTTGATGTCGCGCACGCCGTCGTGGAAGTCGAGCACCTGGTCGGCGATCGGGTCGTAGTAGAGCGCGTTCACGGAAAAGTCGCGCCGCGCCGCGTCCTCTTCGAGGGTGCCCCAGACGTTGTCGCGCAGGACCCGGCCGTGGTCGTCGGTCTCGGCGTCGACCTGCGCCGCGCGGAAGGTCGAGACCTCGATGACCTCGCGCCCGTAGAGCACATGCACGATCTGGAAGCGCCGGCCGATCAGCCGCGAGCGCCGGAAGATGCGATGGACTTCCTGCGGGGTGGCGTTGGTCGCGACGTCGAAGTCCTTGGGCTTGAGGCCGAGCAGGGAATCGCGCACGCCCCCGCCCACCACATAGGCCTTGAAACCCGCCTTGTGCAGGCCCTCGCAGGTACGCTGGGCGGCGCTCGACATCGAGGCGCGCGACAGTCCCAGGTCGGCGCCCCGGTAGCGGCGCGCATGCGATCGCATCTGCGGAGTCTGCGCGGGCGCTCGGCCCAGCAGGCGACCGATCAGCTTGCGGATCATTCGAACAGGCGCCGTATCGGCCAGCCGCGCTCGCGGGCGATCGTCGCCAGCCGCGCGTCCGGATTGGTGGCGACCGGCCGGCTCACCCGCTCGAGCAGGGCGAGGTCGTTGATCGAGTCGCTGTAGAAGACCGAATCCGGGAAGCTGTCCCATTCGCGTCCCAGGCTCGCGAGCCATTCATGGACCCGGACGACCTTGCCTTCGCGAAACGAGGGCGTGCCGGCGGTGCGGCCGGTGATGCGACCATCGATCTCCTCGACCCGCACCCCGATGAGATGCTCGACGCCGAAGGCCCGCGCGATCGGGCGGGTGACGAATTCATTGGTCGCGGTGACGATCGCGCAGAGGTCGCCGGCCCGCTGGTGGCCCTCGACGAGCTCGCGCGCCACGGGCCGGATCGCGGGCAGCACGACCGTTTCCATGAAGCGTTCCTGCAGCCGGTCGAGTTCGTCGCGCGGCAGGGCCGCGAGCGGCCCGAGCTGAAAGGCCAGGAACTCGGCGATGTCGAGGGTACCGGCCTGGTATTCGCGGTAGAAGCGGTCGTTCTCGCGAGCGAAGCTGACCGAATCGACTTTGCCGGCGGCTACCAGGAAGCGCGACCATTCATAGTCGCTGTCGATCGGCAGCAGCGTGTGGTCGAGGTCGAAGAGGGCGAGGTTCATGGTTGGAGGGCGATTTTATCAGTCCGCGGCCGGTCCGCCCGGCAAGGGGGGCGAGTCGGCTTCGAATTCACGCAACAGGTGCAGGCTCAGCTGGCGCTTGCGCTCGAAGCCGTAGCGGTCCAGGGCATCGAAGAGTGCGATCAGGCTGCGGATGTCGCGGTCGTGGTGGGCCAGCAGGTAGGGAACCAGGTCGCGCCCGAGAGCGACCCCGCGGCTGGCGGCGTGCTGTTCGAGGGCGGCCGCCTTGTGGTGGTCGTCGAGCAGGCGCATCTGCAGGACCAGGCCCCAGCCGAGCCGGGTGCGCAGGTCCTCGCGCAGGCGCATCGCCAGCGGCGGCGCATCGCCGGTCACCACCAGGGTGGCGGCGATGCCGGCCTGGATCTGGTTGTACAGGCCGAACAGGGCCTGCTGCCCGGCAGCGTCGAGCCGCTGGCAGTCGTCCACCAGCAGCAACTCGCCGTCGGCCACGGTCGCCGGCATCTCGCCGTCGGGCGGGACGAGGCATCCCCATGGCGCGAGCGCCTGCAGCAGGTGGCTGCGACCGGCCCCGGCCGGCCCCCAGAGGTAGACGAAGCGGGTCCGTCGGTCGCCGCGCGCCAGGAGGTGGGCGAGCGCGACCACCTCGGCGTTGTCGCCGGTGACGAAGTTCGAGAGGCTCGGCGCCGGCCGCTGGTGCAGGTCGAGTGGCAGTTGCCTCATGGGCGCGGCAGGCGTTGCATGGAAGGAGCCGGGATCCCGGGCGTGGGGCGCCCGCGCAGGCTGGCACTAGAATGGCGAGGACACGATTGTATCGGGACACCCCCAAGATGAATTCCCCCCTCTCCTACAAGGAGGCCGGCGTCGATATCGATGCCGGCGATGAGCTCGTCGCCCGGATCGGCCCGCTCGCCCGCAGGACGATGCGCGATGGCGTGCTGGCGGGCATCGGCGGCTTCGGCGCCCTGTTCGAAGTGCCGCGGCGCTTTCGCGAGCCGGTGCTGGTCTCGGGCACCGACGGGGTCGGCACCAAGCTGCGGCTCGCCTTCGTCCTGGGGCGGCACGATACGGTCGGGATCGACCTGGTCGGGATGAGCGTCAACGACATCCTCGTCCAGGGCGCCGAACCCCTGTTCTTCCTTGACTACTTCGCCTGCGGACGGCTCGACGTCGATGTCGCGGCGGCGGTGGTCGGCGGCATCGCCGCTGGCTGCGAGCAGGCGGGCTGCGCCCTGATCGGTGGCGAAACCGCCGAGATGCCCGGCATGTATCCCGATGGCGAGTACGACCTCGCCGGCTTCGCGGTCGGCGTGGTCGAGAAGTCGGCGATCATCGACGGCAGCGCCATCGCCCCCGGCGACGCCCTCATCGGCCTGGCGAGCAGCGGCGCCCATTCCAACGGCTATTCCCTGATCCGCCGGGTCCTCGAGCGGGTTTACGGACCCCTCGAGGCCGACGCCGCCCGCGCCGCTCTGCGGGAGGATTTCCATGGCCGGCCCTTCGAGGACGTCCTCATGGCGCCGACCCGCATCTACGTCAAGCCGGTGCTGGGGCTGCTTGCGGAAATGCCCGTCAAGGCGATGGCGCACATCACCGGCGGAGGCCTGGTGGAGAACGTGCCGCGCGTGCTGCCCGATGCCTGCCGGGCCGAGATGCGCGCCGGGGCCTGGCCGATGCCGCCGCTGTTCGACTGGCTGCGCCAGCAGGGGCAGATCGCCGACGCCGAGATGCACCGGGTGTTCAACTGCGGCATCGGCATGGTGCTGGTCGTGGCGGCTGCGGATGCCGACCGGGCGATCGCCCATCTCGAGGCGGCCGGCGAGACGGCCTGGCGCATCGGCGAGGTGGCCGACAGGCAAGCGGGGGATGCTGCCGCGGTGGTGCGCTGAAGCGATGTATTCAGGCCAGCACGACGACGTTCAGCCCGTGCACCCGCTGGAACGCCGCATCGCCCGTCAGCAGCAGGTGTCGCGATCCCAGCTGCAGGCAACTCGCGGCCTGCAGGGCATCAGGCGTGCGCAGTCCGTGTCGCACGCGGATGCTTGCGGCCAGCTCCACCACGTCGCGAGTCAGCTCCACCCACAGTAGATCCGGTCGGCCGAAAAAGCCATCGAACAGGGCCAGCGTGGCGTTGTCGTCGGCCTTCATCGGCCCTACGCGACATTCCAGCCACGACAGGCGACTGACGGCCGCACTGGCGCGGGGGTGCGCCTGCGCAATCGCGGCCAGCTTGGCGCGCACTCGACTGGCGAACGGTTCCCGGCCTTCGAGCAGGTATATCAGCGCGCTCGCGTCGAAAAAGACGATCACTTCACCAGGCGCGCTCTTCGGCCAGCCCGGTGTCGATGTCCGTCTTGTCCCGCGCACCGGTGGAGGGCTGGGCCAGAAGCCATTGCAGTGCTGTCATGCCGGGGCCGGCCTGCCGCGGCTGTCCCCCGGCAAGGCGTTGGTACTCCTCCTCGGACAACACGACCGCCGCCGGTCGATTGCGCTTGAGGATATGGACCGGGCCACGCTGCAAGCCCTCTTCGATGGCGGCCATGCCGCGGCGCTTGATCTCGGCAGCGGTAAGGGTGTTGTTCATGGCACATCATGTCAGGTACTGAAACAGCGCCAATGGTACTGAATCAAGTACGTTTGTCAATTCTTGCCAGGCCCGATAGGCGGACGCGCCGAGGCATCCTGAGCACTACGGGATCAGGCCGGCTGTGCCTGCGGCTGGGTCGTCGGCTCGGCGATCGTGACCCGGTAGAGCAGGCGCCGGTGGCCTTCGTAGCCGCCGGTGGCCCGGTGCAGCACGCAGCGGTTGTCCCATAGCGTCAGCAGTCCCGGCGACCAGCGGTGCCGGTAGACGAAGCGGTCCTCGACCTGGTGGGCGAACAACTCGGCGAGCAGGGCTTCGGCCTCGTCGGCGGGCATGCCGTCGATGCCGATCGTGTAGGCCTGGCTGACGAAGAGGGCCTTGCGGCCGGTTTCCGGGTGCGCCCGCACCACGGGATGCCGATGGGTGGCGAGCGCGCTGTCGTCCGGACGAATCGTCATCGAGCGGTCGCCGGCATCGCCGTCACCGTATCGTCCCTTGAGCGAATAGCCGCGGCGCGCCGAATGGATCGCGACGAGGCCGTCGAGCCGGGCGCGCATGGCCGCCGGCAGGGCCTCGTAGGCGCCGTACTGGTCGGCGAAGAGGGTGTCGCCACCCACCGGCGGGATCTCCACGCCATAGAGCGCCGTGCCGCTGGGCGGATCGGGCAGGAAGCTCCAGTCCGAGTGCCAGCTTTCGGCGAACAGGGCGCTCTTCTCGTCGGCTTCGCGTTGCACCGCGATCACATGGCGCCGCCCGGGCAGGGGTGCGATGTAGGGATCATCGCCGAAGCGGCCAAAGCGCGGCGGAATCGCCTCGAGGTGATCGAGCTCGAGCTGCTGGTCGGGGAAGCCGAGCACCTGGTGCTCGAGCCAGGCGGCGCGGACCGCGGCCGCGGTGGCGTCGTCGATCGGTTTGCTGAAATCCACACCGCGCACGTTCGCGCCGATGTTCTGGCCACTCGGTTCGATCCGGATCGCCATGGTGCTGTCTCCTGTTCTTGTCGTGAATTGGTCCGAGTATCGGTGCTTCCCGGGGCCTGCGCAAATCAGAGATGACGTTGGTATCGATGAACGCCCTGTCGTTCATGCAGCTCTTCCCGCGTCCAGGGGCCGGAACTGCGGGCATCGGTGGCGGCAGCGCGCTCGAGGAAACGCCGCATGGCTACGGTACGCTCCTGCCGGCCGGCATAGCTCTCCAGGTATTGCCGGAGCAAGGCGTTGACCGAGGTGCCGTTCGAGCCCTCGGACTTCTGGCCAGCCGTCACGGCCACCGCGCTATCCTCGCGCGGCCGCCACGATGCGCAGCAGCGTCTCGCCCCATTCGGCGAGCTTCTTCTCGCCGATGCCCGGGATCGCCGCGACCGCCGCCATGTCGGCGGGCCGGGTCTCGGCAATGGTGCGCAAGGTCCGGTCCGGGAAGACCACGTATGCCGGTACATTGCCGCGTTCCCGGGCGGTCTCGGCCCGCCATGCGCGCAGTTGCTCGAACAGCGCGGCATCGGCCGGCGCCAGGGTGGCGCTCGGGTCGCCGACGGGTCGAGCGCCGGCGGTCGTGGCGCGCCCGGCCTTGCCCTTGCCCCGTGCCGGTCGCGCCGCGATCCGGCGCAGATGGACCGCCCGCTCGCCGCGCAGGACGGCGCGCGCGTCCGGCGCGAGGCGCAGGGCGCCGTAGGCCTCGAAGTCGACCTCGATCAGGTCCATCGCGATGCACTGGCGGATGACGGCTCGCCACTGGCGTTCGTCGACATCGGCGCCGACGCCGAACACCCCGAGCCGATCATGGCCGAAGCGGCTGATGCGTTCATCGCCCCTGCCGCGCAGCACATTGAGCAGGTACTGCGCGCCGAAGCGCTGGCCGGTGCGGTAGATGCACGAGAGCAGCTTCTGCACGTCGACGGTGGCGTCGTAGGTCGCCGGCGGTTCGAGGCAGTTGTCGCAGTTCCCGCATCGCCACTGCGGCGGATGCTCTTCCCCGAAGTAGGCGAGCAGGCGGGCGCGCCGGCAGCCGGCGGTCTCGGCCAGCGCGAGCATGGCGTCGAGCCGGGCGCCCGATACCCGGCGATGCGCCTCGCTGCCCTCGGACTGGTCGATCATGCGGCGCTGCTGCACCACGTCGGACAGGCCGTAGGCCATCCAGGCTTCGGCCGGCTCGCCGTCGCGGCCGGCGCGGCCGGTTTCCTGGTAGTAGCCCTCGATCGAGCGCGGCATGTCGAGATGCGCCACGAAGCGCACATCGGGCTTGTCGATGCCCATGCCGAAGGCGATGGTGGCAACCATCACGATGCCGTCCTCGCGCAGGAAGCGCTGCTGGTTGGCGGCGCGCTGCGCATTGGCCATGCCGGCGTGGTAGGGCAGGGCGCGGATCCCGGCGCCGTCCAGATGAGCGGCCACCTGGTCGACCTTCGCTCGCGACAGGCAGTAGACGATGCCGGAGCTGCCGGCATGGCGCTGCGAGATGAAGTCGACCAGCTGGCGGCGGGCTTCGCCACGGTCGACGATCCGGTAGGTGATGTTGGGCCGGTCGAAGCTCGAGACGAAGATCCGGGCATCGGCCAGCGCCAGCGCCGAGACGATCTCGGCGCGGGTGGTCGGATCGGCGGTCGCGGTCAGCGCGATCCGCGGCACGGTCGGGAAGCGTTCGTGCAGCACCGAGAGCATCGCGTATTCGGGCCGGAAGTCGTGGCCCCATTGCGAGACGCAGTGGGCTTCGTCGATCGCGAAGAGCGCGATGCGGCTCCCGCCCAGCAGGGCCAGGCAGCGTTCGGTGAGCAGTCTTTCCGGCGCGACGTAGACGAGGTCGATCTCGCCCGAGCGCACCTGGGCCTCGACGCTGGCCGCCTGGGCCGCCGTGAGCTGGCTGTTCAGGCAGGCGGCGCGTACCCCGATGGCGGCCAGGGCATCGACCTGGTCCTGCATCAGGGCGATCAGGGGCGACACCACCACGGCGACGCCATCGCGCAGCAGCGCGGGAATCTGGTAGCACAGCGACTTGCCGCCGCCGGTGGGCATGAGGACCAGGGCATCGCCGCCGCCGGCGACATGCTCGATGATCGCCGCCTGCTCGCCGCGGAAGGCGGGATAGCCGAAGACGGTCCGGAGTCGATCGAGCGCGCGGGGGCCGAGCCCGGCTTCGGGCGGCCGTGCGCTCGGGCTCATGC
>Ga0172382_10000552_pt1 | contig 70739 bp, 61 predicted proteins | sample Leawel138RmetaG_FD_122245 | JGI IMG/M metagenome (GOLD analysis project Ga0172382, IMG submission 122245) | Leachate microbial communities from a municipal landfill in Southern Ontario, Canada - Leachate well 138R metaG | ecosystem: Engineered > Solid waste > Landfill > Unclassified | place...
AATGTCAGGGTATCCAAAAACCAGGTCATTACAAAAGTAAGATTGTAAGAGTAGTGCCCAAAATTTTGACTTGGGTATATGTATCAATGAGTTAGAACTTTTTTTGCGCAAGTTCGGTTAGGAGTTTTTTCACAGCCTCTTTAGCCGGGTGTTTTCACCGACTTCAGTCGGTTTTTGAAACAATCCATCGAGCGCAGCCACCCTAACCCCTGGAACCTGATCCCTAAAGACTGTAAGCCCTTCTATAACAACCGGTTAAAACCGGTGAAACGCCCGGCTGAAGCCAGGGGATACCCCCCCCCCTTCCCTGTTAACCACCCTTGTCTCACCCTTGTCTAAGCAAGGGTGAGACAAGGGTGGTACAAGGGAGGCTAATAAGGAAGGAAAATTTAGAACCACCCCGGCAGCTCATCCTCCATATAACTATAATCCCAGCGGACAATATAGCTCTTTGCCTGGGGATAGAGGTTGTGAAAGGCGGCAAGATTGGTCTGCCTATCCTTGCCCAATTTCACCTTATAGGCGGTGATCCGGGTATTATCTATACTCACAAAATCCACCTCCTGGTAGTTTTTGCTTTTCCAATACTTGATTTCGCTAAGCGCCGTCTGTTTGTGCAATAGGTTCAGAAACACCATGTTTTCAAATAGCTCCCCTCCATCACTACGGTTTTTGATGTCTTGAAAGTTGTTCAGGAGAGAATTGCGGATGCCGGTATCGATAAAATAGGCTTTGGGCATTTTGCGCAATTCTTTGGCAGGGTTATTGAAAAACGGTTTGATCTGTTGGATGATAAAGGAGGATTGCAGCACCATCAGATAATTGGAGAGGGTATCACGGTGCAGACCTATTTCACGAGAGAGGCTGCTGATATTGAATTCTTTGCCGATGCTCCCTGCCAATAGATGCACCAGGTGATTGAGCTGATCCGGCTTTTCGATGCGGAAGATATGCCTGATATCTTTGAGGATGATGGACGAAACCAAGTCTGACAAAAGCTCTGCCTTGATGGCTTCATTATCCTGCAAGACGATCTTGGGATAGCCTCCATAAAGCATATACTCTTTGGTGAACTCCTGCATCTTGATCTGCATCGTATATAATGGGTTATGCGGGGTATGAGCATTTGCGGATTGCAAGTAATCGGCAATTTTATCCTCCCCACGAAAACGGCAAAATTCTGAAAAGCTGAGAGGATAGAGGGTGAAAACCCGCTTTCTACCCACCAAAGATTCCTGAAATTGCTGCATTATCAGCGCCGATGATGATCCGGTCAATACAAGCTTGAATTCATCATTATGGTGATCCACCAACAGCTTGATCACCTTGGAGAGATCTGGCAGATACTGGATTTCATCCACAAAAATATAAGTCCTGCCCACATCAGATGGCTTGTTCAAACGCAAGTGAGCAATTAAAGCATCATAACCAGCCGTAAACAACTGATAATCCTGAGGGCGCTCGATATCATAATACAAAGCTCTTTCATCACCCACCACCTCCATTAAACGCTTAAGAAGGGTAGTTTTACCCACTTGGCGCGGACCCAGAATAAAAATGGCATCCGGACCCTCCAAGCTGGATAATAGGGTGTCTTCCATAGTCCTGTGAATGTACTGCATCGGTTCTTTACCTCTTTTGATTTCAGTGTTGATGCAAATATACAGATGTATCAGATCATGTCAAGGAGATTTTCATGGTGGTATAGCAAAATATCCTATGATAAATTACGGGTGGGGTATGAAAATATCATAGGGGGAGCTCGCTTCGCAAGCGGTAACACTGGTCTTCAGCCGGTGGTTTCACCGGTTTTAACCGGTTGTAAACAAAGAAGTTATCCTTTTTTTAAAGTTTGATCTGACAAGACGCCAGCCATGGCTGGCTTAGGGGCCAGGAAACAGGGGAACTCGCTTCGCTCGAGGCTCGCTGGCGCTCGAAGGAAGACGGGCTATGCCCGATTGTTTTTAACTAAATGCCCTCATTCCGAGATTCAAAGTCTCGGAAAGAGACTAATCAAAGCAAAGTGCAGATTGCCATTTTCACGAAAGCCTTGACGAATGCAGCCCCTCAAATTTGTATGGAACAAAACAAAAGAAAGGGGAGAGAGATATGCGTGATATCATTGTGGCAGGTAATTGGAAGATGAATAAAGACCATCTACTCACTGTGGATTTCTGCGTTTCATTGGCGCTGGATTTGCAAAAGCGGCGCACAGATGGGCTGAAGGTGATAGTGGCTGCGCCTTATCCGTTTTTGGATGCGGCGCGGGGAGCTTTTGGAGACAGTGTGGGCATGGTGGCAGCGCAAGACGTGAGCGCCCACACAGAGGGTGCCTATACGGGGGAGGTATCCGCCTATATGCTGGCATCTTTACAGATTCCCTACTCTATTATTGGGCATTCGGAGCGGCGTCAATATCACCATGAAAATGGGGAAGAGATACGGCAAAAGCTGATCCGCCTCTTGGAAAATGAACGCATCCCTATTCTTTGTATTGGCGAGACCTTGAAAGAGCGGGAAGAGGGGCTCACCAACAAGGTGTTGGAAACCCAATTGCAGGAAGCTTTGAAGGATATAGCATTGGAAGATGGCAGAGAGCTTTATATCGCTTATGAACCCGTGTGGGCGATTGGCACGGGGAAGACAGCCACTGCAGATCAGGCTCAGGAGGCACATGCCTTTATCCGTGGTTGGCTAAAGGGCGGGTATGGCGCAGAGATTGCCCAAAACATTCACCTCCTCTATGGGGGCAGCATGAAGCCTCAGAATATCGCGGAATTGATTGCCCAGCCGGATATAGATGGAGGTTTGATTGGTGGGGCGTCCTTGATTTATGAAGACTTTTTGGCAATGATAGATACAGCCATCATACAGGCAAAGACAGAATAAAATGGAGACAAGATGATTGATATCAGATTTATCCGCGCCAATCCCGAACTGGTGAAGGCGGCGGTACAAAATAAAAACGAGAAAGCCGATATAGACGGCATCCTGGCGTTGGATGAAGAGCGGCGCGGACTGCAATTTGATTTTGAGAATCTGCGAGCGCGGCAAAACCAGGTATCCCAGGAAATAGCCACCATCAAGAGGGCAAAGGGCGATGCCAGCCAACTGCTGCAGGAAATGGGAGAGGTGGCGGACAAGGTGAAAAACCTGAACCAAAATCTGGCTGAGATCAACCAGAAGCTGGAGGCAATGCTCTTGAGCGTGCCCAATATCCCCGCGGCGGGAGTCCCAGTGGGCAAAGACGAGAGTGCCAACAGGGTGGTGAGAAGCTGGGGCGAAAAGCCAGAATTTGATTTTGAAACCAAAGACCACCTGACAATTGCCGAAGCCAATGAGCTGTTGGACCTGCCCCGCGGTGCCAAGATCAGCGGCTCCGGCTTCCCCGTATATAAGGGCTTGGGTGCGCAGTTGGAGCGCGCCTTGATCAACTATATGCTCAATTATCATATCCATCATCACCATTATACGGAAGTGAGTGTGCCGCTGTTGGTAAACAGACAAACGATGATCGGCACGGGGCAGCTTCCCAAGCTGGAAGACGATATGTATCATGTGGATTTGGATGACCTGTTTTTGATACCCACCGCCGAGGTGCCGGTTACCAATCTCTATGCCAATGAGGTGTTGCCCACAGACAGCCTGCCCATCAAGCATGTGGCATATACCGCTTGCTTCAGGCGTGAGGCTGGCTCTTATGGCAAGGATACGCGTGGTTTGCAGCGTTTGCATCAGTTTAACAAGGTGGAAATTGTGCGCTTTGTGGAGCCGGAGAACTCTGCAGAGGCATTGCAGGAGATGGTGCAGGAGGCAGAGCGCATCCTGCAGGCATTTGGCTTGCATTATCGGGTGGTGGAATTAGCCACCGGAGATCTCAGCTTTGCCAGTGAACACACCTACGATCTGGAGGTGTGGGCGCCGGGAACAGGCAGATATCTGGAAGTATCCTCGGTGAGCTGCTTTGGAGATTTTCAGGCGCGCCGGGCGGGCATCCGCTACCGTGCTGCAGATGGCAAACCTGCCTTTTTGCATACTCTCAATGGCTCCGGACTTGCCACTCCGCGCTTGATGATCGCTATCTTGGAACACTATCAAAAGCAGGATGGCGGGGTGCACTTTAAGGATATCTTGAAGGTGATGCTCTAAAAAGCCAAGGCATGGCAGAGATGCAGCGATATATATGGCAGAAATAGACCTTAAGAAGAACATCTTTATCAGCGCCAGCTTCAAGGCAGTGACGATGTTGTTAGCTTTTTTGGCAGGCTGGATATCCACCCGCTTTTTGGGCGTGGAGCTGAAAGGGCAATACAGTTATTTAATCACGATCAGCAGCTTTGCCTGGATAGTGCTGGATTTGGGCATTCATAAGACCTATCCCTATCTGATCCGCAAGGGGCCACATAATAGCAACCTGCTTTACACCTGGTCGCTATTGCAATTTGGGGTGGAATTTATCCTGCTTGCCGGCTTGGGGCTGGCGTTCACGCCCTTCTTTTCCAGTGTGTTGGACTTTAGTTTTACCCCTGCCATCATCGCCCTGGTGGCGGGTGCCATCAGCCTCACCAAGCTGCAACTACATATGCAGGCATATTATTTGGGGCAGGATAAGGTAAAGCTCAATTCCTGGTGGCAGACCCTGAATAGCCTGGTGATGCTGTTGGTATTGGGGGGCGGGTATCTGTTTTTTGAGGGCAACAGGCTGCTCTATGTATTGATTGCCTACAACGTGGCGATGGGCTGTGCCGTGATTGCCTATATCTCGCCGCATCTGTTTACACGGTTTTGGAAGGGCTTTCGGATCAAATATCTGATGGATGCATACTCCATGGGATGGCGGGTGTTTCTCTCCAGCATCTTTATCATGATGCTGATCCGCTTTGACGTGGTTCTTATCCGCAAGCTGTTGGATTACAGAAATTTGGGCATCTACGCAGTGGCGGCAAATGTGGTGGATATGCTGCAATTGGCATCCAATCTGGTGGGCTCTCTGCTCTTGGTAAAACTTGCCGATACCAATGACGATGTGGAGCGCTGGAAGCTCTTAAAAGAAGTGTTTATCTATTTCTTCCTACTCTTGGGGCTTGCCAATCTGGGGTTTGTGGCAGTGGGCAAGCCGCTCTTAACCTTCCTGTATGGAAAGGATTTTACACCCGTTTACAATGTGTATCTGTGGCTGATTCCCGCCAGTTTTGGCTTGTCTTTTGGCTCGCTATTCAATACCTATCTGTGGAGCAAGGGCTTCCCTCTGATCAGCGTGATACTGCCGATAGCGGCGGTGCTGTTAAATATCAGTTTGGACCTCTTGTTGATTCCGGTAATGGGTATCAAGGGGGCGGCACTTGCCACCAGCATCTCCTATCTGGCATGGTTTTTTGCCATCCTTATTTACGAGCACTATCACTCTGGCAAGCGCATTCTGTTGCACCTTGTACCCAGCTGGCAGGATATGGTGAATGCCAGCCTGTATCCCTTTAAGGAATTGAAAAAGATGATCGGTAGGTGATGGCACTCTAAAACAAACACGAGAGGGGCTGTAGGGGAAATATCTGGCATTAGCATTTGACGTTTGCTGTATTTTGCCTTATTCTATCTTTAGAATGAATGTTAAGGAGGCAAATCATGCCCATGTTGGACGAAAAAGTAATGTCCGAAGTAAAGAAAGTATTGGCTGCCATGCGAGAGCCCGTAACTTTAAGACTTTATACCCAAGAACTTGAATGTGCTTATTGCAAAGATACCCACACCCTGCTGGATGAGCTGGTGGAGGCAAATCCGCTGTTGAAGCTGGAAGTAATCAATTTTGATGAAGTGAAGGAAGACGCCGCCAAAGAAGGCATAGATAAGCTGCCCGCCATCGTGGTGGTGGGAGAAAGAGACTATGGCATCCGTTTTTATGGGATTCCTGCCGGTTATGAATTTAGCTCACTCTTGAATGCCATCCTGATGGTTTCCACCAAGATTGTGAAATTGACAGATGAAACCAAGGAGTTTTTGGCAAAGCTGGATAAACCTGTACACTTGCAGGTATATGTGACACCCACCTGCCCCTATTGCCCTCCCTCTGTGATCCTTGCCCATCAACTGGCGATGGCATCTAAGATGGTGAGAGCTGATATGGTGGAAGCCAGCGAATTCCCTCATCTGGTGCAAAAGTATTCGGTGCAGGGCGTGCCGCGTACCGTGATCAACGAAAAGTGGTTTGTGGAAGGAGCCGCGCCAGAGGCAATGGTGATTGCCAAGATCAAGGAGGCTTTACTGGATGCTTGATTTTAACGTGCTGATCCCAGAAACGGCAGAGCCGGATAAATTGTGGGATTTGATCATCCTGGGGGGCGGTCCTGCGGGGCTGACGGCTGGCATTTATGCTGCGCGCTATAAGCTGGAGACCCTGCTCTTGGAAAAATCCATTGTTTCCGGAGGACAGCTCACCGCCACGCAATGGATAGAGAACTATCCGGGATTTCGTGAGCCGGTATTGGGCAAGAAATTGGCGGCGGATATGGAGGCTCAGGCAAAACACTTTGGCCTGAAGGTGATCAGCGAAAACGTGCAAAGCGTGAACCTGGTGGATGAGATAAAGGTGATAGAGACTGATTATGCAAAGTATCAAGCCAAAACAGTGATCATCGCCACGGGCTCATCTCCGCGCAGGCTGGGGCTTTCCGACGAGCAAAAATATGCCGGCAATGGCGTATCCTATTGCTCCACCTGTGATGCCCCCTTTTTCAAGGATAAAGTGGTGGCGGTGGTGGGCGGAGGCAATACGGCATTTGAAGAAGCCCTCTTTATAGCCAAGTATGCCAGCCAACTGTACCTCATCCACAGGCGGGAGGAATTCACCGCAGACCGCATATTCCAAGACAAGGTATTTGCCGAGCCCAATATCAAGATCATCACCAATAGCGTGGTGACCGGTCTCAATTTTGACCTGCTGGTGGGGAGGTCTCTAAACCTTCAAAATACCATCTCCAAAGAAAGCAGCGAGCTGGAGGTGGATGGCATCTTCATCTTCATCGGCAATCTGCCCAATACATCACTTTTTACCCAGCAAGTGGAATTGGATGAGGGTTATGTGGTGACCAACCGCAAATATGAGACCAACCAAAGAGGCGTGTGGGCGATAGGGGACGTGCAGAAGGGAGTGTTGAGGCAGGTGGCTACAGCGGTGGGCGATGGAGCCGGTGCCGCCCATCAGGTGAACAAGTATTTGGTGGAAAACCATTAAGGAGAGGAATAGGATATGCCAGAGCTTCCGGAAGTGCAGACGGTATTGGATGGAGTGGTATCCAGCCTGGGCTCTTTGCGCCTGACTGGCCTGTATGATCTGTATCCCGGCACAGTGAAAGGCGCGAACATTGAGGAGGCGTTTCCTGCCAGGCTAAAGAATGCCAGGCGGCGGGGGAAGTATATCATCATGGAGTTGGAAAACGGATATGCCCTCATCATCCATCTAAGGATGACGGGCAAGCTGGTTTGGGATAAAGATGAGGGGGAGGCGCATCGGCACGAGCGGGCTTATTTTACTGTGGAGAAAGGCAATCGCCTGCGCTTTATTGATCCCCGCACCTTTGGCAAGATAACGCTGTGCCCGCTGGATGAGGTGGAGAACCACCTGCCTGCTTTGGGGGCTGAACCTTTGGAAGCGGAGTTTGATGCTGCGTATCTGCAAGAGCGGCTCCAGAATCGCAGGATACCCATCAAAACGGCGCTGATGGATCAGGGCATTGTGGCGGGTATCGGCAATATCTATGCCTGTGAGATACTGTATCGTGCGGGCATCAATCCCGATGCCATCTCCAACGAGATAAAGCTGGCACATCTGAAAAGGATTGTGGCAGAGACCAAGGCGGTATTGGCAGAGGCTCTTTTGCACAATGGCACCTCTGTATCAGACTTTCGGCAAGTGGATGATAAACAGGGTGGATTTCAAGAATTCCTGCGTGTATATCAGAAGGAGAGCTGCCCCCAGGGACATCCGGTGAAGCGAAGCAAACATGGGGGACGCAGTACCTTCCACTGTCCCATTTGCCAAACCAAAGGCAGGGTAAATCCTGCCAAATGACGAGGCGGGAGAAAGATATTTTAGCTTTCGCTTGCCAATCTGGGTGAAAGATATATATTGTAAATGTGTGTTTACACCAAACCCCATAATTGACAATCTTCAGGGGTTTGTAAATCAATAGAATAGGAGAACAAAAATGATTAGCAAAAAAATGGAAAAAGCAATAAACGAACAAATCAATCGCGAGCTTTTTAGCGAATACCTCTATCTTTCCATGCAGGCATGGTTTGCAGGAGAAAATCTGGACGGGATGGCATCCTGGATGGCAGCCCAAAGCCAGGAAGAACGCTTTCATGCGATGAAATTCTTTGATTATCTGATGGATAGGGGCGGCACAGTGAAACTAATGGCTATGGAACAGCCTGAAGTTGATTTTAAGACGCCGCTCAATGCCTTCACCGAAGCTTTGAAGCATGAACAATTCATCACCAAAAGCATTCACGACCTCTTGGATCTTGCCATCAAAGAAAAAGACCACCCCACGCAGAGCTTTTTGCAGTGGTTTGTGGATGAGCAAGTGGAAGAAGAAGCCACTGCCGATAAGATCGTGCAACGCCTGAAAATGGCAGGAAACAGCATGTCCATTATTTTCATGATGGATAGAGAGCTGGGCGAACGTGAATTTGACCCAGAAGCTGAAGAATAAATAATTGAAGATGACAAGGGATGTGGCGGCGTTTACCGTTACATCCCTTACTTTTTTATGGGGGATATCGGGGTTTTAACCGGCCATACCCCATCTCTTCCCTATTAGATGCCGTTGCGATGTGGTTGCGATACCCAGCAAACCGCTGGGCATCGCAACCACATCGCAAGCACATCTAATGAGCAAGCAAGCAGGAAGGCATCAGAAGGATATAGCGGGCAACAGCATGGCTATCAGTCTTCCCTAAAGATATATGAAAGAAAAGCCAAACAGAAGAATCACGCTCAAAAGAGAGTGTGTAAACATCGTTGACACATAATGAAAGATAGGGGCAAAGGGTATAGACAAGATGCAAGCAGGGCGGGGGATGTAAACCAAAATCCAATTTGTATGCTGCCTTCAAAGCTCAAATCTGCAGGTAAAAAAAGAGCCCTGCAGGTGCAAGGCTCATCAATATGGTTTAGTATTTTAATCCATGGATTAATCCTGTTCAAACTCCAGCAGTTCATCGTCTATATTCAGTTCGATATTTCCTTCCAGGGAGTCAATCATAAACTGGGCGGATTCGTTGAGGTCTCCGGTGGGGAACTTTCTGAGGAAGGTCTTGAACAGATCAATGGCGAGCTCGGTATTTTTGAGTTCTTCAGCCACCAAAAACGCTTTCATAAATGACGCCTTATAGTCATCAACACCGTTTTGGTAGTTTTGGATAATCTGATCGTAGGAATTGATGGCGTCTTTGAATCTTCTCATGCGGGCGGCATCGTCTGCCATATTAAACAGCTCTTCCGCGCTGAGGAGCAAGCGTAGCCTTTCGGGGTATTTGACCAGGTTAAATTCTGCTGCCAATTCATCAGACATATCTTCCTGACGGATGGTTTCTTTCTCACGTTTGAGGATGCCAAAGATGCGTGGCTCCATCTCGGTGAGGCTTTTGATAACGGCGGGGTTTTCGCGCAGGATATTAAAGAACGCATAATCTCCACGAGCTGTTTTGAAGACGGGGCTGAGGTAGCCCACGGGGTTGTCCCAAATCTTTCTGGAAAAAGCCTCATCAGAGCCGATGCCGGTGATGATGCCGTTGTCATATTGATTGTCCAAAACAGATTGATTGGGTCTGAGAGATTCGGTATCGATTAGTTTTTGCATGTTTTTCTCATCTCCCAGGCGATGCATGCGTGCGTATTTATTGAAGGTGCGATTGGCATCCTTTTCTGTTTCAAACCACAGAACTTGGATGGCTCTGGAGGCGGGAATGGTGTAATCTCCAAGGTGTGCATCATAATAGGTTTGCACCTCTTCATCGGATACGGTGACGGCATCCACAACCAGCCTTCTGAATGTGGTATTCAGTATGTAATAGGTTTTCATCTGCACAAAGTCATCATTTGTTTCCACATATTTAGCGTAACCTTGCTGTGTGGCTTCCGCGAACATCAGATCACGGATCAGCTCTTGATCCACCAGCTGGGAGATGCCTTCGCCCTTGATGTACATGATCTGTTCCTGGGGACTAAGCTTGTGGAAGTTTTCGATGATTTTGGAGACGGTATAGTTGAATTGGTCATGGGTGGAGATTACCAGATAATCATCGGCGATATCTTCATCGAGGGTGGGGGAATTGAGGTTGATTTTTTCGAAAAGTGAGGTTTCGATCTGGACGTCAAATTTTTGCATCAGTGTGCTGCGCAGCTCATCCAAGAGCTCTTTTTCCTTGAGGGGGCGCAAGCGCTGTTCAATCTCTGGCACCACTTCGGAATACTGTTTTGATCTGCCTTCGTTAAATTGAGTAACGCTGATCAGATGCCAGCCGCTATCGGTTTCAATGGGGCCAATAATCTTATCTATATTGGCGGTATTTTGGCGGATCAGGTCTTCCAGTTCAAAATCGTTGCCAATTCCGGGGATATTGCCGTTGAGGCGGATGTTTTTGATCACGCCTTTGAGGCCTTTCACATAGCTATTTTTGTTGTAAATCTCGGATACATCTGCCCAGATTTCGCCTTCTTGAAGCAGGGTAAGAGCCTGCATGCCCTGAATTTCGTCTTCCACCTGCATATAATTGATATTCACCACAGGCAGCACAGCAAAGAGTTGGGGATTATTTTCAAAGTATTGCATTTTGTCTGCTTCTGTTATTACAACCATGTCAATCACGTTACGTTTGTAATATTCCTGTATATAAAACTGGCGGGTGGCAGCCTCCACTTTCTCTTTCACATCGGGTTCCTGATCGATACCCAGCTGGATTGCCTTGAGCATCAATACTTTTTCCAAGGCTATCACATCCAATACTTGGGTCTGACCAGCCACAGTGAGGTATGTGCCACGTTGATTAGGTGGAATTTTTTCAATACGTTCATCCAGCTCTTGTCTGGTGATTACGCCATCCTCATATTCAGCAAGAATCACATCATCTCCCAAGAGCATGTTGTCTGTAACTGCAATGGGGACAGGGCGTTCTTGAGCAGCCACCAAGAGTGGTAAGACCAGCAAAAGAACGAGGGGGATGAGGAGCCTGAGATCACGAATCATATTGTTTCTCCTTATATTTGCATAGGTATTTTATGATGCATACCAAAATTTGTGTGGACAACAATACGTCAAGTCATTTATTGTCTCTCTAAATGTTTAAATTTTTTGTATACGGATTGGCACGTAATATGCTTAAGTATACATACACATTAAAAAATCTCTTCCCAGGAGGAAAAACAAAAATGCTGAAACAGCTGAAAAACCAGAAAGGGTTTACCCTTATTGAAATCTTGGTGGTTGTGATCATTGTTGCCATTTTGGCAGCCTTGGCAGTTCCCCGCTATCTGCGTTATGTAGAAAAATCACGTTCCACTGAAGCCCAGACCGCCATCAGCACTTTGCGTAAAGTGTATGACGTCAAGCTTCAGACAGATGGCTCCACCGAAGGTTTTACAAAAGAAATGGCACTCAAAGAAGCCCGTTTGGGAGAGGCCACAGTGAAGAATTGGAAGTTTGACGTAACCGGTCAGCCTCCCACCAAGTTTATTGCCACCTCCACCGCTGATTTCCCTGGCGGCGAAGGCAAGCAAGTTTGGTATGATGTGAAGGAAGCCAAATTTCATGGTTATGGCATCGACAGCTGGACCAATCCGGAATCCGGAGGAACGGAGACCGATTGATCTGGAGGAAATAAGTTGACTATCCACGAATTACTACGCTTCACAGCCGAGGCTGGTGCATCCGACTTGCACGTGGCTACCGGTGCACATCCGATGGTGCGCGTACATGGAAAAATGAAACGTCTGAACCTTCCCATCCAAAGTTTGGAGGAAGTGGAAAGCCTCATCTTTAGCGTGATGAATGAATCTCAGCAGATGATGTTTAAGGAGAATCTGGAGATAGACTTTTCCACCAAGCTTTCCAACGACGTTCGTTTCCGTGTAAATGCCTTTCATCAGATCAATGGGATTTCAGCAGCCTTTCGTGTGATTCCCAATGAAATCAAGCAATACGAAGAGCTGCACCTTCCAGAGGTGATGAAACGGCTGACCACCAAGGAGAAAGGCCTGATATTGGTAACCGGACCCACTGGCAGCGGAAAATCAACCACTTTGGCTACGATGATTGATTCAATCAATGATAACCGCTTTTGTCATATCATTACAGTGGAAGACCCCATAGAATTTGTTCACAGTAGCAAAAACAGTCTTATTAACCAAAGAGAATTGGGTCATGACACGCATAGCTTTACCGCTGCCTTGCGCAGTGCCTTGCGTGAAGACCCGGACGTGATCTTAGTGGGTGAAATGCGTGACTTGGAGACCGTGTCTTTGGCTCTTACAGCCGCAGAGACCGGTCACTTGGTATTCGCCACACTGCATACGGGAAGCGCCACAAAATCAATCGACCGTGTGATTGATATGTTTCCCAAAGAACAGCAACAGCAGGTGCGATCCATGCTTTCAGAATCCCTGGAAGCCGTGATCTCCCAGACTTTGTTGCCCACGAAAGATGGCAAAGGACGCGTGCCGGCAGTGGAGATAATGATAGCCAATGCGGCGGTGCGCAACCTGATCCGTGAAGATAAGACATATCAGATTCCTTCGGTAATACAAGCCAGTACCAAGGAAGGTATGCAGACACGCGATCAATCTCTTTATAACCTCGTAATGAACAATCTGGTGGAACGTACAGTGGCAGAAGAGCTATCGGACAATCCCAAGCTGTTTGCCACGGGTGCCGGATTTTAAACATTATAATAATCCCAAGATCATGATGGATAGTACTATAGCCATGCCGGAAACCAAACATCCCGGTCCCATGACCATACTTCGCCAAGACAGGGGCTTCACTCTTATTGAAGCCCTGGTTTTGGTGGTGGTGATGGTGATCCTCTTTCTCAGCCTGTACATTGGTATTATATATGCGGAAAAGACGCTTGCCACAAACTATCGAGATAGAGTGGTGATGCTGCTTTTGACCGGAGAATTGGAAATGGAATACTACCGCCACGCAAATGGTAGGCCTTTTCAGCTGCAATATGCCCAGGATTATGTGATTGACGAGCTGGGAAAAGGAAAAACAGTGAGGGGTAAAATGACCATTACCGCACAATCTGGCAGGGAGATCTCCAACCTCCATAATCTGGAATTTGTGGCAGTGACAGCTGCAATGAGCTGGATTGATCCCATCACCAAGCAACAAAGGATTATCCGCATGCGAGAGGATTATTTCTGATGAGAAGGCGAAATATATTGCTTTTGAAACCCCTATCAAACCAGCGCGGCGTTTCCCTGGTGGAATTGATCGCTGTGATGGCGATATCCGTGATTCTGATTATGAGTTCCGCCGGTGGGATTGCGCTGTTTTTTAGGAAGTATAACGAGCTAAGGGCATACGCCGAGCTGCAATCTGAAGGGATCGAGCTATTGAACTATATCAAAAATGGCATCCCTGTTGGTTCCCGTGAGGTGAGGCTAAACAATGACGGCGGCATCCAATTCATCAGTCCTCAAGAGTATTATGGTGTAAACAATGCGGTGGATATCAGATTTTTGGGTGCAGCCTATGGATCCTCAAGCGCCCGCTCCATTCGTGTGGTTCCCATTGAGGCAGAGAACGTTGTATATCCCACGGACTATGCAGAGTTTTATCAGATAGATGGTGCGCTGCGCAGCAGGTGGAGATACAAAGGCGGATCTTTGGCACCACCCGTCACCCTGTTTCCCAAGGGTGGCAAAAATAGTAAAATGGTATTGGAAGACCTGTCTTTTAGGAAGATAAATACCGATGCTCCAATCAAGGTCTTGGAGGTATCTTTAAAAGCCAGCGTGGAAGTGGCTCCCCAAAAGTTTAAGAAGATACATTACCGCACCAAGATGGCAAAGAAATGATGGGAAACGTTTTGGTAAAGAGGGGAAAAGCAATGATGAAAATACTTGGGAAACCAAGCGGCAATATCAGCATTGCGATGCTGATGATGGTGTTGGCGATGGTATCCGGTTTTACCATGACCAGCATGGCACTCAAGGATATTATCGGCTTTCAATTTGAGTATGAAAGCGCACAGGCACAGATACTGCTCAGAAGCGAATCCCTGCGCGGACAGGCTGTGCTGCAGAAAATCGGCAATGTGTTGATCGAAACACCAACCACGGAGCGTTCTGTGGAAGTAGTGGGTTCAAACCTGAAAAAGACTTTTAGAATCAAATCTCTGCTCTTGCCGGGTGGTTCATTTTATTCTGATGAAACCGTGGTGGCAGGAGATCAAAAACAAGTGGTGCAGGTGCATAGCCGGGTGAATACCAGAACGGGTATCGGGCAGGCAGCGATGGGAAACCAGCGCAGAAGCCTGGTTCGTAAGTATGGTGTTTTCACCTTGGAGACGGAGACCTTTGCCAAATTTATGTACTTTACAGATATGGAGAAGGATCCGAACAACGAGCCGGTGCGTTTTTACGGTCCGGACGTCTTGTATGGACGCGTGCACAGCAACGATGATATCTGGATCAGAAACGCAGGTGGGGGCAGCAACAGTGGTTGGCCCACGTTTCATGGCTGGGTTTCCACCTCCGGTTTTATAAGAGTGTATCCCAGTGGTGGGCACGATTTCCCGCAGGACACTATTTTTAGAGGCGGTCTTTCAGAGGAGTATCCATACACGGTATTCCCGGAAGAAGCCACCACCATCCGCAATCGGGGCACCATCTTGGGTCCTGCATCTTTCGATCCCAAAAAGATTGTCTTTGCAGAGATAGACGGTCCGTCTTGCTCTGCCTTGGTGGGCACGATTCTTTCACCTCAAAACGTATATTCTGATGTTTATACCAATAATAGCTATCCACCCGGGCAGGGGGATCCTGCATGGACGAATAGCTATCGCGTAGCCGATACCACGTGGACCTATATCGGCACCTCAAACTCTGCAGGCAAATCCCGCTATACGTTTGGTAAGCTGTGGTTGAAAGGGAATGCCTCCGGATTCCAGACCTATGGCTGTGGGGATACTTTGTTTGTGATAGGAGATATCACCCTGAGGGGCACCCCCAAGGGCACCTCTCCAGAAAAGAATAAGACAGACGTGGTGGGCTTGGTATCCGAAAAGTCTATAGTGATTAAATATGGATATCGCCACCCGGTGGATTCCCTGCGTTACCATGAAACATCTGGCCCCACCACTGGCAATCCTTTGGGTGGAGTATGGATTTATGCTGCAATGGCGGCATTGGGCAAGGGCTATGATAACGCTTATGCCGATGGGGTATTCACGTTTGAATATCAGCATCCCCACCCCTCCACTCCTGATCAACGGATTGGAGACCAGGTATATACAAGGATAGATATCCATAGGCGCAGGTTCCCACAAATCAATTACAGTTGGCCTCCGCTTTTGGATTACCCGTGGTACAACCCGCTTTGGCCAGAGCGTGCGCCATATTTGGAGCGAGGCTATATCAATATTCATGGCTCTGTCTCACAGCGCAGGCGTGGCTTTGTGCACAGAAACTATATAGATAATGATAATCCCAATGATGATGGCATCTGGAACCAGCCCCTTGATTTGTGCGGAGGTTCCAGCTCGCCCTCGGCTACACAGCAGCAAGACCCTGTATTGGGCTTCATGATGGCAACCAGGGATTATCCCGGTGCCAGTGGCTCAGGTATAGGCTATCAAAAGAACTATCATTATGACACCAGATTTTATAAGATTTCTCCCATAGATTTTCCTGAGGTGAATCGCCGGGATGAAAAGCCTTTTGCAATCGTGAAGTGGGAAGTAAGAAGCCCCAGATTGATACCAAATGCGTTAATATAAAAATATCATAGACTTAAGAGGAACTATGAAGAAGCAAAAACCGCTAAAGTTCAAGGAATCGGTAGGAATCGACCTTGGCAGCCACAGCGTGAAAGTGGTGCACCTAAAGAGACTGCATCAAGGCTATAAGCTGCTAAATTACGAGATCAGACCGACAGTAGCTCAAGGGATAGAATATATCCCCAGCGACTTACGTCCTGAACGCTATGCCCCCGTCTTGGTGGAGATTTTGAAGACGCTGCGCATTAACCCCAAGAAGGTTCGCCATTTGGTGACCTCTGTGGGTGGAGATAATACCAGCATCAAACAAATCAAAACCATTTTCCTCCCGGATGATGAGCTTGAATCCGCACTTTTCTTTGAAGCCAAAAAACATATCCCAATCTCTGGCTCTGATATGGTATTGGATTATCAAGTACTGAGTGTGGAAGAAAAGACAAACAACATGAACATCCTCCTGGGTGCCACTTCGAAAGAGCTGATTAACGAACACACAAACATTCTGCAAACTGCCGGATTGGCTCCCAATCTGGTGGATATTGATTCCCTGGCAGTAGCCAACAGCTTTGCGCTAAATGCCTTTGTGGAAGAGGGTGTTTATGTGATGTTAAACTTGGGTGCCCATCGCACAAACATGGTGATCTGGGGACCCGAAGCCAAGTTCTTTGCCCGCGATATACCCTATGGCGGCTACCACTTTACCCGAGACATTATGCGCAAGCGCCAGATGGAATGGGAAGAAGCGGAAAACTACAAACTTGAATGGGGACTTTTGGATGATCCCAGCAAAGACGAAGCGCGCACGCTGAGCATGCTGGATATCACCGAAAAACCCACTGAAGACGCCATTGTGGAAGAATTGCGCCGCAGCCTCCGCTTTTATGTGAAAGAGGCTGGCAACAGCGATTTCCGCAAGATTTATATCATGGGTGGAACAGCCAAACTGAAGGGACTACAGGATTATATCCAAGAAAAGATCAGCATCAGCACAGAAGTATTCATGCCCTTTATCAACGTTGAGATGCCAGAAAAATTCGTGGATAAAAAGGACCCTCAATTAGCCTTGGCGATAGGCCTGGCTATGCGGGCGGAATAGGATGTATTATGGATAAACTCTTTTATTTCAAAATAAACCTTAATAAATACGGTGATCTGAAGCTACAGACAGAGCGTGAAAACAAGGTCTTTTATCAGGCAATCGCCTTTTTCCTGTTGGGAATGGTGATTATCTTGGGAATTCATTTTTTTAGTAATTCCAAACTGAAAGCCAAAGTGGACAATCGCGCCCAGTATCTGCGTAATACGGAACATGAGCTCACAAAATACCAAGCCAGTGACGACTATCTTTCCAGCCAGGATCTGGACCGTCTGGAACAGACCTTTAGCAACAGGATATTCTGGGCGAACAAGCTGGTGGCTCTATCTCAGGAAATAGATAGCAAGCTGGCTGTGCGCAAGTTTACCTATCAAAACGGAATCCTTACGCTCAATGGCATCACGCCTATCGATAACAACATAAGGGAGATAGACTTGGTAAATGAATTTGTGATGCGGCTAAAATCCAATCCTGAGATTAGCAACGACTTTCCTGAAATCAAGATTGGTCCTATCAACACCCAGGAAGTGAAAGACACCAAGATCATGGAATTTATAATCGAGTGTTATAGCAAAGATTCACAGACGGTATTGAAAGGCGGCATCCAATGAGAGAAAAATATTTAGCCTTCATCCTCATCATGATCCTGATAGCAGTGTTGATGTACAACCTCATGGCAAACAGCCTGAATGGCAACTTGAAGAAAATCCAGGATTATGATAATAAAATCAAGGTGGCTCAGGAAAAGCTGAACAGCGCCCGCCTGATGGACGAGCAGCTGGAACAGTTTTCTGAGATTATCGACAACAGCCTTTCCCGCTCCGGTGGTTTTACCTTTGAAGAGATCAACCTCTTCAAGAAACGCATTGGCGAATTGGCTCACGAGCGTAGAATCACCATCAACAAGCTTTCTGATGCAAACAAGTTTTCCTTGCCCGGGCTGTTGGAAACCACATACAACGTGGAGCTGGAAGCCACATTTGTGCAGATGGGACAATTCCTGTCTGATCTGGAAGCTTTGGACAACATCATCAAAATCCATGCCATCGATATCACGCCTGCTCATGCTCAGGAATCTGGCGTCAAGACAGCAGACACCTCCATCTCCAGATATAGAATAGTGATAGAGCTATCCATCTTCAAGGTAAAAAAGGAGGTATAAAATGCAACTGAGATATGTAAAAGACTTTGCCATCCTCCTCATCGTAATCATCTTTCTGATTTTGGGTGTGCGCCTTTATACAAACCATCATAAAGCCAACCGCATCCCTGCAGAATCCGTTTATACAAAGGAATCGGTATCGGATGATTTGATTACCAAGATCAAAGGAATTGAAAGCTCCATTCAGGATCGGAAGAGATTTGTCTTCACCATCAACCGCGATCCCTTGCGTCAAGGCAATATCATCAAGGATAGATTGGATCTGGAAAGAGAATTTATGGAAAGACTGCACAACACCTTCCGTCTTTCCTCCACCGCTATTTTGGAGAACGGTAAAAAGAGTGCGACCATCGAGTTTAGAGAAGTGAACTATTATGCTGAGATTGGATCAAACATCGAAGGACGTATCATTAGAGATATCGGCAGTGATTGGATCAAATATTATTACAACGGCAGCGTGCACACCACCTACGTGCAAGCCAGACCGCCCATGCCGGATTTTAGCCAGGCAGAAACAGACCCAAGAATAAGACACGGAAACTTTTAGATAAATATAAGGAAAAATGGGAGAAAGAATGACCTATACTCCAACTTCAAAAACTATTCAGCGATTCGTCTTGATAATGGCCATCATGCTGCTGGCTATTGGCTTGTTTGCACAGACCGCTGCTAACAGCAAGCTTACCACCAAGGTGAGTTATAATGCAGACGATGCCACTTTGTCATCCGTCTTGAACGCACTTTCCAGACAGAGCGGTACCAATATCGTGCTTGCAGTTGATCCTGGTGCGGGCGAAAAGAGAGAAGAGCGCCGAGTGACCATCAATATCAAAGATGTGCCAATCGAAACCGCTGTATCTTTGGTAGCCAGAGCTTCTGGATTGTCCTACAAGGTATTGGGCGAAAACACGTTCATCGTGGGCACCAAACAAAATATCGATGAGGAATCTGGCGAGCGCAGCAATATCCTTTACCTCAACAACCTTGATGCCGCCAAAGTGGCAAAGTCTTTGGAAAACACCAGCGGTACCATCGTCCCTGTGGAAGGGCAAAATGCAATCATGGTCTATGCCAATCCAGAGACCTTCAAAAACATTGAAGAATTGGTGAAGGGCATAGATCTGGAACAAAAGCAGATCGAGATCAGAGTGCGCCTTATCGAAGTTCACCTCTCCAATGCCAAGAAAATGGGCATTGATTGGAGCAGATTGAACCACCTTACCACCATCCTTGCTGAGGACCCCGTAAATGCCAGAGGCACAGGCCTGCCCTTTAACTATACGGATGTGGATGGATACCTCCCCCACGGAGACCCCACTGATTTTGAAAAACTGCCCAACGAACAGCACTTCCAACGCATCAACGGGTTCAAAGACATTGGTCATTTTAGCCGCCAGCTCACTGCTTTTGACATTACCATCGATTGGTTGTTGGAAAACAATGCCGCCAAGCTGCTGACCGATACCCGCGTAACTGCCCTCAATGGCACAGAAGCCACCATTCATATTGGTGAAGTGGTGCCCTTTGTGGTTACAGATAACGACAAGCAGATACAGGTGGAACGCGAAGAAGTGGGTATCCTGCTCACCGTGCTGCCTTCTGTGAATCAAGATGGGCTCATCACCGCCACCATAGCTCCGGAAGTGAGCTCCGTAATGGACCTTGTGGGCGGATACGTGCCGCGCACCAAAGTTCGCCGCATCTCCACTTCTGTGACGGTGCCCAACGAGAAAAAGATCATCGTGGGCGGCTTGCTCAATAGCACCATCACCCAAAAGACATCCAAGCTTCCTTTCTTGGGAGACCTTCCTTTTATTGGCCGTCTCTTCCAACACCGTTATGAACAGATAGAAAATACAGACCTCATTATGGAGATCACTCCCCGTTTGGTTTCTGTTCATGAAGAAAGCCCCGAAGTAAAGCTTGACAAACGTCTCACACGCACTTTGATCGAATTTGAAGAAGACGAAGACGATCAAAACGATCAACAATGAGGGGGAACACAATGAAAATGAAAGGTACTTTCACCATAATCTCTATTTTGGCGATTTTGCTGGTGATGCTAACCACCTCTTGCGATAAACGGAATATCCCGGTTATCCTCGATCAAGAGCCGGTTCCGCTATCCGCAGAACGCTATATCACATCGATTACGGCATCACCTGAAATCATCTATTCCGATGGTAATATCACCTATTCCGAGATCCGTGTAATGGTCAAAGACGGTGAGGGATTTGGAGTTCACGGTCAGATAGTGAACTTCAAAACCACCGTGGGACGTGTCTTGACAAACGTTCCCACAGATAGCACCGGAGTGGCAACCACAATTCTTTGGGATGACAGACAGGTGGGCGAAGCAGTAGTGACCGCCGTGGCCAGAAGCTATTCTGAGGAAGATGAATCTCAAGTAATCTACGAAGCCACCGAATCCATTACCGTTACCATTTTGGAAGTTCCCGAAATCAATAGCGTCACCTTGGGATTGCCCACATCGGAAAACCCATACAATATGAATGTGATGCAGACCATCGATGTCTTTGCAGTTGTCAAAAACGAACTGGATCAATACGTTCCAGATAATACCTTGGTTACATTCACCTGTGTGAAAGGTAAGTATGTGGATAGCGAAGGCAACTACATGGGAACCACAATTGTGGCAAAAACATCCAATGGCAGAGCCACCGTGCGTTACAGCTCCAGCACACAGGCCACAGCAGGTTCCGACGATGGCAACGAAATCATCAAAGCCGCCATTGGTAACGTCTTCAGCGAAAGGGAAGTGGTGATTCGCGCTGGCTCCCCATCTTTGATCGAACTGCAATCCTTTGTGGTAGATGAAGAGGGAAATAGCGAAGAATCAAACACCAACCCCGTGGAAAGCCCCAACCAAATTTGGCTGCATGCACGCCTCAGAGACCTGTATGGCAACGCTTGCCAAAACAAGCCTGTCAAGTTTACCACAGATTTGGGAACATTTATCAATACCCAACAGACCATTCAGGTAAGCACCCAGCAAAATGGTGTGGCCAGCACCAGGTTTATTCCTGGCTTGCAAGCTGGAGCCGCCACCCTGGAAGCTTGGGCAAATAACGATACACTCTCCACACAGATGATCTTCAACGTCACATCCAGCGATATACACTCCATTACCTTTACACAAGATTCTCAGATAGATATCAACGTGGCAAACACCGGTGGAGATGAATCCGCCATCCTCAGAGTAAAGCTGCGCGATATCAACGGTAACCTCATCGATACCCAAAAAGATATCTGGTTCCGCATCGTTAATGTCAATCCTCCTGCAGGTGCAAACCTGAACGGACATCCCACAAGTGACTCTGTGATGGTGGTATCCACTGGAGGTGAGGCGCAAATCTCGGTGAATAGCGGACTGGGGTCTGGAACACTTTCGATAAGAGCATCCCATACCAGAGAATCGGATGGACGCTGGATACGCGCCACCAAAGCCAATATCGTAATTCACGCAGGTTCCCCTGCCACCATTGCCCCATTTATCGGCAGATACAATACGGGACAAAGCATGGGAGGCGGCCTGTGGGAAGTGATTGCCGGTGCCGAGGTGTATGATATACATGGCAACCCCGTGGATAGAGGCACCTCCGTATTCTTTGAATTGTTGGATAATACCACCTATTGTACGATAGCTGCCAACGCCTATGTTGGAAACGTGAGTGTGGACGATGATTCCCTGGCGGGAGTGGCATATACCACCGTGATTTATCCGGGAATCCGCACCAATCAATATATCACCATCCAGGCATCCACCGGCTCTGTGGAAGGAAGCACGGTAACGGGATATTCCACAGTGACGCTGCCCCTCAATGAACCCCAGCTATCCCTGCAGCCAAATCCACAATCCTTGAACTTTGGAGACACGGCACCAGAATGGAAGCATGCTGATCTTCATCTCAAGCTCACGGATGGTCAGGGATCGCCCATTGGAGATCAGGAAGTGATGTTATCCAGCACCAAAGGACAATTTGTGCAGGTTCCGGGTTATTCCATACCTCCTCATGGAGGAAACCCCAGTGCCTGGATTTTGAAGACATTGTATGATCCGGATAACGACGCCAATCCCAATTTTGGAATGGCAATAGGTCAGATCAGGTTCCATCGTTATGAATGCCCTGCCGGTATTCCAGAAACGGAGACTCCAGGTCAAACCAGTGGAACGATTATTGCCCGTATCTTGGGCACCGAAGCCATGGATACGGCGGATATCGTGATCTATCGTTATTGGACGCCAAATCCCCCATTCTAAAGATAAACAGTAGCCATTGCGAAGAGCTAATGGCGAAAACGATATATGCGCCGGGAGATCCCGGTCTTCCGGCGCACTATTTATTCACCCGAAAGCTAAGGAGTATTATAAAACAAAAGCTGGCACACGTGTCATAAGGATTTATAAAAACATTATCAAGGAAGTTTAAATGAGCTATAATCCACAGTTTACACGCATCGGCGAAGTATTGGTGCACGAGGGTTATGTGACCGAGGATCAGGTGAAAGAAGCCGTCATCAAGATGGGCAATTTTGACCTTAAAATTGGTGAAACCCTGATCAAACTTGGCTACCTGAAGGAAAGAGACCTGCTGCAGGCTTTGCATTTACAATTGGGTTATGACATTGTAAATGAAAGGGAACTCACAGATCTGGATTTGGAAGTGGTGGCTTTGATACCAGAGCCTTATGCTTTGGAAAATCGCGTGATCGCTCTCAGAGAAGAAGTCGATGGCATAGTGGTGGGTCTTACCGATCCAGACAACCTTACAGTATTGGATAGCCTCAAAAAGATTTTGGGCAAAAACATCAAGCCTGAATTGATTGGTGATACCGCCCTCCAGGATACCATCGATAAATATTACAAAAGCATCCGCACCACCACCGAAGTGGAGGATGCCGTTGGTGGTTTTGACTTTGTGGCGGTGGATGAAGATGAAAACGAGATCACCATTGCCAGCGCCTCCTCTGATGCTGATGCACCGGTGGTAAAGCTGGTAAACCTGATTATCAACGAAGCCATCAAATCCGGAGCCACAGATATCCACATCGAACCCCTCACCAAAACCTCACGTGTTCGCTATCGTATAGACGGCGCCCTGCGCGAGGTGATGACACCCCCCATCGGCATGCATGCCGGCGTGATTTCACTTACCAAAGTGATGTCCAAGCTCAATATCGCCGAACGCCGCCTGCCCCAGGATGGGCATATTTCCCTCAAAACTGCGATGAAAAGCGTGGACGTACGTGTTTCCATCACTCCCACAGTATTGGGTGAAAAGGTGGTGATGCGTCTCTTGGACAAGGGAGATTTTGGCTTCAAACTCACCACTCTCGGTTTTGAAGAAGAGGATATGGCTATTTTCGCCAAGATTATCCGCCGTCCCTATGGAATCATCATCGTTTCTGGACCCACCGGCAGCGGAAAATCCACCACCCTGCACGCCGCTCTCAAGGAAATCCAAAATATCGAAACCAATATCATTACTGTGGAAGACCCCGTGGAATACCGTCTGGATGGAATTACACAGATTGAAACAAAGGAGCAGATAGGGCTCACCTTTGGCACTGCCCTGCGTTCCGTGTTGCGTCAAGACCCCGATATCGTGCTGATTGGTGAGATTCGAGACCTGGAAACTGCCGATATTGCCATCAAATTCTCGCTCACCGGTCACCTTGTTTTCAGCACCCTACACGCCAACGATGCCCCCTCTACGGTTACCCGTCTCATCGATATCGGCATCAAGCCCTACCTGGTGGGCTCCTCACTGTCATTGGTGATGGCACAGCGTTTGGTGCGTATGGTGTGCCCCTATTGCAAAGAAGATTACAAGCCCACTGAACAGGAGCTTATGGATTGCGGGCTTACCCCGGAAGAAGCCTCCAAGATTGAATTTAAGATGGGTGGGGGTTGCGTCCATTGCGATAACACAGGATTCTCCGGCAGAACCGGTATTTTTGAACTGCTCACCGTAGATGCTGATATCCGCCGCATTATTTATGAGGGCGGAAACCAGGATCTCATCCGCGATTCAGCGCTGCGTAGTGGAATGCGCACTTTGCACGACGCCGCTATCTCCAAAATGAAACGTGGCATCACCACCATCCGCGAAGTCATCAAGATGACCGTGGTTGAATAAACTCCAACACTCAAAAAGGTAAAACGTTATGCCAAACTTTGCTTACATAGTTAAAGACGCCAAAGGCGCCAGAGTGGAAGGTATCATCAAAGCCGATACCTTGGATATGGCTGTGGAAAAGCTTGCCAAGGAAGGCAGCACCATTATATCCGTAAAAGCAGCTTCCGAAGGAGCTTTCAAAGGCAAATTATCCCTCTTTGACAAGCTTATGCTCACCATTTACAAAATACGCACGGGCGTCTCCCTGCGCACTCTGGTGTTCTTTACCCGCCAGCTCTCCACAATGTTCTCCGCTGGCCTCACCATCGAAAAGGCCATTACAGATTTGGAAAAGGAAGAGAAGAATAAACGCTTTAGCCGGGTTCTCAGAAAGCTCTCAGACGACATCCGCAAAGGATTTTCCCTCTCGGAAGCCATGGAACAGCATCCCGGCGTCTTCAACCCCCTGTATGTGGCTTTGGTAAAAGCAGGTGAAGTGTCCGGTACCCTGCACACAGTGTTGGATGAGCTCTCTGACTATCTGGAAAAAATAGAAGATACACGCCGCAAGGTGATGTCTTCCATGGCCTATCCCATCTTCATCCTCATCTTCCTGATAGGCGTGGTTTGGGCACTGTTTTATTACATCATTCCGCTCTTTGCCGGTGTGTATGGAGACTTTGGTGCTGATCTTCCTGCGCCCACCATTGCCGCCATCAAGATATCGGATTTTGTGGTAGGACACGTATTTGGCACAATCCTGATCGTGATAGCAGCTGTCATTGGATTGTTCCTCATCTATCTCACCGATAGGGGACGCTATGTATTCGATTCTTTCAAGCTCAAAATCCCTGTCATCGGCAAGGTGCTCACCAATTCCATCATGAGCAAATTTGCCCGCACCTTCTCCATCCTGATGGCTGCCGGTGTGCCCATTATGGACACCATGGAGCTTACCGAAAACGTGGTGCAAAACGCTGTGGTGGAAGCCGGAGTGCGCAAAGCACGTGTGATGGTGAAAGAAGGTTATGGCGTTGCCAATGCCTTCCGTAGAACAGGGCTTTTCCCGCCCACCCTCCTGCAAATGATTGCCACCGGTGAGGAAACCGGTGATATGGATAAACTTTTGGGCAAAGCCGCCCAATTCTATGAAAAGCTGGTGGATAGCGTGATTGATAGGCTCACCTCTCTCATCGAGCCTCTGCTGATCGTGATCATGGCTGGCGTAGTGGGCACCATTATCGTCATTATATACCTGCCCATCTTCGACCTGGGAGATGCCATCAGTCAAGGATTTAACTAACAACACAGTCCAAACATAACAAAGCTTTGCGCTCCGGTTGGTTTTTTAACGGCTGGGGCGCAAAGTTGTTTGGGCTCACTTTGAGAGCATAGCGAACGCTAATCCACAAAAAAACCCGGAGTTGTCAGCTCCGGGCTGTGTTTCACTTGTCTCTCAAAAGAGCTGTTATATAAAGAGGTTGAGGTTGGATTGCTCGGCTTCTGCCAAGTAAGCTGCCACTCCAGCCACCTTCACTCCATCCATCAATTCTTTGGCTTCCACTCCCATGATATCCATGCTCATCTGACAGGCTATCATTTCCACGCCTGCTTTTTTGGCTTGCAGGATCATCATTTCCAGGGAGTCCACATTTTTCTCTTTCATACGTTTGCGCATCATTGCGGGACCGATGCCTCCAAAATTGATCTTGGAGAGTCCCAGGCCTTTGCTGGAGCCGGGCATCATCATGCCAAACATCTTGCCCATGGTGTCTTTATCTGTTTTGGGCTTTTGAGTGCGTTTGATTACGTTCAAACCCCAGAAGGTAAAGAACATGGTCACCTTCTTGCCTGTGCTGGCAGCGCCATTGGCTATCACAAATGATGCCAGCGCCCTATCCAGGTCATCGCTGAAAACGATGATGGTTTTATTCAGGCCTGTTCCTTTGACTTCGCCCACGGGCACGGCTCCGCCTTTGCGCACGGTGGCAATGATCTTGGTGCCCTTGGCTTGCATATCCAAGAGGGTGTTGCCAGTCATCTGACACCAGGCAGGGGCGTCTTTGGCAAATCCGGGATCGGATGCCGTGATACGCAGATCGTCTCCGGACTCCAGTTTATCAATTTCGTTTTTGAGGCGCATGATGGGACCGGGGCATTGCAGGCCGGAGGCATCCACTTCCACCAACTTTCCAGAGGGTGGCGCCTTGGTTTCAGGATCCACCTGATAGATGTGGCTGTCTTTGCCAATCACGTCTCCGGCAAAGATATCTTCGTTGCTCTGTTTTTGGGTGGCATGGCTGTAGGTGATGTAGCCTCCGGAGAGGTTTACCACATCTTCAAAGCCGTTTTGGATCAGGATGCGATAGGCAAAGTATGACCTCAGGCCGCTGGCGCAGTTGATCACTATCTTTTGTCCGCGGGGAATCTCCTCCAGGCGTTCCCGCAGCTCATCCACGGGGATGTTGATGGCTCGCTCAATGGAGCCCAGCTCAAATTCTTCCACAGTTCTCACATCCAAAAAGACGGTATTGGAGGTATCCAAGTCTTTCAGCTCGTTCCAATGGATGATCTTCACCATGCCGTTCAGGATGTTATCCGCCACCAGCCCGGATACATTCACGGGGTCTTTGGCAGAGGAGAAAGGCGGTGCATAGGCGTGTTCGATCTCTTGCAGATCGTATATGGTATCGCCATGCTTGAGGATGGTTGCCATCAGATCGATGCGTTTATCCACGCCGGCAAAGCCCACTATCTGGGCTCCCAACAGCCTGCCATCTTCAGGAGAAAACACGATCTTGATGGTCATGGGCAGGGCATCTGGATAGTATCCGGCATGGGAACTGGAATGGATGATGGAAGATATGTAGGGGATTTTTTCTTTGCGCAACACCTTTTCGGAGGCTCCCGTAGCTGCCACGGTGAGGTCAAACACCTTGGCGATAGCGGTATTGATGGCGCCTTTATATTCCTGGGTATTGTTACGCACGATGTTGTTGGCACATATCCTGCCTTGCTTGTTGGCAGGCCCTGCCAGATAGGTGACGCTGGGCACACCGGTGATGGGACTGGGAAATACGATTGCGTCGCCAACTGCGTAGATATCAGGATCGCTGGTTTGCAGATATTTGTTTACCACGATACCATTATTGATACCCATTTCCAGCTCTGCTTTTTCTGCCAAACCGCTATCCGGGCGCACGCCTATGGAGAGGATTACCAGGTCTGCCACCACAGATTTGCCGCTTCTCAGCCCCACATGCAAGCCATCTTTTTCTTCTACAAAGGTTCTCACAGCATCTTTTAGGAAAAATTGCACCTTTTTGGTCTTGAGATGCTGATGCACCTCCGCCGCCATCTCATAATCCAGCGGCGTCATCATCTGTTCCGCCATCTCCACGATGGTCACAAAGATGCCACGGTGGTGGAGGTTTTCTGCCATTTCCAAACCGATAAATCCCGCTCCCACGATCACGGCTCGCTTCACATCGTTTTTGATGATAAATTCTTCGATCTTATCCATATCGGGAACGTTGCGCAAGGTGAAGATCTTTTCGCTTTCCACGCCGGGAATGCCGGGGCGCACGGGCTCGGCACCCGGAGAAAGTACCAGTTTGTCATAACCTTCGCGGTATTCTTCACCGCTTTTCAGGTTTTTTACCACCACTTCTTTCTTCTTACGGTCGATTTCAATCACTTCACTATCGATGCGAACATCCACGTTCAGGCGTGCCTTAAAGCTTGCCGGAGTTTGCACAAAGAGCAATTCACGATCGGTGATCACTCCACCAATATGATAGGGAAGACCACAGTTTGCATAAGAAATGTAGCTTCCGCGCTCAAACATGATGATCTCTGCGTTTTCATCCAGACGACGCAGCCTCGCAGCAGTAGATGCTCCGCCAGCCACTCCGCCCACGATCAGGTATCGGGACATTATTTCCTCCTTGGGGAATTAACTTTATTTATATTTTGTTGTCTTCATTTTTGGCATACAGGAAAAGAAAGCGCAGTTCTATCATAGCTGTTCAAACGCTTCAGATTCAGGATTTTCTGGTATTGCTATCCTGTATAGATAATTATATAATAGACGATTTGTGAGAGATGGCAAATAATAATTTCTAATTTAGTGACTTCTTATATATAGCCATTAGCCTCCAGATTGGCTGTTATCAGGCAATAGTTATGCTTGCCAAATATCAACCTCCGCAGTATCTTATCTGTAGATTATGAATAAAAAACGAGGATTATACAAATGGAAAAGACAATCATCATAGGTATAGACGGGATGCGCTGCAATTCTTGCAAGTTCGCAGTGGAAAGAGATCTCTCCGGTTTGCCGGGCGTCAAGCTCGTCAATGTAGATTTGGAGTTGAAAGAGGCGAGAGTCACATACGATGAAAGCTTGGTGGACACACAGCTTTTTGATAAAACAATAGCCTCGCTTGGCTTTAGCGTGCGCAACACTACAGAAGGATAGTCTAATGGAAAAGACAGTCAATATAGGCATAGATGGGATGCATTGTGCCTCCTGCAGTGCCAATGTGGAAAAAGCGCTCTCCGGCCTTCAGGGCGTGAAGATTGCCCACGTGAATCTGGCGCTGGAAGAGGCAAGCGTCACCTTCGATGAAAGCCTGGTGGATCCAGACCTTTTTGACAAGACCATAGCCTCGCTGGGTTTCAGCGTGCGTGCTGAGCTGGAAAAGACCGAAGACCAGCTGGTATTGGAAGCCCGCAAAGCCCGCAGCCGTATGTGGCAGGTGTGGGTTATCACCATCGTGGTATCTGTGTTTATGGTCAGCCACATGTTTTTCCACGGCAACGTGATCTCCTCCTCTGTTGATGGCTGGACGGTGTTTATCCTCTCCATCTTGGCAATGGTATTCCCCGCACGCCATGTTTACCGTTCGGCTGCTGTATCCATCTGGTCTCGCGCTGCCAATATGGATGTGCTCATTGCCATGGGCACCCTGGCATCGCTCTTGGTATGGCCCCTATCCTTTATGGTAAAAGATATTGATCCCCATGCCTTTAGCGGGATAGCGGCGATGATTTTGGCATTCCACCTCACGGGCAGATATCTGGAAAGCCAGGCGCGTGGCAAAGCCTCCGAGGCTATCCGCAAGCTGATGGACTTAGGCGCCAAAACTGCCATCAAGATAAAAGATGGCGAGGAAAAGGAAGTTCCCATCCGCTTTGTACAACCCGGCGATATCCTCTTGGTAAAAGCCGGCATGAAAATCCCCACAGATGGGACGATAGTGGAGGGAACCGCCAACCTGGATGAAGCGATGGTAACCGGAGAATCCATGCCTGTGGGCAGAAAGGTGGGGGATACGGTATTGGGCGCCACCCTCAATCTGGATGGCATGATCCAGATCAAGGCAGAGAAGGTGGGCAACGATACCTTTTTGGCACAGGTGATCCGCATGGTGCAGGAGGCTCAACACTCCAAGGTGCCCATCCAGCTTTTGGCAGACAAGGTGACGGCGATCTTTGTACCCGTCATCATCGTGGTAGCCATCCTCACCTTCAGCTTTTGGATGCTATTCCCCAGCCTGGCACAATCCATCAGCCAGGCAATCTTGTCTGTATTACCCCTCAATGAACCCAGCACGGGCTTGGCAGCGGCATTGATGGCAGCGGTAGCCACCCTGGTGATTGCCTGTCCCTGCGCTTTGGGCTTGGCTACACCCACGGCTTTGATGGTGGGCAGCGGCATTGGCGCCAGACGCGGCGTCTTGATCCGCAACGGCGAAGCTCTGCAAACCATGAAAGATGTGAAAGCCGTGATATTCGATAAAACCGGCACCCTCACCCGTGGCAAACCAGAGGTGGTGGATTATCTGGCAACGGGGGATAAGGACCACGCCCTGGCAATCGTAGCCTCTCTGGAAGCAGGCTCCAGCCATCCCTTGGCAAAAGCGTTGATCCAAGCCTCGCAACAGCGCCAGCTCTCCACCCTACCAATCACAGATTTCACATCTCATAGCGGTAAAGGCATCAGCGGATTCATCGAAGGCAAGCTCTACCGTGCCGGCAGCATGGAATTCATGAAGGAATCCGGCTTGCCATCATCATCTTTGCCCGTATCAGACGCCGCCTCCTATGCCAGCCAGGTATTCTTGGCAGATGAATCCAACATACTGGCTGCCTTTTACATAGCAGATACGCTGCGGGATGAAGCCGCAGAGGTAGTGAATAAACTGCATGCCATGAAGATTGAGCCCATCATGATTAGTGGAGATAAAGAGCCGGTAGCCCAGGCTATCGCCAGTCAGCTGGGCATCAAACGCTTTGTGGCAGAAGCCCTGCCTGAAGACAAAGCCAATATGGTAAAAGACCTGCAGGCGGAGTTTGGACGCGTGGCTATGGTGGGCGATGGCATCAACGACGCCCCTGCGCTCAAAACCGCCGATATCGGCATCGCCATGGGTCAGGGCACTGATATTGCCATCGAAGCCTCTGATATCACCATTGTGCGCGATGATCTGCGCGCCCTGCCCGAAGCGATCACGCTCTCCATCGAAACCTTCCGCAAGATCAGGCAAAACCTCTTCTGGGCGTTCTTTTACAACCTCATCGCCATCCCGCTTGCCATCTTGGGAGTTTTACACCCGATCATAGCTGAGATCGCCATGGCGAGCTCTTCCGTGACGGTGGTTACAAATGCCAACCTCCTGCGCCGGAAGATGAGTAAACTGGCTTAAGGAGCCCATACTTGCACCCACGGATACAAGAGCGTTTGACAGCCACCTTGCCCCTCTTGACTGCAAAGGGAATCGATATCCTCAGTCAAGAGCCCATCGATTATGGAATCCAGCTGAGGCTGCAAAAAGATACGGAAAAAGCCAGCCTCAATATCTATTATTCCGCGCGCAAGGGTGTATCGATGGTGATCGGTGCTGCCCAAAACAGCCGGATCAAAGCGGATCTGGAGGATATCAAAGGCAATTTTGGCTATCTGTCATCCACCGCCTCCCCGCTGCCGCCTCTGCCGCCTATCCATGATTGGAATAAATGGATAGGTTCTGATGAATGTGGCAAGGGGGATTATTTTGGTCCCATGGTGGTGTGTGCCTTTCTGATGGAACGGGAAATGATTCCGCAATTGGAAAAGATTGGCGTGCGTGATAGCAAACAGCTGTCTGATAGCCAGATTGTATCCATCTCCAAACGCCTTTATCAAGAATTCCCGGGCCAAATGGATGGCATCATCCTCAAGCCTCTGCGCTTCAACGAGATCTCCCAAAATATGAGGCAGCAAAAGCGCAATCTCAACGACCTCCTGGCGTGGCAACACTCCTCTGTGGTGTTTAACCTGCTGAAAGGGGGCAAGAAGGTGGATGGCATCCTGATAGATCAATTCAGCAAGGGGCAAAAAGCCCGGGAAGCAATCTTGACGAGACAATCCAACCTCAAAGTGTTGGAACGCACCAAAGCGGAGCGTGACCCTGCCGTGGCGGCGGCATCCATCCTTGCCCGCTACCAATTTCTGAAGGTGATGGAGGAGATGGGCAAACGCTATAAAACCACATTCCCCTTGGGCGCCACTTCCAGGGTGGATAAAGCGGCAAGGGAATTTGTGGCCAAATTTGGCGAGGATAAGCTGCCAGAGGTGGCGAAGATTGGTTTTAAGAATACAGAGAGGGTGATAGCCAGCCAGCGGCTGGTGCCGCTTTTGGTTTAACCACGAAAGGCACGAAAAAGCACGAAAGGGGGGCCTGCTTCGCAAGCAGTAGTGACGTGGTTGTTGAAAGGGAAGCGTGGTCATGCTCCCATCATTCGTCATAAATTATTCATAATTCATTGCGAGCATAGCGAGCTCCCTAAAGAGTCTCGGCAGAGACGATATGTCAGGTCAAATACGGGTTATAGATAGCTTTTGAGTCTCGGAGAGACGGCATTTCAGATCATAAGACGAGACAATCCTTGCCCATTAGCCTCCTTTGCACCACCCTTGTCTCACCCTTGTCGAGGCAAAGGAGAGACAAGGGTGGTTAACGAGGAAGATGCAGGTTTCAGGTGCCAGGCCCCCCCCCTGTTCACTGTCCACTGTTCCCTAAACACGCTGCGCGTGCCCCTACTGTAACTCTCTTACAATTACCTTATTCCCGTCTATATCCAATATTTCCACGCGGCTATCCTTGCCAATGGGTTTGCCGTCTTCACTGATGGCAGTCCATTCTTCTCCGCCTATTTTCACACGGCCTTTGGCATCCAGGGGGATATCCTCGGTTACAAATGCAGTTTGCCCTTTGAGGGCATAGACATTTGTTTCTTCGCCGCTTTTGGAGAGCAGTTTTTTGCCTAATTTGCGCATCAAGAGAAAGGCAATGATACTAAATACGGCAAAAATAAGGATTTGCCACACGATGCTGGAGCGGATGAACGGCAATAAGCTAAAGAGAGAAGTGGCAAGGGAGCCCACTCCCAATGCCAGAAAAAAGAAGGCAGGATCAAAAATCTCGATAATCACACATACAATGCCAATGATAAGCCAGATATGCCACGGGGCTACTGCTGCGGGCAATGCTATAAGCATGAGAAACCTCCTTTAATAGCACGCAGAAAAGATGAATCTATTCATCTTCTTTGGGCGTGGATGGTTGATCTTTATAAACTCGTTTTATTTTACGTTTGCCACGGTTGCGGCCATAGCTGGAATAGTATCTGTTGGAATAACCGCTATAACTGCCATATTGGTAGCCAGAGCCCACACCGCTAAAGCCGAAGCCTTTTACGCCCATCAATGCCAAGAGATATACCAACAAGCGCGTACCATAATAAATCAAGATTACGGCTATAAAACACAAGCCAAGGTTGATAAGATAATTGATTATCAGTGTGCGCCCCGTCTCGTAATAAGTATTACCTTTAGCAATCGGTTCCACGCTTACAAACACCAGGTAATTATCACCTTGTTTTAAGATGTCTATCCTCTGTTGGGTTTGTTCTATCTCGTGGTTGAGTTCTCTTTTACGGCGCTGTTCCTGATCTGAGGGAATCCTTATCTTTTCCAGCTCTGCCAAGTCTTTTCTATAGGATGCCAGCTTGCTCTCTTCATTGCCCACATTGGTATATACCAAGGAGGTATCCACCGTCTCAGATTCCGTCTTTACAGAGCCTATATTGGCAAGATCTTTACGAAATGCATCCAGTTCCCGCTTTTGCATGCTGAACATGTAAATGCCCAAGTTTCCTTTGATCTCGCGTTTATGCAGACGCCTTCCGGAAGCAGAAACATATTGATCCAGTTTGGCGATGGAGCCCTCAATGTTTTGTGAGCTCAATTCAAAGCTGGCTTTATTCAAGGATTTTTGCTTGGCAAATTCGCTGCGGTGGGGCCTGAGATCGGCACCAGAAGCGGGTTTGTTTGACTTAAAGAAATTAAACAGCGTAATCCCCAGTGCTAAAAACACTACAAAGATAGCTATTCCACGCACTCTCGATCTTGTTCTCTTGTCCATGTTTCCTCTTTGGGTTTTATTTAGATATTCAATAACTCTTTGGCATGCTTTAGCGAAGTGGCAGAGATTTTGCCGGAAAGCATCCGTGCCAGCTCCTGTATCCGCTCTTCCACGCTCAAAAGTGTAAGCTTGATGATCGTCTTGCCGCCCTCATCCGTCTTGGATAAAGCCAGCTGCCAGTGTGCCACCGCCGCGATGCTGGCAAGGTGGGTCACACATAACACCGTGTGGCTCAAAGATAATTCGGCGATGGTGGCAGCCACGGCTTCTGCAGTTTTGCCGCCCACCCCGGAATCTATCTCGTCCAAGATCATCAAACGCGCTTCAAAGCGACTTGCCAATACCTTTTTGATGGCAAGCAGCACGCGGGAAAGCTCTCCCCCGGAAGCTACGTCTGACAATGGCTTGAGCTGGGAACCAAGATTGGCGCTGAATAAAAATTCACATTCATCCACACCGCCAGCTTGGCAACGGGCAAGATAATCTTGTATATACATTTCAGAACTTGCTTTTTTGTCAATGTTTATCTTGAACAGGGCATTGGGGATGGCAAGGAGGCGGATTGCCGCCTGCAAATCCCGGCTGAGCTTTTGGGCAGCCTGATGCCTTGTCTCTGATAGCTTCTCCCCTGTCTCCTGCAGGTCTTTGAACATACTGTCGATGGATGTATCCAGCTGTGAAATACGCATGTCCAACAGCTCAAAATCTGCCATTTGTTTGCTGCGGGTATCGAAAAACTCTTGTAATTCGCCAATATTGCGCACCCGGTGTTTGTGTAAAAGGGAATTGATGAGGTCCAATCTGTGGCGGATTTGCTCCAGCCGGGCGGGGTCTTCCAAGCTCTCTTCGCCCAAAGCTGCCAGATCTGAGGAGCTATCATCCAAAAGCTGCAGGATATCAGCCAGGCTCAGTGCCGTTTGTTTTGCCCTCTCATCTATATTGGCAAAGCGATGCAGGCTGTTTTGAGCCTCACTTATCAGATCACGGGCACAGCCCTCACCTTCGTAGAGGCTATGGTGAATCTGGGCAGCGGTTTCGCCAATCTCGCGGGAGTGGGAGAGCCGCTCGTATTCCTGTTGCAGGAGGGTATCCTCATCAGCCTGCAGGGCAGCGCTATCCAGCTCTTCCAGTTGAAAGCGGTACAGCTCTGCCAGCTCGCTTTCACGCATGCGCTGTTCCAATAGCTCTTCACGCTGTTTGATAGCCAGGCGCAATTGGGAGAGTAAGCTGGAAAAATCTTTGCGCATGCCCGTGCTGCCGGCATAGTTATCCAACACTTCCAGCTGGAAAGTGGGGGAGAGCAGGCGTTGCTGATCCCTTTGATGATGAAAATCCACCAATAGCGGCTGGAGCTCTTTCATCACGTTGGCTGTGACGCGGCGTCCACTTAAAAAGTAGGAGGAACGCCCCTGGCTGCTGATCTGGCGCGCCAAGATCAGCTCCGCTTCCCCGTCTTGCCCCAGTTCTTGCAGTTTGTGGTGGATGGCAGTATTCGGCTTGATCTCAAACACAGCCTCCAGATAGACGGGCAGGGCGGGGTCGAAGGGTTCCGGGCTGAAGCCGGTATCTGCAAAGATCAAGGAAATAGCGCCCACCAAGATGGATTTGCCGGCTCCGGTCTCTCCCGTTACGGCAGTCATCCCCTGTCCAAAGTTTAGCTCCGCGTGGGGCACAAATAGGTAATTTTGTATCTTTAAACTGGTTAGCATCACTTGCCCAGATGCAGTTTGTTGCGCATAATACGGAAGAAGGTGCGGTTGGAGAGCTTTACAAAATCCACCTGCCTCTTTGCTTCGCTCACTATCACCTGGTCTCCTTCCAAGAGATGATACACGTTTTCGCCATCTATCTGCAAACAGGCGGGCTCAAAAAGGGAGCTTAATTTGATGCAAACCTTGTCTGATGCAGGGAATACCATCGGCCGAATAGCCAAGATATGGGGATTGAGGTGGCTGATCACGATGGCTTTGGTTTGGGGCGTGAGCAGGGGACCTCCCGCGGAGAGGTTGTAAGCGGTGGAGCCTGTGGGGGAGGAGGCTATCACTCCGTCGCAGCGGGCACTGAAGACAAAGCGTCCGTTGCAATAGGTGCGCACGGTGATCATGCGCGGGGTTTCTGCCTTATAGATCACGGCGTCATTTAATGCCAATCCGCTAAAGATGAGCTTATTGTCACGTATCAAACGGCAATCCAGCAGCATTCTGGAGATCAGCTTGTATCTTTTTTGCACCAAGGTCTGGATGGAGGCTTCCAGCTCTTTGAAGGTGGTTTCCGATAAAAAGCCCAGATAGCCCAGGTTGACGCCTAAGATGGGGGCTCCCGTGCTGATGGCAATGGATTTTGCCCTCAGGATGGTGCCATCTCCGCCAAATACCAGCACACAATCTATGCCGGCAATGCTTTTATCTTTTGGATCCCAAGTTTGTATGTATTGAGGCAGTAAGTCACGCTGGGTATCCGTGGCAAAAAAGCGGATATGAAAGCGGTTGGCAAGTGTATCCAGCACTTCCAGGATGGGGGCAAGCTCCGTATTGGGGTTGATATATACGATAAAATGTTGCATTAGAGAGAATCCATCAGCTGTAAATATGAATCATAACGTTCGATGGGGATCACGTCCTCTTCCACTGCCTTTAGTACTGCGCAACTATCTTCGTGGGTGTGGCTGCAATCCCTAAAATAGCAATTGGGTGCAAAATGGTGGAACCCGGGGAATACTTTGGGTATTTCCGGCTTGGCATCTGCGTGCAGGTTTACGGTTTTGATGCCGGGTGTATCCAATATATGACCGCCAAAGCTCCAGGGGATGAGGATGGTGCGGGTGGTGGTGTGGCGTCCCTTCTCGTTGTAATCGCTCACCTCCGAGGTGGGCAGATTGAGCTGTGGCTCCAGATGGTTGATCAGGGAGCTTTTGCCGGTGCCGGATTGACCGGAAAACACGCTGTCCTTGTCTTTCAACACTTCCTTCAAGCTATCCATTCCCTCTCCTGTGAGGGTGGAGGTGAGGATGGTTTGATAGCCCATTTTGATATAATATTCGGTAAGTTCCTGCACGTCTTCGGGGTATTCCACCAGGTCGATCTTGTTGATTACGATAATGGGGGCAAGGCCTTCCAAGGCGGCAATGCAGATATAACGGTCAATCAATCCCGGCTTGATAAGGGGTTTGCGCCAGCTATTGGTGATGATCACCTGATCGATATTGGCGGCAATGATGATTTCTTTTTGGAAGGATCCGCCTGCATAGCGGGTGAGGGCATTCGTACGGGGAAGGATGTTTTCCACGCGATAATCCGGTTCCGTGGAGATATCCAGCTGCACGCGGTCTCCCACGGTGGCAACGCTCCTTCTGCCATACAGGAATTGTTTTAATCTGCCGCTGAGGGTGGCGCGGTAAAAGCGCCCGCCAGATTCCACCACATAGTTGTAATTGGAGTGGATTTCGCTGATCCTGCCTTCCACCAGCTCCATCCCCTCTTTCAGGCTCTCATCCTGCTTGTCAAAGGTGCGCATACTCTTGGTTTGGGCGCTTTCCCGCTCGTCATCCAAGATGTCAATATCTGGCAGGCTGATGGCTCTCAGCCTGCCAGTATAGCGTCGGTCACGTTTTTTATCGCGTTGTCTCACGTCTATTTATTGAAAAACCGGGGTGAGCTGGTCAAACAGCTCTGCGGCTTCCTTTACCTTGTCTTCGTTGCCAAACACGCAGATATGGTTGTTTTTCATGAGGGCTTCGATCATGGTGGCATATTCGCGGATATCTGCCACGGTGGTGGAGAGCACTTCGTCGCGAATCTGCTGACGGTCGGATTGCAGGAATCCGGAGAGGTAATCGTCATCCGCTGTGCTGCCAATGGCTTCCGGTGTCTTGGGATAATCCAATTGGGAGACTACACCGATGATGAACTTGTCCAAATCCCGCTTTGGAATATCAAAATTGCGTAGGAAATCTGCCACGCGATTATAGACTTCCAGGGTTTCACGCAGGTTGGGATCGCGATAGGAACAGAAGTAATGGTATCCGCCCAAGCTGAAATTGCACATTGCACCGTAGGCTCCACCTTTCACGCGCAGCTCTTTGTAGAGATAATCTGATGCGAGGATGTTGTTTAACACTCTCAGCTTGCCGGAATAGGAATAGCCTTTGCGGAAGAAATTGCCGCCTTTGGCACAGAATTGCACCTGCAGAGGCGCCATGATCCCTTCATTTTGGCTTTGGATGCCAAAGACGTGCTGAACGGGGCGTAAGTTTCGCTTGAGATATTGCTGATGACGGGCATCAGATATTTGAAGGCTTCGGCGATATCCTCTTCTGAGGCTGTGAGGCTGATCACCAGCTTGTGTTGGGTGAAGAATGTCTTGCGAATCCATTCCAGTTCGCTCACCACCTCATCGATTTCACCATCGTCCAACATCTTCACCAGCTCCACCAGCCAATGATAGAAGCTGAGCCCGGTGGTGAGATCACGCCATTTGTGCAATTGACTGATGGGCGCAAACATACGGTTGATTGCCACCACCACGCTTTGGGACATCAGCATGCCTTCCATGCGTGCCTTCAGCTCGCGGATGAGCGTGCTTACGCGCGCCTTGTCTTCAAATACGGGTTTGAGGGCATACTCGGCAGCCAATTCCATCAGTTTCTCACTCTTTGCGGTCACGGCTTTGGCAGCCACCACAAACTGGGGAGAGATGAGATCAGGATCCACGTGGCTATCCAGGAGGTTAAACTTGAAGCCAATGCCACCCGTGTGGATATTGATTTCATTGGAGAGGTCTGAAAAGCTGTAATGCTCGCTATCCAGCTTGCCAGCCAGATACGCATAAAGAGCCAGCCAGGGCAGCTCTTTTTCTTCGGCATGATCCAGGTTGAAATAGGCTTTCAGATACACGATGCCATTGGTATTGAGGGCATGCTTGAGCAGGGTGAATTCTTTCCATTCCTCCACTTCTGTGGGATAGGATTCCGCTGTGGGGTTCATGTCTTCCAGCTTCAGGGAGGGTATCTTTGCCAGGTCTTCCTGCTTATCTTCTTCCATCTGCCAAGCTTGCAGCTTTTGGTTAAAATCCACCAGCTCGGCTATCTCGGCATCACTCATTTTTGCCTTTTGTTCTGCCATCTTCTCTTTGAATGCGGCTTCCTGTTTGGAAAGGAGACCGGGCACAGGCTTGAAGATCACTTCGCTATGATGGGTATTATTGATCAGAGCCTTATCCAAAATGGCTTCAAAATATGGCTCTGTGATGCCCTTGCGCAATTCTGCCAGAAGGGGCTCAAAGCGAAGCTGGAAGATGGGATCAGCACCGTGAATCCAGGGTCCCAGCATCATCCAGGTAAAGAACAATCCCTTGGGGAAGCGATCCATCTGACCTTCCCGCAGGAAGAATTCCTTTTTATTGATGGTGGCTTCGATCAGCCTCTTATCAAACCCTTCTTTGGCGATGCGCCTTAGCTCTTCTTTGATCAGCTGAATGAGGGGCTGGATGTCTTCCTTTTTGATCTGTTTGCACACGATGGAAAGGGTGGGCTGGAGGATATCGGTATTGGCGCTGAGGTAGGAATCTCCTGCCAAGCCGGATTCCATTATCTTGCGCTTGAGGGGGGAGGCGGGGCTATTCATCAAAAGCTCGCCCGTAACGGCAAAGGCGGCGGTTTCGTATGCATTCAATTGAGTGCCCCAAGTGTAATTGAGGCTGAGGTGGTAGATGCCTTCGGGGTCTTGATTTTCATCGATGGGGTATTCAATTTCTGTTTTTAGCACTTCGCCAAAAGGCTTTTGCATATCCACTTCTATGGTGTGTGGGTCACGCTCGAAATTGGAGAAATAATCCTCATCCATCAGCCTCAGCATGGCATCTATATCCAAGTCTCCATAGACCAGGGTCTTGGAATTGGAGGGGTGATAAAACTTGCGATGAAAATCCACAAAGCTTTCATAGGTGAGATCGGGGATCACGTCCGGATCACCGCCGGAAGAGACGCCGTAGGTGGTATCAGGGAATTGCGCCTGGGTGCTGCCATAGTATAAGAGTGAATCCGGGCTGGAATACACGCCTTTCATCTCGTTATAGACCACACCGCGGATTTTGAGCTCATCCTGGGGGCTCATCAATTCCAGATGCCAGCCTTCCTGATGCAATATATTGGGTTCATCATAGATCAGCGGAGCAAAGACCGCATCCATATACACCCGGCTGAGATTCATAAAATCCTTGTCATTGGTGGAGGCAACCGGATACATCGTGGTATCGGAAGACGTCATGGCATTCACAAAGGTATTGAGGCTGCCTTTGATGAGCTCCATAAAGGAGTTTTTGGCGGGGAATTTGCGTGAGCCTCCCAAAACGGAGTGCTCCAAAATATGCGGCACACCGGTGCTGTCGCTGGGAATGGTCTTAAACGCCACACAAAAGACCTTGTTGTTATCATCACATGCCAAGTGAATCAATTTGGCTCCACTTTTTTGGTGTTCATAAGTGTCTGCCCTTAAGTTCAATTCTTTGATATCTTGGCTGTCTTTGAGGATAAAGCCGTGCTTGAGTTCAGGCTTTTTCATATCTTCTCCTAATATATGGGGATCTTGCCCCTTGTATTTTTTTATCTTAATTTATCAGCCCATATTCGCGCAGGATGCCTTGCAAAACCAGACGGCTGGATTCTTGCAGAGGACACATCGGCAGACGGAATTCCAAATCTATCATGCCCATCATGTGCAAAGCCTCTTTGGCGGGGATGGGGTTGGTTTCGATAAACATCACAGAATTCATCTTTTGCAGATGGCGATGCTCGATGGCTGCCTGGGCAAAATCACCATCCATACAGCTTTGCATATGGGTGCTCATCAGGTGGGGAACCACGTTTGCCGTCACAGAGATGCAGCCCTTTCCGCCGATTGCCATCAGAGGCATATTGAGGGCATCTTCACCGCTCATCAGGGCAAAGCCGGCTGGGGCATCGCGGATAATGCGGGTGGCTTGGTCGATGCTGCCGCTGGCTTCTTTCACAGCGGCTATATTGGAATAATCATGCGCCAGCTGCACGATGGTATCCGGCTGCATATTCACTCCGGTGCGCCCGGGAACGTTGTAGATCACGATGGGCACATCCGCCTTGGAGGCGATATGGGCATAATATTCATACAAACCGCGGGCTGTGGGCTTGATATAATAAGGGGTGATTACCAGCACAGAATCTGCGCCCAATTCTATTGCTTTCATGGTGTTGGACATCGTCTGCTGCAGGTTGTTTGTACCCGTGCCAATCATCACGGGAACCTTGCCTTTCAGCCTTTGCAAACAAAAGCGGAGCAGCGTGTCTTTTTCATCTGAAGCCAAACCAGCAGTCTCGGCTGTGGTGCCCAAAAGCAAAATGCCATGCGTGCCATTCTGCAGATGAAAGTTTAAGAGGCCTTCCAAAGCACTGTAATCAACGCCACCATTTTTGAAGGGCGTCACCAAAGCAACATAAGAACCTTTTAGCATCATAAACTCCTTATTATTAGTGTGATGAGGCATATTGGAGCAAGCGCCACACGCCATCACATACAATTTATGTATTTCAAACCAAAAAAGAGACGGATTCAAATTAGTCAAGTCAAATCGTGGATGAATCATAAATTGATAACAGTCACTTGCCCCAATCTTTGGCATGTGTGGCAATAAATCCTGCCAAAGCGGGACATACATGGGAAATAAGATCACAGAGGCAAAAGTGTTCTTCCCCATTAGATATGGTTGCGATGTGGTTGCGCCTCCCAGCAAACCGCTGGGTATCGCAACCACATCGCAACCGCATCTCATAAGAGAGAAGCAGGGAATGGCTGGGAATTTGCATCTAATAACGAGTCTGAGTGAGGAAATATATTTGGACAGCTGGTTACTGTTTTGGGCTAATTTATCTATGGAATCTGCCTCCTTATCCGGGGGATACCTGAAGAAATGCATCCATTAGCAGGTGATGGGCGTCTGATTTTATCTTACTGTATTGCAATAATATGCAAAATAATATGACGATTGTATAAAGTTTTTTCTTGACAGAAATCCCCTATCCAAGAGAAGTGTCCTTTCAATATCAAAAGATTGGTCCAGTAACTCAGCGGTAGAGTATCTGCCTTTTAAGCAGAGAGTCGTTGGTTCGAGTCCAACCTGGATCACCATAGTTGCGACCCCTTCGTCTATCGGTTAGGACTCAAGATTTTCATTCTTGCAAGAGGGGTTCGATTCCCCTAGGGGTCGCCATTATTTTTTTGAGAACAATCCTTTTATATCTCTTGCGTCCCGTTCGTCTAGTGGCCTAGGACTCGTGATTCTCAGTCACGCAACAGGGGTTCGATTCCCCTACGGGATGCCATTTTTTTATGTAGTAAAGATTTGGTATTTTAGCTGGCACAAAACTTGCAACATCTAAACTTACAGCTTGTTAGAGCCTAAAAACCAATGGAGAAGAATGTGACACAGCATGAGCATCGGGATGAGGAAGGAAGCTTGCCTTTGGATACAGAGCAGGCAGCTGATTTTAGCCAATACATCCCCGAGCCGCTAATAGACACAGACAAGCGTTGGAAGATCACCTTTCAGCGCAAAGACGTAAACCGCAGCATTCGCGTGCCGGTGTTTGTGCCGGTGCTGTTTGTTTTGGCTGTGCTATTTATGCTTGTGAGCGCCATCATCGTGCTCATCAATATGGGCAATGCGGGTAATTCCACAGATCTCACCAAGCTACAGGCGGAGAATGGCAAGCTGCGCCAAAAGCTGGAATACTTTGAAGCCCAAGTGGATAGCATCTATCAAAAATTGAACCAGACAGAGCCTCTGGATCCCGAGGCAGATTCTCCCCGTGATTTTCCCTACGTTCCCGCCCACAGCAAGAACGTGAATAAAAAGAATAGTCTTTCCCTGGAAAACAGATATCAGAGGTTGGATAGCAAGATAAATATCATCCTTACCATCTTGGATGGGGAAGACCCCGTTTTGGCTATGATGCCGGTGGTGCCGCCGCCACAAAGCGGAGATGGCATCCCCTCTATTTATCCCACATTTGGGGCATTTAGCAGCGGTTTTGGAGTGCGTCTGCATCCCATTTTGGAAGATTATTATATGCATACGGGCGTGGATATCAGCAATGAAATCGGCACTCCCATCTATGCCACCGCCGATGGCGTGGTGAGGCATGTGGGCTTTGAGAGCGGCTTTGGCAAGCGCATATTTATCACGCATCAGGGCGGTTATGAAACCCATTATGCGCACCTCGATAGCTATCAGGTGAAAGAGGGCGATGAGGTGTATAAGGGGCAAATCATCGGTTTGATGGGGAATACAGGGCTTTCCACGGGACCTCATTTGCATTATGAAGTGATCAAGAATGGAGATAAACTAAACCCCATTCCTTATCTTAACCGTATAGATACCACCACCTTTGCCGGCAGATGAAATCCCTTCCCACAGCCTGGTTGATTACACCCCAAGCGCCGGATTGCACGTGGAGCGGGTATGATGCCATTGAGCCCCAAGACCTGGTGATTGCCATCGATGGCGGCCTCTTGCGGTGTATGGAGCTGCGCCTAAAGGTGGATTATCTGTGTGGGGATATGGATTCCATTGCCGAGGGCTGGCAACAGCAGATCTCACCAGACCGGGTGTGGCGTTTTGATCCCTATAAAAATGAGACAGATACCGAATTGGCAATTCAACGCTTGATCCAGATGAAATTTCAGAGGATGCTGATTATCAATAATATGGGCGGCAGGGTGGATCACCTTCTGGGCTTGATGCAAAACCTGTTGTATGCACACCGGCAGGGAGTGGAGGCATGGCTGGAAAATGCCAATCAGCGATTATTCTTTTTGCCCAAGAGGTGGCAGGCAATGGGCTTGAAGGGCTGCAAGCTTTCTTTGGTGGCACACAGCGCCAGAGCCTTGTTTGAGGATTCAGAAGGCTTGGAATGGAGCCTGAAAGACCTTGAATTGTATCCTCACCTCAGCCGTGGCATCAGCAACGATATCATCGCCGATAAGGTGAGTATTAGCCTTAAAAATGGTGACTGCTTGGCAGTTTTAACAAAATTAAGTTGACAAAAACCTCCGTATTCATACAATGTATCAAGAAATCAGTAAAACATGAGAGGAATGATGAATCATACTGCAGAAATGGCAGAACTCAGTTTTGAAGAAGCCATGCAAAAGCTGGAAGGCATCTTGGCAAAGATGTCTGCACCGGAGGCAAAATTGGAAGACATGCTGGTTCTCTATGAAGAGGGCGTGGCATTTTTGAAGATTTGCAAAAGCAAACTGGGAGAGGCAGAAGCCAAGATCAGCATTTTGAATGAACGGCTTGCCAAAGAAGCGGAAAATCAGGAGCACTAATGGATAAACGAGTGTTACTCAAAAAAGACATGAAAGAGAAGCAGGAGCTGGTGAATATTATCTTGGACCGCTACCTCCCGCGTAAGGATGAATATCCCAAAAACTTACATAAAGCCATGCGTTACAGCGTGTTTGCCGGTGGCAAGAGGCTGCGGCCATATCTCACGATGTTAGCCTACGAGATGTATAAGGAGGAAGCCGAGGCGATTACGCCAGTGGCAGCCGCCATTGAGATGATCCATACCTTTACTTTGATTCATGATGATCTGCCGGATATTGATGATGATGAATACCGCCGTGGGAAAAAGAGTTGCCATGCCCTTTTTGGGGAAGGAGAAGCTCTCTTGGCAGGCGATGCGCTGTTGGTGAGCGCATTTGAATTGATCACTCTGGCAGAGATCAAGCCTGAGCTAAGGGTTCGCTTTATCCGTGAATTGGCACATGAATGTGGGATAGAAGGTCTGATTGCAGGCCAGATGGTGGATATCGAATCTGAAGGCAAAAAAGTGACCAAAAAGACCTTGCAGTATATCCATGAAAACAAGACTGCCAAACTGATCAATCTCAGCCTGCGCTTTGGCGCTTTGGCAGGGGGTGCCCCCGCCAATGAGCTGGCAGCTTTGGAAGAATATGGAAACTATTTTGGTCTTGTATTCCAGATCGTGGATGACCTGCTGGATATTGAGGGCGATCCTGCAAAATTGGGCAAAAGCATTGGCAAAGACGAGCAGGTGCAAAAGGCTACCTTCCCATCCGTGTGGGGCGTCGAAGCCTCCCGCAAACAGGCTCTGGAACTGACCGAAAAAGCCAAACAGAGCATCTCCAAACTGGGCGATAAAGCCATCCTCCTGGATGCTCTGGCAGATTATATGCTCAACCGCAAATCGTGAAAATAAGCTATCAACTGCTGAGGCACAGTTCCCTCCCCCCACAGAAGATGACGCCGCACAGCGCCGGATTTGATCTGTGTGCCGATATCACGCAAACCATAGCTATCAAACCCGGCAAAAGAGAGCTGGTTCCCACTGGAATAGCCTTGGAATTGCCCCCGGGGTTTGAGGCGCAAATAAGGCCGCGCAGTGGATTGGCAATCAAACAAGGACTGGGCATTTTGAATAGCCCGGGCACCATTGATGCCGATTATCGCGGTGAAATCATGGTGATTTTAATTAACTGTAACGACGAACCTATTTCCATCGAACCGGGAATGCGCATCGCCCAAATGGTGGTGGCACCGGTATTGGATTGCGAGCTAATCCCCAGCGAGCAATTGAACCAAACTCAACGTGGCGCAAATGGATTTGGCCACACAGGCAATTAGGAAAAGGATTATGCCCAAAGCAATAATCGACGAAATCAAAACACTTTGCCAGGAAAAGAATGCCATCATCCTGGCTCATAACTATCAACCTACCGAGATCATAGTCCTGGCAGACATACTGGGCGATTCATTACAGCTCTCCATCGAAGCCGCCCGCTCCGAAGCGGAGATCATCGTTTTTTGTGGCGTGCGCTTTATGGCAGAAACCGCCGCCATCCTCAATACCAAAGCCAAGGTGCTCTTACCGGCAGAAACAGCCGGATGCCCGATGGCTGATATGATTACCGCGGAGCAACTAAGGGAATATCGCCGTCAACACCCCGATACAGTGGTGGTGTGTTATGTGAATTCCACCGCCGAAGTAAAGGCAGAGAGCGATATCTGCTGTACCTCCTCCAATGCTGTGAAGGTACTCTTGTCCATCCCCGAGGATAAACGCATCCTCTTTGTGCCGGATCAGAATCTGGGACGCTGGGCAGGCAGGCAGGCGGGACGCGAGGTGGAGCTTTGGAATGGCTATTGCCCCGTCCATCACTGGGGCTTTACCTCCCTGCAGGTAAAGAATCTGCGCAAAAAGTATCCGGAACACCGTCTTTTGGCTCATCCGGAATGTGATGAGGATATAGTGGATAATGCCGATGCAGTGATGTCTACCAGTGGCATGGTGGCAGAGGCTGAGACTCATGACAAGCTGATCATCGCCACCGAAAAGGGGCTGACAGACTATCTCTCAAAGCTGCATCCGGAGAAAAGCATTATTCCGCTGAGCCCCAGAGCCATTTGCAGGAATATGAAAAAGACCACCCTGCACAATGTGTTGGATGCCTTGCGCTATGAACAGCACCACATTACCGTGGAGCCGGAGATTGCTGCCGGGGCAAAAAAAAGCCTGCAGCGCATGATGGAGCTGATCAGCTGAAGAGGGCGGTAAAGCTGCCATTGGGAAGGGCAGATTTTTGGCAGGCAGAGGGTGCCCAGCCTGTATCCAGTGCGGCGGCATCCCTGCAGATGACTGCCGTGTGTCTTTTCCCAGACATACCTCTGCGGGTGTTGGATTTGGGCTGTGGCAGCGGCATCATCGCCATCATGCTGGCTTTGCAAAAGAGCGCCTGGCATATCAGCGGTATCGACATCCAGTCGGAACTGATAGAATTGGCAAGCGAGAATGCACACCGGCAAGGCTTGGCAATCAATTTCATCTGTGATGATCTGAGGAGATTTACACCATTGGACCGGTATGACCTCATCGTGGGCAATCCCCCTTGGTTAAAGCTCAATGCGGGCATTGCATCGCCAGATATCCAGCGGGAGATCAGCCGTCGTGAGCTTTATTGCACTCTGGAAGACGTGTTGGCATTCCTCCAGCGCAGCCTCCGGCGTGGGGCAGAGGCATTGCTGTTGTATCCACAAAGCCGTTTTGAGGAGATAGAAAGCTTGTGTGCACACTATCTGCTTGACATAATTCAGGCTTTGCCAAGTACTGATACAAACAAATATCTGATCTATCATATCAAAAACAAGGGATAGGAGCATGAAGATTCGCTTTTACTTGATCGCCATATTGATGTGCCTCTTATTGGCATCGTGGATTTGGCTGGAGCAACAGTATGAGGTTGCCCGCCAGGATAAATATGAACAGCTATCCGGACTGCCGATATACGTGTATGTAGCGGATAGCACCAAGGTTGCCACACTGATGGAGAGGCTTTCCGAATTTCCCAACGTCAGCCAGCTCCATTGGGAGACGGGTTTGCAGGCGGCCGATGAATTGGTGGAGGCATATCAGCTATCCGTGGGCAAGGATGAGCTCCTCCATTATCGCTTCCCTTCCATCATTACCATCAATTTTGCACCCAAGATCAATTCTTTAAAAGAAAAGCCGGCGGTGATGACAGTATTTGAAGAGATGCAAATAGAGCTTTCAGATGTAGATGCCCAATCCAATGCCTGGATGCAGATTGAGACAGAGATTCATAAGATGCAGGTGAGGTGGCTCAGCTTTACGGTGATCTATGCCGTGATGATGGCGCTGCTGTTTTTCTTTATCAGATTTAGCCAGGAATTGCGCAGCCTGATGGCACAAAAGAGCAGGTATGCCTCGGTGGCGGATTCCCTCAGGCAAAAAACCCAATATCAGCGCGATACTTGGGTGATGCTGGTTTTACCTCTCTTGGCAAGTATCGGGGGCTATTTTCTCTTGCACTTGCTCAAATACAATACCGCCATTATTCCCTTATGGTGGTTTGTCATTCCCGCTGCATCTCTGGTGACAGCTACAATAGCCGTATCCATCGTAATGAATAGGTTTTATCACAACCTCAAATTAGCCCCAGATACTGATATCTTTCATGAAGCATAAATACTCACATCTGCCCAATATCCTCACCATGGCAAGGATTGTCGCCATTCCTTTCTTCGTATGGATGGTGGTGGCAGAGAATATCACTGCGGCACTTTTCATCTTTGCTGCTGCGGCTCTCACCGATTGGTTGGATGGATTTTTGGCACGCCGCTGGCAGGTGGTGAGCAACTTTGGCAAGATCATGGATCCCTTGGCAGACAAGCTGTTGGTATTGGCTGCTTTGGCGGGCATCACGTGGAGCTCTCCCTTCCGGCTGTGTGCGGCAATCTTTTTCATCATCCTCATCCGGGAGCTGGTGATCACTATCTTGAGAGAGGTGTATAAAAAGCGGGGCATCATCGTGGCGGCGGACAGGCTGGGCAAGCTGAAAACCGTGATGCAGATGACAGGCCTGGCGGCGGCATACACGCTGTGGGCATGGGTGAGCTATATTCCGGCTGCTGTCATCATCGGAGTGGAGATTTGGTTTTGGGCGGTGGCAGCCATCACCGTGATAAGTGGCTTAAATTACCTTAGGGTAAAGAAAGATGGAGGTATCCAGTGAGAAAGTTTTTGTTTTGGATCGTAATCGTTCTAATAATCAGCGCTTGTGGCGGTGGAGACGGTCAATCCCAGCGCTATACTGCTTTTGATAAAATCATAGACCACTCCAAACCTGTTGCCTTTGGCGAAGATGAAGATATCTACGTGTTTTGCGGATTGGAAAACCGCAATCAGCTGGAGCCGCTGCTCCTGCAAAATCTGGAAAGGGAAGTGCAGCTGGTGTATCCTGAGAAGTATTTCAATATTATTTTTAGCGATATTAAAGATGTGACAGGCCTTTCCAACTACAAAAACCTGCTCTTTTTGGGCAGTCTGGATGGCGGTGACCCTGTCTCGCGCTACCTCAAAGAGGCATTGGATGCCAATCTGCAGACTCGCATCACACAAAGCGGGGGGGATATTATCATCAGCAAAAACCGCTTTACCCGAGACCAATTGATCATCCATGTGGTGGCGCTGGATAAAGAAAGACTGGTTACCCTCGCCCAAACCCAGGCAAACCGCATCTTCAGCAGCTTTTTGATGCGCTATACCCAGAGGCTGGCATATCAGACATACCAAAGCAAGGTGATCCCCGCCAGTTTCTTTGAGCCATATCCTTTCAGCCTCCAGATTCCGGAAAATTACACCCTTTATTCCAATGATAAAGACAACCGCTTCCTCAGCTTTCTCTACCGTGCCCGCATGCAGGAGCGCGAGATTCCCGATAAGTTCCTTTCCGTCTATTATCAAGCGATGGAAAGCGACCAGGTGGATGCAGCATGGTTGATAAGTGAGCGGCAAAGGATTGGCAAGATTCACTTTGAAGGGGATAGCCTGAATGTGCAAACCATGCGCACCCAGCCCTTTGAGATAGCCGGATATAGGGGATACAGGCTCACCAGCGCCTGGATCAATCCCGGCAAAATGGCTGGCGGAGCATTGCAATGCTATGCCTTTTGGGATGCCGATACCAAGAAGGCATGGCTGATAGATACAATGGTCTATTTCCCTGCCGGGGATAAGCTGCCCACCCTCATGGAACTCTTTATGCTGGCATCCAGCTTCAAAACCAAATGAAACGAAACCTGATTGTCCTCATCCTCTCGGCTATTCTGATGCTGGCTTGCACTGCAAACCGCCAGGCTCTTGCCTCCTCCGATCCTCTCGCCAAGCCCAGCTTTTCTTCCATGTATCTTTATATGGCTGGCAGCTTACACTTTTTTATCCAAGATTATCACAATGCTGAGATATTGTACCAACGGGCTTTGGCAAAAGACCCCCACAGCATCAAGATCAAGAGCCAAATGCTGTTGAGCGCCATGTATGGATATACCCCCCAAGTATCTGATTCCACCCAAATAAAAGCCATTATCAACGCCAATCAGAAGACCATCTATAACGACCTGCAGCTCTTGGATGGAGCATATAACGTGTATTATTGGATGCAGGACGTGGAGGGCATGCGCTGGGCAATTGATGGAATGATGCGCAACTTCCCCAGCTCCCGGGCGCATATCTTGAACTTTATCTGGCATTATCAGCAAGATGGAATCGCCAATGCAGAGCTCTTAAAACCAGCGCTCAAACTGGCAGGTCAAGATCTGCAGGAGCTGCAACACCTGGGCCAGCTGGTGGATATGGTGGATATGGCAATGGCTTTGGAGGTATCGCAAAGGATTTATGCCCTTGATCCGGATAGCGAGAATGCTGATCAAGTGGCAATACGCCTGATCAAAATGGGTGATGACGCTGTCAGCAGGACATATTTTAATACCCTGAAGTATCCGGAAGACATAGAATTGATCTATGCCATATTGGATACAGCCATGCAAGTGGGACAGCATGAATTCATCAATTCAGTAGCCCGCCGTGTGATCTCTTTTGACTCTCCCGAGCTCACCTATCTGGTGGCTTTATCGGCACTCATCACACGCAATCAGAAGGTGCTGGCAAGGGTGGAACCCACCATCCATCCGCCAAGCATCGATTTCCCCGAAGAGCTATATGTGAATGCGCTCCTGATCGCAAATTCACTCTTGGAAGACGATGCCACGGATATCCAGCCCCTCTTTGCCACCCTTACAAACACTCAGGATTTGGACAATATCGTCCGCTTTTATATCTTCGCCATCAGCAGCTCCATGCAGGATGAAAGCATGCAGGTGCCGGATTCTGTGTTTGAAGATTTAGTGGTTCGCCTTCGCATGCGTTTGCCGGAAAACATGATGTCCAGCTATCTGATCACCCTGGTGCAAACCATTACGGAGACAGATGCCGCCCAAATAGAGGCACTTGAGCAAATCAAAGAAAAGCTTATTTTGGATTTCCAACATCAGGATATATATTCCCGGGAGGATGTGGGCTGGCTGTTAAGCCGATATCATCAGCAAGACCGCCTTGAGGAAAGGGTGCAGCTGTTGCGCCTGGCAACCCAGCTGTATCCGGAAGAGCCCGTATGGTTAAACGATCTTGGCTACACGCTGTTGATAAGGGGCGATGACCTGCAGGAGGCTGCAGAGCTCATCTTTGCCGCCCTCAATCTGGATTATGAAAACCCATATTATCTGGATAGCATCGCCTATTACTACTATTTGATTGGCGATATACCGCATGCCCATCAATATATCCAAGCTGCGATGGAGATGGAGGATATGCCCTCGGAAATCGCCTATCATGTGGCGCTTATCCATTATGAACTGGGTGAGATGAAGACAGCCCTTCAGTATATGAAAAAAGCGGCGGCAATGGATGATGATGACAAGATCCAAAAGCTTGCCCAACAAGCCCTTGTTGATTGGGAAAATTAAGGGGTGTCTGATTTGCCCACGTCTGTGGGGGCTGCCCCCAAGATGGAAAGACAGGTTACCTTGCCTTCCTTATGCTTGATGAGATAGGGCTGTAATTCCTTGCCAATGGGCTCCCTGCGGCTGTGTTCCACAATCACCACTCCCTCAGGTTTTAGCATACCAGATTCATAGATGCCTTTCAAGCAGGGATTGATCAGGTTTTTATCATATGGGGCATCCATAAAGATCACATCCCACGCGTCTGTGGCACGCTTGATAAAAGCCTCCACTCTGCGCCGGTGAACATGACAGCTATCAGAGCAGGATAGCTTTTTGATATTCTTGATCAGGACCCCGATGGCGGGGTTTGCAAACTCCACAAAATCTGCCCAAACCGCCCCGCGGGAAAGCGCTTCCAAGCCCAAGGCCCCGGTTCCGGCAAAGAGATCCAACACCCTTTTCCCCTCATAATCATGATACATGCTAAAGATCATTTCTCGCTTGAAGGAGCTGGTGGGACGTGTGTTATAGCCCGGAACGCTATACAGCCCGGCACCTTTGTATCTGCCACTAATTATGTTCATCGTCAGCTATCTTTGGAAGGCAGTTTGCTGGCACGTCCACGGCGGAATTTGAGGGGTACAAGCATTTGCACGGGTGCTTTTTTGAATCTGGGACAATGCACCACAACCACGTGAGCATCCTGCTTACAGCTGCGCACACAGTCCAGGCAAAGCTTGCTGTATTTATTGGAATCAGGCATCAGGTGCGGGGATCGGTGTTTTGCAGTTCCAAAAGTGTGGATAACAGCTCGTTCAAGCGGATTTCGGCCAAGGGCGTGTCACTATCGAATTTACCCAAAAGGGCAATCATCAGGTCCCTCAGGGTTTTATCCTGTATGCCGCTGCTTTCTTGCAGCATCTGCAGTTGAGATTGCTCTTCAATCTCGCGCAAGAGATCGTCCAACACATCGGGATCGCCATCCATTTCCAAAGAAAAATCATCGTCTTCTTCCAAAATAATGCCTTCCACGATGTTGCCGTCGCTCATGGATCGGGCGGCAGACATATTGCCAAAACCATTGTGATCCAATATCTTCAGATAGGCAAGCTCTTCCGGGGTAAAGAGCTGCTCTATGCGGGGATCATAGCGATTGGAGGGATCATTCAAAATGCGGATATGCAAGGATTCAATCCTCTCCCGAACCTGCGAAGAGGAATCCGTCTGGCTGATCAATTCATAGGCGGCAAGGGCATCGTAAAACTGGTTCTGCTCTTCAAACAGCTTTGCCAAGGTTATGGTGGGCGTCCAAGGTTTTCCGTTCATCTTCATTTGATCTCTCTCTTTCAATTTTAGTCTATCCAATCATCATTTTTTAGCTTGCTCTTTGTGTCAATAAAAAAGCTTGGCACCGCAGTTAATGCCGCTCAGATAGCCTTGTTATAACCGTTATCCCTCAGCATCAGCCACATAAAGAAAGGGCTGCCAATTGCCGAGGTAATTACCCCCACAGGCAGTTCCAAAACGGTGATTCTTTGCGCTATCAGATCACAAAAGAGGAGGAAGAACGCACCCAGAAAGGCAGCCACAGGAAACACCTTCTTTTGCATGGAGCCTGTGTAATAGCGCGCCACATGGGGCACGATCAAACCCACAAAGCCGATGATCCCACCATAGCTTACCACGATGCCGATAAGGAGGGAGGATAGCACAAATATCCTTTTGCGCAATTTGCTTACATCTATCCCCACCGAGCCGGCGAATACATCACCACTGCTCAGCACATCCAGGCTCACGGATTGACGGTATAGCCAGATGAGAACGAGCACGCTCAAACCAGCCAAAACCAGGAATACCCGCCACTCATTAAAGGAAAAGATTCTGCCCAGATTGCCCATCAAAGTACCCAGAATAATCACCGTATCCTCCCTAAAGAGGTACATCAATAGCGAGATGCCAGAGGCAAAGAACATGCCCACAATCACCCCGCCTATCAGGAGTCTCCCTCGTTCAAAATGCCCCCTGCGTCTTGCCAGGCTCCACACTATAAACAAAGTGAGGATGGCGCCGGCAAAGCCTCCCAGAGGCATCAGGACGATTAAACCCAACACCCCAAACAAGATGGAGCCAAAAGCCGAGCCTGAAGAGATGCCCAAGATATACGGCTCTGCCAGAGGATTGCCAAGCATCAGCTGATATACGGAGCCCACGCCACCCAACACCATGCCTGTTAATAGAGTCAACAGCATCCTTGGCACCCTCACCTGCCACAAAATGAAGGCTGATGGGCTGCCTATGAAAAGATACAGGATACTGATGGCAAACGCCGCCAAGATGATGGCGGCAAGGCTGAAGCGTTTCATTCTCCCTGGTTTTGTTCCCAAGCCTTAAAGAGGGAATGCAGCCTTTCTATGCCTTTCACCACCCGTGGTCCAGCGCGTTGGATGAGATCGGGATCAATTCCACTTTCCTGATAGATCGTCCCGTTTTTGATGGCAGGGATATTTTGCCAGCCCTTACGGTTGACGATATTGGTGATGCTGTCTTGAGAATAGCAGATGATGATATCAGGTGCACCCAAGATCACATCTTCGGGCTTTACCCGGGCATAATCCCGCTCCAAGGTCTCAAAGATATTCTCCCCACCGGCAGCCTTGATCACTTGCCCCACAAAGGAATCGCTGGATGCGCTCATCAAGGGATCACGATTAATCTCAATATACACCCTTGGCTTCATCATATCCTTGGCTTTGCCTTGGGTCTTGGCAACGGCAGCTTTCAGCTCTGCCACCATCTGCTCTGCCCGCTTTGTGGTATTGGTCACTTCCCCGATATTGATGATGCCGGCATACATGTCTTCCAGGGAACGGGGATGGATGCTGATTACCTCATAATCCAGCTTTCTGAGCTCGGCACTGAGGGCATCTTGCTCCAAACCGGAGGTAAAGATAATATCAGGCTCCAGCTGGAAAACGCTTTCTTTGCGAATCAAGCCAAATTTGCCCACCTTGGGGATGGAGGCAAATTCCGCAGGATATGTGCATTCTTCGGTAAGCCCCACGATTTGGGGAGTGAGCCCCAGTCCTGCCATAATCTCTGCCACCTCGGGCGACAGCACCAGATACCGCGTGCCGCCATCTTTCTTTTGCTGTTTACAGCTACCCACAAACAGCAGGGCAGGCAGCAAAAGCAGAATTAGGAGCTTAGGGAACGATGCGAACGGGGATGTTGTAGTGTTTGTATTCATTATAAATATAATCCTTTAATTCTTTTAAATCATTGTTTTGCATTATCACACAGTCCGTATTGAGGCTGCTGCCCATCTCACTGGATTTGCCGTCGCCATGAATGCCGATATTCAGCCAGCCTTTGCCGCTGGCGGTTACCAATTGGTCTGTCCGCAAGCGGATCAGCCAGGGACCATAAGCCATCCCACTATTGGATTTACGCCCCTTGGAGCTTTCAATGCTTACGATATAGAAATTGCCCAAAGGGGTAACCATATCATCTTTACTCAGTTTGTCCGGGGCTTTGTTGCCCACTGCCACATCATAAGTCTTAAGTGGCTCTCCATCACGGTAGAGATCCAGCTTATAAAGGCTCTTTTTCACCACTATTTCATAGATGGGATAGGGCGCGCTATCCGGCAGATGTTTGCTGGCAACAGTGCTTTGCCCCTCATCCAAGAGAGAACCAAAGTCTGCCTCCGGGGGTTTGACACCTGTCTTCTCAGTATCATTCTTATCCATCTGTGCCAGGCTATCAGCTTCTTGCACAGGCTCAACTTTATACTTTTTATCCAAAAAGGGCTGCAATACCTCCTTGGGTAAATATACAATCAGGCTCACACCCAATGCCACGATGATGGCTATGATCAAGATTATTGTGGATGCTTTCATCTAAGACTCCCTTATCAAAACAGGCTCAAGCCCTGTGCTGCAAAATCTCATCATGTATTATCTATGATAGTGATACAAGGTTGCGGGGATGCCCTTTGCGCTCTCGCTGAGGGTCCAATAGCCTTTCCCCTCGGCATCCCAGGTCACTGCCTCGCCCTGAGGCTCCAATTGATAGGGCACTTGGGAAGGCTTGCCCGTCAACGCCTTGGCTATGCTTTTCCCCGGATTGCGTTTGTAAAGGTATATATCAGAATAGGTTTTCACCAAGATTTTCTCGCCATCCGGGCTGATATCGGCTGCCACCACATAGGTTAGGGGCAAGGTGGCTTCCTTGATGGCAGTATTGGGCTGAATCAGCGAATAAGGATAAGCCACCCTATAAAAGCCAACCGCCTCTTCCCGTTTGGAGATAATGCAGATATCTCCGCTGAGGGGATCGATAAACAGTGCTTCGGCATCACGCGCACCATCATCATACTGGATATGTATCCTATCATAATCGGTGATAATGATAGCCGTATCAGTGATGGCGGGCTCTTCAAAGCGATAAACCACCACGCTGTTCCGCTTTGCCTTGTTATCCCCGATATCTCCCACCCAGATGCAGCTATTGCCGGTTTGGGGGTGAGGGCTCACGGCGATGTCTTCCCAATCTATATTGCTGGCGTCTTGCAAATGCAAACGAGCCGCCAACATCGCCAGCCCATTCAGCACATACACCAGGGGTTCGCCGCCGGAATCGTTGTGTGTATACAGCAATCCGGGGGTATCGTGACTGGCGGCAATGCCGGAAGCTTCGTCTATCTCGTTATTCTCCAGCTGGTGCTGAATGATAGAATAAGAACAAGACTGGGCACATCCAATATTTGCCATCAGCACGGTTGCCAAGGCTATCCACAAGGTAAATTTAATTATTCCTTTCATGAGGTCACCATTTCAAAGCCCCTGAAAACGGTCAAGTCAAAAGCGTGGGGAATCTACGCAAAAAAGATGATATATAATGAAAAGGGCAATTATTATATTGGCGATTACTCCTAAGTAGTTTATATTAGTTATATATCTTAAAGCATTAAGAGGAGGATTATCCAAATGTCAGTCAAAAGAACATTTTTAGCGTTGTTGATCGGTATGTATGTGTTAGGCTTATCAGCTCTTACGTTACCGGAATTAAAATATCAAGTATCTATGCTCACAGATCTCGATTATCAAGAAACGGAAGTGGATGTTGAAGAGATGGATTGGGAAGAGAGTTTTGAGCAGGCAAATCAACTTTTTATCCAGTTTGTCTTGGAAGAAGATGATTTGGACGATCTGGAAGAAGCCGTCTTTTATTGGGAAGAGCTGATGCCTGAGGAATGTGAGGCTTGGCTGGAAGAGCAAACTTCACACATTGGTTCTTCACCAAAGCTATTATATCTTTGGCTTCTGTTTCAGGAGGATCCATTATCCAATATCAATGCCGCCCGCCATCTCATCCAAAACTATCCCCATGAGGTGTATGGCTATCGCTTGATGTTACTTACTTATACACAAAATCTGCCCGTCACCCAGATAGCCGATGATGAGGATGCTGCCAGGGAAATGCTTGCCCTCGATATTTCCCATATGCTTGCCTATTACCAGGGTTTCCCAGATGATACCTATCACCGGATGGCTGGCATCTTTGCCTATAACCATATGCAGCGGATGGACACCGCCAAGGATATATTGAAAAGTGCATTTTTTGATAATGACAGATGGATAGACCTCATTGATATCAATGCCATGCAACCCGTAGAAGATTATCATGAATTGATGGCTTACTTTTTGCAGCTCTACAAAACGAACACATATCAGGGAGCGAGGGAAGATTTGGGGCTGGATTTGATGGAATATCTGGGCGAATACTATTTTGACAACCAGCTGTATGAGCAAGCCATTGAGGTGTTGACCGCTGCAGACGGCTCTGCCCCGGATTATTTCTATCAGCGTTATATGCTGGCATCCAGCCTGATAGAAATAGGTGACAAACAGCGCGCCACCCAGGTGGTGCTGTATGATGAAAATGCAGAATATGCCAGCATGTTTATGGATTTTTGGCGTCAATATCTGAACCCCAATTTATATGTGATTTATCAAGATTTATTAGAGGGTAACGACAGCATTTTGGCTCGTTATCTGTTAGGCAAGCTGGAGCCTGATGGCTTGAACTCTCTGGCAGCCGCCCGCCAAATCCTGAGGATCGATCGTCTCTCTCCTCTTGGCTATGGGCTTTTGGGACAAACCTATTGGAATTACTTTACTTCAGAAGGGGCAAAGGGAGCTGAGCGTGAGCAGTGGCTGAAAGAATTCTCCTTGGATAAAGGCAGAATCCGTGCTTATTATCTCCGCTATCCAGATGATAAAGATGCCAGACAAACCTATATGCTGTTGCAAATCCTGAGTAACAACAGTGAAAACGTACTTGAAATAGTGAATAAGGAACTGGAGACCAATCCGCTTGGTGATACCGTCCAACAAGCAGAAATAATAGTGGCGGATGCGGGGAACTTTGATCTATTGTGGGATATCAATGCTGCAGCCGTGAAAAAATATACCGAGATAGCTATTTTGAATCCTCAAGAAGCCCCCTCTTTTGAGATATTGGGCTTTGCTCATGTGCTTTATATCACAGGCCATTTTGACGAGCTGATTGCCAGGGTGAATGCCAATCCCGATTGGCTGCTGGAAGAAGACGTGCAATATATGGCGGTAAATTCTAACCTGTATCAGGAAAACTATGGCGAAGCAATAGCACTGCTGCACATGATGTTGACCGCTGAAACTGTTTATCCCATGGATGTGTTGCAACTGGAGGATGAGCCCATTGCCCAGCACCCGGATTGGCCTGCATTGGAAGCGTATATCCGTGAATTGTTGGATGATGATACCGAGGCTGAGGAAAGCGTTGAAGAGGCTGCCGAAGACTTCTCTCCTGCTCCGGATTGGACTTTGCCGGATATAGACGGGAATCTGGTTTCGCTATCAGACTTCCGTGGCAAAATTGTAATCTTGGATTTTTGGGCAACATGGTGTGGACCCTGCACCAGAGCCATGCCGGTGCTGCATGAATGGATGAAAACAGAGATGCCTGATGGAGTCCAGGTGTTTTCCATCAATATCTGGGAAGACGACGTCAATGCATCCACTTACTATATGGATGAAAATCAATTTGCCATGCGGCTGCTTTATGGAGATGAGCAGATTGCTGAAAACTACGAGGTGAAAGGCATTCCCTGCATTGTTATCATAGATGGCGATGGAATGATCCGCCACAGAGAGCTGGGTTTCAACAGCAGATTATCTGACAATCTGAATAAAGTGATAAAAGAGATTAGAGAAGAAGGATAAGATTTATTCCCAAAGAAATAGGCTATGCTCCTTGGAAGAGGGGCATAGCCTTATTTTTATGTGTCAAAAAGGTGGTAAGTCCTTATCTTAAAACCGGTTAAAACCGGTGGAACCACCGGCTGAAGGCCAGGGTTACCGCTTGCTCAGCGTTGTACCACCCTTGTCTCTCCCTTGTCTAGGCAAAGGAGAGACAAGGGTGGTTAATGGGCAAGCATCATGGATGCACGATGGTGCCGTTGGTGATTTTCTTCATGTTATGCACATAAAAGAACATCAATTCATCCAGCTCCGGTTCAAACTTCATCAGATCAAATTCATCTGCTAATGTGGCTGCGGTATCATAGGCAGTTTGCAGGGCTATTTCATAGAGGTGGCTGGCATCTTCGGGACCCTGATAGTGTTCGATGGCAGGGCTGTAAGCGGCATTGATATCCAGGGATAAAGCGGGTTCTTCCGTATAGTTTTTATGATTCCAGGTTCCACAGTGCATATCAAATTCGTAAAGTGGCAAAAACTTGTGCCCATGTTCCAACACAAATTTCACGGCATCTATCAGATAGTTTACCTCGCTTTCTTCCATGGCATAATGCAGGTTTAGCCTCACCCATCCGGGTTTGATGCCATTAAAACGGGAGTTTACTATCAAGCAGCGGTAATAATCCGATTGCTGCTGGCTGATATTCATCAGATAGTGTCCATAAGGTCCGGCGCAGGAGCAGCCCGCGCGGGTTTGGATGCCAAAGAGGTCGTTGATCAGCCGCGTTACAAACCTGGGATGCAGGATGCGATCCTTAAAAACCACGTTAAAAGGCACGATAGGCACCTTTTTGTGTGCTTCCAGATGACCATAAAATACGATGCGCTCATCACCTGCAAAGGCATCCATAAACTTCTGGTAATAGAACATTTCCAGATTTTTGATCACCTCCAGCCCCACTTTCTCTTTGATCTGGAAAGACAGCGCCACCCGCAAAGCCTGCAGAATGCCGGGAGTGCCAGGCTTTTCACGGGTTTCTATATCGCTTATATATTCCTCTTTGCTGGGGGATACATAATCCACGGTGCCGCCACCGGGAACAGTGGGAGGCAGATTTTGGGGATAAATATCTGAATTGAACACGATTATACCGCTGGTGCCGGGGCCGCCCAAAAATTTGTGGGGAGAGAGGTAGATGGCATCAAAATAGCTTTCCTCATCCTTGTTCATATCTATCTTCACATAGGCGGCGCAGGCGGCATAATCAAAACAAGCCAAAGCCCCGTGGCGGTGCAGGATGCGCGCCACTTCATATACAGGGGTAATAAGGCCGCTCACATTGGAGGCTGCTGAAAACGAGCCAATCTTGAGCCTGTGGGCATAGCGCGGATCGCCCACTATCTCATCCAGTTTTTCCAAATCCAGCTCGGAATGTTTGTTCATGGGGATTTCCACTATTTCGCAGAGGGTCTGTCGCCACAGAATCTCGTTGGAATGATGCTCGTAAGGTCCCACAAATACCACCGGTTTATTGGCATGGATGTGGTCAAAAAGAGCCTGGTTGCAAGACACTCCGGAAGGGTTGCGCTGGATGCAGCTTCTTAAGAAATCGCTCACCCGCTCCCGGGTAGCCGGCGGCCAATATACGCCCAAGATTTGCAGCAGCTTCACTATGCCCCCGGTGGTGCCGGATTCTGTGAAGATGATTTTGCCCTTGGCGCCCGCATTAACAGCCTCTTTGATGCTGTTTTCCGCTTCTTGCAAGAGCTGGGTCATAGTTTTGCCGGTATAATCATCTTCCGTGTGCGTATTGGCATAATAACGCAGTATCTTGCGCATATAATTTTCGATGGAATTGAGGCCTCTGCCACTGGCGGTGTAATCCGCATAAACCAAGGGACGCTCCCCAAAAGGAGTGGGAATTGGCATGTTTCTGCCAATAATATCACGCCGCAGCCAATCAAGTGCGGCAATTTGAGAGGGTGCTTTTTTGATATCCATGGTACCATAAAAGCGAATGGTTAAATTTGGGCAAGTAAAATAATTGAGCATGTTCAAAGCTTGGCATTAAAACAGTAATTATGGATAAGGAAATTGGCTGTGATAGAAGTGATTCAGGCGTGGGTTTGGATGCGCATAATATGTTGAACATCATATAAATAGCGGAATATAATGCCACGTGTTGAATAATATCCGCAGCTTGCAGGCTCTCTTGTAAAAACATCGTAATGGTTTATCTACTTTGGAATGCGGCACAAGGGAGGAGGCTACGCCGCAGGGATTAGAGGTTAGTTCTTGACAGCTTGGGCAGGGATGCAATCATGGGTTCAAGTGTTTGGCAATGCTCTGTTTTTTCATATAAAAGAACGCAATATCAGTAATACAAACTTTATTGGAACCAACGATGCTACCGGATGGTGGCGCAAGGAGATAACTCATGAAAACATCTGCCAATCTGACCATGGTTAATATATGTGGGCACAGGGTGTTGTATTTCCATCATGTGGGGGATGAACCGCATGTATTTGGCAATGAATACATACATCCCCAGCGCTTCCGTACTTTGCTAAAAAGCATGCAAGATGCGGGCTTACGCTTTATCTCTCTCAAAGAGGCCATCGAGGCAAAGAAACCATTGAAGGGCACCATCAGCATTTGCAGTGATGACGGGTTTGTAAGCAATTATGAAGAGGCCTTTCCCATCCTGCAAGAGCTAAAGATTCCGCTCACGTTGTTTGTATTGGGCAAGTGTGTCGATAACAGGGCATTGGCTTGGAATCACGCCCTGGCTTTTGTGCGCCGCAACGCCACGGAAGAGTTTTTGCAGGATATAATGCCGGTAATCAGCCATCATTTTGAGATAAAAGAGGGAAGAACCTGGGCGCAAAGCATGTTTAGCATTAGCCAAAAACATAAGGACGAGCTGATCTCATGGCTGTGGGAATATCTTCCCTTTCCCAGTCATGAGGAAATGCTGGAAGCGTTTCCGCCCTTCCTGAGCGTGAAACAGCTAAAACAGATGCACGAAATGGGGGTTGAGATCGCCTTGCATAGCCACAGCCATCCTGATTTTTCCAGATTGAATTATGCCCAAATCAAAGCCGAAGTGCTTGCCAATATCCATGCGCTGGAAGCACATGGCATCCCTTGGCAGCCCTGGCTGGCATTCCCCTATGGCAAAGCATGCTCACAGAGACAAATGCAACGTTTACAAAAGGAATGTGGCATAAATAAGTTTTTTGGCACCAGATACCGGGGGCAAGATAACAAGGCGAATTCGCTATTATGGCAACGCAGCAGTTTGGAGATAGCCGATTTTGACATCTGGAAGGAACTGTATATCAAGCCTGTGTATAGAACTATTAAGGATGTACTCAGATGACAGAAGAGCCCGGTATCATTCTGGAAATATGTGCGGATTCGCCGGATGCGGCATTTTTGGCTGAAAGAAACGGTGCCGATAGGATAGAGCTGTGCGCCGCTCTGGATGTGGGTGGCATCACCCCTTCCGAGGGGATGATACGCATAGTGCGGCAGCATTTGCAGATACCCCTCATGGTGTTGATACGTCCGCGGATGGGCGATTTTTGTTATAGTAAAGATGAATTGGCGGTGATGAAAGCCGATGTGAAGTGGGCAAAGGATTTGGGTGTAGATGGCGTAGTATTTGGCATCCTGGAACCCAATGGAAATCTGGATCTGGAGAGGGTGCAAGAATTGGTGCAGCTGGCACAGCCCCTGAGCGTCACCTTCCATCGGGCATTTGATTTTTGTGTAAATCCCTTGCAGGCACTGGAGGGGCTGATATCCATGGGAATTGACAGGATACTCACCTCCGGGCAGCAGCAAACGGCGATGCAGGGCGCCAGCCTGATAAGGGAATTGATGGATAAGGCGGGGGAGAGGATAATCGTGATGCCCGGCTCCGGCATCAATTCCGGGAACGTAATAGAGCTATTGGAGCTTACCCATGCCCGGGAGATACACCTTTCCGCATCCCACATGGTGGCTGGCAGGATGCGCTATCACAATCAATACTTAAGCCTGCAGGGTGGTATCGGCGAAGATACCTCTGTACGTACACTTAATGTAGCTGAATTGCAGAAGATAAAGGAACTTTTTTAGATGAAACACATTGCCGTGGGCGGTTTCTTTCATGAATCCAATACCTTCAATCCCATTGTGACGGGAGTGGATGACTTTATCATCTTTGAGGGGCAGGAAGTGTATACAAAGGGCGTGCATTATCAACAGGCGCAAGGGATTGTGGATTACTTTCGCAAGCGTAAGGATTGCCGCCTCATCCCGCTGGTTTTTGCCCGTGCCGTTCCCAATGGAGAGGTGGATGGGGATTTGTATCAATGGCTGAAAGAGCGGTTCTTTGCCCTCTTGGAAGATCAGCCCCAGCCCGATATCTTTGTCCTGGCGCTGCATGGCAGTATGCGGGTGCAGGGTATCGGCTCGGCAGAAAGCGATCTCTTGGGTGAAATCCGCAGGCGCTATCCCCGCACGCCGATAGTATCAGGGCTGGATATGCACGCCACCGTCACCGCTCAAATGCTGCAATATGCCGATGCCTTTGTGGGTTATAAAACGGCGCCGCATATAGATGCCTGGGAAACGGGGCAACATGCAGCACGGATGGCGGATATGATTTTGACCAAAGGGGCACAGCTTTCCATGGCGGCGGTGAAGCTGCCTTACCTGATTGCCGGTGAGAAATCGGAGACGGATACAGAGCCGATGAGGGGATTGATAGATGAACTGCGTGACGTGGAAAGTAGGGAAGGGGTGTGTGCGGCATCTTATCTATTGGGCTTTCCCTGGGCGGATGCAGAGGAAAACGGCATCACAGCCTTGGTGGTGACTGATAATGACCCGGAGCTGGCAGATGAACTGGCAGGGCAACTGGCAGATTGGTTTGAGGAAGTGAAAGACGGCTTTGGCTTTTCCTCGCCTGCCCTTCCTCCGGAACAGGCATTGCGGCTGGCTCTGCAGGACGACTATAAACCGGTGTTTGTCTCTGATTCCGGGGATAACCCCACGGCGGGTTCCACGGGGGATAATACCACCATGATAGGACTCTTGAGCGGAATGCTTCGGCAGTTGGCGCAAACCAAAAAGGTATTGGTAGCAGGGATTTACGACGATGCAGCCTATCAGATATGTAAAGCCAGTATGGGAGATGTGATCACGCTTAGTGTGGGTGGGAGGTATGATGATAAATACTCCCAACCGGTGGAACTGACGGGCAGGGTGACAAAGCAGGTGGCAAGCTTTGGTCCCTTTGACAGTGGACTTGTCCTCTTTGCTACCGATGCTTTTGAATTGATCATCACTTCCCGGCATATAGGCTTTACGGGAGTGGATATGTTCCAGGCACTGGATATTGATTATCTGAATAAAGATGTGATTGTGGTGAAGCTGGGGTATTTGACCCCTGATTTTAAGGAGATAGCGGCAAAGTCTTACCTGGCACTTTCTCAGGGCTGTACGGATGAGGTGTTGAGCAGGCTGGATTATAGCGGCAGTTATGAACTATTGTAGGGGTGGAGCCTTTTTGATGCACTAATCATGCTTTTTGTGCTGGCTCCAATGTAAGCAGAATGAATACTTTCCCCCTCATGCCGCCTTCCTTGCCTATGAGATGTGGTTGCGATGTGGTTGCGCCTCCCAGCAAACTGCTGGGTATCGCAACCACATCGCAACGGCATCTAATTGGGAGCCATGCAGGAAAGCTTGATCGAGATAGAGCAGCATAGTCAAGAGGTGTATTCAGTTTAAATGATTTTTTGCAGTTTTTGGTGACGGTTATAAACCGTCACCAAAAACTGCAAATGACCCTCACTAGGACAAGTGGGGATAAGCCCTTATGGTGTGGGTATTTAAGGGAGACTATGTTTGGACTTGGACATTTATCGATTTGGACGTTTTTGGGGAGTTTACCATCACCAAAACTGCAAATTTAGGTCGAAATTGGACTGGACTTGGACATGGCGAGGTTTACCTCAAATCAATCGTCTTTAAATATGCGCAACTGTAGTGCCAAAACTCCGATCAAAAATGTTTCGAGGCTCTGAAACTCGTCTATAATCTGGACGCTGAAGTTTATATTAAATGGTTGCAATATTATACGTTTATTAACTGGATCAAGCTCCGCTTTTTTGAGGGTGGCAGAAAGATAATATGGCTGGGAAACCTCGTACATCCCAACTATGCCATCTGCCAGTTTCGGGAGCTTATATTAGGCGAAATACGGGCTGATAATCCGGAATTGGGCTTAGGATACCAGTCGTTTCTGATAACGCTTGGAAATCCGAGATCAGAGATGCTGCCAGGCTCGCCATCCAGATGCTGAGAGACATGCCAAGAGCAGAGAAGCTTAATAAAGACGCCATAGATAGGCTTATGAGCATCATCAATACTCAGTTGGGAGATGACTTCGCAGCTCTGGTCAATGAGCCCACCAAGGCGATCATAGACCGCTGTGTGCGGCTTGGGCTTAAAGACGTCCAAATCCAAGCTCCCACAAAGACCAGCATCGGGCTCTGGGGCATTGAAGGCCAACACTTGACCGCCACCATCCAGAAGCAGCAGTTGTTCTGGATCGGCAATCACTTTGAAGCTGATGTGCAGCAGAACTTTGCCGATACCCTCACCAAAGCCATTGAGCAGGGTTATACCAAAGAAATGCTGGCAAACACCCTCAAAGCACAGTTCAATGATCTTGCTAATCACTCTGATCATTACTGGCAGGGCTTAGCTGAGCATACAGCTCTCAGAATAAGAGAGTTCGGCAGGCTGCAGGGCTACAAGAAAGCCAAAACCAAATACTACAAGTTAGTGGTAATCCTCGATGATCGCACCAGTGACATCTGCCGGGCTCTGGCTGCCCAAGATAAGGTCTATCCCCTCAACGATGCTCTGGAAGTGATGGATAGGCTCATGGCTCTGGATACCAAGTCCAACAGCCTGGATGACGCCAGAGAATACATCAAAGCCCTCGCACCCTAGATCAGGGACGATCAAATCGAATACGACTCAGAGATGAACTCGGTTAGTGTATTAGGAGCCCATACTCCGTTTCCACCTTTTCATTGGAAGTGTAGGACGACGACGGTGATCTGGACAGAGTAGTTTCTATAAAGTAGTAGCAAATCATTTTATACTATTTCATAAGTATCATCTTATGAGTTTGAGATATGCCATTCATCTCAACCCGCACAAAATAAATCCCCGAGCTTACAGCAGTACCCCTCTCGTCGAGCCCGTTCCAAACGATACTGTGATGGCCTTTTGATAGCAGCCCATTGTAGAGCATCTTCACTCTTTGACCTTTGATATTGAACACGGACAGCTTAGTAGTTCCTGCTTGAGGAGCAATAAAACTGATGGTGGTTTCTGGATTGAAGGGGTTGGGGTAATTAGTAAGTGTTGTAAGCTTTAAAGATGGGGTGACTGGATCATCAATGGCAGTCGTAGTAAGATACATAGGGATCGCCACCTGAACTATTTCGCCTTCGTTAACAACTATGTTTTCTATTATCTGGTCCTTATAATCCCAGCGGCTTGCCCGGACAGTATATACACCAGGTCCTGTTGGATACTCAAAACACCCCAAACTGTCACTGAATTCGGGAAGTTTTTGATTAATCTCGATCTTAGCACAGTCAATCATCTCACCATTATCTGGGTTGAAGACGATTCCACTAAGCCCCCCAATATATGCAGAATTAAATTCATACGCACCGATATCAATCGTTTGCTGACCACCATCTGTTCCTGAAGTGATGCGCTTGTGATACCTGATGTCGAATTCAGGCAGATCTGGACGGTATGCGCCAGTATCAATACACGGTGAATCAATTGAAAGACTGTAATCCCCATTCAAGGTATCTGCAAACACCGGATCTGCAACGATATTGCCCCCGCCATCCAACATATCCCAAGGGGGAAGTATATTCGAAGCTAAGCAGTTATTGATGAGTAATGGATGATGATTTTGAGAAACGCTTCCTGATGACCATTGTGTGCATGGGATAATATTATTCTCAAACACCATATCGCTTTCTCCAATGGTTCTAAAGAGAGTTCTGTAGTCTATAAAAGTGTTGTTAAAAATGAATGGTGATGTCTCATAAGTGTAAACAATTTTTGGGTATTGATAATCACCCCAAAAAGTAACTAGATTATTAAAAAACCTGATTTGTCCTCCCTGATATGCAGGGTTCAAATTCTCGAATAGTAATGTAAAATCAGCATAGTTATTCTCAATGACGTTGTTGTAAATGTATGATGTCGTGGCATTGGACATCGTGGTGTTGACTTGAACACAGCCGGACAAGTAGTTGTCTGAAACATAGTTTGTTCCGTAACCATTTGAACCTAGTATTAGGGGAGAACTCCCTGGATTCGCATTCACTGGTTTAATCATTATATTTCTACGAGCAAAAACTGTATCGGTTACAGCAGATGATGAGCATCCCCAACCACCCTTGCCATTATTAAGCAAATTTCCATAGCTACTTACTGAGCCAAAATCGGATCTGTAATCTCCCGATTGCTCACTTCTACCAACAAAATTGTCGGCAACATTATTTAGATATAGAATATCCATATAATATCCAACTGGCCCCAATCCTGCAGTTCCAGTAAAAAAGCATTTGGCTATAGTTACCTTGTAATGAGACTCAGGTTCTGATTCAGGTACGGCACTTAATCCAATAAATCCGGTCATACCGAATGGATTGGGATATGTATCATTTATAGAAATAAATCTGCAATCATATAGCAGGATATTATCTTGCAAAAAACCAGTGCGTATGGCATTTAGGTTATTTTCGAAAGTACAACTCTGGACATTGATAACCCCGTTATCAAAATCAATCGCAGCCAATGACCATTCACCAGGAATATAATCACAGAAAAAGGCATTCCTGAATTGACAAAACTCGAAGGTTGATGTGGGTGCATTGGGACCTATGTAAATACCCCCCCATCTGTATTCATGATCTGGCTGATACTTATCAAAGGTGATAGGATTATCAGCTGTTCCAACGGCATTAATTGCACCATTGACGATTACCATCTTTGCCAGGGGCTGGTTGTTGCCACTCCACATGAAGTTATGGATATTGCTCTTATCTGCGCCAGAGCACAGTACTTGTGTGCCGGGCATGATAGTTAGCGTTACTCCGGCATCAACATACAGGAATGATGTTATGATGTATGGGTTGTTGTCAGGTGTCCATGTAGTGTTTTGAGTGATGTGCCCGCCAACTTCAATACATAGTAGTGAAGATACAATAGAAATAAGGGACAAGATAGATAGAATTCGTTTCATAGTTATTCTCAAAATCCGGGCTTTGCTAACCACCAAGCTAATGATAAACAGTATCAGAGCTGCCAATGCTAATAGCTTTTTCATGGTTTTCTCCTGTGTTTTGCTTACTATTTGAGAATTGTTATTCTCCTAATGTCACTCTTTTGTCCGGATTCAACTTTTAATAAATAGATACCTGAAGGACAGTCTGGAAGTTGAAGCTGTAAGGAATCGTTTTGAAAGTTAAAATCATCGTAATGCTCAACAAGCCTACCCTTGAGGTCATATAAGTATATACTTGCAGCGATATTGTACTTATCCTCAAGTTCAATATTGAGGACTCCACGCACAGGCAAGGGGTACAATTGTTTTATCAAGTTTGATACAGGCGGAGATATCTCATCTGAGATTGATACATCCTTTTGGTAGGTAATAATCAGTTTTGTATTCCACCAATAATCGGCTAAATCTACTTGATACCCAGATACATCATAACCAATCGGGAAATGTAACCTGTATTGAGAGTAAGTCCTTGACTGTTGAATATCATCAAGATAGCAGTTAGTAAGGTTCGTTCCAACCCATCCTATGTATGCTCTATCTTGTAACACTGCTACATTGGGGGATAGAGCATTTTGCCCGAACACAACAGGCAAGATTGTGTCAAATTGTAAGTGATCTATCATAACTGGATATGGCGTTGAATAATAATGAGGCCACACAAATTCTTCGCTATTATCCATATACCATTCGCAGTATGCTTGTAACTCAACATTAGTTACATGGTAACCCACAGGTATGGGGTTAACTAAAAAGGATATTACTCCCCTGCCTTCCAAAATACCTGTATCTACAATTCCACTTCTACCATACGCGATGTCTAAGGATGGATAGTTTGGATAACACATATAAGCACCAGTCTCCATATTGTGAAAAATTGTATTTGTAAGAGACCGCTCAGCGTATAGGGTATCTACGAGTACTAAACCTTCATTTTGAACTGCATTAACAATTCCCAACATGCCCAAAAAAATAACCATCAGAGCAACTTTAGTTTTCACAATAAACTCCTTCGCAATGCGAGCGCTTCCTGTTCGTACTATTGAAGGTCCAAAAAATAACTGACTTACGCATAATCACTCCAGTGTATGCTCTTCTAGTTTTTTTTATACCATATTGGCACACCCATATTCGGTTAATCGTTTAGTTGAGTCCCAAATGTTGGTGTAAATTCCAACTCATTGTTTCTCAGGTTAGTTGAGGACTTTCTTATCATCCTCGTTTATACATTCTATATAATGGTCAAATGACCGATAGCATTGTTACTTATCTTTGTTTTCTTGTCAAGAACAATTTTCAAAGCGACCTCATTGCGACGGGCTGGAGCCCTGTGGAGGAGGCGTAGCCGACGGAGCAGGGCTCCAGCCCGTCGCGCGTTGCCTCAAAAGGTATGGGCTTTTTTATGGTTTCTTTAATCTTTTCCATGGGTTCCGAAAGATACAGCTTTCCGCTTATCCAGTCTTCGGAATAACCTTGTAGGATCGCACCCAAAAGCCGAAGGCAACTCTTTTCATCAGGGAATATCCGGATGCATTTCTCTCTGCGTCTGAGCTCCTCATTTAAGCGCTCCAGCGGGTTTGTGCTCTTGATTCTGCTCCAGTGTGTCGCAGGAAAATCAAGATAGACCGATATCTCATGGTAAGTGCTATCCAGCCAATCCAATAGATTGTTCTTGCCCTTGGACTGGGCTACTTTGTTAAGCTCCTTCCAGGCTAATTCAAAGGATTCTTTTGTCCGGGAACCTACCAAGTCTTTTATTAGCGGCAGCAGCCACAGCAGATCTGTCTTGGACACTTTGCTCTGGGCGTTACGCATCCAGTGGATGATACAGCGTTGCCTTAGCTGTCCCGGGAAACATTCCTCGATCGACTTGATCAGGCCATCATGTTCATCGCTGATCCAGAGTTCCGATCTCTCAAGACCACGAGCTTTTAAGCTCTGCAGAAAGCCTTTCCAGTTATGGTAGCTTTCACGATTACCCAGGTGAAGACCCAACACGTCGCGGTGACCATCTTCCCTGAGACCAATCGCGATCAACACCGCCGTAGGATTAATCCTGCCCTCGGCCCTGATCTTGGTGTAGATCGCATCCAGCCAGACATAGACATAACGACTATCAAGCTGCCTGTTTTTCCAAATATCAAGCGCATCGACAACAAAGAGAATAAGAACCTGCGCATAGAGAGAACAGAGACCATCATCGAGACTGCCAAGGTGCTCTTCCCGGAGGGGCAGGATACACCAACCCTAATATCCCAGTTCCTCACTTATCCGGATGGTTACATCGATGGCTGTGACGCTCTGGCTGGCTGCTTGGAGCGGTTCTCGGAATACGATATCGGCAGGAACAGAGTGAAGGTTAGGAGGTTCGGCTTCTGATGAACTACTATGATAGGCTGATGTTGGAATACTATCGGGTCCTGAATAACGCTTGGAAATCCGAGATCAGAGATGCGGCAAGGCTGGCAATCCAGATGCTGAGTGACATACCAAGAGCAGAGAAGCTTAATAAAGACGCCATAGACAGGCTTATGGGCGTCATTAACCCTCAGTTGGGAGATGACTTCGCAGCACTGGTCAATGAGCCCACCAAAGCGATAATAGACCGCTGTGTGCGGCTTGGGCTTAAAGATGTCCAAGTCCAAGCTCCCACAAAAACCAGCATCGGGCTCTGGGGCATTGAAGATCAGCATCTCTCCACAACTATCCAAAAGCAGCAGTTGTTCTGGATCGGGAATCATTTTGAAGCAGATGTCAGGCAGAGCTTTGCAGATACCCTCACCAAAGCCATAGAGCAGGGTTATACTAAAGAAATGCTTGCTGATACCCTCAAAGACCAGTTCAATGACCTCGCCAACCGCTCATCCCACTACTGGCAGGGACTGGC